>Ga0310695_10007563_pt1 | contig 17295 bp, 14 predicted proteins | sample RumenRJG_04DNA_FD_203882 | JGI IMG/M metagenome (GOLD analysis project Ga0310695, IMG submission 203882) | Bovine rumen microbial communities from Lethbridge, Alberta, Canada - RJG_04 (v2) (version 2) | ecosystem: Host-associated > Mammals > Digestive system > Stomach > Rumen | place: Canada...
CCAACCAGTCGCACACGGGCCGCCCCCATTCCTCGGAGAAGGTGGACCAGGACGTGCCCATCCAGTGGGGCGCCCTGCCCACGGTCAGCGCCGGGAAGCGGGAGAAGAGCGGAGCCGTCTTCGACAAACTCTTTGTCGCTTTCTGGTGGGGCAGTTACATGATGTTCTCGCCCCGACACCCGCATCCCTGGACGGACACCTTCGACCTCGATTACTCCTATTATGCCCCGACTCCCAACAGCAACTCGGGCGTTCTCTCGGTTACCTGGAATCGCATCAACAGCGGCAAGACCTGTTCGCTGCGCATCAACAATGCCGCCTACGGCCAGGGCATTGAGCGTGACACCTTCTATCCCGTCGACCAGAAGAAGAAATACACCTTCTCCTTCCTTGCCGACAAGATTCCCAACGTCCGCTCCGTTTTCCACATCGACGGCAAACGCTACCTCTGCGAGAAACTGACCGCCACCTTCACCGAAGACGGCATGTCCCACCTCATCAAAGGCAATTTTTACAAAATAGTGTACCCATAACCGATACACTATGTAATACTCCCAATTTCAAGTCAAAAATGGCATTTTCGAGAAAAAGCCCGAAAATGCCATTATTTTTTTTGCTAGGCACGGATGCCCATACACTCTACAATACAACAATCAATCCACTTTCCTATATACCTCCAAATACCCCAAGCAATATATTTATCTATATATTATTCGTTGAATTATTCGTTACATTTATAGATACACTTATAGATACACCTCTCATGGGGATGGTGTGGCTCTCCAACCCCATTCAACGCTTACTTCTTGCCGTAGAGCACCCAGTCCAATACCCTGCGGTTGGCCACGTCCACCTTGCGTTGGTCGAACTCTATGTAAATGTCAGTCACAGAGTTAGCACTATGACCCAACGCATGTGCAATGGTCTCCTTAGGAATATCGAGGCTTGCAGCGATAGTTGCCCAGGAGTGACGTGCCCAATAGGTCGAGATTTTGGGGAACAGCGGCTGGTAAACCTTCTTGCCGCCACGTCCCACACGCTTCATCGGACCTATCTTCTTCAAACTGAGGTTCATCCTGTGAGTGTAGTCACGGTAATCCTCGTAGCGTTCTAGGATGTTCAGCAACCAGTTCTGACCACGGTAACGCTCGATGATTTCCAGAGCCTCAGGCTCTACCTTGATGGAGTACAGACGACCTGTCTTAGCGCGATAGTAGTTGATTCGCCCATCCTCAATCTCCTTGAGGTTGCACAGATCCACCATATTGATACCCAAAAGCATGAACATCAAGATGAACATATCGCGGTACTGCACTGCGTAGTCTTCCATTGGGAAGGTCATCAAAGTGCGCAGTTCCTCCACTTTCAAGTTCCGCTTTGGCGTAGCCACAGGGCGAATCTTGAAACGACGGAAGGGATAGAAGGACGTGATTTCATCGTCTATCGCTTCATTGAAGACCGCACGAATGTTCCGCAAGTGTATGTTGCGAGAGTTCTTACGAGCAGTCTGGGCAAGGAAGTTCTCGAACGACGTGAGCCATTCCTTTGTGATGTCCTCAAAGGTGAGACGATCCAGCTTGTCTCCAGCGAATGCCCTCATGCGAGACAACGTGTGCATGTAAAGCCCTCTTGTGCTGGGTTTCTTACTATCTGCAAACATCTTGAAGCGAGTAACGAACAAGGTTTTTCGTTTCTCGACTTCTTGCTTCTTTTCAGCCTTCACTGGGTTGAGTTTTCGTTCAATCTCATCCCTGATTTCAATGGCTGTCATTAAAGGCAAACGTCCTTCATCCCCAAGAATGAACAATGTGCGTTCAACTACCTGCATGGCTCCCTTGATATGGAGGTTCAGCACCTGCTGATTCGGGTGCTTTACCACCATACACTTCTTTGAATCCCATTGTTTGGGCAACACTTTCACGGGAAGTGAAATGTAGGCAGTTTTGCGATTCTGGCAGATTGCCACTTTCAAAACTGATGGAAGACCTGGTTTCGTCCTCCGGGTGTCATGAAAAAAACTAGTTTTAGCCATAATAAATACTCGGTCTTTATTGGCTGAATTTTACCCTTCTTCAATCTCGCTTTTGTTTGCACATTTCGAAAATGTGCAAGCTAATGTGCAAACTTTTTGATGCGAAATCGGGAGAAATTGGGTGAAATTGTGCCAATTTGTCCTTTTTTTTTATGGTCGTTGTCAGCTTTTTTACGCAAAATACGCCAACATTCAAGGGTTTAAATCCTTGATTGTTAGCGTATTACTTTGTTTGAGCGGTAGACGGGACTCGAACCCGCGGCCCTCAGCTTGGGAAGCTGATGCTCTACCAACTGAGCTACTACCGCAATATTGTCGGGGACCGGCATTGTGCCGCTCCAGCCGTTGTTCACATCTGTCAGTCACACTCGTTGATGACCTCGATGACGCTGTCGCCATATTCAGTCTCAACATACTTAATCGTGAGCGTGTCGTTGATATCCCACGATGCACGGTTCTCGCTTTCCAGGTCAGGGAAAGAGTAATCGACGGTGTCATCGCCCACTTTAAGATAGACACTGTTCATCGCTCCGTCCACTGCCACACCGGTGACAGCCTTGACTTCTGCCTCTGGCTCCTGTACATCGACCTCGCCAATCTGGTCGGGTTTGGTCTCCTGCTGTTCATCGTTGCCGGCACATGAGGCCATCGTGAAAGCGCAAAGGATGCCCAATGCTAAAATCATTTTCTTCATAGTCCTTGTCGATTGGTTGTTTTACTGTGGCAAAAGTAGTCTATTTTGTTGATGCAGCAAAATAAAACGGCTTTTTTTTCCAACAAAAGCCGCGCCTGTTATCGAGGCACGGCATATTATTTCAGGTGAGTGCTTGACGAGCGTTAGAACTTGTAGTTATCATTATCGATGCTGTCCATCTCGTCAAAATCGGATATCTCGTCTTCGTCATATTCCTCATCGCCATAGAACTCGCTCTTGTCGATGGCCTCGATGTTGCTGGCATCAGGAATCTTGGGGATAGTGATGAAATCGGTGATATCCATATTCTCGACGGGCGGGTTGCCGATTTTGCTCTCGCACAGGGGATCGTGGAGGGTCTTTCCCGGGATGACCTCCTTGAGTTTGACCTTGAAAAAGCGCTCGGTCATGTAGTCGAACACAAATTTCATCCTCTGCCCCTCCTCGTCAAGGAGCTCGTCGAGTTGTGTATCGTCCATGATCCAGATGTCCTCGTCGGAGTCGGAGCCCATGTCCATGCAAGTAACCTCTTTTTCCTTGGCCCACTCGTCGTCACAGATGTAAAAAGAGTCCATCTGCTCCTTGCTGTACCCAGCGGAATCAAGAATGATGTTACGCAACTGCATGAATGTAGCCGTTGAATCAATGGCAATCTGCAGCTTGAAGTTATCGGCCTCGTCCGAGACAATGGCAAATCTGTAAATCATAATCTGTGTTGTTTCTATCGGTTTGATGTTGCGAAATTACTAATAATTTTTATCAGACAAGTGTTTTTTGGTTTTTTTTCGCTTCAGGGGCTCTAAAAATGTACATGAGCCCCCTAGAACCGCATCATCAGGGCCCATGGGACCGAATGAGGCCATGCCGCAATGGCATGACCTCATTATATATAGAATATGTGTCTGTCGAGATTTAGGGCAACAGGCCGTAGGAGCGGAATACCTTCTGTATCTTCTCGAGGGCGAATGCGACTTGCTCGTGGGTGTGCGTTGCCATGAGGCTGAAGCGGATGAGCGTGTCGTTGGGTGCCACAGCTGGCGAAACCACGGGATTGACGAAGATACCCTCGTTGAGCAGGTCACGCGTGATGGCGAATGTCTTGTTGTTGTCCCTGATAAAGAGGGGGATGATGGGAGTCTCGGTGTGCCCGATTTCGCATCCCATCTCCCTGAAGCCGTTAAGCGCCTCGTGGGTGAGTTTCCACAGGTGCTCCTGTCGCTCGGGCTCCCCGATGAGGATATCGATGGCCTTCATTGCAGCAGCAGTAGACGCCGGTGTGATGCTGGCGGTGAAGATGTAGCTGCGTGAATGGTGGCGCAGGTAGTTGGTGATAATCTTGGAAGTGGCTATGAAGCCGCCGAGCGAAGCGAATGACTTGGAGAAGGTACCCATGATGAGGTCCACCTCGTCGCGGAGGCCGAAGTGGTCACACACACCACGACCGCCCTCACCGAACACGCCGATGCCGTGGGCCTCGTCGACCATCACATTGGCATTATACTTGTGGGCCAGGTCAACGATGTCGGGCAGCTTGCACACATCACCCTCCATCGAGAAGACGCCGTCGGTAACGATGAGCTTGACGCGGTCGGGCTCACACTTCTTGAGCTGAGCCTCGAGCGACGCCATGTCGTTATGCTTGTACTTGAGCGAGTTAGAGAACGACAAGCGGCGACCCTCGATAATCGAGGCGTGGTCCTGCTCGTCCCACAGGATGTAGTCGTCACGACCTGTCAGTGTAGAAATGACACCGAGGTTGACACCAAATCCTGTACTATAGATCATTGCGTCCTCCTTGCCCTCATAGTCAGCGAGCTTGCGTTCCAACTGCTTATGCAGGTCGAGGGTACCGTTAAGGAAGGGAGAACCGGCACAACCAGTGCCATATTTCTGTGTTGCCTCGATAGCGGCCTGCTTGATGCGGTCGTCATTGACAAGGCCTGAGTAACAATTGGAGCCGAACATGAGCACCTTCTTGCCATTCATGATGACCTCGGTGTCCTGCTCACTCGAGATGGGCCTGAAATAAGGATAAATGCCTGCGGCTTTAGCCTTCTGCGGCTCATCATAGCGTTCCAACTTATTTTCTAATAAGTTCATATACAATTGTTTAGATTCAAATTTTATCGACAGTGACTAGCACTTACATCGATAGTTCGGATTAAATTGGCTGCAAATATATAAAAATAATCTTTAACGAAATGTTAAAAATATAACAAAATGTGGCAATTTGTCTAAATTGCAAATGTCTAAAGTACTTGCAATCATGCCATCACACCCTGTTAATATTTTTTAAAATGGTCTACAAGCGAGTGTCATGCACGCTCTGTCACATCAGTTGCGATCGACATCATCCATTTCGAGCTCGGCATTCTGCATGAGGTCGTAGTCAGAGAATTCTACACCGTCAAAATCACCATCCTCAAAGAACACATAATCCTGGCGCAGGCATCCGGTCGAAACGAGTGCTATCACAACAATAGCGGTTGACATTACCAGATATTTCAAAAACTTTCTCATATACTTCATTGGTCATCACATTACAAGCGCAAAAATAACAAAAAAAGGAATCAGCTCAAGTGTTTTTCAAAAAAAATGATTAATTTAGCGCAATAAACGACCAACAATCACCAGAGAGATGGACCTTTTTGAACAACGAATCAAGGAGTTGCGGGAAATCATCAACCGCCATAACCATAACTATTATGTGCTGAACGCCCCCACGGTGAGCGACCAGGAATTTGATGCCCTGTTGCGTGAGCTTCAGGATTTGGAACGGGATTATCCTCAGTACCAGGACCCGTTGTCACCCACCCAGCGTGTGGGCAGCGACATCAGCAAGGGTTTTACCCAGGTGCGCCACGAGCGCCCGATGATGTCATTGTCAAACAGTTACAACATCGACGAGGTGCAGGACTTCCTGCGCCGTGCCCAGGACGGCTTGGGCGGTGAGGCGAGCGAAATCGTCGGCGAGATGAAGTATGACGGCACATCCATCTCGGTGACCTATGAGCATGGTCGCCTGGTGCGCGCCGTTACCCGTGGCGACGGCATCCAGGGCGATGATGTGACGGCCAATGTCATCACGATCAAATCAGTCCCCCTGGAGATTTCGGGGTTTATCGACCTGCCCGACAAGTTTGAGGTGCGTGGCGAGATTGTCTTGCCGTGGAAGAGTTTTGAGAAGCTCAACCAGGAGCGCCAGTTCAACGAGGAACCGTTGTTTGCCAACCCGCGCAATGCTGCCGCAGGAACGCTCAAGCTGCAGAACAGCGCCGAGGTGTCCCGCCGTGGCCTCGATGCCATTTTCTATTTCCTGCTGGGTGACAACCTGCCCTTCGACACCCACTACGACAGCATTATGGCGCTCAAGCGCTGGGGCTTCAAGACGGGTGAGATGTCCATCCTGCCCAGTATCGAAGCAGTCAAGGACTTCATCGGCCACTGGGATGTGGAACGCAAGAAACTGCCTGTCGCGACCGATGGCTTAGTGTTCAAGATCAACTCCCTGCGCCAGCAACTCAACCTGGGTGCTACCGCCAAGTCCCCACGCTGGGCAATAGCCTATAAGTTCGCCCCCGAACGGGAATGCACCAAACTGAAGTTCGTCTCGTTTGAGGTGGGCCGCTCGGGTGTCATCACACCGGTAGCCAACCTCGACCCCGTGCTGTTGAGCGGTACCATCGTCAAGCGCGCGTCGCTGCACAATGCCGACATCATCGCCCAACTCGACATCCACGAGGGTGACATGCTCTATGTGGAAAAGGGTGGCGAAATCATTCCCAAGATTGTGGGCGTGGACGAGAAACAGCGACAGCCCGGCAGCGCCCCCATCGCCTTTGTCACCCATTGCCCGTCATGCGGCACGCCGCTGCAGCGCATCGAGGGTGAGGCCGCCTGGGTGTGCCCTAACAAATGGGGCTGCAGCCCGCAGATATGTGGCCGTATCGAGCACTTTGTGGGACGCCACGCAATGGATATCGACGGCATCGGCGAGGAAGTCGCAGTCACCCTCAACAAGAGCGGCCTGGTCAATGATGTTGCCGACCTGTACGACCTGACGCAGGAGAAACTCGTCGCGCTGGACCGCTTCCAGGAGCGCAGTGCCCAACGCATCCTGCGTGGTCTAGAGGCAAGCCGACAGGTGCCCTATGCCCGCGTCATCTTCGCCCTATCCATCCCCTTTGTTGGCGAGACGACTGGCAAGGTACTGGCACGCAACACCCGTGACATCGACACCCTGATGACGATGCCCGCCGAGCAGCTTGCCGCGATTCCCGAGATTGGGCCCAAAATCGCTCAGTCGATTGTAGATTTCTTTGCCGACGAGCGCAACCGCGACATCGTCGAGCGGCTGCGCTCAGCCGGTCTGCAAATGGCGCTGACCGAGGCCGAGACAGCCGGGCAAACCGACAAGCTGATGGGCAAGAAAGTGGTTATCAGCGGAGTGTTCGCCAAGCACTCTCGTGAGGAGTACAAGGCAATGATTGAGCAGAACGGCGGCAAGAATGTGAGCAGCATATCCAATGCCACCAGCTTCATTCTCGCCGGCGAGAACATGGGACCCACCAAACTTGATAAAGCCCGCCGACTGGGCATCGACATCATCGATGAAGACCAATTCCTGGAGATGATTCAATAAGCGCCGACACAATTATGAGGATGATAGATCGCATCATGTGTTGCATAGTGATTGGGGCCTGTTGCATGACAGTTCAGGCACAGACTGTTGAAGGATTTGTAACCGGCTTGCTGAAGCAGTATCCCCAGGCACGGCTGCTCGACATCTACAAGTCATGTTTTCAGGACTACATGGGTGCAGAACATCTCGTGGGTGACTCAGCAAGCGCCAGGGCCTACCTGGAACAAGAACTTGCCACTACCGACATCAGTGACCTGCAGCCATGGTATTTTGAGCCATGCGGCATTGACGGGACCCATATCCGTGTGAACCTGCGGGCCGTCAAGGAGGGCCACATCAGTGCCGATGCCCTGCTCAATGCATTCATTGCCAGCGCCAATGGCCGGGAAATCCCATCTGTAGACCAATGGGCTTCCCGATGGCAAGGCATTATCGGTGTGATTGACGGGATGGGGCTTGCCCTACCCCACTATGACCAGGACAAGCAGTTCCTTGAAAATGTGCTCTCGCAGGGGAAATACGCCATCAGCCACTCACCCGAGTACCGCGAGGCCTATGCCCCGCACTACCGAATTGTGAGCCGCGACATCTTTGACAGAGACCTTAAGCCGTTGCTCCCTTGTCAATGTTGCCACTGACACATGCCCTGTTTTTCTTGAGAATGCGTGCTGCCCAGACGGCCAGCGCAATACTTAACACGAGGCTCACCATAGCCATCCACGGGAAAGCGCCATCGGCAGGCAAGCCCAGATTGTCACCGAGGCCCTTGGATACTACGCCCTTGTTGGCCAGATAGCTCATGACCACGACCGTGCTGTTGTTGAGAGTGTGGGCAATGACAGGGACCCACAGGCTGCGTGTCCAAACAAACAGGTACCCCAACCAAGCTCCCAGAACCAAGCGCGGCAAGAAGCCGTAGAACTGCAAGTGGAACGCACTGAAGACGGCAGCGACTATCCAAACCACCGCATGCACATTCAGGCGGCTGTCCTGCATCGTGCGCAGCATAGCGCCACGAAAGAAAAACTCCTCGCCCAAGCCCGCCATGGCCCCGATAACCAGTACCGAGACAATGAGCCGACCAACGGTTCGGATGTCAAGCAATTGCTCGGTAGTGAGGGCGGCCTTGTCTTCGGCTGACCTCATGTACCGTTCGATGCCATCCATCCACGACGGCAAGTTCATCGAAGCATTCAGGTCGGTCAACCAGTTCATGGCAGGTATTGACACGACATAGAAGACAACCACCACAGCGAGTGCCTTGAGCGATGGTGCCCTGTCAAGCTGCATCACATGAAGCGGACGGCGGTAGAACAGTGCCATAGCCAGCACGGCAGGCAGGATGAATACCATTGGCCCCTGCAGCGCCAGCATCAACAAAATACTGTTGCGGTCGCCGAAATGGCCTCCACTGAGAAGCATGACAACAAACATGCTGACGAGCAGCAAGAGATATCCCATACCCATCATGCACAACAACAGGAGCACGCGGGTAGACATTTTGAATTGAGTTCTTCTTTCCATCAACTTGATTGTTTGCGGGAATGACATAGCAGTTGAACCGTGCCCTGCCAGGGTAATGCTCATTTCTTCAATCAGGCCAATTTAACGACTTGATTTCATTCCGATCAGCGCAACTGGTTAAAGTCGTGAAATCGGCACAAATAACAAGAAGCAGGGCCAACAGCTATATTATTGCCTTGTTTTTTTGATTTGCAAAATTAAACATTTTTTTCTTTAATTAGTCTAATAGGCAAACAATAACTTCTAAAACCTCAATTAAAATGAAAAGGAAATTACTGATAATGTGCGCGTTGCTGACGATGGGCTTGAGTGCCGCAGCACAGGATGCCAACGAGATTGACATCGAGACCAGCGATGTTCAGCTTGATATCATTACTCCCGCACAACCCGTGCAAGAAAGTGAGCAGGAAATCAAGGAGCGCGAGAAACGGTTGCGCGAGCTGAATGACGATGTGGCCTATGCCAAGGCATCCAACTCGATGCGGCGCGGTTACTTTGTCCTTGTTGCCGACAACATCCAGATCGGCAACACCGGCTATCGCCGTTTTGACATCAACCGCAACTCCAACTTCATCCTTGTACAGAACGAGGACGGCGTCATCCAATATGCCCTTAATACCGGCACCGCTGGCACCAATGGACTGGGAGGATGGACAGGCAAGGGCAAGGTGCGCAACAAGCGCATCAGCTATGATGACAACGGAGATGTCCACATGCAGTACCGACTGGTGAGTGGCAGCGTCAATGCCGATGTTTTCATCACACTCTTCCATAACAGCAAACGCGCTGTAGCACGCATCTCGGGAGGAACACCCATCACCATCTATGGTGAAATTCTCCCCTACCGTGACAATAAGCACCGTTGACGGCACAAGAAATCCCCATGAATCCTATAAACGCCCGGTAATAGATGGTAACTCTTATTGAGTCCACGCTACGCGCCCTGCATGAGCCCACTCAGCAGGGCGCAATTGCATCATCCAGGAGCGGCAGCGCCTTTCCACCACCCCGCCTATTTCAATATAAGTAAGGACTGCCGATTATTTTTTCATAATTAATTTGTTTGTTTGTCGGGAAAAGGTGTTACCTTTGTAGTTTAGAGTCGAGCGCGCCAGCGGCAAGGTGTCGCCCACTCACACACAACAAATTGTCATTAAACCAATTAGGACGAAAACATAAAACAGTATACAGCTATGATGAAGAAATTTATCCTTATCGTGTGCGGCTCATTTGTGGGCGCATTTCTGGCTTTCATGTTCTTCATGTTTGCTGCCATGATCATGAGTTTTGGCATCATGGGAGCCATGAGCATGGGCAGCAGCAAGAAAGCCGTGAGCGTATCCAATCACTCCATCCTCAAGCTCGATCTGGGCACCGAGATTACTGAGCGCGGTGGCGACGATGCATTCGACATGATGATGCTGATGCAAGGTCAAGGCATGCCTGAGCATCTGGGGCTGAACACCTTGTTGTCGGCCATTGACAATGCTGCCAAGAACGATAAGATTGATGGCATCTACATCGAGTGCAATGGTGTGAGCGCTGCTCCTGCCACGCTGCAGACCGTGCACCGTGCGCTCAAGGAATTCAAGAAGAGCGGCAAGTGGATTGTAGCGTATGGCTACGAAGGCATCAACCAGGCCGACTACTATCTGGCCAGTGCTGCCGACAGTATCTACCTGAACCCGGTGGGTGCCGTTGACTTGCACGGTATGGCATCGGTGACGCCCTACATGAAGAAACTGCTTGACAAAATCGGTGTCGAGATGCAGATTGTGCGCGTGGGCACTTTCAAGAGCGCTGTCGAGCCCTATATGCTCGAGGACATGAGCGAAGCCAACCGCCTGCAGCAAGAGCACTACCTGGGTGCCATCTGGAATGACATGCGCGACAGCATCTCAGTCGGCCGCAAACTGAATTCCCAGGCACTGAACACATTGTGTGACAGCATCATCGTCACCTTTGACCCCAACCAGCTCATCAAGGAGAAACTGGTCGACAAAATTGTATATCGCACCGATATGGAAGACAACCTGCGTTCACGCACCCGCTTGGACAAGGGCGACGACTTGAAATATGTGAGCCCCGAGGATTTGGCCGATGACCTTGAACAGACGGCTACCGGCAGCCACATCGCTGTGGTCTATGCCGTTGGAGAGATTGACGGCGCGAGCAGCCTCATCAACCCTGCCGAGCAAGGTATCGACAGTGAGAAACTGAGCGAGACCATCCACGAGCTCATGGACGATGACAATGTCAAGGGCATGGTACTCAGAGTGAACTCCCCCGGTGGCAGCGCCTTTGGCAGCGAGCAGATATGGAAAGCCGTTCAGGATTTCAAGTCCACTGGCAAGCCTGTTGCCGTGTCGATGGGTGACTATGCCGCATCAGGCGGTTACTATATCTCTTGCGGTGCCGACCGCATCTTTGCCGAGCCCACCACCATAACCGGCTCGATTGGCATCTTTGGCATGATTCCCTGTTACGAGAACCTGATAGAGAATAAGCTGGGAGTGCACATGGCCTCGGTCAAGACCAATGAGAATGCCGACCTGGGCGCCGCTGGCAAGCAGCTGACCCCCGCCCAGACCGCTGCAATCCAGAACATGATCAACCGCGGCTATGAGCTGTTCACCCAGCGCTGCGCCGATGGTCGCCATGTCAGCCAAGACTCCATCAAGCAGATTGCCGAGGGTCGCGTGTGGGACGGAATCACAGCCAAAAAGATTGGTCTGGTAGACGAGTTCGGCGGCATCCGTGAAGCTGTCGCATTTGTTGCCAAAAAGGCAGGGCTCGACGAGCGTTGCAAGACGCAGAACTACCCCGCCATCGAGGACCCGTTCCTGACGATGCTCGACAAGTATATGGTAACACGATATGAGTCGCAGCTGAAAGACGAGATGGGCATGCTCTATGAGTGGCACACTCAGTTACAGCGCATCTTGGGCCGCGACCAGATCCTGTGCCTGATGCCTGTAGAGGAGATCAGATTCTGAGCCGGCACGCGCCAATCCGGTGCTGCTGTAGCAGATGATTAAACAGAGAAGACTTTTAAGTATAAGAAGACTACTGATAACAAGCGATAAAGGTTTGAGGTCTGATGGCAAAGATTGACTTGTCAAAACTATTGAACAAGGAACAGCGCAAGTCCATCATGGAAGCACTGCTCAAGCCATTCTCCTGGGGATATGGCGCGGGAGTGTGGCTGCGCAACACAGCGTTTGACTTGGGACTGCTTCCGCAAGAGGAATTTGATGTGCCTGTGGTCTCGGTGGGCAACATCACCGTGGGCGGCACCGGCAAGACCCCCCATGTGGAGTACATCATCGAGAAGCTGTACAACCGCTACAATGTGGCGGTGCTCAGCCGTGGTTTCAAGCGCAAAACCAAAGGATTCATCCTGGCCAGCAACAACTCGACGCCCCGAGACATCGGCGACGAGCCTTATCAGATTTACCGCAAGTACAGCGGCCTGATTACCCTGGCCGTGTGTGAGAGCCGCCGCAAGGGTATCCGTGAGTTGCTGCGCATCGACCCTGACATCAACCTCATCCTGCTCGATGACGGATTCCAGCACCGCTATGTCCTGCCCAAGGTGAACATCGTGCTGGCTGACTATAACCGTCCCCCGTATGAAGACCGGCTAATGCCGCTGGGCATGCTGCGCGAGCCGGCACGCAATGTGCTGCGCGCCGACATCGTGGTGGTGACCAAGTGCCCGAGCGACATCACGGCAATGGACATCAGGATGGTCAAGAAGAACTTGGCCCTGTTCCCCTATCAAGGACTTTTCTTCAGCAACATCCGCTATGCCGACCCCATCCCAGTGTTCCCGGTGCAATCTCCGCAACTGACATCGCTGCAATGGCTGCATGAGGACGATGCCGTGCTGTGCCTGACGGGTATTGCCACCCCTAAGCCACTGGTGCGCTACCTGCGTCAGTTCTCCACCAAGCTCAAGATGATGCACTATGATGACCATCATGACTTCACGCGCGGTGACTTCAACGACATCTTCAAGGTTTACAACAACCTGGAGGGTAAGCGCAAATTCATCATCACGACCGAGAAAGATGCGGTGCGCATCATGAACAATCCATACTACCCGCCCACCAAGCGGCACTGCATCTACTACATTCCCATGAAGGTGGGATTCCTTGAACTTGAGGGCTCCAACTTCATTGAGGAAGTAGTGAAGAAGATTGAAGAACAGGGCGACTCGTCACAAATCTAATTCATCAACTAAAAAGAAAGGACTTTACTATGGCTAACGAAACCAACCTGCTGGAAATGATTCAGGAGACCAGCAATTTCATCAAGCAACGCGTCAACAACAAGTTGCCCAAAACTGCCATAATCCTGGGCACCGGCCTGGGCGCTGTGGTAGACCACATCAATATCGAGGTAGAAATTCCCTACAGCGAGGTTCCCCATTTCCCCGTGTCGACGGTACAGGGCCACAAGGGACGCCTCATCTTCGGCACCCTGGGCAACAAGTACATCATGGCCATGCAGGGACGCTTCCACTACTACGAGGGCTACACCATGCAACAGGTGACCTTTCCCGTCAGGGTGATGAAGGCCATCGGCATCAAGAACGTGTTTGTCTCCAACGCCTCGGGCGGCATGAACCCCGACTTCAAGGTGGGCGACCTGATGGTCATCACCGACCACATCAATGTCTTTCCCGAGCACCCGCTGCACGGCAAGAACATCGACGAGCTGGGACCCCGCTTCCCGGCCATGGTCGACGCCTACAGCCCGCGACTGATCCAGCTGGCCCGCGACATCGCCAAGGAGAAAGGCATCCGCCTGATGGAAGGTGTGTATGTGGGCACACAGGGTCCCACATTTGAGACACCTGCCGAGTACCGCTACTTCTGGCGCATTGGCGGCGACGCTGTGGGCATGAGCACCGTTCCCGAAGTCATTGTGGCACGCCACGGCGGCATGGAGGTGTTCGGCATCTCGATTATCACCGACCTGGGCGTAGAAGGCGCTGTCGAGGAGGCATCGCACGAGGAAGTGCAGAAAGCCGCTGCTGCCGCCCAGCCCATTATGGCGATGCTCGTGCGCGAGATGATCAACCGCTTCGAGGAACTGTAGTTACAAGTTAGGAGTTAGGAGTTAGGAGTTGGATAATAAGAAAACTGAAGTCGATGAAGGAAACTGAGATTTCGACATTGGGAGAATTCGGACTGATTGAGCACCTCACCAAGTCCTTCCCCGTGCGCAATGACTCCACGCGCCGCGGCGTGGGCGATGACTGCGCCGTCATTAACTACGGCAAGGACCGCGAGACGCTCGTCACCACCGACCTGCTGCTCGAGGGCATCCACTTCGACCTGACCTATGTGCCCCTGATGCACCTGGGCTACAAAGCCATCGTGGTAAACCTGAGCGATGTGTATGCCATGAACGGCACACCGCGCCAGGTGACCGTGTCGCTGGGCATCAGCAAGCGCTTCACGCTTGAGCACATCGAGCAGTTGTACGAGGGCATGCGCATCGCCTGTGAGCACTATGGTGTGGACCTCGTGGGTGGCGACACCAGCGCATCGGTCACGGGGCTGCTCATCAGCGTGACTTGCCTAGGCGAGGCGGCAAAGGACGAAATCATCTATCGCACCGGAGCCAAGGACACCGACCTCATCTGCGTGAGCGGCAACCTGGGCGCTGCTTACATGGGTCTGCAGCTGCTGGAGCGCGAACGCCGCGTGAGCGCCGAAATGCGGGACAAGGATTTCCAGCCCGACTTCTCAGGCAAGGAGTATATCATCGAGCGCCAACTCAAGCCCGAGGCCCGACGCGATGTGCTTGAGGAACTGCGCGAACTGGGTATCCGCCCCACGGCAATGATGGATGTGAGCGACGGCCTGTCGAGCGAACTGCTGCACATCTGCAACGACTCGGGTGTGGGATGCCGCGTGTATGAGGAGCGCATCCCCATCGACTACCAAACAGCCCTCATGGCCGAGGAACTGAACATGAATCTCGTCACCGCAGCCATGAACGGCGGTGAGGACTACGAGCTGCTGTTCACCGTGCCCCTGGCCGACCACGACAAGGTGGCGCGCATGAAGACCGCCCGCCTCATAGGCCACATCACCAAGCCCGACTTGGGCGCCTATATGGTAACGCGCGATGGTCAAGAGATGGAAATCCGAGCCCAGGGCTGGAACGCCTTCACTCCCGACAACGACAAGTAATCAGCGAAGCACTGTCTTTAAAACTACGAATCACACCTATTCCACCAATAAACAGGGCCACACTCGAGTGCGGCCCTTTATCGTCTTTAAAATATATTCTTGCAGTGTACTAATTCGCACGCACAGGACGGACCGAGAATCCGAAATAGCGCTCGTTGCCATTACCGCCGTTCTTAAACTGCGAATAGAAATACAGGTTGTAAGCGGCATAGGAGAAATTCTCAAGGTTGCTGTAGAGGTCACGCGACCAATACATGCCAAAACCCACATCACCATGCGTATTGTTGTAGCGGTCGCCTGCGGCAGGCAAGAACATGGTGTTCCCATTGGGACCAGTAATCAAATAACCATCCACCCCATTCCTTGCCGTCCACTGCCAAGTACAGGATTCGCAAAGTTCATAACACTGCTCCCGAGAGGGCATCCGCCACGACGGGCCCCAATTGACATGGGCGGCATCATCGGCGGGATCCAGCTCGGTCTTGCCATCGACCGTACCGAAAGCGCTGTTTGTGCAATACTTCGTCAAAGTGCTCTTGGAGCCGTTACACCACTTGTAGGTTTCCCATGTGTAAACCTCCTTGGGCGCAGTCTCTCCCCATGAGAAATAGTTGCCGTATTCCTCGGGATTGTTCGCGCCCACATTGGTGGTTGCCCACAGCGTGCCGCTGGGCAAGCCCAAGTTGACATATTCATGATTAGACGGTGCGGGGCCGCCGCCAAAAATGATGTCGATAACCGCATTCACATCGGCAATGTTGATTTCGCCATCCTTGTTGACATCGGCACGGGAGTTACTGCTGCCGCCCAGTATCACATCGATGACCGCATTCACATCGGCAATGTTGACCTCGCTGTCGTTATTGACATCACCAGTTATGCTACTACCACCATTTCGCGAGATAATGATGTGAGTGGCACGATTTCCATCTCCTTGAGCGATGAAGTAGCCATATTCCTCGTGTCCGATATAGGCATCCTCCGGAAAAGTGATAGCGCAGTTCTGGAATGTAATGTATTCACCGAATCTTTCTACTACACCGTTGATGTCTGCTTGTACATTGTCAAACTTAAGAGCACACAGCACTGCATCTCCATTATTAATGCCTTTGGTTGTCTGCAGAGTGATGTCTTTGATGGTCAGGCGAGTGCATTTGCAATAAATGCCACGCATAATGCTGGAGAGATAGAGGTTGCCATCGCCTTGAATGGTCACATTTTTACTATTAGTGCCTTCAAAACCTATAGCAACAAAGCCCGTTGTGGTCAGTTTACATTCTCCTTGGATGATTATGGTCGCCTCATCTTCAGTAAGACGGACAGGATAAACATAATCGTAGGGTGTCCCGCTTGTGTATTCAACGACAGCATTATTCAGCGTGAGCGTGCGGTTGTCTTGGTCCCAGATGATGCTTCCGCTCTTGATATAAGGGCAGTCGAAATGTCCGTTAGCATTGGGGCTCACATCACAAACGGTAATCTCCGCAACTGCACAGAGTGCCGCTACAAGTGACAGACAAAGTAAGAATAGTTTCTTCATATCGTATAGTTTTAATGGGTTAACAGGCTAACCGATACTGGCCCTAGCAGCGAGCCGCCAAGACTAAGTAATATTTTGGATTTGCAAATATCGCAAAAATCCTCCAATCAAGCAATCGCAAAAGCATTTATCTGCTTCATTCTGCCACGAAGGACAACACCGAATTGTATCGTCCTGAAAAAAGTTGACAGATTTATCTGTTGTTTTACTACCAAGACGGGTAATGCTGAGCCGTCATTGTTGGTGCTAAAGTCTGTTGGGGGCTCGATGCCCCCACAGGCTTTTTTGACGGTCTAAAGCGTCGCCGCCATTGTTGGTGCGTGGCAAAGTTAGTCAAAAGCATCGACATCTTGATAATGCGGATAGTAATTTTCCCACAATTTGTTGACCGGACAGCCTGTTCGATAGACATGTTCGGGTGTGAAGCCGCTAAGGCTGAGGTGCGGTCTTTCGCAGTTGTATCTCCTGATTGCCTCATAGACCCTGTGTCTGAGGCCGGATGCCGTGACCAGTAAAGGGTAGAGGTATTCGTTCTCGACGATGCCGTTGATTCTTTCGGCCACGGGGTTGTCCCTCGGATTCCCAGTCTCGGTCATGGAGATGATGCTCCCGTGTTTATTCAGCAGCGAGACATACCTGTGCGAGCAATACTGG
>Ga0310695_10007564_pt1 | contig 17293 bp, 15 predicted proteins | sample RumenRJG_04DNA_FD_203882 | JGI IMG/M metagenome (GOLD analysis project Ga0310695, IMG submission 203882) | Bovine rumen microbial communities from Lethbridge, Alberta, Canada - RJG_04 (v2) (version 2) | ecosystem: Host-associated > Mammals > Digestive system > Stomach > Rumen | place: Canada...
ATCTGCATCATTACCGGCCCCAACATGGCCGGCAAATCGACCTATATGCGTCAGGTAGCCCTGATCTCTCTCATGGCACAGATCGGCAGCTATGTCCCTGCGGAAAAGGCCAGACTCTGTGTCACAGACCGCATCTTCACCCGTGTCGGTGCCACCGACGATCTGGGCAGCGGACAGAGCACCTTCATGGTGGAAATGAACGAGGTCTCGAACATCCTTCGAAATGCCACTTCAAAGAGCCTGCTGATCCTGGATGAAATCGGACGCGGAACCTCCACCTACGACGGCATGAGCATTGCCTGGGCTGTCGTGGAGCATATAAGCAACCGCCGCTATCTGGGCGCCAAAACCCTGTTCGCCACCCATTATCACGAACTGACAGAGCTGGAGGGAAAGATCCCCGGCGTGAAAAACTACTGTGTGGCAGTACGGGAGAGCGGGGACAATATCAAGTTCCTGCGCAAGATCATCCGCGGCGGCGCCGACAAGAGCTACGGCATCCAGGTGGCACGACTGGCAGGTCTGCCCGATATCGTGATCGACCGCGCCATGGAACTTGTGGAACAGCTGACCGACAACGATATCACGGAAAAGCTCCAGAATATCGATACCTCTGCGGCAAACACCGCCGGCAGAAAAGCATCTGTAAAACCTGTCCACTACGATGATGTGGACCTGGCCCAGATGTCTTTGTTTGACACGACCTCTGACGCCGATGTCCTCAAGGAACTGTCGGAGATCGACATCCAGAATCTCACCCCTCTGGATGCCCTCAACACTCTCTACCGCCTGCAGAGCCGGCTCAAAAACCGCTGGGAAGCTGGTTCCTGAGGAGATTATCAAGTTACCTGACTGCAGCTGACTTTTGACTATGACTTCCTATATCTGATTTCGAATACCTGACTTCGAATATCTGACTTCGTAAATCTGACTTGGTATAAAGGACAGGACTCTTCATCTAAAGGACAAGACTATGGAAATAAAACTCCTCACAGAGGAAACCATCAGCCGCATTTCGGCGGGAGAGGTCATTGAAAGACCACTGAATGTCGTCAAGGAGCTGGTGGAAAATTCCATCGACGCAGGCTCGACGGCCATTACTGTCGAGATCCGGGACGGGGGAATCACCATGATCCGCGTCACGGACAACGGCTGCGGCATCGAGAAAGACCAGATCACACGTGCTTTTGTGCGGCATGCAACCAGCAAGATCACGGACGCGGACGATCTGTCCCATCTGTCTTCCCTGGGCTTCAGGGGAGAGGCCCTTGCCAGCATTGCCGCTGTCGCGCAGGTTGAGATGATCACAAAAGTGCGCAGTGACATATCCGGTACCAGGGCAGTCAACGATCATCTTGCTTCTTACTCGCCGGATGAGCCTGTCCGCATCGATCTGGAGGAAATCGGAGCCCCCGACGGAACCACGGTCATTGTCCGAAATCTTTTCGGAAAAATCCCCGTGCGCAGGAAGTTTCTGCGCCAGCCCCAGACGGAAGCAGGTTACATTACGGATCTGATCGAAAAACAGGCTCTGTCACATCCCCTGATCTCTTTTCATTATCGCGTGAACGGACAGGACAAACTCCACACTACAGGCAACGGAAATCTGAGGGAGCTGATCTACCGGATCTACGGCCGGGAGACAGCCGGCGCCATTATCCCTGTCCACGCAGAAGATCAGGAAAGCGGCATGGTGCTTGACGGCTTTCTGGGAAGACCGGAAGTCAGCCGCTCCAGCAGAAGCTTTGAAACTTTTTTCATCAACGGAAGAATGCTGCGCAGCAAGGAACTCTCTGCAGGACTTGAAGAAGGCTATCGCACAGACCTCATGCAGCACCGCTTTCCCTTTGCCGTACTGCATCTGACCATGCCGCCTGAGCAGGTAGATGTCAACGTGCATCCCTCCAAGATGGAGGTGCGCTTTACCGACCGCAGGGCCGTTTTCCGCTTTCTGGAGACCAGCGTGCACGAGGCACTCCGGCCCGTGGAACTGATCCCCAAGGCTAATCTGAACACAGCCAGAGAAGAGCGTGCCCAAACAAAAAAAGAGGCACAGCTAAAACAGCAGCATCTGCAGAATGCCCCCCATTACGAGGCATTTGAAAAAGGAAGAACAGACCGGATGCCTGTAAAGCCGTCAGTTTCTTCTGTAGAAAAAAACTCCGACTCCGATGCGAAAATACCTTCCGAAAATTCTCAGCAAAAGCCGGTTCAGCAATCTGTTCTTTACGGTTCGGGACAGATCCCGGCACTGCCTGAATCGACAGGAGAGAGCAGCGATTTTATCTTTGAAGACCGCCGGAGCTATGGCCGTCCCAACGATACAAAGACGTATAGCGCACCGGAAACCGGTTCGTTGGAAATAGTTACACGGGAGAACGGCGCAGCAAGACAAAAAGAGTCTGAATCCCTTGTGCATGATCTTTTGCCTGTCTCTGACAAGCCTCAAGTGAATGCAGACGGCACAGATAAACCGGCAGTCGCCGCGAACGAACCGGCAGACGGCAGAGACGAGCTTCCGGCAGGCCAGCTCACCCTGGAGAATCTGTTCGCTGCTTCGACTGCTGCGGATCTTTCACAGGAAGGATCCCGGGACGAGCATCTGCTCACACCGCAGAAGGCGGAACGGTTCAAATATATAGGGCAGGTCTTCGGGACCTACTGGATCATCGAATATGAAAAACGACTGCTGATCATTGACCAGCATGCCGCCCACGAAAAGGTAAACTACGAACGCATGATGCGCCGGATCGAACGTGAGCATCCTTCCCTATCGGAGGAAGCCGGTCCGCAGCAGACCGCCCGGCAGGAAATTCCGGTCGCTTCCCAGCAGCTCATGCCGCCCATTGTCCTGCGCATGAGCGGGCGTGAGGAGACTGCCTATCAGCAGTTTCAGAACGTATTTGCGGCAATGGGATATGAGATTGAGGAGTTTGGAGGCGGAAGTTATGCTATAAGGGCTGTTCCCACGGAATTGTTCGGACAGACTGCGGACAGCCTCCTGAGGGAAATCCTTGAAGAGATCATGAACGAGCGCATCAGCGGGACACCCCATGTCATTATTTCCAAGGTGGCATCTATGGCCTGCAAAGCTGCGGTCAAGGGAAACAGCCGCCTGTCCGAGAAAGAAGCCCGTGCCCTGATCGATGAGCTTTTATCCCTGGAAAACCCTTATCATTGCCCCCATGGCAGACCGACCATGATCGTCATGACTCAATATGAAATGGACCGCAAGTTCAAGCGCATTGTGTAGCCTTCCATCTCATAAAAATCTGAGTAGAAATTCATCTCAGCAGAGTCGATATAAACAACATCTGAAACATATTCAGAATAACCGAGGTGCACCGCTATGCCCGCAGACACAAACACAAATGAAAAAAACAGGCCCCTGGTCATCATTGCCGGCCCCACGGCCACCGGGAAGACATTCGCCTCCGTGGAGCTGGCCAAAAGGCTTGGCGGCAGTGTCATCTCAGCGGATTCCATGCAGGTCTACCGGGGAATGGACATCGGTTCCGCCAAGGTAACAGAAGAAGAGATGCAGGGGATCCCGCACTATCTGATCAATGTCGCCGACCCTGCGGATGCCTGGAATGTGGTCCGTTTTCAGAAGGAGGCGGAAGCCGCTGCCGGGCAGATTTATGCCAAGGGACGCCTGCCCTTTCTGGTTGGCGGAACGGGATTTTATATCCAGGCCCTGCTCTACGGGATCGATTTTACGGAAATGGATGCTGACACAGAATGCCGCAGTGCCATGGAGGAAGAAGCGAAGAAGGGCGGAGCAGAGGAACTGTACAGACGTCTGCAGGAAGTGGATCCCGAGGCGGCACAGTCCATCCACCCCAACAATGTCAAACGCATCATCCGCGCCCTTGAATTTGCCCAAAAGAGCGGCGGGCAGCGCATTTCCGAGCACAACAGAAATGAACATCTGCGTCCGCCCGTCTTTGACGCCGTGTTCTTTGTTTTTACCATGGACCGGGAAAAACTCTACGCCCGCATCGACGCCCGTGTCGACCGCATGATGGAGAATGGTCTGGTGGAGGAAGTACGCCGCCTCAAAGACCAGGGCCTGACAGATTCAGACGTCTCCATGCAGGGGATTGGATACAGACAGATACTGCGCGCTCTGGACGGCGAGTATCCCATGGAGGAAGCCGTGCGCCTGATCAAACGCGATTCACGCCGCTTTGCCAAGCGCCAGCTCACATGGTTCCGCCGGGAGCGGGACGTCACATGGATCAACATTGATGAATATCCCGATGAAAATGCCCTCATTGACCACATGGAGACGATCATCCTTGAGAGGTTGTCGTTACAGTTCAGACCCACCTGAAAATCGAGGTGTTTTTCGCGGGTTTTTCGCGAAAAACCCGGGTTGAACGGCGCGCGGCGCGCGTGAAGCGCATTGGAATCGCCGCGCGCAGCGTTACAGATCACGCCCTTTGAGGGGCGTGATCTGTAACAGGTTTTCTTTGGGATAGTCCATTACAGTCACTGACAATGTTAGTACCGCTGCCAGCGAGGGTAGAGCGAGAGCGTGCCCAAGGCGTTTGTGCAGCTTGACAAGACGGTGTTCCCTTAACCACATTTTGACCTTAACATCATAAAAAAGGAATAAATATAATGACACAGATACATATACCTCAGACCAGCCTTGCCGCACAATATGCCGCTTTCGGGATCTCGGAAGCGGTCCTCAATTTTGCCGCACCCGTCATGGATCAGCTCCGGCCCAGATTTGACAGGATCGATGAGACCGCGGAGTACAATCAGCTGCGTGTCATCCACGCCATGCAGGAGAACCACATCGGAGAAGCCCATCTGAAAGGAACAACCGGGTACGGCTATGATGATATAGGGCGTGACGGACTGGAGAGGGTCTATGCATCCTATTTTGGAACGGAAGATGCACTCGTCCGTCCCCAGATCAGCTGCGGAACACACGCCCTGGCCTTGGCTCTGATGGGAAATCTGCGTCCCGGCAATATCCTTGTTTCCATCGCGGGCAAGCCCTATGACACCCTGGAGGAAGTCATCGGCATCCGTCCCTCCCGCGGTTCGCTGGCCGAATACGGGATCGAATACAGACAGGTGGACCTTCTGCCTGACGGGAACTTCGATTTTGCCGCTATCCGTGCACTTCTGGAGGCGGACACAGAAGGCAGGATCCATCTTGTGACCATCCAGCGCTCAAAGGGCTATCAGACCCGCCGCACCCTGTCCGTGACACAGATCGGCGAGGCCATTGCCATGGTAAAGAAAATCCGCCCGGATGTCATCTGCATGACGGACAACTGCTACGGCGAATTTGTCGAGCGCATTGAGCCGTCTCATGTCGGCGCTGACATGGTGGTCGGCTCTCTGATCAAGAATCCCGGAGGCGGTCTGGCGCCGGTGGGAGGTTATATTGCCGGTACAAGTGAGTGCGTGGAAAATGCCGCTGTACGTCTTTCCTCACCCGGCCTGGGCAAAGAGGTCGGCCCTTCCCTGGAAGTCCTGCCCTCCCTTTATCAGGGCTTTTTCCTGGGTCCCACAGTCACTGCTGCAGCCTTAAAAGGTGCGATCTTCGCGGCCTGCCTGTATGAGCGTCTGGGATTTCCCGTGCTGCCCGACGGCAGTGAGACCCGCCACGACATCATTCAGTCCATCACTTTCGGCAGCCCGGAGGGCGTCATAGCCTTCTGCCAGGGGATTCAGGCCTCGTCGCCGGTAGACAGCTTTGTCGATGCCTATCCCGCCCCTATGCCCGGATACGACAGCGATGTCATTATGGCAGCCGGTGCTTTTGTGTCAGGATCCTCCATCGAGCTGAGCGCGGACGGTCCCATCAAACCTCCCTATGCCGTCTATTTTCAGGGCGGCCTGACATGGCCCCATGCCCGTCTGGGCATACTTCGCACAGTACAGAATTTCCTTGACCGTGACCTTATAAAACTATAAAATATTTGTATATGTTTTCCTTTTCTGTCCGGAGAGCAGAAAGGTATTACATGAATATTTTACAATTCAGCCACGATCACGAGGACGTCCGGGACAGGCATTTTGAAAACAGAAATGCATCGGACGTTACCGCTATGCATGGGGATAGGACAAGCGGTCCGGAAGATATTTTTTCAGCCGGTGCAGCTTCTGATGCGGTCACTGCGGCAGGTCCTTCCAGACCGGGCCGGGCAGAAATGCCTTATGAGCGTTTCCTGTCCTGCGGCGCGTCCAGCCTGACCAACGCCGAGCTTCTGGCTATCATCCTGCGCACAGGGACGAAAGAAAAGAATGCCACACAGCTGAGCCGTGAGATTCTGGGCTTTTTTGAAGAGGGATCTACAGACTTGTCCGCCCTTCACCGCATGACCCTGGAAGACCTCAAGAGCATACCCGGGATCGGAGAAGTAAAGGCTGTGAAAATCCTCTCTCTTGCCGAGATATCAAGGAGACTGGTGCGTGAACGCGCTGCCAGCCGGCTGGTCTTCAGTTCCCCGTCCGCCGTGGCGGATTATTATATGGAACAGATGCGCCATCTCGAGACAGAGACGGCAGTCCTTGTCCTTTTGGACAACAAAATGGCCCTTCTGCGCGAGGAGGTACTCTCGCTCGGGACCGTCAACTGCACCCTGCTTTCCCCTCGGGAAATCTTTCTGCGGGCTCTGCGCTGGGGCGCGGTCAATATCATGCTCCTGCACAATCATCCCAGCGGAGATCCGACTCCTAGCGGCATGGACAAGGAGATCACCGAACGCATCTGCAAAGCAGGACAGATACTCGGCATTCAGCTGATCGACCATCTGATCATCGGAGATCTGAGTTTTACCAGCCTGCGCGAGTGCGGCTGTATTCCCGAACAAATACCCGCTTATACTTAAAACAGTTACAGTACACGCCCTATCGGGGTTTAACCTGAAACACACTTTCGCATTCAAGTTTTTTCATTGACACAGGGAGAAGCGTTTTGAAAGAGCCAACCAATCCCCGACCGGAAGGATCACATTCACGGGAACCCAAAAAGAGAAAAAAAGCCGGTACTGCACGGCAGATATCCGATGCGGGCAGAAGGACCGGAAGGAGAAGATCCTATATTCTTGCGGCACTCAGCATCGTGCTCGCGGGAATTCTCGTATTCCGCCTTTTTACACTTCAGATCATCAATGGAGAAAGCTATCAGCAGCAGTTCCAGAACCGCATCCGCAGGACGGTCGTTGTGCGCGCAAAGCGCGGTACCATCCGGGACCGCAATGGGAAAGTTCTGGCAGAGACTGTTCCTACATACAATATCACCATGAACGATCTGACGGATGATTCCTCCGAGGATGACAAGGTCCTCAACAGCAATATCCGGGAGATCATCCGTATTGTCGACGAAAATGACGACGATATGGTATCGGACTTCAGCATTCAGCTGACCGGCGGCAGTTTCTTCTTCAAAGAAATGGGGCAGACGGCAAAGAACCGCTTCCTGGCGGATGTCTACGGCTACGCCGATCCCGCCGATATGTCACCCGAAGAGCAGGCGAAGACAGCAGGGGAAGTGATCACGGATCTGGCCAACAGATACGGCATCAATGTATACGATGCAGATATGTCTGACCGGCAGGTCCTTCTGCAGATGGTCATCGCGCGCTATAAGCTCAGTCTGAATTATTATCAGAAATATTTATCCACAGTTCTGGCAAAGGATGTCTCTGATGAGACCATCCATGCGATCGAAGAACGTTTCAGTCCCGACGAGGACGGAATCCAGATCGAAGAAGAGCTTGTGCGCAAGTATTATGACGCCAAGTACTTCAGCAATATTATCGGATATACCGGAGAGGTATCTTCGGACTTCCTGGAAAGTGAAAACAGCATTGACGAAAAAGGGCATCCTCTCTACCGCGAAGGTGATATTGTCGGCTATACCGGAATAGAGGCCTCTCAGGAGGAGATCCTGCGGGGACAGAGCGGACAGAACACCTTCAATGTCGACAATATCGGGCGTATTACCCAGGATGCAGTCGATGAAGCAGAGCTTGCAGCAGACCAGAAATCCTATGCCCCCGTCGATGGACGTGATGTCACCCTCACCATTGACAAGGATCTTCAGATTGCCGCCTATAAGATCATCGAGAAGAACCTTCGCGATATCATCCTCTCAAAGCTGCGCGACTCCGTTTATGACCAGGTCATTTCCGAGGATGATGACGGTGCGGCGATCACGATTCCCGTCAGCAACGTCTACACATCCTGCCTGTGCAATATTATTGACAGCACACACCTGACTTCCGAAGAAGCGAGCGATACGGAACAGGAGGTATGGGACAGCTTCAAGAGCTTCCGCAGGCACACCTCCAAAGAAATCATCAATGAGATCCGCGACGGCCGCAATACCTGGGAATCGCTGGGAACAGAGATGAAGACCTATCAGACTCTGCTTGCCCAGGCACTTTTCGACTACGGTATTCTTTCTGCAGAAGATGCCCAAAGCGGTTCCATTGCAGACAATGCCGTCTATCAGGCATGGGAGAAAGGAAAAACCTCCCTGCATGATCTTGTGACGGAAGCTGCAGCAAGAGGCTGGATCAACACAGACAGCCGTTTTATTGCTGCAGATTTACCCGAATATGATGCAGTGATGGAGTTCTTTGAGCAGGTGATCGGCGCAGGGGATGATTCTCTCAACGACCGGGATATGCGCAACGCACTGTATAAGTATCTGGTCGTCAATCAGGAAGTCTCTGGTGACCAGATCTGCCAGATCCTTCTGGACCAGAAAATTGTCAAGATCTCGGATGAGGAGCGGGAGAGTTTTGACTACGAGTGGGGAGAAACGGCTTTCCAGTTTATGTACAACCGGATCCAGAACCTGGATCTGACGCCTGCCCAGCTCCACCTGTATCCTTCGACAGCCTCTGTTGTCGCGACGGATCCCGAAAACGGAGCAGTCCTGGCTATGGTTTCCTATCCGGGTTATGACACCAACCGGATCAACAATGAAGAATATTACCGCAAGGTCCTCGAAGATCCTGCCAACCCCCTTCTCAACTACGCCACACAGCAGCTGACGGCTCCCGGTTCCACCTTCAAGATGGTCACCGCGACCGCTGCCCTGGCTGAAGAAGTGGTCACCCTGGGTGACACAGTCAACTGTAAAAAGAAAACCGCTTTCACCAAGGTCCAGGAAGATCCCAATCCGCCCAAGTGCTGGATCTATCCCGGTAAACACGGAAAACTGAATCTGGAAGGCGCGATCGCCAATTCCTGCAATAACTTCTTCTACGAGATGGGATACCGTCTCGGAACAGACGCCTCAAACACTTATAACAGCAATTACGGCATAGAACGGATCCAGAAATATGCAGCCTTGTACGGACTGGATAAAACATCCGGTGTAGAGGTCAATGAATCAGAGCCCACGCTTTTGTCTGCCGACCCCATCCGCGGTGCCATCGGTCAGGACACCAACGCCTATTCGACAGCGAGCCTGGCAAGATATGTTTCCGCCGTCGCCAACAGCGGAACCGATTATCGTCTGACCTTGATCAAGTCGATTCAGGACGAAAACGGACAGACAAGCAATCATGAAAAATATATCGATAACACCATCAACCTGACTGAAGATCAGTGGAACGCCATTCACACAGGCATGCGCCGTGTTGCCACCGGCTATTCCGCCTTCAATGTTTTATGGGAGTATCCTATAGCAGGCAAGACCGGTACCGCCCAGCAGACAGCTATGCCGGATAATGCTCTCTTTGTCGGCTATGCACCCTATTATCTGGAAAATGCCTGGAATGCGGAGGAGATGTCCGCGATCGATAAGATTGCTCTTGCCGTGCGAATACCCAACGGCTACTCATCCTCTTACGCAGCTCAGCTGGCCTCGGATGTGTTCAGGATTTTCTATTATCCCGACACACTCGAAGAAATTGTAGGCAGTGTAATCCTGAATCAGGGATCCTCAAACGATTGATTTTGACCTTTTGAAAAATATATAACCCTGAAATTTTGATTCCCGTGATTCTGCCATTACAGGTAACACTTATGTTAAAGACTTTTTCTTTCCGAAAATTTGATTATCTGCTGGTCGCATTGGTCTGTGCACTCAATTATTGCGGACTGATCGCTGTAAAGAATGCCGCGCCCGAGCTGTATCGCAGACAACTGATCGGATTCGGCATCGGCATTGTTCTGATGGTGCTGGTCTGCCTCTTCGATTATCATCTGATCCTGCGCCTTCACTGGCTGATGTATGCTGCCTGCATCCTGCTTCTTGTTCTGGTCCTGATCTCAGGTTCCTCAGGGGGCGGTGCACAGCGCTGGATCTCTTTATTCGGAGTGACTTTCCAGCCATCCGAGGCGGCAAAAATCCTGTTGATTTTATTTTTTGCACAGTTCATAATAATGTACAGGAAAAAAATGCGTCTGCCTGTTCATCTGGCTGTATGTGCTGCGCTCATCGCGCTGCCGGTATTACTGGTCTTCAAAGAGCCGGATCTCTCGACAAGCGTGATGCTTCTGCTCATTTTCTGCGTGATCATGTTTACGGGAGGATTGGAGTGGCAGATCGTGGCCGGTGCGATCGCTGTTGTTGTTCCTGCTTTTTTCTGGATCATTTTCCAGGCCACGCAGGGGGATAACAGTGTCTTGTCACAGTATCAGAGAAACAGGATCCTTGCCTGGCTCCATCCGGAGAACTTTGCCGATACGACTGCCTATCAGACGACCAATTCCATGATGGCGATCGGATCCGGAGGACTTTACGGAAAAGGAGGAGCCGGCATGAGTTCCTTCCTTGAAACCGGCTATATCTCCGAATCGCAGACGGACTTTATTTTTACTGTTATCGGCGAAACATTCGGCTTTATCGGATGCTGTGCAGTCGTCATATTGATCTTTTTGATCACTGTCAAATGCTTCCTGATCGCCGCCAGGGCAAAGGACGGACAGGGCAGGATCATCGCTTCAGGTATGGGCGCATGGATCGGACTGCAGAGTTTCCTTAACATCGGAGTCGCAACCGGGCTCCTTCCCAACACGGGAATACCGCTTCCTTTTGTCAGCTATGGACTTACCAGTCTCGTCTGTTTATACGCAGGCATAGGTTTTGTCCTGAACGTCAGTATGCAGGAATAGTTTTGTCCCCCTCCAACCAGACCAGGCGCTTATTAAACTTCAGTTAGATTTTAGCGGGGTATCAAATGAGGATCGCATTAATTGCACATGATGCAAAGAAAAAACTGATGCAGAATTTCTGTATCGCATACAGAGGCATTCTGGCAAAGAATGAGGTCTGTGCCACAGGTACGACAGGGAGGCTCATTGAAGAGGTGACCAACCTCAACGTGCATAAACTCCTGGCAGGCCATCTGGGCGGAATGCAGCAGATCGGCGCACAGATCGAACATAATGAGATCGATCTTGTTATTTTCCTTCGAGATCCGCTCACTGCAAAACGTCATGAGCCCGATGTCAATATTGTCGTGCGCCTCTGCGACATGCACAATATTCCTCTTGCCACAAACCTTGCCACTGCAGAGCTGCTGATCAAGTCGCTCGACAGAGGCGATATGGAATGGCGTGAAATTTACAAATAACGAATCAAGAACTGGCATGTGGATTCTGCCTGAATTCCATGCTGCGTAACTGTGGACGGGAGTAATATGAATTTATCGTTGAACTTTTTCCGCACAGGCGCCGCTCGTAAAAAAGGCGTCAAACCTGTGCGGTTTTTATGCGCTTTTCTCATGCTTGCAGCCGCTCTTTCCATGACAGGCTGCAGCCGCGGCTATATTTCATCCTACAGTGACAACATCAACCGCAGCAGCTATTCACTCACGGGTGTTTCTGCTGTCTCAGCCAATTTCAACGGAAAAGCGAAACTTTACGCCGAAGACATGGCTGTCCCGGGAGAGGGGACCCTTCTGGACATAGGACCGGTGAAGGCTGCAGGTCTTTTTGACCTCGAAGGCGGCAGGACCGTGATCGAAAATGACATCACTAAAAAGATCTATCCCGCCAGTATCACGAAAATCATGACAGCGCTTCTGGCCATTAAATACGGCGGAGACATGGATCAGATGCTGACCGCGTCCTCCCATGTACCTGATATGGAATGGCAGGCACAGAAGATCGGCATTGAAAAAGGCGACAAAATGACCCTTGACCAGGCCCTGCACTATCTGATGGTCTATTCCGCCAATGACGCAGCTGTCCTGATCGCGGAACATGTCGGCAGAGACTATGACGACTTCATTGACATGATGAATGAGGAGGCCGAAAAGCTCGGCGCTACCAAAACGCATTTTGTCAATCCCCACGGCCTGCACGATGAGGATCACTATACCACGGCCTATGATCTTTTCCTGATCTTCAGCGAGTGCCTGAAATATGACAAGTTCCGGGAACTGATCGATCTCAATTACTATTCGACCGTCTTCCACGATAAAGACGGCAATATCCGCGCCATCGAAGTCCCTTCCACGGACAATTACCTGATGGGATATGTAAATCCCCCTTCCAAGATCAAAGTGATCGGCGGCAAAACAGGTACGACAGACCAGGCGGGATCCTGCCTCATTCTTCTTTCAAAGAACGCCGAAGGAAGAGAATTTGTGTCTGTGGTCCTGGGAGCAATAGACGGAAATGAGGTCTACACAGCCATGAACAGGCTGCTGCGCCAGGAACGCGGGTATCCGCCGCAGGAATGATCATTAAGGAGCCTGAATAAGAACTCGGATTTCAGTGAACACCTCGCGTTTCAGCTGGTGTTGTACAGACCTGTTAACACTTCTTTCACTTATTTTCATTCCTTATCAATTGTTTTTTACAGTTGTTTCATCTATAATAAACTTCTGAGAGATACTTGCAGGTATTTCATCAGATACATCAATGCAGATACATGACAATGTGAATTGATAATTTGAATCATCATGGATTCATCTTGCAGGTAAAAGCCATAACTGCATCACATGTATTGTTACAGCAACTAAATAGTAGGAGGTTTCGTCAAATGGTTCATTTGATTACCGGCAACAAAGGCAAAGGAAAGACAAAGTGGATGCTTGACAAGGCCAATAAGGCAATTAAGGATATCCTTGGAAGCATTTGCTATCTGGACAAAAACGCACAGCATATGTACGAACTCAACAACAGAATCCGTCTGATCAATGTTAGCGATTATATGATTGAGAATGATGATCAGTTCCTTGGCTTTGTAAGCGGTATTATTTCTCAGGACCACGATCTTGAACAGATGTATTTTGATAGCTTTCTCAATATCTCCAACCTTGAGGATGCAGATGTCCGGCCCGCGATCAGCAGGCTTATGAAACTCAGTGAGAAGTTCAATGTTGATTTCTTTATCAGCATTTCCCTGGATGAGCATGAAATTCCGGAGGAACTGCAGAAATTCGTAGAAGTTTCACTCTGATTTTTAAAGAATTATCAGACAGGCAAGTCCGTCAGGGCAGGGGCATGGAAAAGGCCCCTGCCCGATTTTATCGAAAGACACAGGCATGCAGCTCTGCCTGTTTATTGCGGCAGACAGGGAAAAAACCCCTGCACATTTTCATAAAAGCAGCGTAACGTTCAACAGTTGACAGCATCATACGGAAATCTCGGATATGGAAGAAAAAAGAGGGCTGATGGGCCGCATAAGACAGCTGGTGCACATCGACATCGGCGTAGTCATTTTTTTTATCATCCTGATCTACATATTTGCCAGTATTATACTGTACGTCACCTCCAAAAAAACGGAGGTTTATGAAGTGCGTATGGGCACACTTTCCGATAATGCTGTTTTCAGAGGCATTGCGCTGCGCGAGGAAACAATTGTAAACAGCCGATATACCGGCCATGTCAATTATTATAATAAAGAAACGGATCACATCGCGGCCGGCGGACTGGCATATTCAGTGGATGAAACCGGCGAGATCGCCGATTATGCAGATGCCAACATGAAAGCCGGAGACTTCTTCACGGACCAGGATCTTGAGAAATTCCGCGAACAGAGCATCAATTTTGTAAAAGACTTTAACCCGGACAGGTTTTATTCCGTCTATGATTACAAGAGCGCATCTTCCAGCGAGGCGCAGAAGATCAGCAACCGAATGATCCTTGCGGGCATAAAAAATCTCGATTCTACCAGTATTCACACTGTCAGCGCCAGGGAATCAGGATCCATCGTCTATTCCTACGACAATTACACAGGCAAGACTTTTGATAATCTTACCGAAAAGGATTTTGACAGTTCTGCCTGCCGTAAGGTACAGCTGCAGAACGGCCAGAAGATCAAGAAAGGAAGTCCGGCCTACAGACTGGTCACTGACGTAAACTGGTCCATTGCGATCCTCGCTGAAAATGTTGAGGAGGCACGCAGGCTGAAATCGGAGGAATATGTCGAAGTCCGTTTTCTCAAAAATAACTATACTTCCTGGGCCTACGTAGAAGATCCTGAAGATGACAAAAACAGCAGACTGGTCAATCTGAAGTTTTCAAACTCCATGGAATCCTTCTGTACCGACCGCTTTATCGATATCGAGATCCTCGCCAACGAAGAGAAGGGACTGAAGATCCCCAACAGCGCCATTACGGTCGGTGATTTCTTCCTTGTACCCAAGGAATACGTGTTTGAAGGATCCAACGGACATCAGGGAGTCCTTCTGCGTGTTTATACCGGCACAGGCAGCAGCAGTCAGGGGACCAGATTTATCGCGGCTGTTCCCTACAGTGAGACAGATGACGAGTACTATCTCGACAACTCTGTCCTCCAGGACGGGGAGATCCTCGAACGGCCCAATTCCACGGAGCAGTTTACGCTCGGCAAGAAGGAAAAGCTGATCGGCGTGTATTATATCAACAAGGGATATCCTGACTTCCGCGAAGTCAAAGTCACAATGCAGAACAGCGACTATTCCATCGTTGAATCCAACCAGCTTTACGGATTACAGGAATATGACTACATTGTCCTCCATGCCGACTCAATCCGCTTTAACAATTACTGAAAAAATGCCCGATGGGCAATATGAAGGAGCATAAATGATTGCTGATAATATCCGCAGTGTGGAAAAACGTATCACTGAGGCTTGTGAGAGAGCCGGCAGAAACCGTGAAGACGTAACTCTGATCTGTGTCACCAAGACTATGCCGGTCGAGGATCTCAGACAGGCTTACGATGCCGGACAGCGTTCTTTCGGCGAAAACCGTGTGCAGGAGATCAATGACAAGTTCCCTCAGCTGCCGAAAGATATTCAGTGGCATATGATCGGCCACCTGCAGACAAACAAAGTCAAGTACCTTATGGACAAAGCCGTTATGATCCACAGCGTCGACAGCGCACACCTGGCCAGAGCCATCAGCAAAGAAGCTGTAAAGGCCGGGCGGGTTATGGACATCCTGATCGAGATCAACGCGGCAGGAGAGGAGAGCAAGTTCGGTCTCGATTACGATGGCGTCCTGTCTCTGGTCAAAGAGATTGCCCCGCTTCCCGGGATCCATATCTGCGGGCTCATGACTGTCGCCCCCTATACAGATAATCCCGAAACCAATCGTGTTTTTTTCAGGAACTTAAGGGAATTAGCAGTTGACATAGACCGTCAATCCATTGATAATGTCTCTATGACTGTTCTTTCCATGGGTATGACAGGAGATTTTGAAGTTGCCATCGAAGAAGGCGCAACCCATATACGTGTCGGGACAGCCATATTCGGCAAGCGAAATTACGCTGTATAAGCAGTATTATTACGCTGTATAAGCAGTATTATTACGCTGTTAAAACAGTATTAAGCACGCTATTACTCCTGTGCGCACGCAATATCGCGTACTGCACAGTATAATGATTCCTCACCCGGAATCGATAAAACAGGAGGTTAACCCTATGAGTGTTATGGACAAACTCATCAACGCAATGAAATTCAATGATGATCCGTATGATGAGGAAAATGTGAACGAAGAGAACGACTACTATGAAGAGGAACCTGAATCTGCCGATGCAGATTTTGGAAAAGAAGACGATCAATTGGAAGAAATGGACAATAATTCCACAGTCAGACCTGTAAGGAGGCGCACTATGGCTGATCGTGATAACACATCCGCTCCCAGATCAAATGTAAAACGCCAGTACTCGGAATCCGGAATGGAAGTATGTATCGTCAAGCCCACTTCCGTAAACGATGCACGTGACGTAACAGATCTGATTCTGCAGGGCAGCACCGTTGTACTCAATCTCGAAGGACTGGATGTCGATATCGCACAGCGTATCATCGACTTTACTTCCGGTTCCTGCTATGCCGTTCAGGGCAACGTGATGAAGATTTCCCATTATATCTTCGTCATCACTCCTTCTTCTGTCGACATCAGCGGAGACATCTCCATCCCCGCCGGCGCAGATCAGGACGGAAGCGCAGCCCTTGATATGCCTTTCACAGGCAGATAAGGCATTTTTTACAGCTGAATTTTAATTTTGCCATGGCGGCACGCCCGTCATGGCTTCTTTAGATTGAAAAAGGATATTATATGAACGGACAAGTGAAGGACAGTACTTCATCAGCCAATCATCAGACAGATACAAACCAGCCTTCTTCCGGCACAGCACAGACATCGAAAAAGCCGTCATCCGGCTCACCCAGCCCCGGACGGCTTATTTTCTGTCTTCTTTTGACAGCGGCTCTCATTGTGATCGACCAGATTACCAAAGTGATTGCAGTGGATGCCCTTGCTTCCGGAAAAAGCATTCCTCTCATTAAAGGCGTTCTTGAATTTTCTTATGTTGAAAACCACGGAGCTGCCTTCGGCATCCTGCAGAACGCCCTTCCTTTCTTTGTTGTCATAACACTGGCGGCTATGGCAGTCATTATATATATTCTCACCAGACTCCCTGCAGACCGCCGCTTCATGCCCATGCGCGTGTGCCTGTGCTTCATTGCGGCCGGTGCTGTCGGGAACTTCATTGACCGCCTCCTTTTTTCATATGTCAGAGATTTCATCTATTTCCGTCTGATTGATTTCCCTGTTTTCAACGTCGCAGATATCTATATTACCTGTGCGACCGCCATTCTGATGCTGCTTGCCCTGTTTTATTACAAGGAAGACGACGACTTTAACTTCCTGAAATAATATTTCTTTAAGGAAAATATATGACAAATCGAAACAATACAGATCCTGCCGGCCTTCCCGCATATGATCGCAGCGACATCAATCAGCAGAATCTCTTCTCTGATGAAGAGGTTGAAAACGAGCAGGACCCCTCTGCGGATGGTGATCGTTTTTCCATCGTGATCAGCCAGGACAGGGCGGGAGAGCGTCTGGATAAAGTGATTTCAGA
>Ga0310695_10007566_pt1 | contig 17291 bp, 11 predicted proteins | sample RumenRJG_04DNA_FD_203882 | JGI IMG/M metagenome (GOLD analysis project Ga0310695, IMG submission 203882) | Bovine rumen microbial communities from Lethbridge, Alberta, Canada - RJG_04 (v2) (version 2) | ecosystem: Host-associated > Mammals > Digestive system > Stomach > Rumen | place: Canada...
GAGTGCGGACACGACGTCGTCATCTTCCTCGACTCCATCACCCGTCTGGCACGTGCCTACAACACCGTAGCCCCTGCCAGCGGCAAGGTGCTCACCGGTGGTGTTGACGCCAACGCCCTGCAGAAGCCCAAGCGATTCTTCGGTGCAGCCCGCAACATTGAGAACGGCGGTTCGCTGACCATCATCGCCACCGCACTGACCGACACCGGCAGCAAGATGGACGAGGTCATCTTCGAAGAGTTCAAGGGTACCGGCAACTCCGAGCTCCAGCTCGACCGTATGCTGGCCAACAAGCGCGTCTACCCCGCTGTCAACCTCGTACAAAGCTCGACACGCCGCGACGACCTGCTGCAGGACCAGACCACGCTCAACCGTATGTGGATTATCCGCAAGTTCATTGCCGAGATGAACCCCATCGAGGCCATGAACACCGTCCGCGACCGGCTGGTGCAGACCCACTCCAACGAGGAGTTCCTGCTCTCGATGAACGGCTGACAAGAGCCATCTATAGCAAAGAAAAAAGAGAGGCATCCCACCTTTACGGGATGCCTCTCTCGTCGTATGAGAAAAAAAAGACGATTTTCTTACTGCATATCGTAGACCACCTGCATCAGGCGCTTGCCCAACTCGTCGGCGGCCTCCATCGTGGCGGCCTCGCTGTAGACGCGGATGATGGGCTCGGTATTCGACTTGCGCAGGTGGACCCACTTGTCTGGGAAGTCAATCTTCACGCCGTCAATGTCGTTGACCTGTGCGTCGGCATCCTTGGCGAACATCTCCTTCACCTTGACCAGTATGGCGTCCACATCGGTCTCAGGCGTCAGGTCTATGCGGTTCTTGGCTATCTGATAGTCGGGGTAGGTCTTGCGCAGCTCGCTCACCTTGCAGTCCTTCTTGGCCAGAGCGGTCAGGAAGAGGGCTATGCCCACCAGGGCGTCGCGACCATAGTGGCTCTCAGGATAGATGACGCCGCCGTTTCCTTCGCCGCCTATCACGGCACCGACCTCCTTCATCTTGGTGGTGACATTCACTTCGCCCACGGCGGCTGCTGTATACGTGCCGCCATGCTTCTCGGTCACGTCGCGCAGGGCACGTGTGGAACTGAGGTTCGACACCGTGTTGCCCGGGGTTTCAGACAGCACGTAGTCGGCAACGCTGACCAGCGTGTACTCCTCGCCAAACATCGTACCGTCCTCGCAGATGAAAGCCAGACGGTCCACATCAGGGTCGACGACAATGCCCAGGTCGTAGTGGCCGGTCTTCATTTCGTTCATGATGCCGCTCAGGTTCTTCTCCAGGGGCTCGGGGTTGTGGGCGAAGTCGCCCGTCACCTCAGCGTTGAGGAACTTAGAGCCTACCCCAAGACGTTCCAGGAGCTTGGGCAGGATGATGCCGCCCACGCTGTTGATGCTGTCTACGCAGACGGTGAAGCGGGCCTTCCGCACGGCATCGGCATCAACCAGTTTCAGGTCCAATACCGACTGAACATGGCGGTCGTCGAAACTCGGGTCCTCGACGACCTTTCCCAAGTGGTCCACCTCGGCGTAGCAGAAGTCTTCCTTCTCGGCAATCTCCAGCACCTTCTGGCCGTCGGCAGCCGTCAGGAACTCGCCCTCGCTGTTCAGCAGCTTCAGGGCATTCCACTGGCGGGGATTATGAGATGCCGTGATGATGATGCCTCCGTCGGCACCACTCATGCGGACGGCCAGCTCGGTGGTGGGCGTCGTCGCGTAGCCTATGTCAACGACGTCGAAACCCATGCCGACGAGCGTTCCACAAACGACGTCGCGCACCATCGGTCCGGAAATGCGTCCGTCGCGGCCCACCACAATCTTGCCTGACTTGCGGGGAATGAAGGTGGCGTAAGCCGTTGTGAACTTGACGATATCCAATGGGTTCAGGGTATCACCCGTGCGTCCGCCGATGGTTCCGCGGATGCCGGAAATAGATTTTATAAGTGTCATATTCTGTTAACAATTATTTTTCTCTCATATAGGTTATCTCATAGGCACAGGGATAGACGCTCGAAGCGGCGTCTGCCGTCCCCTGAGAGTGCGGTACGATGAGACGCACCAGGGAGGTCTCCTCGTTCTCGTTCTCCGGGCGCCCGATATTGACATAGTTCAACGGGACCAGCCAGCCTGCGGGAACCGATGAAGACGAAGGGTGACGCATCAGCATCACACCTTCAATAAAAGAAGCCGAGATGGTGGTTCCCGTTCGGGTGACGTTTATCTTGTCCACAAAATCGGAGCCGTCAATCCACCCCACCGACGAGTTATAGAAATAGAAATGCTCGCTGTTGCTGGCAAGCACTGAATCTGCCAGAATGTTTGTTTCCGTAAAACGGCACAAGATGTTTACCGACTTGTTCTCCTCCAGCATTTCGCCACAGCCCTCGCGCACAATCTGCATATAGACGCCCGTACGGTCCAGTCTGACATACTCGTTGTCCTCGACCTTGGTCACCCCTCCTTGCGCCTTGAACTGGCTTTCACTGATGACCTTGATGCTTTCCCTGGCTATATACTGGTTGATGGCTTCACGTTCCTTGGCCTTCTTGTCGCCATATGTCTCATAGTTCTCACAACTGGCCATAAACAGTACGGCAGTCAGCACCAGCAGAGAGAAAATCAGCTTCTTCATCTTCATACATTCCATATTAAATTGGCTGCAAAGGTACGAAAAAAAGTGAATAGTCAAAAGTTCAGCGTCAAGAATTTGCTGCCACTTACAGTTTTTTATATTTATTTCACTAACTGCGCCTCAAAAGCATCCAGCGCCATCTCCACCGCCTTTACGGCATCATCCATGGTGCCGTTGACGCGTCCGCCCGAGGCGTTCAGATGGCCTCCGCCATTGAAGAACCGGGCAGCCACCTCGTTGCAGGGGAAGTCGTCAACCGACCGCAGCGACACCCACACCAGGTTGTCGCGCTCGGTGTCCTCGCGCAGCGATATGCTCAGCTTCAGGCCCTTCATCTGCAACGGCATGTTCACCAGCCCCTCGGCGTCGCCCTTCACGAAATGGAACCGCTTCAGGTCCGCCCGCGTCAGCGTGTAGTAGGCTGCATGGCGCCTGTTGTCGACCACCAGCCGGTTGCACAGCACGTGTCCGACCAGCCGTAGCCGATGTTCCGAGTAGTTATGATAAACGTTACGGTATATCTTGTCCTTGTTGATGCGCTTGGTCAGCAGCTGACCGATGATGAAGTAGATGTCCGGCTCGCTGGAGTTATAGGTGAACCCTCCCGTATCGGTCATCATGCCCGTATAGATGGGGCCTGCGTAGTGCTTGCCCAACTGGCCGAAGAGTCCCATCTGCCACACGATGCGGAACACCAGTTCACAGGTGCTCGACATCTGGGGCTGCGAGAAGCACAATGCTGTGTCTACATCGGGGTCCAGATGGTGGTCAATGAGCACCTTCCGGGCCGGCGACTCCGCCAGCGAGGTCTCCATGGCCTCGGTGCGCGACAGCGTGTTGAAGTCCAGGCAGAATACCACGTCGGCTATCTTCAGCACCGTGTCCACATAGTCCCTGCGCTTGTCGTAGCGGACTATCTTTTCCGTGTTAGGCATCCATTGCAGGTAGTCGGGATACTGGTCAGGGACCACCAGCAGCGGCTCCTTGCCCAACAGCCGCAAGACCTCGCCCCACCCTAACAGCGAGCCGATGGCGTCGCCGTCCGCATTGGTGTGGCACACTGCCACAATGGTCTCTGCGCTATCAATGAGGGAGCGCAACTGTGTGCACTCCCCATCGGTCATGATATTCTCGAGCATATCCTCTTAGAACAACTTGTTGGGGTAGATGCCTTCGTCCACCAGTTTCTGTATGCGCTTGACGGTATCCTCGCGGTCGGCGGCATAGGTTACGCCAAACCATTTCGACGTGGTGTCCAGCACCTCGCAGGTTGCCGTACCGTCGTTGATGAGCTTGTTGACCATCAGCGGGATGAAGAACTCGGCCTTCAGGTTCTCCATGTTCTTCGGGTCAGAGAGGAACTCCTTGAAGTACGCCTCAGAATACTCGAAATAGTCGGGCGTGAAGCCCCACATGTTCATCGAGACGGGTACGTTCTCCTCCAGCGGCTGCCACTGGCCCTGCTCGTCCTTGTACTTGATGACGCCGTCCATGCGCAGTATCTCCGTACGCTCCACGACGTCGGTCAGGTGGCGCTTGTCGTTATAGGCGCAGACACCACGGGCTACGGAGCCGTTCTCCGACAGCGTGTTGCACACACGGAAGCCCACCATGGCATACTGGTTCCTGGTGCCCTCCTTCAGGCTGCTCAGGTACTTGCCTATCTGCATGAAGGCGTCGCGGCCGTAGAAGTCGTCGCAGTTGATGACGCAGAAGGGTTCCTTGATGACGTCCTTGCCCATCAGCACGGCGTGGTTCGTTCCCCACGGCTTCTGACGGCCCTCAGGGACCTTGAACCCCTCGGGCAGGGCGTCCAGCGCCTGGAAGCACAGCTCGCAGGGTATCTTGTCTTCATACTTGGCCAGTATCTGTGTGCGGAACTGTTCTTCGAAGTCTTTGCGGATGACCCATACTATCTTGCCGAATCCTGCCTGGATGGCGTCGTAGATGCTGTAGTCCATGATGGTCTCACCGTTGGGTCCCAGCCCGTCGAGCTGCTTCAGGCCGCCATAGCGGCTACCCATGCCTGCTGCTAATAGGAATAATGTCGGTTTCATAATCGTGTATAATAAGTGTGTTAAGAATCATTAGTGAGCGCAAAGATAGGCATTTTTTTCGACATACGGCCCCATTGTAAATGATTTTAACACTTCAGCGTCCTCATGGCGTTCAGCACGGCCAGCACCGTCACGCCCACGTCGGCAAACACGGCCATCCACATGGTGGCCAGTCCGGCAACGGCCAGCAGCAGCACGGCCACCTTGACACCGATGGCCAGCCACACGTTCTGACGGGCTATGCCCAGCGTACGACGGGCCGTGCGGATGGCGGCGGCTATCTTGGACGGCTGGTCGTCCATCAGCACCACGTCGGCAGCCTCGATGGCGGCGTCGCTGCCCAGTCCGCCCATGGCGATACCCACATCGGCACGGGCCAGCACGGGGGCGTCGTTCACGCCGTCGCCCACAAAGGCTACTGGGGCGGACTGGGCCGTGAACTGCTCCATATAGCCAACCTTGTCGGCAGGCAGCAACTCGGCATGATATTCGTCCAGCTGCAACTGTCCGGCCACGTGGGCGGCCACTTCGCGGCGGTCGCCCGTGAGCATCACCGTGCGGCTGACGCCCAGCGCGCGCAGCTGGCTGATGGCGTCGGCACTGTCCTCCTTCACCTTGTCGTTGATGACGATATGTCCGGCATAGCGACCGTCAATGGCCACGTGGATAATGGTTCCCACATGGTGGCAGTCGTGCCAATGGGCTCCGACGGCATCCATCATCTTCGCATTGCCCACGCAGACCAGCCTGTCGCCCACACGGGCACGAACGCCCTGTCCGGCCACCTCCTCCACATCGGCTACGGGGCATCCGTCCGTGGCCTCGTCGGGGAATGCGTCGCGCAGGGCAGCGCCGATGGGGTGTGTCGAGAAGTGCTCCACGTGGGCGGCCAGGTGCAGCAGCTGGTGCTCGTCGCACTCGTCGGGGTGTACGGCCTCGACGGCAAACCGTCCGTGCGTCAGCGTTCCCGTCTTGTCGAACACCACGGTCTGCACCTTCGAGAGCACGTCCATGTAGTTGGCCCCCTTAATCAGGATTCCCTTCCGCGAGGCACCGCCGATGCCTCCGAAGAAGGTCAGCGGCACGCTGAGCACCAGGGCACAGGGACACGACACCACCAGGAACAGCAGGGCGCGGTAGAGCCACGTGGGGAAAGCGGTGAGAAATGAGAGATGGGAGGTGAACGACAGGAATAGCGGAGGAATGACGGCCAGTGCCACAGCGGCAAAGACCACCACGGGCGTATAGATGCGGGCAAAACGGGTGATGAACGCCTCGCTCTTCGACTTGTGCTCGCCGGCGTGCTCCACCAGGCTGATAATCTTTGACACGGTGCTCTCGCCGAACGACTTCGTGGTACGCACGCGGATGACACCCGACTGGTTGATGCAGCCTGACACCACCTCGTCGCCAGCCTCTATCTCGCGGGGCATTGTCTCGCCCGTCAGCGCCACCGTGTTCAGCGTCGTCGAGCCCTCGATCACCACACCGTCCAGCGGCACCTTCTCGCCGGGACGCACCACAATGAACGAGCCCACGGCCACCGTCTCTGGACGGACATCCGTCAGAGTGCCGTCAACACCCGCTTCCACCAGATGCGCCACATCTGGACGGATATCCATCAGGTGGGCAATGCTCTCGCGGCTCCTGCCCTCGGCATAGCCCTCGAACAGCTCGCCGACCTGGAAGAACAGCATCACAAACACCGCCTCAGGAAACTCCGTCTCCGCACCGGGCAGGAACCCGATGGCCAAGGCGCCGACGGTGGCCACCGACATGAGCAGGTGCTCGTTGAAGGGGTCGCCCTCGGCTATGCCCTCCGCCGCCTCCCTGAGCGTGTCATAACCTATTATAATATAGGGTACGAGGTAGACCAGCAGCAGCTGCCACGTCGGCAACTGCCAGCGGTGCTCCACCCATACCGCCACAGCCAGCAGTACAGCCGACGCGCCTATCTTCCACAGCAATCCCTTGCCACCCTCCTCGTGGTGGTCGTGGTGATGATGCTCGTGATGGTGATGGTGTTCACAGCCGCAATGCTCGTGATGATGATGTTCGCAATGATGTCCCATAGTCGTATTCTTTTTACATTTTGTTCGTTTTCCGGGTGCAAAGATACGACATTCCCCTTGCAACCGGGTTGCAAAGTAACAAAAGGCTTAGTTTGCTAAAGAGATGTAAAAAGAACGAACCATATTAGGTTAGTCAGAGATAGTTATTGAGTTCTTGTCCAGCACTTCGTACACGGAGTTGTTGCTCTTGTATTCGGGCACAATCTCCTTCATTTTCTTGACGGTGGCCATATTGTCATACTGCTTGGAGAGCGCTACGAGTTCATCAATATCCTTGCAGACCGCCTCGTAGTCATACTCTCGCACCTGTGCAATTCTGATTTTCTCGTGGAATGTGGGCTTGGTGCCCTCCAGCTCGTTCAGCACCTCCTCATACAGCTTCTCACCTTCGCGCAAGCCCGTGTACTTGATTTCCACGTTCTTGGCTCCAGACAGGGCTATCATGCGCTTTGCCAAGTCGGCAATCTTGACGGGCTGCCCCATGTCGAAGACGAATATCTCGCCGCCATTGCCCTTGGTGCCAGCCTCAAGCACCAGCTTACAGGCCTCTGGGATGAGCATGAAGTACCTGACAATACGCTCGTCAGTCACCGTCACGGGCCCTCCCTCCCGAATCTGCTTGCGGAACAGGGGAATCACCGACCCGTTAGAGCCCAGCACATTACCGAAACGGGTCGTCACAAACTGGGTGTGACTCATCACTCCAGGCTTGCCTGCCAACTGCTCCCTGGCCTTCTGGCTCTCCCTTCTGTTGAGTGACTGGACATAGATTTCACAGATACGCTTTGAACAGCCCATGACGTTGGTGGGGTTCACAGCCTTATCGGTGGAAATCATCACAAACTTCTTCACACCGTATTTCACGCTGAGGTCTGCAATGACCTTTGTACCATAGATGTTGTTCAACACTGCCTCGCTGGGGTTGTCCTCCATCATAGGCACATGCTTGTAGGCTGCGGCGTGGAAAACATAGTCAGGACGGTACTTGCTGAAGAGTACATCCATGCGGGTCTTGCGGCTGATGCTGGTAACAATGGTCTCGGACTTGATGTCAGGAAACTCCTTGGCCATCATCAGACGAATTTCGTGCTGAGGGGTCTCTGCCTGATCTATCAGTATCATCGTAGACGGCTTGAAGGCTGCCACCTGACGCACTATCTCGGCACCTATGGAGCCTGCCGACCCAGTTATCAGCACGCTCTTGCCTGTCAGCAATTCGCCTACGGACTTCAGGTCCACCTTGATTTCCTGACGCGGCAGCAGGTCTTCTACCTGAACCTCCTGCAGCTGCATTGGGGCAGCATCAGCACCGGGCAACTTGCCTTCCTCCAGTTGGGCTTCCTGGGCCTGCCCGACAAAGTAGATTTTACAGCCTGCGCCGATCAGTATGTCTTGTATAGCCTGGTTGTTACGGAACTCCTCTTTACGGGAGGGGCTCACCAAAATAGCCTCAACTTGCAACTTCTTGATAATTTCAGACAGGTTGTCATCAGGATTAAAGACATCCTTGCCCAGAAGCGTCATGTGCTTGGCACGTTTGTCGTGCGAAATAAAGCCACATAACCTGAATCTCACCGGACGTTGCGAACGGATGTTCTTTGCCAACCCTACACCGCCCGACATGGCTCCATAGATCAGCACACGCTTTGCCCTCTCGTCGCTGAACGAAATGTCATAGATGGTTTTCACCAACACACGGATAGCCCACATCATCAGAGTGGCCAGGAAGAATGTCACCAGCGTCTCTGTCTGTGTCAGCGCAGCAATGTCAGTAAAACCATTCGCCTGCAACACTTCTGAAAGAATCAGACAGATGACCAGTGTCAGTCCATTTGCGTAGGCAACCTTCATCAAGTCGACAAATGACGAATAGCGCACCACCCCTTGATAGGTATGGAACGTCCTCGCTCCGATGAAACTCAACAACGCATACGTCAATGCAGTGTAAAACACATCGATTCGCTGGTCAAACAGATTCTGTGTTTTCTCGAACAGCCAGAATGTGCCTATCGCTGAGAAGAATATGATGACAAAATCGGTCAGCATCAGACACCAATAAGGCAGTGCCTGCTTGCTGAAATACCATCTTAATATTTTGAGCAGATAATTATTCATAAAACTTTTGACTCGGCTACAAAGGTATAAATTAGTTAGAATAAAACCAAATAATAATATATAAATTTTAGTCTTCCCCCCCAAAAAGATGACCCATTTCAGACGGTATCCTATATCAATAGTTGATATTTATCTCCCCTTCCCACTCGCTGTTGATGGATATCGTCACCTGTGCTCCATGCGACTCAACAGAGGCATCGGCGGTAAAGAAGTCACCCGACATTCTGGTGATTTTTCTCTGCTCCATAGGCACCTCGAAACTCCATTCGTACATCTTATTGCCATCAGCACCCAGCGCTGTCGCCACAAGGTCTATCTGGTCTGCAGGCTGATGCAGGAAGGTATAGAGGTCAAATGCCGCCCCGGTTGTTCCCGGCACAACATCAAAAGTCATCTGCTGCTTGCTGTTCACCACGCCCAGCCCCGTCATTGCCGAGAAGGCGCCACTGCCGCCGGTATAGTAGAACTGCATCTTAGTCACCCCTTCAGGAATGGGGTCGTTGACGACAAAGCGACAGAGCGACACTATACGGTTCAGGGTGATGTTCAAAGTCTGAGGCTCATCGTCCACCTCGACATCGGCATAATACAAAAACGTATCGGAATATTTAGTAGCATTGGTAAACTGTATCTTCGCCGGATTCGTCATGGTGGGGTTGCTATCGCTGCTATGAGCCAGCACCACCAACTGGTAGCTTCCCTCTTCCAGTTCGAACGACACCGTTCCGAAGCCGCTGTCGCTTACCTTTTGGTTAATCTGCTTCACACGCACGCCTTCGGCATCATAGATGGCGAAGTTCAGCTTGGTACATACATCCGACACTACTCCACGCGACATCATGCCCAAAGCCGAGTTTTCTATCTTGTAGACACTAACCGTTACATTTCCCGTTGTAGTGTCCTCCATCTCTTCCAGATTAATCGGTTTCTCGCATCCACACAACACAAAGATGCCAGTCAACAAGGCTATCAGTAGTTTATTCGTACTAATCATTATAGTTATTGGTCAAATTAGTGGAGCTGGAGGGAGTCATCATCGACGCAAGTCGCTCTGACCTTGGTCAGAGAACCCTCACGAGGGTGAGACTATCCAGTGTAACGTTAGTGGAGCTGGAGGGAGTCGAACCCTCGTCCAAACAAGGAAACCATACGCTTTCTACATGCTTATCTTGGCCTTCATTTTCGTGCCGTGACAAGACCCAAGCCACCAATCACGGCCTTATCTCCTAAAGTTTCATCCACCAGTCGGAGCACCCGAGGGACTATTTCCGATTTGTCCTGCACCGCTGAGTCCTCAGATTCGGAACCACATCCTTGGAGCGATGTCTCGTTCCCTCACCTTGTAAGGGAATTAAGCCAGTAAACTACTGTACTTCGTTTAGGCAGCGAGAGCGTAGTTGTTTTCGCCAATTAATTGTTCGACCGACGAGATTATGGAGCCCACAGCCGTCGCTCCGCATGCTTACGTACCATCTCATCTTGCTGTCAAATCCAGTCAACCCCAAGTATAAGATTCCGTAAAATCGATGCAAAGATAAGCATTTTTTTGAAATCTTCCATGTTTTTTGGGAAAAAATTGTACCTTTGCGCAATATTTCGCGCAGCAGCGTGTTAATTTATATATAATATGTACATATAACTATGAAAAGACTTGCAACTATTATAGCCTGCTTTGTCTTGTCAACGACTATAGGCTGGGCCCAGTCAAGCATGACCGACAATCAGGTGATGGACTACGTGATAGAGCAGAACGCCAAGGGAGTTTCACGCCAGAAGATAGTCACACAGCTGATGCAGCGTGGTGTGACCATCGAACAGATACGCCGTATCCAGAAGAAATACCAGAAGCAGATAAAGAACGGAGCCTTAGGCGCCGAGGACATCACTGCCGGCTCGAAGGAGGTTAAGACCCGTATGCGCGAGTCTAATGGCGAGAAGCGTGAGGAGCAGAAGAAGACTGACAGGAAGAAGGCTTCGCAATTCCGTGTGAAGGACACTAAAAAGAAGAACCAGATTCAGACACACACATACGACGATGACGATACCGACTTTGTCGAGATGGATGAAGCTATGGACTTCATGATGCCCGACTCGCTGAAGTATTACTATGAGGAAGAGAAAAAGGAGAAACGCAAGATTTTCGGTCACGACGTGTTCAACAACAAGAACCTGACCTTCGAGAGCTCGATGAACCTGGCAACCCCTCAAAACTACCGCTTAGGCCCTGGTGATGCCGTAAACGTGGACATCTGGGGAGCCTCGCAGGAGAGCATTACTGACGTGATATCACCCGACGGAACCATCACCATAGAGGGCATCGGTGTTATCCAGTTGGGAGGTCTTTCCGTAAGTCAGGCCAAAAGCAGGCTGAAGAGCGTACTGGGTCCCCGCTATCAAGGCTCCAAAATCGACTTGACCCTGGGACAGACCCGCACCATCACTGTCAGCGTCATGGGCGAAGTGAAGGTTCCGGGCACTTATACGCTCTCTGCTTTCGCCACCGTTTACAACGCCCTCTACATGGCCGGTGGCCCCAACGACATCGGCACACTGCGCAACGTGAAGGTTTACCGTCAGGGCAGGCTATTGAGCAATGTAGACGTCTATGACTTCCTGTTGAACGGCAAGCTAAGCGGCGACGTGCGACTGCAAGACAACGACGTCATCACCGTCAGCCCCTACGAGGCACTGGTCAACATCACGGGTAAAGTAAAACGCCCGATGTTCTACGAGATGAAGAAGACGGAGAGCGCTGCCACCCTGCTGCGCTATGCAGGCGGATTCACTGGCGATGCCTATACCAAGGCAGTCCGTGTCAATCGCAAGGCTGGCAGCCAGTATTCTGTATTCAGCGTAGACGAATTTGACATGAACAGTTTCCGCCTGATGGACGAAGACTCCGTCAGTGTTGACTCAACCCTCAACCGCTATCAGAACATGGTGGAGGTGAAGGGTGCCGTATTCCGTCCTGGCATGTATCAAGTAGGAGGTAATATCTGCACCGTCAAGGCCCTGATTGAGGCTGCTGACGGACTGACCGAGGGAGCCATTGCCCAGCACGCCGTTATGCACCGTATGAAGTTTGACCGCACCTTGGAAGTCCTGAGCATCGACATTCGCGGCATTCTGGAAGGCACATCCCCTGATGTTCCCTTGAAGAACGAGGATGTCATCTACATTGCCAGCCGGGAAGAGCGTAACGAGCAACAGACGGTAACCATCAGTGGTGAGGTGCTCTACCCCGGTGTCTATAAATTTGCAGAAAACGAATCAGTAGAAGACCTCATTCTGCAAGCTGGCGGGCCGACTTATGCAGCCTCGCTGGTGAAGGTCGACGTAGCACGGCGCATCAACAACCCTTATGCCACTGAGGCAGAAGACCAAATTGCACAAACCTTCAGTTTTAAGCTCACAGACAACTTCACCATCGCCGACCAGCCCGACTTCAAGTTGCAGCCTTTTGACGAAGTCTATGTGCGCCGCAGTCCTAACTATACCGAACAGCAGAACGTCACCATTGAGGGCGAAGTCCAGTTTGAAGGCACCTACGCCCTGTCAAACAAAGGCCAGCGTCTGAGTGAAATCATCAAACAGGCCGGAGGTCTGACCAAACGTGCCTATCCCGAAGGAGCCAAGCTCCTGCGCCCAATGACACAGGACGAACGCGACATGATGGAAACCGTCCTGCGTACCGCCCAGCGCAACTCGGGCAAAGACTCTATCGACGTCCGAAAGCTCATGACAAATGCAAATTATCCTGTAGGCATAGAGCTTGACAAGGCCCTGAAGAATCCAGGTAGTGACGATGACCCCATTCTGCGTGAGGGCGACCGCATTGTGGTTCCACGCTATGACGGTACAGTCAAGATCAATGGCGAAGTGCTCTATCCCAATACCGTCTATTTCAAGGATGGCAAAGATACTGACTACTACATCAACCTGGCAGGTGGCACTACCTCAACCGCCAAGAAGAGCCAGACCATCATCATCTATATGAACGGTATGGTAGCCCGTGCTGACCGTAAACACAAGCCACGTCCGGGATGCCAGATTGTTGTACCCACCAAGCGGCAACGCCGTGGTATGGGCCTTACTGAATGGCTCAGTGTCGGAACCAGTGCAGCCTCCCTCGGCACCATGTTCGCCACCATTGCTAACCTGTTGAAGAAGTAATGAGTATGGAAGAAAAGAATAAGCAATACTATGGAATAGATTATCAGCGTGTATTCCAAGAAATTATAAAACGGAGGCGTCTGTTTATGAAGACAATACCTATTGCATTTGTATTGTCATGTATCTATATTTTCAGCCTGCCACGCTACTATGATACAGACACCATGCTTGCACCAGAGACAGAGAATCCCATGTCTGGGGGAACTATTAGCTCTATAGCCTCAACATTCGGCTTGGATTTGGGCAATATGCAATCATCCGACGCCATCACCCCGCTACTTTACCCTAACTTGATGGAAGACAACGGCTTCGTTACCAATATGTTCAATATCCAGGTCGCCACTAAGGATGGAAAGATAAAAGCCAATTATCACGACTATCTCAAAAAGTACCAAAAAAATGCATGGTGGAACACTATATTCGGAGCTATGAAGAGTTGGTTCTCTAAAAAAGAGGAACCTGCAAAGGGTGACATGAATCCTTATTACCTCACTAAAACAGAAGACGACATCGTAAAACAAATAGCCGAATGTGTCAAGTTCAAAACCGATAAGAAGACGGGAGTTATCACCATTACTGTTCGCGACCAAGACCCACTTGTCTGCAAAACAATTGCCGACTCTGTCAAATTCCGCCTTCAAGATTTTATTACAACCTACCGCACCAACAAAGCTCGTACCGACTATGAATATTACAAAGAATTGGCTGCACAAGCCAAGAAAGACTATGAGAAGAGCCGCCAGCTGTATGCCGGTTATTCTGATGCCAACACTCATATAGCACTAAAAAGTGTTGAATTGAAAGCGGAAGAAATGGAAAACGACATGCAGCTGAAATTTAATGCTTACAGCACCATTAACACACAACTGCAAGCTGCCAAGGCCAAGGTTCAGGAACGTACTCCCGCCTTCACAACACTCAAAGGAGCAGCCGTTCCCATTAAGCCTGCAGGTCCTAAACGTATGCTTTTCGTATTTCTCATACTTGTCCTTACTTTCATGGGGACCTGTGGATACATCCTCTACGACATTGTTAAGCCACAACCTGCTATAGACAAGAACCACTAAATGAATCCCACTGGTTCACACGACAAGAGCATTCGTATCGTATCGAACACCATTGTGCTGTTCGTGCGAATGTCTATATTGACCATTGTCAATCTCTATGCGGTAAGACTTATTTTCAATGGCTTAGGCGAAGAAGACTACGGTATCTTCAATACCGTTGCCGGAGTAGTCACCGCCACCAGCATGTTCAGTGGTGTCGTGGCCCTATCTATTCAGAGGTTCTACTCCTATGCCATGGGACAGAACAATCCCCAAAAGCTGCAAGAAATCTTCTCTGCCAGCATGGACATCATGATAGTCCTAACCATAGTTTTAATCATACTCTTAGAGAGTATTGGACTGTGGTTTTTCTATTCTCAGTTGGTGATTCCTCCCGCCCGGCTGAATGCTGCATGGTGGATATACCAGTGCTCTATATTGATATTAGTATGTTCCATACTGCAAATACCATATACTGCCGCCATTTTCTCACATGAAGACATGGGAGTGTTTGCCTCTATTTCCATGACCGAATGTCTGCTGAAATTTCTGGCAGCATATAGCCTTGTATGGATAACTATTGACCATCTTATCCTATATGGATTGGGATTATCAGCCACTGCCATCATTGTTGTACTACTCTATGTCATCACAGGACAACGGAAATACAAGGAGTGTCACTACCAAAAGAAAAAAAACAAAGAACTCTATCGAAAATTACTGTCATTCTCCGGTTGGACGCTCTTTGGTTCATTAGCAAGTACAGGAATGCTGCAAGGCAATACTATTCTACTGAACATCTATTTCGGTCCCGTTATTGTGGCAGCATTTGGCATAGCCCAGCAAATTAACAATGCTTTCAATGCCCTTACCAACAGTATGGTACTGGCCTTCCGTCCTCCGATGATCAAAGCTTATGCAGAACAACAGCACAACTATCTAAACCAGTTATTCTCGGCTAGTAATAAGTTTATCTTCTACTCACTTCTCGCTATAGCTATCCCCATCATGCTCAACATGGACACCATCTTGACATTATGGCTTGGCCATGCAACCCCCGACATTGTATTATTCTCACAGGCCATCATCGTCTACATTGTTTGTATGGCCATGCACAACCCTATCACAATAGTCATGCAAGCCTCTGGGCACATCAAAGAATACCATTTGCCTGTTGAAAGCATCACACTCATGTGTTTCCCACTTTCTTGGATACTCTTTCATTTCAATCTGCCTGCTTATAGTGTTTTCATATCCATGATTGTAATATGCCTTATTACGCATATCGTAAGGTTGTGGTGTCTTGGACACTTCTACGATGGTTTTTCCGTCAAAGACTACATGCTCACATTGCTCATTCCCGCCATTGTCATTGTGATTCTGAATAGTACGATTGCACTTGCCATTCACGCCTATATGGAGAATACGCTATGGACGGTCATTCTATCGTGCATTTCCATCCCCGCTTTCGTTTTTTGTTCAGTCTTTGTATTAGGCATTAACAAGAGAGAGAGACTGATGCTTGTTACAATCATTAAATCTTCTATAATTCCTGGAGTATGTCGGAAGTAATATGGAATAACATATTGGCAACGGGCTATCTCTTAATATGGATTATGACGCTCGTCTGGTATCAGTACAAGTCACGTACATTTGATGGAGGCACAGCTGTTATGTCCACATACATCTTATATGCCATATTCTCTTTGCTGACGCTGAATGACATCATGTTTTCAGATTTCTATCTGCCTTTGAAAATATTTCCTTATATATATTTGTACGGTATGCTCATGTTAGCGCTCTCTCCTACAATATATATTCATTTGAATCCTGTTCTTTCTATCGAGCATCCTCATACAAGAATCCTTAGCATCACAAGTCTCATCATCATCATAAGTTCTGTTTTATTATTGCCAGACATTATTGCCAACTTTGGAACAGGCTTCATTAAACTCTTCACGGAAACTGATGCAGGAAAAGATGCTTATATGGAGCAAATAGAAGAAGCTGAGGATGCAGGTAGTGGCATCTCAAACATCCCTGCCATTATCTACAATGCCTTCTCAGACATTACTGTTTTCCTTTGTTTCTATCAACTCACATTAAAGGAAAAGAATTACTGGCTTATTGCCGGTCTATTGTTCGCTATCCTTGTTGGTATTCTAATTCCCATGATGCACGGACAGCGTGGTGGCGTTATAGCTGCTGTTCTCACGACCATTGTCGGGTATGCTTTATTTCAACAATTCATCTCTAAAAGAATTAACAGGTTCATTAGGATATTTGGTGTTTCATGCATCCTGGCTGTTGCCATTCCCATTGCAGCGATTACCGTCAGCCGATTCGGCAATATGGGTGGTGGCATTGCAGGATTCTTGAATTGGTATGTTGGACAAGGGACTCTTTATTTTAATAATTTTGCACTTGACGCTGGAGGAACTCGAAATGGAGACCGTACCCTCAACCTAGCAAAAAGACTGATTGACCCAGACACTCCCAAGAACTATACAGAGCGACGTGAAAAGTACCATAACCTCAATATTGACGATGACATATTCTCAACCTTTGTCGGTGATATCGTTATCGACTTTGGCCCAATTTCCACCGTATTTATCTTTGTCATTTTCAATGGTCTGATTATATATATCATCCGGCCACGCGACGGTACACTCAGACTGCATCAGGCTTTGCTGCTTTATTTCACACTATGCATCTGTATGCAAGGCGGAATGACACTATTCTCATTCTCTGACAGTGGCAATCTACGCATTGTCATTCTATTCCTTTTATATGGCTATCTCAGGTATCATGAACTACTATTAGAAAAATTCCCAATTCAAATCAGTTCCAGCAAATGAAGAAAGCTTTCATAGACAGTATTTTTATTATATTAGGGAAGGTATGGTCCTATATCTGCCCGGCTATTTTTCCAAAAGCATTTTGCTCCTTACGGGACAAATTATACACAGGCTACGTCCAACGTCGTTTCGCCCATTTCGGTCATTCATATATGCTGTGGCCTGCATATCACTTGAAAGGGACAGAATATATCAGTATCGGTGATGGCAACATTTTTGAAAGCGGCTTGCAACTCACAGCCTGGAAAATCGGGAGCAAAGAGCCACGCATCATCATTGGCAATCAATGCATGATACGTCGCGACAACCATTTTACAGCCGTCG
>Ga0310695_10007568_pt1 | contig 17290 bp, 7 predicted proteins | sample RumenRJG_04DNA_FD_203882 | JGI IMG/M metagenome (GOLD analysis project Ga0310695, IMG submission 203882) | Bovine rumen microbial communities from Lethbridge, Alberta, Canada - RJG_04 (v2) (version 2) | ecosystem: Host-associated > Mammals > Digestive system > Stomach > Rumen | place: Canada...
GAAGACTATGCTCTTCGGCGACACATCACCCTCAATAACAACATCAGTGTTCACCGCATTGTCATTGAACGTCACCTCGTCGTTGGTTACGAATATCTCCTTCTGGCCATCGGCAGAAATGAAGTTGGCTGTGTTGGCAAAGTCCCACACGCCATTCTCCGAACCATTCCATTCCACAGCTGTTGCATCACGCTGAATCACCACATTCAAGTAGATTTTTCCGCCTTCTGCAGAGAGCGAGGCTTTCAAACCGTCGAGTCCTTCAATGATAATATCCTCGACATTGCCGACAATATTTCCAGCATCAACGAGCAGGTATTTTCCATCAGAGAGTTGTCCTTGACTAACAATCTCAAACACCGGTGTGGAATATTTCGGGCCATTCTCCCAATCCTTCTTCTCTATCTGAAGCTCTGCAGCCTTCACCAAATCGACAGAACCATTGGCAAAGATATCGAAGACGATGCGCGAACCAAAGTTGAGCTGAAGCACCGTGGTCTCCAAAGTACCAACACTGTTCTTTCCGCCCGGGCGCAGAATGGAGGCATAATCCATCTGAATACCTTTCTGAAACTTACCACCATTGGAGTTCAATTCGGCAAAACGGTTCAGCCAAACGCGGCTGTTCTGCATCGTTCCGTCAAAGTTCAGCGTTCCTGCCCAAATATCGGTATTGCCGGTGTAGGTCTGTGTGACGTTAGGCAGCGTCAATGCACCATCACCCTGTTTCACAAAGCGCATCTCACCTGAGAATGCCCCTCCGGTCAACGTATGGGTATAATAGGTATATTCTATGTTGTCGTTGTTGTCATGTCCCTGCACCCAACTTGGAGCATTATCGAAGAAAATGTATGGTTTTACGCCTTCATTGACTCTCACGGACGCATTGCCAGTCTCACAGAGAATCACCTGCTTGTCACTGTAGGATGCATCTATGCTGCCTCCGTTCTTCACCTCCGTACGGTCGGTCATAGTCAGAGCAGGAGGAGCCATGGTGATGCCCTCCAACTCACCAAGGAAATAACTCACGTGAGGCGGCTGGTTGTAACCGCACATCTGCCATACCATAGCATTACGATACTGCATGTCGTGCCACAATGTGTAGTTGCGCCATTCAGTAGGGATGGTGGTGGTATAGATACGGATTGTATTGGCCTTCGTACGGGTAATGACCTCCTCGCGCCAGTCACCAAACAGGTCGCCTTGATAACAGGGCGTGCCTTTGGTGTCGTTATTCGTCATCGAGCCCGTCAGACGATCTATTTCACCTCTTCCATATTTGTAGATGGCAATGGCGGTATTTTTACCGTCAGAATAGTCTTGAGTCTCATCTAACAGGTCGCCATCCCAGTAGATGCGGAAGTTCTGGGTGATATTATCCTTCGTACCACCTGGCAGTGGCCCGTTGATGACAGAACCAATCAGGTTTGGATCACGACTGGACACACCTTGACAGCCAGGGTATTCGTTAGTGAAGTTGCCCATCATGGCACGTCCGTCGTCATCGCCTGCCGTGAAGCGATAGTAGATTTTCGATGTTGTAGCGTCACGGTAGTTATTTCCCGGATGGTCTTCCATAGCAGCAAAAATCTCTTGTCCGTGTACGTATGGATTGAAGTCACCGTGGTGCTGGGCATCACCATGACCTAAGCCTGTAGTGGAAAGGCCGTGTCCATTGTCATCGATAACCATCGAGCCGAAGCATATCTCATCGCGACCGTCCCAGTCTACATCTACCACGGCAAAGTTATGATAGCCGTTTCCATACCAAGGACTACTGGAATTGTTGCAGTTCCACCGCCAACGCTCAGTCAGTTCATGCGTCAAAGGATTCACGTCAAGCGCAATCATTTTGTGTCGGGTATATATACCACGGGCCAGGAAAATGCTGGGCTTGCGACCATCGAGGTAGGGAGCCCCGAAGAAATGTTTGGTGGAGCGATGACCATAGCCGTCTCCCCATGCTGCATTTAAGTCAGTTTCATCTGACTCCAGTCGCTTCAGCGGGTATTCCATGATTTGATAGGGCTTGCCCGTTTCACCATTCAGATAAAGCAAGTACTCATCGCCTTGATGCACAAACCATTGGCTGGTATTTGTAGCTCCCAGATAGTTTTTCGATGCATCGCCAATGACTTGTGTCGTTCCGTCGGCCATGTGGATGACGGTGCCGTCAGAAGCGCGCAGCACGGCTTCGGCCTTGCCATCACCGTCCCAGTCGTAGGCCACAATGTTCTGCTCATTGTTCTGGAAATCGGCCAAATTGGGTCCCCAGTCGATCCACCAAAGTTTCTTACCATTCAACTTATAGACCTCCATGATGAAGTACTCACCATTGTAGCCTGCTTTCTGATAGGAAGTACCAGCCCAACTGCTGTTGTCGAACTTCAGCAGGATTTCCAGTTCGCCGTCACCATCCACATCAGCACAACAGGCATCATTGGGTATGTATGTAGATTTCAGGGAACCATGATCAGGAGTTATCTCCAGGTAGTTCTGGCTCCAAACTACAGCTTCCTTGCTGGCTTCTTGCTCCTGGCCAAGCACAACGGACTTCACCGTGTACTTGCTGCCGACTGATCCTGCAGCATCGGTATAGTTTGACACGTTCAGTCCCTCGGCAATTTTCACGCCATCGCGATAGAGGTTATACTTGACATCATAGTATTCTTCACCCAAGATACGCCATGAGCAGAACACTCCGCTATTGGTTTTGATGGCCACCAGTCCGCGGTCCAGCTGGTCAGTCTTACGCTGGGCAGAAACTCCCAGTACCATTGCCAGCAGCAATACTGACAGAATAAAGATTCTTTTCATTATCATTATATATTTTTACGCTACTCCTTTTTGGCATTGTCAACAAAATAGTTGATGCCATTATTTTTCAAATCATAAGTTGTGCCTTCGCAATACAGTGCCGTAACATCCAAGTTCATCGACAGGTTGCCAGAAGCATTGTCCACATATACCGCACCCCCTATCAGTGCACTCACCACGTAGGTCTTATTGTCAACTATCACGGAGAAAACCAAATCGGTAGGAACCAGCGTCAGGTAAACATTTTCTCCGGTAATCATCATCTGATCAAGAGGGATGGTGAACGCTACACTCCCCGCGGATTTCTCGGCCTCGACCAACTCTCCTCCGCTGAAGATGCGCCCCAGAATGGATCTCAACGGCAAAAACCTCACTGTCAGGTCATTGCCAAGAGCGATGTTTATTGATTGAGGGATATTGTCGACCATGATATTGCCGGCATAAGTCCCTTTGATGGAATTATACATCTGCTGGGCTGTGCCTTCATTCATATCAGTCGTCGACTCCGAACAGCCAAAGCAACAAATTAATAGCAACAGGAATATTATTTTTTTCATTTGTTTCAGTTTGATTTAGATTGCAAAGATAGTGTAAATCTAATGAAAGACCAAATATCATTGGGATTTTCTATGATGCAGCCGCCTATCGTTTGAATCAATCAACCACGAACTTCTTGCCTCCTCTGATATAGATGCCTTGGGCCGTGGGATGCTCCACGCGGAAACCCTCCAGCGTATAGACAGCATCCTGACTATCGGCTATACGAACCGACTTAATTCCCGAAGCAACCGTCTCATAGTCAAACTGATAGCCGACGTTCATCGTGTATGCCTTGGAAGTAGGTTTCAGTTTGAGGAAAGTGATTTCGGGCAGCGAACCGTCGGCCTGACGGGGAGCCTTCAACTGCGTTCCGTCGAGGCTCTCGAAGTCGGAAACAGACAAAGCAATTGTCGGCAAGAATGTATTGTTTTCCAGCGTGCACAGCGTTTCGCTGATATTGACATAGTTTGCCGTGGTGCTGCCGTAGGAGAGATTGTTTTTCAACACATGGTCGTAACCATCCACATCAACTGCCTCAGCCTCTGATTTGCGGTTCACCATGTTGTAATTTCGCTTGTTGGCATACGCTGAGTTATTGTACCAGTCATTGCCACCCAAATGATGGTTGGCATAAATGCCGTTCTGCTTGTTCTTCCAAGCGATACAGTTTTTGATGACATTACGGGGAGCTACGATGGTCTTGGTGATGGTGCTCATACCGTAGCCACCCCCTTTGATGCCTGTACCGTCGCCACGAGAGGTGAGATTGGCATCATAGCCATTCTCCCACGCCCAGCAACTATCAACTACTACAGCTGCATAATTGTTAATCAAATCGTAGCCGTCATCACTATTGCGCCAAGCACGACAACCGCGAATCACATTGTTGGCATGAGCAGAACTGTTCAAATGGAAGCCGAAACCGTCGCAGTTGCCACCAGCTCCGTTTTCAGACACGGGGTCGTAGTTGTTGTAGGCATCGCAGTTAAGTACCAGATTATTACTACCGCGCGTGAAATAAATGCCGATACCCATTCCGTCGTGGATGTTCACCTGCTCAATCACACAGTTGCTGCCCCCTCGCATCGAAATATTTTCGCTCTGCGTGTGGCCGGTGATGGTCACTTGAATACCAATAATATCGAACTTCTTCAAACGCCAGTAATTGCCCTTCACATAGAAACCGCTGACACGCTTCTCGGCAGGCTTCACCAGCGAGAGATCAATCACGGCCTTTTCGTCTTCATAGCCTGTGATGGTGATGGGTTTCTGCGCTGTACCACTGGCTGTCAGGTTATACACACAGGCATAGAGATTGCCCTCCTGATAGCCCATGATTTCAGCCTCAGTAGGCTGATAGGTTCCCTCACGGAGATAGATGGTAGTACCTGCCGTTGCTTTGCTGATGGCTTGCTTTAATGTGGCAAACGGTGCATCGATGGCACCCGTATTCGTATCATTGCCCTGGGGTGATACATAATAGTCGGCAGCCTGCAGGGAAGTTGCTGCTGCCAACACCACTATTAATGTAAATAAATTCTTCATAAGCGTTCGATTTGTTTGTGCAAAATTACAAAAAAAACCACAAAAGCAGAAAGGAAAAATGCTATTTAACCTATGATTTTTGAGTCATTACAGCAATTGGCATAAAAGAGAATCTCCTGCCCGCAGAAAACAGGCAGGAGATTCTTAATAATAAAATAATATGTATTCCTATTGAAGATACATGGTATTGACAAGCTTAAGCGTGCTCTGCTTTGTGCTTACTTAACAACGAACTTCTTACCGTTTTTTATGTAAATGCCTTTTTGAACGGTGTTCACTCTCACCCCGTTGAGATTATAGACAGGAGAATCGTTTCTCTGAGTTCGAGATTCAATAACGATGTCATGGATACCGTCGGTGATGTCGCGGATAGCTTGGTCAGCCTTGCTTGCAGCTGCCCAGATGTCAGCATCGCTGGTATAGTCGCTGCCAAGATAATACCCTAAGTTGGTAGGTTGGTTGTACCCCACCTGCTCGTGTACGCACTGCATATAGTAGGTATGATCTGTCATCAGCCAGGGAATACGATGCTCTGTAGGATACCAAGTGCTAAAAATCTTGATGTCCTTCAACTTGGTCTGGTCGGGCAGGATTACTTCCTCGCGCCAATCACCGAGCATATCGCCATACCATCCTGGATTCGACTTAGTGCCATTGATGAAATCCTCATCATAACGGTACATGGTAAAGGTACGCCCATTGGCAGGACTGTGGATAATATTATCCTCTATCAACTGGCGCGACAAAGAGCCATCGAACCAGATTGCCATGTTACATCCGCCCTTCTGACCTTTTGTGTTGATAGTGGTTTCCGTACCGTCGGCCTGGATATAGTTGCCTTGGTAATAATAGAACTCGCAACCGGCATACTGAGGAAAGAAATCACCCACCAGACATCGCCCCATGTCATTGTCTTTGTCAGCATCTTTCTGCCAAATGACGGCCCCATCCTTAGCATGATGAAGCGCCACCATGGTCTTTCCTGTTTCCAGGCAATGGAACACCTGCAATCCATCGCTAACGGGGAGGAACTGTCCCACATGGTTGGCATCACCGTGTCCCAATTCGGAAGACCACAATCCTGAGCCATCGTTATCCCATGCGCAAGAGCCATACATTACCTCATCAAGGCCATCGCCATCAAGGTCAGCCACATTGAAGGCGTGGTTACCCTGACCGGCATATGCACTGAATGGTTTGCCATCCTTGTTAACATCTGTTCCCCCATCATTGTCGGTATCTACCTTCCACTGTCGGGTGAGCGAAGCCTCCAATCCTAAGGTGGTGTCTTCAGCGCGGACGAACTGCCATGCTTCTACAATAGTACGGCCATACACGCCGCGTCCCAAAAACACTTGCAAGGCTTTTCCTGGGTTGAAACGAGCCACACCCAAACGAAAAGAATTGGCCAGTTTCCACTGGTATTTATCGGTACGAGGATCCCATTGCCAGTCGTTAGCCTCCCAATTGGCTGCCCATTGGGCAGGTGTCTGTCCTTCAGGACCACGGGCAATGAAATGGGCACGGGCCAGTTCCCTACCCGTTCTTCCGTCGATGACCGAGAAGAATTCCGGACCGCCATACCCCTTAGGACCATCACCTATGTAATGCCCGGCAGGCCATATGCTACGGTAATCTGTGCATCCGTCACCATCAGTATCGCCAATAACCTTGCCATCGCCGAAGACTGTGCCTTCGCCCGTCTTTGTCACAACCTCCGCACACCCGTCACCGTCAAGATCGGCAACAGCAAAGTTGATGCTGTTTCCGGCAATGATGTTAGGACCTGACATGACACGCCAAAGAAAAGTTCCGTCCAGCTTATAAGCCTCGAAAAGGGCAATGTGTTGAGCCCGTGGGTCTGAATCGCCGGCACCCTCACTGGTAGCCTTGACAGAACCATCAGCATTGTAATAGGTCAACAGTCGCTTCACTACCACCTCCATCTGGCCATCACCGTCCAAATCGCCTACCGACATGTCGTTGGCCTGATACTTGAACTCCTCGGGATAACTGGTCACATTGTCGGTTGACTGAAGAGAAATGGAGATATACGGCACTTTCGCTTTCAGTTGATCGGCCTTGATGGTGTAGCTGGACAAAGTTTCTGTGTGGCCATGAAGAGTCAGTCGATAGGTGATGTCCTGTGAGCGCTCGGTGATATTATCCTGATAGCAGGTAGCCCCGATGGGAACGACCTCATTATCTTTCAGGTTCACCTGTTCCTCAGTTGCCGTGCCTATCTGGCGATATAAGTCGAAAACTGTGTGCTCATCATCGTTGGGAAGCATGCGCCAACTGACGAGAATCTTATTATTATGCTTTTGATAGTCACCTAAGTTAATTGCCCCCGACGAAGGTGCAGCAGCTATAGATCCCCACATTGCCCGGTCTTGCATATTAGCGGTCTGAGCAATGGCAGCCTCAGAAATCAAAGCTGAGAATAATAACGCAATTAATCTTAAAGTCATGGTTAGTTGTATTTAAAAATCCCCACAGCCTGAACGGCTGTGGGGATGAATATGTCAGTTCATTCTCTATTGAAAATGAGCATGTTCGATGAATTACTTCACCACAAATTTCTTACCCTGCTTGATGTAGACACCCTTCTGCAGAGACTTCACCTGAACACCATTCAGATTGTAAATAGGAGCATTGTGGTCAGAGATAACCTTCTGATCGTTGTTGAAAATCTCCTGGATACCAGTTGAGTTCTTTGCCTTGTAAGTCTTCACGCAAGAAATAGCAGTGTCAACACGATACATAGAGAACGTCTCAGTACCCTTCAGCACGGTGATGTCGTTACCAAGTTCCATAGCCTTATACTGAGCAGTGGCATCTTCCACGCTTGTGCCTGCCTCAAATACAGGATGCTTAGAAGTAGAACCATAGTCTTTGATCTTGTAAACGATAATGAAGTCGTCATCGGTCAGACCATCAACACTCATTGGAGGCTCATTAATCTGGATAGTACCATAGCCCTTACCTGTGGGATCCCAAGACTCATCGTCATTCAGGGCACCTGAGTGAACGAGACCAATACCCAAATTGATCTTAGGATTAGGACTACCACCAACATTGCCATTAGCATCAGGCTCTTCAAGACCCTTGGTTGCACCCTCCTGGCCAAGCCACCACAACACAACGGGAGCAAAGAGCTGATGAGCAACTTCTTCTGTCAGCTGAGACTGCTTGAACTGGAAGCGACGGATGGGCTCATAACCATTTGCAGAAGGACCATATACAATGTGCTTCTCGGTAATATCTTTACCCTCATCGTCCTGCTGGCCAGTCTTGATTTCATAGTACATACGGGTACGAGCAGTCCAGTTGCCTTCACCGCTCGTCTTAGTAGCATCAAGAAGATCCTTCTCTGTAAAGCCCTTCTCTATCAGAGTTTCAGGAGTCATATGCTGGAAGTCAACAACTGCGTCAACAGAGAACTCCTGATTGTTTTCAATAACAGTTTCAGTGCTTGCAAATCCGTAAGCCTTTGTTGTGATGGTCAGCTTACCCTTTTCTTTTACAGTGATTTCGAAACCACTCATCTGGTCTTCGTAAGTCTGAGACTCGCCATTTTCGCCAACATACTTCACATCGATGAAAATCTGAGGCTGAGTGGGAACATCAGCATTGCTAACAGAGAGCTTGTAAGTTTTCTGATAAGGCTCATCAACACCAATCAGTGCAGCAGTAGCAGCAGGAAGAGCGATAGGATTGCAATCAACGGCTGTGGTAATATGCTCAGAAGATGCGGTGCCAGATACAGTCCACACCTCAAGGGTACCAGAGGTCTCAGTCTCATAGGTGAACGGGCTCTCATAAATGGTCTGCTCTGTACCATCAGTACCCTTCACATGGAGTTCCTCACCATTCGCTGCGTCGAACGTAATCATAAAGGTACGCTTACTCATATCAACACCAGTAAGTGCCACAGTGGGGTCATTAGCAAAGTCACCCTCAACCTGAGACTTAATGACAATATCATCCAACTGATGAATACTGTTATAACGAGCAGCCAAGAGATTGATACCAGCAGCATAAGCATCCCAACCCTCGGGCAAGCTGAAAGTACCCGACTTAATCAATTCATAGGTAAGAGAATTCTCAATCTTATAAGAAGCTGTGCGAGCATCGACATCGACATCAATAGTGAAATTATAGAATGTCTTTTCTTCTACTGTGAAGACATCATCCTGGTTGTTGTTGATAAAGAAGTCGAATTCACCAACAGACTCGTCCGACCAATACGTACCACCAGAAGCGCCCTTCTTCTGTGTCATGGCAAAGAGCCATTGAGCTTTATCTGATGCACATAACTGACCGTTTTTCCCATCGGTGGGAGCATTGGTATTGGTGAAGATACACACCTCATTTGAGAACTGAGTGTTCGCATTGCTTGCTGCGGGCACGGCATTCTTGTTCAGAGCCCAAGAGAAAGAAACCGTATAATTCTTAATGCCATCATAGTTAATCTTGTCCAACCAAACCAAGTAGGCATTACGGTTGTTCTGAGTGCCAAGGTCGAACTGGAAATAGCTACCCCACTCATCACCGGGAATCGACATACCGGCAGCATAGTTAGGAGAAGCCCAACCAATGGATGCAGGATCTTTAGAAGACTCAAAGTCTTGCTTGTACAGGTTCTTAACACCTGCAAAAGCCTCTGTCGCAAAACATATTGCTACGATTGCGAACACTAATGAGTAAATTTTTCTCATAGATTGAAACGTTTAAAAGTTAATATTAAAGTAATAAAATCAGTTTACATTGCAAATTTGGATGTAAAAATACACAATAATCGCGAATTAAGCAAGTGCTTTAGCAAATTTTGGTGTTTTTTTATCAAATAAGAGAGTAGGGACACATGGTCCCCAACTCTCCATATAGCATAGCCGAGAATTACCAGCCTGCATTCTGAGTCAGATTGCCTGCTTTGAGAATCTCAGACTGTGGAATCGGGAAGAAATACATCTTCTCCTGCCACAGACGTGTCTGAATCGTTTTGGGTGTTTCCGTAAATGACCCGTCAGCATTCTTGGTTATCTCCAAGCCACGAATGTTGGTAAAATACTTCTCAGCCTCCTTCCAGCGACGTACATCGAAGAAGCGGTGACCTTCGAAAGCCAACTCTACAAAACGCTCTTTCTTACATGCCTCCAAAGTAGCCTCCGCATCAGTGAGATCAGGAAGACCAGCACGTTTGCGAACGGTATTGATAGCCTGGGCTGCTGTTGTAGAGAATGAAGACCGATCGCTGAGATTCAGCAGGGCCTCAGCATAATTGAGATAGAACTCAGCCAATCGGAAGGTTACCCAAACATGCTTTGAGGTATTGGCACCATTACCTGATATCTGGGTCTCAGCATCCACATACTTCTTCAGGTAATAACCTGTCGGAGTGGCATTGACGTTTGGCAGACCATTAACACCACCTACGAAAGTTTCCAAAGGCTGAGTGTTAGCATTAGGCCATGAATCGCCATTGCGAGCCACAGTAGCAGCAAGGCGGATGTCTCCATCCTCGTACGCTTCAACCAAGTTCTGAGTAGGACAGTTTCCACCCTGGCCACCAGCTCCGGCACCCGACATACCTACAGGGAAATTATAGGTTTCAAAAGACCTTGATTCAGAAAGGATACGACGCGCGAAAATGATTTCCTTCAAAGCCTTGGAATCACTCCAGTTGGTACGTCCTTTGAACAGACCGGCATAGTCGGACGACAATGTGAACTGACGGTTACGGCAAGCTGTAATAACTTCCATATTTGCCTGAGCAGCCTTACGCCAAAGTTCCTGGTCGTTGTTCGGATTGAACAGCGGACTGGCATGATAGAGGGCAGCACGGGCACGCAGTGCCAGGACAGCAAGATTGTTGGCACGACCTGTCTCGGTAATGCTCAGAGCCATCTTACCCAGATCGGCATAGTCCTTGATGATCGTATCCTTAATGGCCACACACTCATCATCGATGAACTTGAAGATTTCCTCGGCAGTAGCACGGGGCAAATTGTTTGCCTCAGTAGCATCCATATCGGTAGTCTTCAATGGCACACCTCCATATTGGCGAACCAGCAGGAAATAGAAATATGCACGCAGGAAACGAGCCTCATACTGGAAGTTGTTATACTGATGCATCTCCTCTCGATAGTTCACATCGAGTTTGTAATCATCAAACGTCAGCCCATTAAACTCATCGAGGAACATGTTGGCATAACTAATACCTTCATAGCATGTTGTCCACAAAGAACCGTTGGCATTTGCAGGGCTCCACGCGCCATTATAGAAACTCTCAATGGCATTACCAGACTGAGAATAAACCGACTCATCAGTGGCAGAACTCAGCATAGCGCCGCTATAATTGCCGAAATCATAGTCAAGCTTGCTGTAAATAGCTGTGATGAATCCACCAGCACGCTCAAACTTCACCTTCATATATTCTGCGTCGTCATACTTAAACTCCTTGTAATCCATCTTGTCACCACAGGAGGCGAGGACGCAGGCAGCTATTGCTGTTGTGAAAATATACTTTAATTTCATAGTTTTCTGTCTTTTTGGGATTTAGAATGACAATGCTACACCTGCGACAATACTCTTATTGAGCGGAGCCGTAACACCATATACTTCAGGATCGGCATCATCGATTTTGTCGAAACACAACAAATCAACACCACGTACATAGACCTTTGCAGTCTTGATGAAGCCTGTCTTTTCCATCAAAGTCTTCGGCAAATTGTAGTAAACCTCCACATTGCGAAGCTTCAAGAACGAACGGTCACGCTGCCAGAATGTACTGTTCTGATAGTTATTGGCATTGCTGGTAGAGCTCAGGCGCGGGAAGGTAGCGTTCACATCAGGGTTGGAAGCCGTCCAACGACCGTTATAGTACTGCTCAGAGAGAGAGGTAGAGTTCAGCAAAGGCCAATACATACCCTTGGCACTGAGGTTAGCAGTATAGCGGCCAACACCCTGGAACATGAAGTCGAAGCCAAAGCCTTTATACTCGACACCTGCATGGAAGTTGTAGAACAACTCGGGAGCATAGCCACTGTAACCAATCTTTGTTTTATCGTTGGCATCAATCATACCATCACCGTTTACATCCTTATACTTGATATCACCAGGACGTACAGTAGAGAAATTCTGTTTCGGACTTGCATCAATATCAGCCTGATCTCTAAAAAGACCTAATGCGATCAAACCATAGGTAGAGTTCAGTGGATTGCCTGTCTCCTCCAAGTTTGCATATGCCTTCGGCTCTTCTGCCATATCCTTGATCTCATTCTTGTTGAAGTTCAGCATACCACCAACATTAAGGGTCAGATCACCGATTGACTTCGTATAGTCAAGAGAAATCTCGAAACCTTTGCTGTCGACAACACCGTCATTGGTGTAGGGAGCCTCAAAACCGATGAGTGCAGAATAAGCACCAGCACCAGACACCCAAATATCCTTACGCTTCTGCATGTAGAAATCGATTTCAGCATTCAGACCGCCAAACAAGGTTGCATCAAATCCCACATTGAACTTCTGAGCTTTCTCGTTACTGGGGTTGATGGCAGCCATACGACCGCGAACCATAGCTGCGAATGCATTACCTGTGTTTGCCTCATAACCGCTTCCGAAAGGATAGTTCAGGCCAGAGCTTGCACCGTAAGACTGTACATAATAATCCCATACATTGTCACCGGGCAAAATGTCAGTATTAATGATACCAAAGCTGGCACGCAGCTTCAAGAAATTCACCAGTGAACTCTCTTTCAGGAAGTTCTCGTTAGAAAGAACCCATGCGGCTGACACCGTCGGTGAGAGATTCCACTTTGTTCCAGGAGCCAGACGGTTTGAGCCCGAGTAGACGAGTGCCAACTCAGCGATGTAACGGTTGTCATATCCATAATGACCGAGGAACGAAGCATTCTGACGATAAATGGTATAACCCGTTGCTCCTGTTGAATTCTGGTACTCATAGTCCCATTTCAGCTGGCTGTAAATATAATGCTTCTCTGCAAATGTACGGTCGAAGTTCAGACCTGCAGACAAAATCAGCCGACGTGCCCACTGATCAGTAGCAGCACCCTTTCCCATGGTACCTGGGGCACCTGCAGACCAATAATCACCTAGCACAGGCTGGCCGCCACTCCAACTGGTAACAGGATAGCTACCATATACATAAGTCATGCTGTGATCCTCATACAACGTAGAATAAGTATCATAGCCAGCACGTGCAGTCAAGCTCAAGCCTGGAAGCCAGTATTTCAAATCCTGATTGAGAGTGATGTCTGCATATAAGGCACGCTCGTGAATCTTATAATAAGCGGCACCTGTTGATTGTGCAACGGGATTCAACTCACCAGAATAAGTAGAAGTACCACCCCACTCATCTTTCTCATTCTTTACCGGGAATGCAGAAGAAGGCAGGCTATATACCATGTCCCACAAATCTGCCTGAGAACCAGGACGAGACATTTCACTCAAGATACCCAGCATGTTCACTTTCAGCATGGTGGTTGGAGTCAAGTCAATATCGAGGTTGGTACGAAGATTACCACGCACGTATTTGTCCTGAGTGCTATACCCCTCGTTTTCAGAGAAGTTCTTAATAAAGCCTTTGTCCGACAAAAGGTTAAGAGTTGTGTAATAGCGGAAACGCTCACCACCACCACTGAACTCTACTCCAAGCTTGTTATTGACACCACTCTTACGAAACGTCTCTTCCACCCAGTTAACATTCGGATACTGATAAGGATAGCTACCATTTTGGAAAGCAGCAAGTTCCTCTGAAGAATAACGCGGAGCTGCTCCCTCGTTGGCCAAGGCCTCATTAACAGCGCTAGCAAAAGTGGCACCGTTGACGAACTTCGGACGATTGACCTGAGAATTAAACAGATGGTCGTATGTGACACGAATATTCTTCGAATTATACTCGCCACGCTTTGTAGTAATCAAAATAGCACCATTTGCACCTTTGTATCCGTAAAGAGCGACAGCTGCTGCATCCTTCAAGATAGAAACATGATCTACCTCCTCAGGACTGACAATGCTCAGATCGCGCTCCACTCCATCGACAAGAATCAACGGTGTACTTCCGCTAAGACTCTGCAGACCACGCACATAGAACGTAGGATTCTGCTCAAAATAAGTACCTCCGCCCTGCAATGAGATCAGACCGTTACCCTGGCCGATAATCGAATTTCCGATATTTTTGGCCGAGCGTTTATTAACATCTTTGTTCGTAATAACAGAGACTGCCGCAGTAGACTGAGCACGGGAAAAGTCCTTATTGGCGCCCACCTCAATCTTCTGATCAACGAAGCTGATGCCCGTGCTGTCCTGCTGTGCCGCTGCCGGCAGACTGAGGCCTGCAAGCAGTGATAGCACAAATATATTTCTTTTATTCATAATCATTTTCTCTTAATTCTTAATTCTTAATTTTTAACTCAAGAATTTTACCATCCAGGATTCTGCACAAGACCATAGTTCTTGTTAATCTCTGTCAGAGGCAACGGGAAGAGGAACCACTTGCGCACTTCCAAATCGTTTGCCTTGTAATCCCATAGTACGCGTGAGCGGTTCTGCAACTCGAAAGTGCTGTACTCAAATCGGTTAGGCTCGGGAACATTATTGTTCTTGTCATCTCCAATCCAAGGACGGATAGCACGTACCCATTCTTTCTGTGCATTCTGCATGAGACGGTAGGTCAGCAGACCGTGCAAACGTTTAGTCATCCAGTCTCCACGCTTGTAACGAATCATATCATAATAGCGATTGTTGCTCATACCCAACTCACAGGCACGCTCACGAAGAATCTCCTCAATGACATCAGCCTTGTTGTCCATATTCGGCTTGACGGCTGCCTTTGACTTTGCGATACAAGCGCGGAGCTTTCCAAGTCCCACACGCTCACGGACCAAATCAACCTGTGAAAGAGCCTGAGCTAGCTGATCGCACTGAGCCAGACACTCTGCATACATGAGAATCATCTCGTCATAGCTCAGATAGACCCATTGCGTATATTTACCCTGATACTCACGACCCAGATAGTACTTAATGGTACCATAGCCTGAAGGGAAGCGCTGTGTGTCCTGTTCAATCAACTTACCGGTAGCATCGGCCACCTGATAGCCCTCATGATAGCCACCTACCCAAAGCTCATAGACATTGCCCTCTGACTTTCCAGAGGTCCAGTTCAGACGCTCATTCTGGCCATTCACAATGGCATTCTCGTAAAGGCGTGGATCACGGCTGGCCACACGAGCTACAGCACCACCACGGCCTACCTTGTATTCAAAGAAGAGTTTTCCCTTTGGACCGTTGATATTGCCAGCAGCCTCATCACCTTCCCAGTCGAACGGAGTTCCATCAGCCCAGCAGAACATATCCACATATTCCTGAGTGGGACCGTAAGAATGACGGAACGGACCAGGACCTGTTTCGGTAGTGGTCGGACCTACGAAGTTGTTCCACTGATAAGAAGCCTTATTACTGGTTGCACCTGCCACACGAGTAGAATGGATAATCTCTGGGCTACCCATATAGATATACCCCATACGATAGGCTTGACGATAGGCGTCAGAAGTCTTACCATCTGCCATATTCAAATGGTAATGATTACCATTGGCAGCATTAGCAGCAAAGAAATCCTGACAAGCCTGAAGGGCACGTTGCCAACGCTCCTGCTTGAAGCCTCCATGCCATACAACACTATCCTTCTCAGCCTGAGAAGAGCCATCGTAATAAGGCTGGTCTGCATTATAGATGGGGGAAGCATTGAAAACCAGAATCTTAGCTTTCAGAGCCATTGCAGCAGCAGATGTCCAACGACCTGTGTTATTGGTGGCATCGGTTTCAATAGTATTACCATCGTAAGCCCAACGCAGGTCAGGAATTGCCTCGTCAAGAAGTCTCACCATGAAATTGGCAGTGTTCTCAGCCGTAGCACGACGCTGGCTCATATCACTTTCCGTACCAGTATAGGTATGGTCAACAATGGGAAGACCGCCATAGACAGAGTAAAGATCAAAATAACGGGAAGCAATCAGACACTTTGCCTGAGCAACCATACTCTTTTTCTCATCATCCGATAAACCAGGAACCTTGTCAATATTATCTATTAACAGCCAACCGCGACGAACGGCTTCCCATACCAGATCATCATTATAAGAGATAATAGCTCGATCATTAGATGTTAACGCATTTGAATAATACATTGTGTATGCGTTAGATCCACTAAAATGCTGGTGATAGCAGTCAGTGAGAGCATCAAGCTTGGTGTTCCAGTAGCTCTGGCTCCAAGGAGCGCTTGTGGCATTCTTATAAGGCAGTCCATAGTATTGGAGCGTATAAATACCCACAAGGAATTGCTTGGTGTACTCAGCACTATTGAACACTGTGTCGAGTGTCACCGTTCCACCAGGAGCCTTCTCAATGAAGGAGCTACCAAACTTAATATCATCCGTGCAAGCCGTGAATGCCATGACACCAAGGCTCAGCGTAATAGCTCCTGAAAAGATTTTATGATGTAGTTTCATATTTATACCTTTTATTTATATTTTAGAATCCTATCTTTAAGCTAGCTGTATAAGTACGCTGCAAGGGATATGAAGGAGTAGAACTTGCACGAGCCTCAGGATCACCAAATTTATACGGTGTGATGGTGAAGAGGTTATAGCCACTCAGAGCCAACTGCAACTGAGTAAGACCTAGCACCTTCATGAACGGGAAGTGGAAGTCGTAAGAAATCTGAAGAGTCTTCAAACGCACGTACTTAGCATCCTTCTCCCAGAAAGTAGAACCTGCATAGTTCTGAATAGAGTTGGTCCATGTTGCACGAGGATATTCGGCATTCGGATCGGGGTTATCTACCGTCCACGTATTATCCAAATGATACTGGAGCAAGCCTCCGTTGTTTTCCGTATTACGGTTATGGAACGGACGCATAAACACATCACCTAAAACACGACTCACATTCCATGCAGCAGTAAACTGGGCACTTATAGAGAAATTCTTATAATTGGCTGCCAAGTTCAAACCTGCAATATACTGCGGATCGTCGGTATAGCCATAGTCACGGCTTTGGTCATTCGGATCAATATATCCATTGCCATCAAGGTCAACAAACACACAATCACCAGGTTTCAACTCACTAACGAGTTGTTGTGGGAATGGCTGTCCAAACTCTTTTTGATAATCGGCCTCTGCTCCTTCATAATAAAGATTCCAGAACTTATATTGAGAACGGGCACCTATACGATGACCGGCAGTGTACATATAATCATTCTCTTGAGGGGCCTGACGGTCCTCGATAATCTTGTTCCAGTTATTCGAGATGTTCAGCTTAGCAGAATAGCGGAAATCCTTACCAATCTTGTCTTGCCAGTTGACAGAAACC
>Ga0310695_10007569_pt1 | contig 17289 bp, 11 predicted proteins | sample RumenRJG_04DNA_FD_203882 | JGI IMG/M metagenome (GOLD analysis project Ga0310695, IMG submission 203882) | Bovine rumen microbial communities from Lethbridge, Alberta, Canada - RJG_04 (v2) (version 2) | ecosystem: Host-associated > Mammals > Digestive system > Stomach > Rumen | place: Canada...
CAATGAGGCGGAAATGCATGGTCATGTCGGCCGACTTGATACATGCTTTGTCGGCATCAAACTTGATTTCGATGTCCTCTTCGTCCTTGTTGAGCACTGCACGCAGGATGGCAGCTACCTTCTTCGGGATGATGAAGCCGGAGGTGAGGCCGCTCTGTACGTTGCGGTTGATATTGCGCACGAGTTTTCGCCCGTCCGTGCCGGCAAAGATGATGTGGTCTGGTTTGATATCGAAATATATTCCGTTCATTACCAGGCGAATCTCGTCGTTTGCCGTGGCAAAGAGGCAACGGTTGATTCCGTTCAGAAGGATGGATGCAGGCAGATGGAGCGATGTGCCTTCCTCGTCCACGGTCTTGGGCATGGGGTAGGGGGCTGCGTCCTGTGCGCCAACACTGAACGAACCACTGCTGTGTGTGCCTTCCACCTTATGGTTTTCGGGATTGAAGTCGAAGGACAGCGGCTGTTCGGGCAGTTCCTTGATGGAATCAAGAATGGTCTTGGCCGGCAGGCAGAAACTGGCGTTCTCGTTCTGCTCGATGGCGGGGACGCTGGTTATGAAATACTTCTCGCTGTCCGAGGCGGTAATCGTAATGGTTCCGTCCTGCACGTTCAGCAGGAAGCAGTCGAGGATGGGCATGGAATTCTTGCTGCTCAACACCTTGGAGGCAGCAATGAGACGGCTGTAGAGAGCCGAACTGGAAACCTTAAAATTCATATCGTGTCTATTTACATTTATTTCTACAGCAAATTTCGGCATTTTTTGTGAGATAGCAAAAAAAATGCTTCGAAAAAGTGTTCCTTGCTTTTTTTTTAATAACTTTGCGGTCGATTTAACGTTTTATTAACCGTTTATGGAAATTACAGGAAAGATAATTGCAGTGTTGCCCGAGCGTGGTGGTACGTCTGCGCGTACGGGTTCAGAATGGAGAGTTGCATCGTATGTGTTGGAGACTATGGATCAGTATCCCCGTAAGATGAACTTCGAGGTATTCGGCGTTGACCGTATTCAGCAGTTCAATATCCAGCTGGGCGAAGTGATGACGGTGTCCTTTGATGTAGATGCTCATGAGTATAACGGACGTTGGTTTAACAGCATCCGTGCATTCAAGGTGGACCGTAATCCTCAGCCTATGGCTGCTGTTCCGGGTGCGTCTCCCGCACAGCCCGTGCCGCCCATGCCCTCGGCTCCGATGCCCTCTGTGCCTCCTACAGCCGCACCGGCAGCTCAGGATGCTGCTCCCTCCTTTGCATCGAACGAAGGTGAGGATTTGCCTTTCTGATATTTGTTGAAGTCTTATACCGGCGGTCCGCTGTCTATTCGGGCCGCTGCTTGTATGTAGGCCCGATGTTTTCCATCGGGCTTTTTTTTTATTGTTGTCTGACGCCTTGAGTTTTCTTTTACATGATTTTTTGCTTCGTCCCGACATGCGTGCTCTTGGTGCTCGCGCAACACGCCGCATCGTCCGGAGGAACGTGCTCCATCGGTCGATGGAACACGTTCCATTTTCACTTTCTGCGCTGAGAATCGCGTAAAACGGAGCATAGTAGGGCTCGATGGGAAATAGCGCGATTTTTCCCGACTACTGAATCTCAAGTGGTTATATACTTTACACGCAACCTCTATAGCACTTTTGGGGGTGAAAAAGGGGCTTTTTGAGGTGAAAATGGTGCTTTTTGGGGGGCACCAAATTGAGCGGAACGGTAAGTCGAGGTACGTTTTCCTTACAAAACAGCGGGCGTCCCTACGGCTTGCTGCCGAGGGACGTCCGCTGATGATTCGCATTGAATGTTCGGTGGGGGAGAGGCATTATTCTGCTCCGCCGCCCAGTGCCTGATAGAGGCTGATGACGTCTGAGACGATGTTGAAGGCGTTGGTGGTCTGGCTCATCTGTGCGTTGAGCAACCCGTTCTGCGCTGTCAGCACGTTCAGGTAGTTGTTGCTGCTTTCGCGGTAGAGCTTCTCATTGGCATCCACAGCCTCGGTATAGCTGCGCACCTGCTGCTCGAGGAGTTCCTTCTTGGCGAGGTCGGTATTCAGGTCGGCCATGGCATTGTTAACCTCCGAGCCAGCTTCGAGCAGGGTCTGCTGGAAGCCGATGGTGGCCACTTCCATCTCGGCCTGGCTGTTCTTGTATGCAGCGCGTATGCGTCCGTTCTGGAAGATGGGTTGTGTCAGCGATGCTACGGCTGCCATGATGAGACCGCCGGGGTTCACGATGCCGGCACCCGTGATGCTGTTGGCAAACTGTCCGTTGGCCGTAATGTTGATGGCCGGATAGAAGGCTGCCTTGGCGATGTTCTTGTTATAGAATGCGCTGGCCAGTGCCAGTTCGGCTTGTTTCACGTCGGGGCGACGGCTGAGCAGCCCGATGGGGAAGCCTGTCTCGCATGCGGCAGGCACCTGGAAGCTGTCCAGCGAACTGCGGCTGATGACATGGGGTGTCTCGCCCAGCAGGGTGCACAGGGCGTTCTCCACCTGGCGGATGCTGAGTTCCAGGTCGAGGGTGCTGGTGCGGATAGCCCAGTAGTTGGCCTCGGTGCTGGCCACGGCAGCCTTTGTGGTCATGCCGGCTTCCATCAGATGGCGTGTCATCTCCAGCGTCTTGCTCCACTTCTCGGTGGTCTCCTCGGCGATGGAATGCTGACGGTCCAGCATGGCCAGAGTGTAGTACATATTGGCCACGTTGGCCACCAGGGCTGTCTGTACGGCTTGCCGTACACTCTTCATGTTCTCGACGGCCACCTCGCGGCTCTTCTTCGTGTTGCGCAACGTGGCAAAGCAGTCCAGCTGCCAGTTCAGTGAGAGGGGGAAGGAGTAGGTCTTGTTGGCACCGTTGCCCATCACCTGCTTGTACTCGTCACGGTTGTAGGGATCCACGATGCCGCTGATGGTTCCGCTGGGTGCAAAGGCCAGGCTGGGGAAGAAAGCCAGCTTGGCGGCCTTCAGGTTGTTCTGGGCTTCCTGTATGCGTAGGTCGGCCTGGCGCATGTTGCTGTTCTGGGCGAGCACTTTCTCAATGAGTGCCTGCAGGGCGGGGTCTGTGAAGAGCTGGCGCCACTGGAGGTCGCCCAGTCCCTGCTCGCCACCACTCTGCACGTTGCCGTAGATGCCCTCGGCGTCGATAGTGGCGGGGCGTTCATAGTTCTTATAAATGCCGCAACTGCTCAGGACTGCTGTCGCACACAGTGTGATGAATATTCTCGTTGTCTTCATTCTATTATCTTTTTAAACGTTAGTTCTCTTTGGCTTCTGCTTTCTCGCGCTGCGAACGTTCGCGCTCCATAAGGAACTTCTGGTCGGCTTCTTCCTTCATGGCCGGGCGAATCTTCTCCTGAATATACTCGAAGAAGATGAAGAACACGGGCACGGTGAATAGGATGGCTATTGTGCCGACAATCATTCCGCCCACGACACCCACGCCGATGGTTCGGTTGCCATTGGCACCGGCGCCGGTGGCAAAGAGCAGCGGCAGCATACCGAGCACACAGGTGAGCACGGTCATCAGGATAGGACGCAAGCGTGCTTCGGCAGCTGCATAGGCGGCCTCTACGATGCCCATTCCCTTGCGACGGCGCTCGAGGGCGAACTCGGTGATCAGAATGGCAGTCTTGGCCAAAAGTCCGATGAGCATGATTACTCCCGTCTGCAGGTATATGTTGTTCTCTATCTGGCCAATGGGCGGGAATACGCTGTACACGCGGTTCCACAGCCAGGCAAAGGCAAAGGAGCCCATCAGACCGGCAGGAACGGAGAGGATAACGGCAAACGGCACGAAGAAACTCTCGTAGAGCGAGGCCAGAATGAGGAAGATGAGGACAACGCAGATGATGTAGATGTATATCGTCTTGTTGGAACCCATCATCTCGTATTCCTCGCGCGAGATGCTTCCGTATTCATAGGTGATGTGTTCGGGCAGTGTCTCTGCTCGAACCTCTTCGATGGCCTTCATGGCATCGCTGGTCGTATATCCCTGTGCGGGCTGCACCATACAGGTGATTTCCGAGAAAAGGTTGAAGTGCTTGTCGATATCGGGGCCCAGAATCGGCGTGAGCTTGGCAAACTGACTGATGGGAGCCATCGACATGCCGTTGCGCACGTACATATTACTTAGGTCGGCCTCGCTGGTTCGCAGTTTCGGATCCACCTGCATCATCACACGATATACCTTTCCGAATTGGTTGAAGTTGGATACGTACGAGCCACCCACATAGCTGCTCATTGCCGAGAGCACCGTGGCGGGCGAGATTCCAGCCAGCTTGCACTGTGCGGCGTCAACCTCCACCTGATATTGCGGGAAGTTGCGGGCATACGAGGTCATGGCCATCTGTATCTCCTTGCGCTGATTGAGGGCTGCCAGGAACTTCTGTGTCTGCTCGAGGAACACTCCCTTGTCGCCGTCGCTGCGGTCCTGAAGGTGCAGGTCCACGTTGGAGCCGAGGCCGTAGCCAGGAATCATACCCGGCTCGAACACGAAGATCTGTGCCTCGGGTATCTCCTTCATAAACTGCCCCATGAGGATGAGTTTCTTGATGCTGGAGTTATGTGCATAGCCTGAGCCGGGAATCCAGTTGCCCGAGCGGTCGTCCCAGTGCTGCAGTCGCAGGATGACCATAGCGTTTGCCACGCCCTGGCCACCCATCATGCCGTAGCCCGATGTGCGGGCCACGACCTTGATGTCCGGATCCTGATCCACGATAGCTTGTACACGGTCGACTACTGACTCTGTGTATGCCAAGTTGCTACCCGGAGGACAGGTGACGTCAACCATGAGTACGCCCTGGTCCTCCTGTGGCACCAGTCCCTTGGGAAGGGAGGTCATGAAGTAGACGAGCAGTACGGCGGCAATGACGAACGATAGGGGAGCCACCCAACGATGGTTCACCACTCCGCGCAGGTTGCGGTTGTATTTCTTCATTACTGCACCGAACGAGGCCGTGTAGGCCTTCTTTACACGTCCGTTGAAACTCTTCTCAGACTTTGTGCCGTCGCTCGGGCGCATCATCATGGCACAAAGGGCAGGGCAGACCACAAGGGCACTGACGCAAGAGATACCCACGGCCGTGGCCAGCGTGACGCCAAACTGGGTGTAGAACATACCGCTGGTGCCGCCCATCATCGTCACGGGGATGAACACTGCCATAAAGACGAAGGTACATGAGATAACGGCCATCGTCACGTCGGAGAGGGCATCCTTGGTGGCCAGATAGGGACTCTTGTAACCTGCGTCGAACTTCGCCTGCACGGCCTCCACGACGACGATGGCATCGTCCACCACGGTTCCGATAGCCAGCACCAAGGCAAAGAGCGTCAGTAGGTTCAGCGTGAATCCGGCAGCAGCCAGTGCAGCAAAGGTACCTACGAGGGATATGATGATAGAGATGGCGGGGATGAGCGTGGCCTTGAAATCTTGCAAGAAGAAATATACCACGAGAATCACGAGGAAGATGGCAATGATGAGCGTCTCCTCGACGTTGGCGATGGACTCGAGCAGGAAGTCGTTTGTGGACATCATCTGCTGGAAGTGCAGTCCGTCGGGCAGCGTCTTGCTGATCTTCTCCAGCTCGGCAGTGAAACGGTCGTTCGTCTCCTTGGCATTGGCACCTGCCAGCTGGAAGGCCCAGAACATCACGGCGGGCTTACCCTGCACCTGTCCGCTGTAGCCGTATTCTACCTGTCCGAGTTCCACGTCGGCCACGTCTTTCAGTCGCAGGAGGCTGCCGTCAGACTTTGCCTGTATGACGATGTTCCGGAACTCCTCCACCTCCTTGAGTCGGCCAGTGTAGCGCAGCGTGTACTGATACACGTTGTTCACGCCTTCGCCGTGGCCTCCCTCGGTGGGCTTCTCGCCCAGTTTGCCCACGGCGGCCTCCAAGTTCTGTTCAGCCAGGCAGGCGGTGATGTCTGAAGGCATAAGGCCATACTGTGCCATCACGTCGGGCTTCAGCCAGATACGCAGCGAGTAGTTGGCACCCAGTGCAAACACTTCACCCACGCCCTGCACACGCTTCAGCTGTGGCGTGACGTTGATGTTCATGTAATTGGCCATAAAGTTCTGGTCGTACTCGGGCTTGTCGCTGACGATGGCGTCAATCTGGAGCATCGAGGTCTGACGCTTGAAGGTGGTCACGCCGATCATGGTTACTTCCTGCGGCAGCAGACCTTGAGCCATTGCTGCGCGGTTCTGTACGTTCACGGCAGCCATATCGGGGTTGGAGCCCTGCTTGAAGAAGACGGTGATGGTGGCGGTACCCGAGTTGGAGGCCGAGGAGGTCATGTAGGTCATGTTCTCCACGCCGTTGATGCTTTCTTCAAGAGGCTGGATGACGGCTTTGGTCACAGTCTCGGCACTGGCACCGGGGTATGTGGCGCTCACCACGACGGTTGGCGGTGCGATGTCGGGGAACTGTTCCACCGGCAGGCCAAAATATGATATTCCGCCAAGCAGCAGGATTACGATGGCGATGGACATTGCCATCACTGGGCGTTTGATAAAGATATTTCCTTTCATGGTTCGTATTGTCTCTGGTCTATGGATTTAGTTTACGTTCTTTACGATCTGTCCTTCCTTTACCATATTGGCTCCGTCAGCCACGATTTCCGTACCTTCGGCTAGTCCCTCGGTCACGATGAACTGCTGTCCGTTGTTCTGTGGCAGGATGGAAATCAACTGGCCATGTGCGGCACCTTTCTCGTCCACCGTGCACACGCGGAATTTGTCCTGTGTCTGTACGGCAGCCGTAGCGGGAATGGCGATTACGTCCTTGTATTCCATTGGTATAATGATGTTGCCCGAGGATCCGGAGTGCAGCATGTGGTTGGGGTTGGCAAAGACGGCACGCAACTGTACGCTTCCCGTGCTGCGGTCCACTACGCCGCTGGCGCTTTCCACGCGGCCTTTCATCTCATATTCACTGCCGTCCACGAGCTGCAGTGTCACTTCGGGCATGTTCTCGATGGCTTTCTCGAGTGTTCCGCTTTCGCGTATCATCTTGAGCAGCTGAGATTCATTGATGCTGAAGTAAACGTACATCTCGCTATTGTCTGACACTGTGGTCAGTGGTTGGGGCATTGCGCTGCTCACGAGAGCGCCCTGGCGATAGGGCAGTGTGCCCACGACGCCGTCGGCCGGACTCTTCACCACGGTGTAGGAAAGTGAGTTGCGTGCGTTTACCACCTGTGCTTGTGCCTGTGCCACGGAAGCCTTGGCTGTGAGCAGTGTGTTGTACGTCGTCTGGAGATCGAAGTCGCTGACCACTTCCTGCTCGTGCAGCTTCTTGCGGCTTTCATAGTTCAGTGTGGCTGTGGCTTCCTGGGCCTCGGCGGCCTTGAGAGCTGCTTCGGCTGTGTTCAGTGCTGCCTGATAGGGCACTTGGTCAATGATGAAGAGTGGCTGGCCCTTTTTCACCACCTGGCCCTCCGTCACACAGAGGCGCTGCAGCGTTCCGCCCACTTGGGGGTACACGTCTATGTCCTGACGTCCGCGGATAGTGGCACTTGCCTTGGTGTTGAGCGTTATGTCTGTCTTCTCTGCCTTGATCGTTTTGAAAACTGTTACGGATGCAGCCTGCTGCTGTCCTTTTCCACCTCCGCATGATGTGAGCATAAAGGCTACCATGCCTATGGCACCGGCAACCATGGAAATGTTTCTTTTCATTTTCGTAATGTTATTGTTAAGATTGTTCTTTATTTCGTCTCTTTTCTCGGAAATCGGGTGCAAAGGTACGAAAAAAAAACGAATCTTCGTTTTCCTGTTTTGTCTAAAACTTCCCATAATTCGTTCTATTATTCAGTTTTAATTTTTTTTAAGGAAACCGAAACATGTTGTAACCTGTTTCGGTATATTCGACAGAGTAAAATTCAGCTCGCTGCGTGGCTTGAAAGATCTTAAGTCTTATATGTGTACGATTGCAATCGTACAGGGGTGGTGCGTCATGTATGTTCCGGCGAGGTATGTGACGCTGTATGTAACGGCTTTTTCTTGCCTGGTTGACAATGTTCCGTGCGAGGCATAGCCAAACAGGGCCGGTACGAAATCCGTGCCGGCCCTGTTTGGATGGGGAATGAGATGTATGGCCGAGCCTACTGTCGGAAGAGGTTCTCCAGATAGTCGGACAGTTCTTTCCCTCGCAGTTTTTCAGCGATGATTTGTCCTTGGCTGTCGATGATGAAGGTGTGGGGGATGTACTGCACATGGAATTGTTCAATGGCCTGGCGCTCAATGTCGAGGTAGTTTTCCCACGGCAATTCCTCCTCGTTGAGGCATTCCATCCAGTCGGCCTCCTTGTGGTCGGCACTGATGCCTACGATTCTGAGACCTTTCTTGCCGTATTTCTCGAAGATGCGTTTGATGTTGGGCACCTCCTTGCGGCATGGCTCACACCAGCTGGCCCAGAAATCCACCAGCGTATATCGCACGCCGGACGGGTTCGAGGCAAAGTTGAGTGTGTGTGGTGTGTCTGTCGAGTCGGCCACGGTGACGAGTCCCGCTTTTTTGCGGATGAGGGTAGTGGGGAATACCTCCTCCTGCATTTCGCGTCCATAGGTGGACTGGCGTGCCGTCTCGCTCATCTGTGTGTAGAGCGTAAGGTAGCTCTCGTCGAGGCGTCCTGCCAAACGCAGCAGCAGTAGCGGTCCCATGAAACTGTCTTTATAGGCGAGTATGGTCTGGCGTAGGTAGGACTGCCTTTCGTCGTAGTTCTCAATGACGTGGTTCACATAGCTTTCGCCATGCAGGGTCTGGTACATCTGTGCGATGGCCTGTTCGTCATTATTGTCCTTGGCTCGCTTGATCAGTTTGCGTACGTCGCGATACTCATTATATAGTTTCGTGTCCATGCTGTCCAGATGGGCATGATATTGGCAGATTGCCTGGATGTATTCCGCCTGGTGGCGTGCTCCTTCGACCCGTATTTTCCGGAAGTGTGCTTCTCTCTGCTTGCCTGTCATGGTTCGCTTGACGCGTCCCGAGACAGAAATATCCTCGCCGGGTGATGCTACGATGTCGTATCCGCCCTGGCATCCTTTCACCCCAAGCACGAGGAGGCGCGGCTCGTCCAATTCCACTTCCATCGTTATGCGTTTCTCTGCTCCTCGCTGCATGATGAGTGGGCGCGTGCTCTTGTTGCTTGCTCCCCATTGGAGGGTGATGGTGTCACGACTCTCCAGCCCTTTTAGCGCAAGACTAATTCGGGTCTTTTCTTTTGCCACGGACGTTTGGGCGACCAGGCAGAGAGCCATGAGCAGAAGGTTGGCGTAACGCATAGCAGTGTGATTTTTTGTGTGGCGCTTGGTCTTACTTTGCCTAAAGCATTGGTTTACCGTACGGCGATTAGCTGTTCATACTCAGGAGGAATTCCTCGTTGTTCTTGGTGTCTTCCAGTCTGCTCTTTACCTCGTTCATAGCCTCGATCGGATTCATGTCGCTGAGGAATTTGCGGAGGATCCACATGCGGTCGAGCGTCATGGTATCCTGCAGGAGGTCGTCGCGGCGTGTGCTGCTGGCCACGATGTTCACTGCCGGGAATATGCGCTTGTTGCTCAATACGCGGTCGAGCTGCAACTCCATGTTTCCAGTGCCCTTGAACTCCTCGAAGATTACCTCGTCCATCTTGCTGCCCGTGTCGATGAGGGCGGTGGCGATGATTGTCAGGCTGCCTCCGTTTTCGATGTTTCGGGCGGCGCCAAAGAAGCGCTTGGGCTTATGCAGGGCGTTGGCATCCACACCTCCGCTGAGCACCTTGCCGCTTGCGGGTGACACGGTATTGTATGCTCGGGCCAGACGTGTGATGGAGTCCAGGAAGATGACCACGTCGTGTCCGCACTCCACCATGCGCTTTGCCTTCTCCAGTACGATGCCGGCAATCTTCACGTGGCGCTCGGCAGGCTCGTCGAATGTGCTGGCAATGACTTCGGCCTTCACGGTGCGGGCCATGTCGGTTACCTCTTCGGGGCGTTCGTCGATGAGTAGCATCATCAGATATGCCTCGGGGTGGTTGGCGGCGATGGCGTTTGCAATATCCTTCATAAGCAGCGTCTTACCCGTCTTCGGCTGTGCGACAATCAGTGCTCGCTGTCCTTTTCCGATGGGAGTAAAGAGATCTACCACGCGTGCCGATATGGAATCACCCTGTCCCTTGCAGAGCCGGAACTTCTCATTCGGGAAGAGGGGTGTGAGGTTCTCAAACGGACTTCGGTTGCGGATTACTGATGGCGAGCAGCCATTGATGCTGGTGGCTTTGATGAGGGGGAAGAACTTTTCGTTGTCTCGTGGCGGTCGCACGGGGCCCTCCACCACGTCGCCTGTCTTGAGGCCATACTGCCGAACGATCTGTGCACTGACATAGATGTCGTCCGGACTGCTGAGGTAGTTGTAGTCGCTGCTGCGCAGGAAGCCGTATCCTTCGTTCATCAGCTCGAGTACTCCTTCACCACGGATGTTCTCGCCGAAGTCAAAGCGTGAATCGTCATCGGCTTTCGGTGAGACTACGGGCTTTTCGGGTTCTTCCTCTACGGGAGGCTCCTCGCGCGGGGTCGGCTGTCGATTGGCAAAGACCGAAATGGGTGTGTAACTGTTCTTCTCCAGTTCGCGGGCCTGTTCCTCCTCTTCGGGGATGTCCTGAACGATGATGAAATTCTCTCCATCGATGAGGAACTTGGCCTGCTCCTCCGTGAGCATTTCTTCTTCATCGTCTTCGTCTGCTGTGTGTTCCACGGGAGGGAAATCGTTATCCTCTGTTTCTTCCGTGGAGTCTTCGAACTCGATGGGGGCTTCTTCCTCCATTACCTCATTGGTGCTCTTGCGGTTATTCTGCGTGGCGATATCATCGTCCTCGGCCGGTGCCTCGTTCGTGGCCTGTTCTTCTGCTACGCTTTTGGCCTCGGCCTCGGCCAGTGCGGCAGCAGCCATCGCTTCCTTTTCGGCTTTCGACTTGCGTCCACGCTTTTTCGGGGCGGGTGCGGACTGTACTTCTTTCTCGTTTGTCGGTGCGGCCTCTGGACTTTCGTTTTTATTGTCGTCATTCCGAGCCATGCTGGCTGCAGCGGCAGCCATCGCCTCCTTCTCGGCCTTGGATTTGCGTCCGCGCTTCTTTGGGGCAGGTTTTTCTGCGGCCTGCATTGAATCGTACAACGATTCGGCATCAATGATGTTATAGATGAATGTAGTCTTGTCGTCTGATTTCTCAGCATTGAATCGCTCGGCCATGGCGTTCAGTTCGTCCATGGTCATAGCTTCCAATTCACTTTTTGTGTGCATAGCTTTTGTAGCGTATAATAATATGGTTAATGTTCTGGGGAGATAAAACAGCTCTTCGAGTGTCGCGCTGTTATCATAAACTCGTTGCAAAGTTACGTCAAATCTTGATTCCCACCAAATATTTGGTGACAAATTCTCCAATATTAGGATTTATTTTGCTATTTTTGCATAAAAAACAAGCATGATACCATATATTCAGGTGCAGCATTTGACCCGTAGGGTCGGCGACCGCACGCTTTTCTCCGACCTCTCCTTTGGCATCGCGCAGGGACAGAAGGTGGGTCTTATAGCCAAGAATGGCACTGGAAAGAGCACCCTGCTGAATATCCTGGCAGGCAAGGATTCGGCCGACGAAGGGCAAGTGGTTCTGCACAATTCGTTGCGTGTGGGCTACTTGGAGCAGACACCTCATTATCCGGCAGATCTCACTGTCATCGAGGCTTGTTTCTGGCATGGCAACGAAACCACCAACCTGATTCGCGAGTATGAGCGGTGTATGGCAACGCCCAATTCCCCTGGCTTGCAGGACATCCTCGACCGCATGGACCATCAGAAGGCGTGGGATTATGAAACGCGAAGCAAGACTATCCTGAGCCGTCTGTCCATCAATGATTTCGAAATGCCCATCGGTTGTCTCTCCGGCGGACAACTGAAGCGTGTGGCTCTGGCCAACGTGCTGATTACGGAACCCGACCTTCTCATCCTCGACGAGCCGACAAATCATCTCGATCTGACCATGATTGAATGGCTCGAGAATCATCTGCGGCGAGGCAACACCACGCTGCTTATGGTCACTCACGACCGCTATTTCCTGGACCGTGTGTGTACCACAATTATGGAATTGGACGAAGAGAGTCTCTATACATATCGCGGTAATTATGCCTATTTCTTGGAGAAGCGTGACGAGCGGCTCAATGTGGAACGGAGTGAGGTGGCGCGTGCCAACAATCTCTATCGCACAGAACTCGACTGGATGCGTCGCATGCCACAGGCCCGCGGTCACAAGGCACGCTACCGTGAGGAGGCATTCTACGAACTGGAACAGCAAGCCAAGCGTCGTATCGAGGAGCAGCAAGTGCGGCTCGAGATGAAGTCATCCTATATCGGAAGCAAAATCTTCGAGGCACAATATGTCTCCAAGTCTTTCCCCGTTTCCTCAGCTTCTGACCCGACTGAACGTAAGGTCATTCTGAAGGATTTCTACTACAACTTCTCGCGCTACGAGAAGATGGGCATCGTCGGGGACAATGGTACGGGGAAGAGTACCTTTATTAAATTATTGTTGGGCGAAGTGCGGCCAGACAGCGGGCGTTTCGTCGTGGGCGAGACCGTTCGCTTCGGCTATTTCTCGCAGGAAGGCATTCAGTTCGACGAGCAAATGAAGGTCATCGATGCCGTGCGCCGCATTGCCGAGTATGTTGACCTGGGTGGGGGGCGTCATCTTTCGGCCATGCAGTTTCTGCAACATTTCATGTTCTCGCCCTCCCAACAGCAGAATTACATCTATAAGCTGTCTGGAGGCGAGAAACGTAGGCTCTACCTCTGCACCGTCTTGATGCAGAATCCCAACTTTCTTGTGCTTGACGAACCCACCAACGATCTTGACATCGTCACACTGCAGATCTTGGAGCAGTATCTGCAGGACTTTCATGGTTGTGTCATTGTGGTCAGCCACGACCGCTACTTTATGGATAAGGTGGTGGATCATCTGCTTGTCTTCCGTGGCAACGGCGTTGTCAAGGACTTCCCCGGCAATTACACGCAGTTTCGGGAGTGGGAAGCGTTGGAGGAGAAAAAACCTTCTGAGGCGAAGGCCAAGACACCATCTGCCACAACTGAGCGTTCGTCGGACACCGGTGCTGTATCTAGTCGCCCGCGCAAGATGACGTTCAAGGAGCGTCGGGAGTATGAAGCTCTGGAGGCCGACATTGACCGGCTGGAACGGGAGAAGAGCGAGATTGAGGCGGCGCTGAGTAGCGGAATGCTCTCTGTGGCCGAGATTACGGAGAAGAGCATCCGCTTACCTCAGTTGAATGAGGAACTCGATGAGAAGTCCATGCGATGGCTGGAGTTGAGCGAGCTGGCCTAAACCTTTCCCGGCCCGTAACGCTCTTTCCGGCCAAGGTATATTAAAAAAAGCGGGAGGCTGCGAATCTCATGTCGCAGCCTCCCGCTTGATAGTTTCCTTATCTTATCGTATCTCGATTTCTTCTTTCAGGTCGATTTCCTGTCCGTCGTGGTCAAAGAACTGGTATTGCAGGAATGCCAGCTTCTGGCTCGGAATGACACGTACGCCCAATCCATACTTCAGTTGCCAGCGGCGTTTGATGGAGAGGATGCCTTGATTAAGGTAGGCATATACGTAGGGGTGTACATAGAGGGTGAAGTTCCGGATGCCCACCTTGTGTACGAGCATCTTTATCTTTCCGTCGAGCATCTTGTGGAAGAGGAAGCTGCTCTTGATCGTACCCGTGCCATGACAAGTGGGGCACGACTCATCGACCTGTACGTCCTGTACGGGTCTCACTCTCTGTCGGGTGATCTGCATAAGTCCGAACTTTGAGAGCGGCAGGATGTTGTGCCGTGCACGGTCGCGCTTCATGTTCTCGCACATGTGGTCGTATAGCTTCTGGCGGTCTTCGGCGAGCTTCATATCGATGAAGTCCACCACGATGATGCCGCCCATGTCGCGCAGTCGCAGTTGGCGTGCCAGCTCGTCGGCCGCCCCGAGGTTCACCTCCAGGGCGTTGGCCTCCTGTCCTTCGCTGTTGCGTGTGCGATTGCCGCTGTTCACGTCCACTACGTGCAGTGCCTCGGTGTGCTCAATAATCAGGTATGCACCATGCTTGTAGGAAACGGTTCGTCCGAACTCTGCCTTTATCTGTCGTGTTACGTCAAAGTTATCAAAGATGGGCAGCTTGCCCTTGTACAGCTTGACCACTTCTGCACGTTCGGGTGCTATCAGGGTGACATAATCCTTCACCTCCTGATAGACATTTTCCTGATTGACGTAAATGTTTTCGTAGCTCGGGTTGAACAGATCCCTCAGCATGCCCACGGTGCGGCTTGTCTCTTCGTATGCCAGTGCCGGGGTGTCCTTGGCTTTCTGCACGCGACGCATCGTCTCTTCCCATCGAGCATAGAGTACCTTCATCTCCTGGTCTAGCTCGGCCACACGCTTGCCTTCGGCCACTGTGCGCACGATGATGCCACAGTTCTTCGGCTTGATGCTCTGTATGACTTGTTTCAGCCGGGCGCGTTCCTCGGCTTTCTTTATCTTGGACGACACAGAGACGTTGTCATCGAAGGGCGTGAGCACGAGATATCGTCCGGGGAACGAGATTTCGCATGTCAGCCGCGGCCCCTTGGTGTTAATGGGCTCTTTGATAATCTGCACCAGCACTTCCTGACCCTGTTTCAGGGTGTTCTGTATGCTGCCTTCCTTGGGCAGTTCGGGCTGGATGGTTGCTTTGTCAAAAGGGTACAGGTTGCGCTTGTCGCTGAGCACCTGCTTCAGATACTTGGCGTACGAATTGAACTTTACGCCTAAATCGAGATAGTGAAGAAAGGCATCGCGCTCGTGTCCTACGTTTACGAAACATGCATTCAGCCCAGGCATCAGCTTGTGCACCTTGGCCAAATATATGTTTCCCACAGAGTATGATTCGGCCTGTCCCTCTTCCTGGTATTCCACCAGACGTTTGTCTTCCGTCAGAGCGATGGCTATCTTCTGTGGTTGTACATCAATGAAGACTTCGCTTGTCATATTGTCTTTCTCCTAAATAAAAAAGGCTCGGTGACTGCCGTAAGGCTTGCCACCGAGCAGTTCTGCTGAGAAGTGTTTCTTTTTTTACTTGCTCTTATGTCTGTTCTTTCTCAGTCTCTTCTTACGCTTGTGTGTGGACATCTTGTGTCTTTTATGCTTCTTTCCGTTTGGCATAATTGTGATGTTATTTATGGGTTAATACTTATAGGATTCGGTTTTCGAACTGCAAAGGTATAGTTTTTCTGTGAGATTTGAAAGCATTTCCCACTTTTTTTAATTAAAAATGACGCTCGTCGCCCTTTTATTCGATAAATAGGAGATTATTTTGTAAGTTTGTGCCCTGTTTTATGCCTTCGTTTGATTGATGCACGACTTTGCTTCTATATTATTAAAGTGGTATGCGCGCGAGGGCCGCGATTTGCCCTGGCGCCAGACGCGCGACCCATACCTCATCTGGGTCTCGGAGGTCATCCTGCAGCAGACACGCGTCCAGCAAGGGCTGGACTATTATCGCCGTTTTGTCGAGCGTTTCCCTACATTGGAGCATTTGGCCTTGGCCTCCGAGGACGAAGTGCTGCGACAGTGGCAGGGGTTGGGTTATTACAGCCGGGCGCGTAACATGCTGGCTGCTGCTCGCCAGATGCGTGCCCTGGGCGGCTTTCCTCGCGATTATGAGCAGATCCGTGGCTTGCGTGGCATCGGTGATTACACTGCGGCGGCCGTGGCAAGTTTTGCTTTCGACGCCCCCTACGCAGTACTCGACGGCAATGTATATCGTGTCCTCGCACGTGTGTTTGGCATCGAGACGCCCATCGATACGGCGCGTGGACAGCATGAATTTCGGGCTTTGGCTCGGGAGATGCTTCCCGCCGCTCACTCTTCGCGGTACAATCAGGCCATCATGGACTTTGGGGCGGTACAGTGCATTCCTCATTCGCCCGACTGTGGAGCGTGCCCTCTGGCCGAGATGTGTTTGGCTCGGGCCGAAGGTAGAGTGGGGGACTTGCCTGCCAAACAGCGGCGCACGGCTGTGCACGACCGCTTCTTCACCTATCTCTACCTGCGTAGGCCCGACGGCTGCGTGCTGCTACAGCGTCGGCAGGGCGGTGATATCTGGCAGGGTCTCTATCAGTTTCCGCTCATCGAAAGCCCCCGGCCGCTCCAGCCATCAGAGGTGGAGCGCCAGGCACCGGCGGGCCGGCTCACCTGTGCCGTGCAGGAAATGACGCATATCCTCAGCCATCAGCGCCTGCATGCCGCCTGCTATGTGGTGGAGCTTACGGAGACGGAGGAGCTGGTCTTTTCCGGTATTTGGGTGGACGAAGCATCGTTCGGCGACTATGCCATGCCGCGTCTTCTGGAACGAATGTTGGAGAAAATCAGGCCAATGTTTGGTGCTGACGTAAAAAAAGTATAACTTTGCACGGCATAATCCGCCGTAGGTGCTTTCTGCGCCTGTGGCAACAAGAGATACAATAAAAGAAACGCGTATGAACAAAGTAATGTTGATAGGTAATGTGGGCGCAGATCCCGAGATCCGCTATGTGGATGCCGGAGTCTGTGTGGCCAGTGTACGTCTTGCCACCACCGAGCGAGGCTACAAGCTTCAGAATGGCACCGAGGTGCCCGACCGCACCGAATGGCATAATATCGTCCTGTGGCGCCAGCTGGCCGAGACTGTAGAAAAGTATGTCCATAAGGGCGACAAACTCTATATCGAAGGCAAGATCCATACGCGCAGCTATGACGACCGCAACGGTGTGAAGCGTTATGTGACCGAGGTGTGGGCCGATGCAATGGAGATGCTCACGCCCAAGCCGGCCACTGCTCCACAGAATCCTTAATTCTCTGAATCTGTTTCGCTTTGGACTTCTCTGCTTTCTTCTCGTATCTGGGCGACGTCTTTTCCCATGTCGTCGTGCAGGCTCCCGACGCCGGTGGCATCCTTGCCCTGTTGTTTGCCCTGTTGCTCCTTGCTTGTTCCGGTTTTGTCTCGGGCAGTGAGATAGCTTTCTTTAGTCTCGGTCCTGCCGACCTGAGCGAAATCGAGGAGCGCAAGCGTTCGGCCGACGCACGCATCCTGGCTTTGCGTGAAGACAGCGAGCGCCTGCTGGCCACCATTCTCATCTGCAACAACCTGGTGAATGTGGCCATCATCATGCTGTTGAATTACTTTTTCATGCAGACAGTCCAGTTCGGAGATGCCCGCTGGCTCGAGTTCCTCTGCCTGACGGTGATTCTCACCTTCCTGCTTTTGCTCTTTGG
>Ga0310695_10007570_pt1 | contig 17287 bp, 4 predicted proteins | sample RumenRJG_04DNA_FD_203882 | JGI IMG/M metagenome (GOLD analysis project Ga0310695, IMG submission 203882) | Bovine rumen microbial communities from Lethbridge, Alberta, Canada - RJG_04 (v2) (version 2) | ecosystem: Host-associated > Mammals > Digestive system > Stomach > Rumen | place: Canada...
CAAGTCAGCTTGCTTCAGGAATGATCCACGGAAGTAGTGACAATCTAGTTTTGTTGTGATATAATATTTGTGAGAAGGTAAACCCGAATGAACGCAAGCGAAAACCAGATTGTCGTCTATCAGCCGAACGAGACCGTCCGGCTGGACGTGCGTCTTGAAAATGAGACGGTGTGGCTGACGCAAGCACAGTTGTGCGACTTGTTTGGGGTTGTGAAGTCGAATGTCTCATACCACCTAAAGAACATTTTCGGGATGAATGAGCTTGACTATGGGGCAACTGTTCAAAAAATTCGAACAGTTCGAACAGAGGCCGGGCGTACTGTATCTCGAGACATTGAATACTTCAATCTTGATGTGATAATTTCGCTGGGATATCGCATCAATTCAAGGTTGGGTATTCAATTTCGACAATGGGCAACGCGTGTTCTGAAGGAATATCTTTTGCACGGCCAAGTGGTAAACCAGCGTCTTGCTCTGCTCGAAGACAAGGTTGACCGCCGCCTTGCCAAGCATGATGACCGCATCGCCACCCTTGAACAGAAGGTCGATTTCTTCGTGCAGACCAAGGAGCCGCCGTTGCAGGGTGTGTTCTATGACGGGCAGTTGTGGGACGCGCGGGCGCTGGTGCTGTCGCTCGTCGCGAGCGCGAAGCGGTCGCTCATTCTCATCGACAACTGGGCGAACACGGAGGTGCTCGACCTCTTTGCGAAGAAACGCAAAGGCGTGAGGCTCACGATCTTCACGTCGGAGCACTACGACAAGAAGCATGTACCTCACCACAAGATTTCCCCCACCGACGTCGCGACCTTCAACGCCCAGTATCCGAAGCTCGCCGTACGCTACAACGAAACTTTCCACGACCGTTTCCTCATCATCGACGACAAGGAACTCTACCTGATAGGAGCGTCGCTGAAAGACCTCGGCAAGAAGTGTTTTGGATTTACAAAGATGGATGCGGACGAAATAGCGCACATCAAGCAGACCGCTTTTTCGTCTTCATTTCAGTAATCTGCTTCGATTTGTGGTGGAATACTTGTATGAGTACATGCTGACTAAGATGGGCGCATCTCCATTTTTCACCCGTGAGTTTTGAGATTGAAAACAACCAGAACAACTCTTTCTTTTCGCCGCGCGACTGCGCGGCGTTCTTAAGCCGGCGGGCGGTTGCCCGCCGCACGCAAAGGGAAGTTGTTTCAGACAAGTTGTTTCCCATCAACAGAGGTCTGCCAACAGTCCGTGTCGTACTTTTCGTGAAGTTTCGTGTGCGGCGAAGGCCGCTTTTCGTGTTCGGCGGCATGGCGAAACCCGAAGGGGGCGGCGGAGATTTCACGGCGGTCGAGGCAATGCCTCGAAGCCGACCGTGGAATCGACGACGCCAAGCGCCGACAGGCGATTCGCCATGCCGCCGAGTTCGTGGTCGCGCGTAGCGCAACTCCATCCACAAAATTCTTTGAAGTCCCTGAATTATACAGATGCGCCCACGAAGATGCTAGATCAACGGAAGTAGTGACAATCTAGTTTTGTTGTGGTAAAATATTCAAGACAAGACAGACCTTGAAAAGCACAAGGAGAATACGATGCAATCGCTAAAAGAGCTGTACCGGATAGGGCGCGGGCCGAGTTCCAGCCACACGATGGGCCCGGCGTTCATGGCTGCGGAGTTCCTCGCGGCGACGAAGGGGCTAGGTGCCGTCAGGTATGAAGTCGAGCTCTGGGATTCGCTTGCCGCGACCGGACGCGGGCACTTCACCGACCGGGCCGTGAAGGACGTCCTTGGCGCGAAGCGGACGAAGATCGTCTGGAAGCCAGACGTCGGCGACGAGTTCCACCCGAACGGCATGCGCTTCATCGCCTTCGACGCCGCTGGCGCGAAGGTCGCCGAGCGCGTGGCGTATTCCGTCGGCGGAGGGGCGATTGCGGAGAAGGGAAGGACGGCGCAGGCAAAGTCCGTCTATCGGCACAGGAACATGACGGAGATCGTCAATGCGGCGACGCGGGCGGGGATGCCGCTCTGGCAGATTGTCGAAGACGCAGAGGGGCCGGAGATTTGGAGCTTCCTCAGGCGCGTGCTTTCCACGATGATGTCCGCCATCGACAGGGGGCTTGCCGCGGACGGCGTGCTCCCGGGCGGGCTGCGCCTGCCGCGAAAGGCTCGGGCGATCTACATCAAGGCGAAGATGCAGTCCGAGGCCATGCGCCGCACGGGGCTCCTCGTCGCATACGCGCACGCAGTGAGCGAGGAGAACGCGTCGCTTGGCGAGATCGTGACGGCGCCGACGTGCGGGTCGTGCGGCGTCCTGCCGTCCGTCATCAGGTATCTGGGCGAATCGCTTGGAAGCTCGGAGATCGAGCGGCTGCACGCGCTTGCCGTCGCGGGCCTGGTAGGGAACGTCGTCAAGCGCAACGGCTCCATATCGGGAGCGGAAGTCGGATGCCAGGGAGAGGTGGGCGTCGCGTGCGCGATGGCGAGCGCGGCGGCGGCGTATCTCATGGGCGGCAGCCCCCGCCAGTGCGAGTGCGCGGCGGAGATAGGTCTTGAGCACTTCCTCGGCCTTACGTGCGACCCCGTTAAGGGGCTCGTGCAGATACCGTGTATAGAGCGCAACGCGCTTGCCGCGACGCGTGCCGTCGTGGCCGGAGAGATGAGCGTCCTCTCTGACGGCGCCCACGTCGTCTCGTTCGACACGGTCGTGAAGACGATGCTCGAGACGGGACACGACCTGCCGCGCCTCTACCGCGAGACATCCGTCGGCGGGCTGTCGCGCTTCGTGCGGCGCTGACGCCTATGCTCGCTTCCCACGCCCGGAAACAAAATTCGCCGATTCCATTGACAAAAAGACGTTTCTTTTTTCTTTTTTCGCTTGCGCGGGAACAAAATTTGTGATACACTGATGGCAAAATTGGGAGAGGTATGTCCACAGTTGATTTACATCAAGCGAGTATGCAGAAGCCCAGAAACGCGGTAAAACGCCGCGTAGAGCGTTCGCTTTATCCCATTACCCCCCCCCCCATCAAAGCCTAGGAGGGCTTGCATGGTAGGGCGGCGTGTCCTCACGCCGCCGTGGCGCGTTGAGGACAACGCGCCCTACCATTTTTACGATCCGGTTGCGAAACCGGATGCGCGGCACTTCGACTTTTCATCAACTGATCCTTCAATCAAAGGAAAGGCAATGACAATGAAAACAAGAACCCTGTGTTTTGCTGTCGCGGCAGTCGCCCTTTGCGTAGCGACGGCGCCCTCGCCGTCGTTCGCCGAGGCGAAATCCGCCACGCTCAGTGCCACCGGCTACTCGGGCACGGAAACGCTCACGGGCTTTCCGGCGCTCGTGAAGCTCTCGGCCTCCAACGACGCCTACGGCTTCTCCTACTCCGACTGCGTGAACGGAAAGGACGACCTCTGGTTTACGGACGCAGACGGCAACCTGATCCCGCACGACGTCGATACGTGGAACGCCTCCGGCGACTCCTACGTATGGGTACGCTTCCCATCACTCGCCAAGAATGCCGAAATCGTCATGCACTGGGGCGCGACGCGTACCGCCGAGCAGACCTGCACGCCCGCCGACACATGGGCCGGCTACGTCGGCGTGTGGCACATGAACGAGACCGGCACGACCGCCGAACCGGACAAGACGGCGAACGGCCTGAACGCGGCACCCGTACTCGGCAGCGGCGGCAATTCGACCAGCATAGATACCGCGACGGGGCAAATCGGCGCGGGCAGGGCGGTCACGCAGGGCACGATGCTGAAAGTGACTGGTCATTCAGTGTCTGACGCAAAGGTATTCACGATAAGCGGCTGGGCCAAGCGGACTGGCACGGGCAGCTATCCGCGAATCTTTGTGGGCAATACGGATTCCGATCGGGCTCAATGGGAGCTTTATGGACAGAGCGATACCGAATTGCGCATAAGGGGCGGTACCAAGGAACTTACGGGATGCTCCGTCAATACCGGGACGGCGGCTGGCTGGCACTATCTCACGGTAGTGTTCAACGGAACGACGGGAACGCTCTACGACAAGGGGGCATCTGTCAATTCGGGAGCAATCAACAATGCTACTCAGGGCGGTTTCTTTTCCATCGGTGGATGGACGGGAAGAAGCGATCGCAGTTTCGTCGGCGTCTTCGACGAAGTGCGCATGTACGACGGCGTCGCTTCGAAGGACCGCGTCGCCGCCGACTACAAGACGATGAACGAGCCTACGACGTTCCTCACGCTGTCTTCGGGCGATATGCCGGCGGTCTCCGCCACCCTCACCCATCGGTGGTCGTTCAACGGGGACTTGAACGACTCCGTCGGCGGAGTGAACGCCACGATCAAGCACCAGACGGCGAACGCCACCACCGTTGATGGCGGCACCGGCGTCAACATTGAAAACGGCAAGGCCGTGCTCTCAGGCGGAGCTGGCGCGGGCTTTCTCAATCTGGGCACCGGCGTTCTCGGCACGGGCAACGCCGCCACGATCGAGGTGTGGGCGAGGCGGGAAGGCAATTTCAACGCCTGGCATTACGCCATCTCCTACCACAAGCCGGACGTGGGCAAATGTTACACGATCTGTTCCGGCAGGCATAGCGACGTGCGTCGTTCGAATGTCGCGATGACAGACTCGACGGGCGGTGGCGACGATAAACTCGTCGGGCATCCCATCGGCGTCACCTACCACTATTCCGTCACGTTCACCTCCTCCGCCGTCCGCACAATGGTCCGCAATGCCGAGACGGGTGCGCTGGTTGCGGAAAATACATGCGTTCCGTCCAATTGGTCTCTTGCCTCCGCCGCCGCAGACGGCTGGGCGCTGACGCTCGGCGACAACCCGTGGGCGAACAGCACGATGGTTGCAAACTACTCCTTTGACGAGGCGCGCGTGTGGGACGGTGTTCTCAGCGACGAGCAGCTGACGGCCAACGCCCTCGCGGGGCCTGACAGCGTGGTCGGCGGCGGCGCGTCCGGCATCACCGTCGCGGCGGGCAGCACCTTCCACGTGGACGGTCCCGGCGGCTACGGTTTCTACACGTCCGGCGCTGTCACGCTCGAGGCGGGCGCGAAGATCCGCTTTGACACCGCTTCGTGGACAAACTACTCAAACCGCGCCGTCATGCGTTTCAAGGCCGGTTCGATCACGCTTCCCGCCGGCGCGTCCTCCGTCCTCGACTTCGTTGAGCTCACCGATTCCACGCACTACACCGCGACGCTCGAAGACGCCGCCACCGTCAAGGTCGCGCTCAATTCCTCCATTCCCGCCATCTCCACCTGGAACGGCGGCACGCCGACGGCGGAATCCCTCGCCCTCGCCTCCAGCTGGACGAGCGTGGACGCCAACGGCAACGCGATCGACGCCGCGCCCGGCTACGGCACGACCATTGTCATTCCTGCCGGCAATACAACCTTCTCTATTCCCGCCAGCTACACGCCCGGATGGGGGCGCGTCCTCTTCGGCGCCGGACACCCCGCGACACTGTGCGGACGCATCGCTTCCGCGCCCGACGCCGCAAAAGTCGACTACATCGACACGGCGCTTTCGTCGTATACGCTTCTCGGCGAAATCCCACTCACGGAAATCAATGCGACGGGCACCGACAACCAAGCCGGTTCCTTCGTGAAGGATTATCTGGAGGATTCCCAGCTCCGCTTCGACGGATGGTTCAAGGTCGAGGCCGCACAGGCGGGCAAGTGGGCGATTGACTGCCACTTCGACGATATGTTCGCCCTCCTGATAGACGGCGAAAGGATTTTGCAGGATCCGCGCTGGGATCCCGCCATCAAGTCCGGCGCGTACGTTTCCGAGGGCTGGCATCGCTTTACGCTGGTCTGCGGCGACACCAGCGGCGGATACGGGGCTGGCGACTACAGCAACCATCCGATGCGGATTTCAGTGAACGGTTCGTCCAGCTACATCTACTTTGACGGCCTCACCTCCGGCTCCGGCTCGTCCACTATCGTCCTTGACGCCGACTGCGACTGGTCCGCGCTCGGTCCGCTCACGCTCGGCACCGGCGCCGTCATCGACTTGAACGGACACAACCTGAAACTGGACGACATGACCGCCGACTATCTCGGCGCGATCGTCACGAACACGTCAAGCACGACGTCCACCATGATTTTCGACAAGGATCCCTTCTCCTCGAACGCGAACCAGAAAGGCATCATACGCGGCGTGGGCGTGAACATCGACCTCGTGCAGGACGGCGCGAAATCCGCCACGTGGACCGGCGGCGGCAACGACGGCGACCCGGCGAACCCCGACAACTGGGAGGTGAAGCTCGGATCGCTCGTCCTCGGCAATACGGTGCCGGACTTCAGGACTGCCGTTGTCATGCAGGGGCAGAACATCAATATGCAGCTCGCCGGCACGGCGCTTTCCTGCTCCTCCTTCCAGATCGGCAACTGCACGTTCACGGCGGACTGCGACTGGCGCGGGCTTTCCGTCACGCCGTCCATTTCCGGCACGGCAGACCTCGGTGGACACAACCTCTATCTCAACACTCTCACAGCCAACAGCGGCTCGGCGTTCGCCAACACCTCCGCCACGGAGTCGCAGGTGCGCTTCCCGGTCAACGTCGTGAACGGCGCTGTCACCGACAACGGACTGATTGCCAATATGGGCAATCTCTCGGTCGCCTCCAATGTCCGGATCGTCATGGTCAACGACGGCAGCGTCAGCGCGTCGGTCGATTCGCCAATCGGCTACCTTTCCGGCGGCACGTCCGGTTTTGTACAAACGGGTGAAGGCAGTATCTTCCTTTCGCCCAACAAAGCGCTCGCGCTGGGCAAGACGTCCGGCGGCACGGCGCTGTTCCGCATCGAGTCGGGAAATGCCGTGTTCGGCGGCATCAGTGCACAGTCCGTCGCCGGCGCGCACGCCCTTGTCGAACTCGCCGGCGGAGAACTCCAGACGGGCTGGCTCGACCTCGGCTGCAGCTCTTCCGGCAGCGCGACGATCAACCAGACCGGCGGCACGTTCACCGGCACCGGGAACATCTGGCTCGGACGCAGCAACGGCGGCACGGGCGTCTACAACCTCACGGGCGGGACATTCGGCACGGGGGTTGTCCTCGGCCAGGTAAGCGGCACGACCGGACGCATGACCGTCGGCGGCGCGGGCGTCGCCAACTTGTCTCGCGGCTGCACCGTCGGCGCCGAGGGCGTGGGCTATCTCACCATCACGAACGGCGGCACGGTGACGGCGACCTCCTTCGTCGTGGGCGGCAACAATGCGACGAAGAGCGGCAACTCCGCCGGCACGGTGACGCTCACCGGCGGCGAGCTCAACGTCACGGGCAATAACGGGCTTGTCGTCGGACAGTACAAGCGCAGTACGCTGGACATCGGCGGCGACGGCGTTGTGAACGCGCCTTCCGGCGTGAAACTCGGCGTCTCTACGAACTATGTGAACAGCGGCGGTACGTTGATCCTCCGCGAGAACGGCGTCCTCAACACCTCGAAGATCGAGAAGGGGGTCGCCGCGGCGTCCGCCGAGTTCTACGGTGGAACGATTGCGATCACCAACGTCAGCGCGGGAAGCGAGGCTTCTCTATTCACCGGCTTCAACAGCCTGACGTTTGGCGACGGCGGCCTTACGATCGACACCGCCGGGCATAACGCGGCGATGGCCGTCCCCGGAACCGTCACAGCGGGCAGCGGTTCCGCGCTCGTCAAGGCCGGCGCCGGGACGCTGACGATGGACGTGCTTCCTTCGATTGAAAATGTCGTGGTGAGCAACGGAACGTTCGCGGTCGCGTCCGCCGCGCCGGGCGAGGTCGTCGTGTCCGGCCTCCTGCACCGCTGGTCGTTCAACGGCGAAACGGACGAGGCGAACCTCGCGGACGCCGTCGGCGGCGCAGTCGGCACGAAGATCGGCGAGGCGGTGACGTTCGAGAACGGCGAGGCCGTGATGTCCGGCGACGGCAACTCCGCCGGCTCGCTCAACCTCGGCACGGGGCTTCTCGGCACGGGCGAGGGCGCGACAATCGAGATCTGGGCCACGCGCACCGGCGTGAAGAGCAACGCCCGCGTGTTCGACTACGGCACGGACGAGAACAACTTCTTCATGCTCGCGTGGAACAACGGCACGGATGCCGGCACCATCGACTTCAGGGTCCGCAAGAACGGCGGTGGCCAGCTCGGGCACAACGGCGGCGTTCCGTGGACGACGGACGTGAAGTGCCACGTGTTCGTCACGTTCAAGACGCGCGACGACGGCTCCGGCAAGCCGCGCATCGGCTGGTTCGCCTACGATCCCGCGACGGGGCGGCGCATCAACGCCGACGAGTTCGACATCAACAGCGCCGATCTTTCGCTCGCCGACCTCGCGAACGCGAGCTTCTATCTCGGCCATTCGCAGTTTGAGGGTCACGACGACGCCAACGCGCGGTACGACGAAGTGCGCATCTGGGACAGCGTCCTCACGCAGGGCGCGATGGAGCGCAGCGTTGCGCTCGGGCCCGATGCCACGGCGGCGCAGCTTGCGGACGTCGCGCAGATCGCCGCAAGCGACAATACGTCGCTCGTAGTCGCGCCGGGCGCGACGCTCGACATCGCGGGCGCTTCGGTCTTCCGCACCGCTGTTTCCGGCGGCGGCAGGGTGACGGGCGGTACGCTGACGGCCACCGGCGAATTCCGCGCGAAGCTGGGAGACTGCCTCGTCATCAACGGCGGCACGTTCAACATCGACGGCGCGAAGGTGGTGTTCAGCGCGGAGGATCTGGCGACGCTGGAGACGTCGCGCAAGTCCTACACGCTCGCAAGGGCGGCGAACGGCGGTCGGATCGTCGGCAGTCCGCTTCAGCCCGCCACGGACGCCCAGCTGCCGACGGGCTGGCACGTCGTCGCGACGTCTGGCTCAGTGCGGCTCTTCAAGGGCGGCATGACCCTGTTCTTGAGGTAATTTAAACAAGGAGATACGACAATGAAAGCAACAAAGAAAACAGGAGGGCCGCGCTTCGTTGCGGCATCAATCGGGAAGGTCGCGCTTGTCGCGACCGCATTCTGCGTAGCGACGGCGCCCTCGCCGTCGTTCGCCGACACCGTGACCGCAGACGCCGCACTCGAAGCGGCGAAGGGCTGGGTGAACCTGCGGCAGTCAATGGACGGAGGCGCGTTCTCCGCGCCTGAATCCGCAAAGGCGTATTCCGGCGCCGACGGCAAGGGCACGTACTACGTCGTGTCGCTTTCGGGCGGCGGCTACGTGGTGACTTCCGGCGACACGTTCCTGAAGCCGGTGCTGTCCTACGCGTCTTCCGGCGCGTGGGAGGAGAACGAGGCGAAGAACCCGCTCGCGCTGTTCGTGAAATGCGACGTCGCCGCGAGCGCGGCCGCGATGCCCGAAGCGGGTTCGGCCGTCGCGTCCGCCAATGCGGCGGAATGGGCGAAACTTGCGGCGGCGGCCTCGCAGAAGAGCGGATCGCGCCGTCTGGCCGCCACCGCGCCAACCGCCGACCTCCGCGTCGCGCCGCTCTTGACGACGTCGTGGGCGCAGGGCAGCGTGGACGGCAAGCTCTGCTACAACTACTACACGCCCGGCAACTACGTGTGCGGCTGCGTGGCCACCGCGCTTGCGCAGGTGATGAAGTACTTCCGCTATCCCACCGGCAAGGTGACGGCGGGCGAGAGGTATTACGACAGCGTGAACTACAACGGCACGGACAAGGGCTACGACCTTGACGGCTACTTCGCCTCCGCGACGGCGACCACGAAGACGCCGTGGAGTCCCGCGTTCGGCGGGCCCTACAACTGGGACGCGATGGTCGATGCGCCCACCGGCTCCACCAGCGAAACCGCGCGCAAGGCGATCGGGCAGCTCTGCCGCGACGCCGCGATCACCGTGTTTTCGCACTTCAACGTCAACAACGGCGGCGAGACCTCCGGCTACTCCGGCACCCAGGCGAGCGCCCTCGTCAAGACCTTCGGCTTCGCCGGGGCGACGGCCTCTCCCTACAACGAGAACGCGCTGCTCGCCAGCCTCGACGCGGGACTGCCCGCGGTCATGGAACTGTCGGGCAACGGCGGCCACGGCGTCGTGGCGGACGGCTACGGCTACGACGACGGCGGCACGCTCTACGTCCACTTCAACTTTGGCTGGGGCGACGACAACAGCGGTAGATGGTACACGCCGCCCAGCGTCGCGGCCTTCACCTCGATCAGCCGCATGATCGCGGCCATTTTCACTCCCGCGCAGGGAACGCGCGGCTCGTCCGTCATCAGCGGGCGCGTGCTTGACGCCAACGGTTCGCCCGTCTCCGGCGCGACCGTCACCGCGAAGAATGCCGCCGGAGCCGTCGTCGCCACCAAGACCTCGAACGCCAAGGGCATCTACGCTTTCATCCTCCCCGCCGGCGTCTATCGCCTCGCGGCGGAAAGCGGCTCGAACAAGAGCGAGCGCCTCTGCACCGTGGAGTCCACCGCGTCGCCACTCAGGCCGGATGACGACTGGGACGGCAAATTCACCGTGAACCACAGCCGGTCCGGCATCGATCTGGCGTTCGGCCAGACGACCGGCCTCATGCACCGCTGGAGCTTCACGAGCGACTACACGGATGCCAAGGGCACCGCAGACGGAACGGCCAGCGGCAGCGGAGTTTCGATTTCCGACGGCAAGGCCGTCCTCTCCGGCGGCAACAACGCCGGATACGTCAATCTCGGGACGGGCGTGCTCGGCGACGGCGACGCCACGCTCGAAGTTTGGTTCGAGAAGCTGGACAATCCTAAATCGTGGGCCTGCGCATTCTCGTATGGAGCCGACGGCAGCAACAAGTTCTACGTCAATACGGCATACGGCTACAACCAGGAGTACGGCGGCAACACCGGAAGCTCGTTCGCGCCGGTTGGTATCACTATTGGCGGAACAGGATATGGACTGAAGGAAGGACTCGAGCCGCTTCTTCCGAATCTTCCGCAGCACATGTCCGTGACGTTCAAGAAGACCTCCGACGGTTCGACCACTGTGCGCTTCATGTCCCGCGACGCCGTCACGGGCTTCCTGCTCAGAGATTACACCAAGACGATTCCTTCCTGGACGCTGGCGGACGCCTCCAGCTTCGTTCTTGCGCTCGGACAGGAAACCGCCGGCACGTACATCATCAAGTCGCAGTTCGACGAGGTGCGCGTCTGGAAGGGCGTGCTCTCCGACGAGCAGCTTTCCGCGAACGTCCTTGCCGGGCCGGACGCTCCTCTCGGCGACGGCTTGCCGGTGGCCGACGGCGCCGAAGGCATCGTCGTCGTGGGCGGCGAGACGTTCGCCGTGCCGAGCGCCACTGGCGGCTACGGTTATTGGACGGACAAGAAAGTCCTTCTTGGTTCCGGCGCGAAGATTCGTTTCGACACGACCGGCTATTTCGGCAAGGCGCTTCGCTTTCGGACTGGCGGTTTCGTTCTCCCTGCCGGCTCGTCCAGTCCGCTTGATTTCGTGGAACTTTCCGATTCCGAAAACTACACGGCGGCGATGGAAGACGCCAACACCGTTCTCGTGCAGCTCAAGCCGACCGTTCCGTATGAGTCCACCTGGTCTGGCGGAACGCCGGCCACGGCGGCCGACCTCGCCAACGCCGCCAAGTGGACGAGCGTGAACGCGGCCGGCGAGGCCATCTCCGCCGCGCCCGGCTCAAAGACGACCGTTGTCATCCCCGCCTCGTCCCTCGCGTCGCTCACGCTTCCCGCCGGCGCTTCCGTCGGCTGGGGCCGCACGATTCTCGGAGGACGTTTGGGGACGCAGTGGGGCAAGATCGCCTCCACCGGCGGCGACAACAACTGGATCACATTCCGCGAGCGCGGCCTGGCGGACTACACGGCGAACGGCGCGAAAGATGTCTCCTACCTTAATCGCACGAACTCCAACAACCACCCGTCCGAACTTGGAGGATCGCAACTGCGCTTCGACGGCTGGATCAATGTCTCCGCCGCGCAGGCGGGCCGTTGGGACATTCGCTGCCTTATCGATGACATGATCGCCTTCGCGATCGATGGCGATTGGCAGTTCATGCACAACACGTGGCGCTACGGCGTGACGGCGGGCTGCTACGTCTCCGAGGGCTGGCACCGCTTTACGCTCATCGTGCGCGACACCGGCGGCGGTTGGGGCATGAGCACTGCGCTCAACGGCACGAACTACCCGTTCGTGCTTTCGGTGAACGGCGGCGAGGAGATCGGCTTCTCGCAACTGACGTTCGGCAGCGGCACCGCCTCGGTCGCGCTTTCCGGCGACGCCGACTGGCGCGCCCTCGGCGCGATCACCCTCGACAGCGGCTTGACGATCGACCTCAACGGGCACAATCTCCGCTTCGCGACAATCACCGCCACCTCCGTCGGAGCCCGCTTGACGAACTCCTCCGCGACGACATCCTCTCTTCTCGGCGACTTTGACGCAAGCAACGTGATTGTCGACGGCAACATATTCCTCAAGGCGGCGGAACTCACACATCGCTGGTCGTTCAACGGCTTGACCGACGGCGACAATCTTGTCGACTCGGTTGGCAAAGTAGTCGCCGAGAAGAATTCGTCTCTCATTTCCTGGAACGGCAAAAGCATGGTCATGGCAGGCAACGGCTCCGAAGGAAGCTACGGTCTCATTCTTGGACGCGGCCTTCTCGACGCCAAGGCGGCGACAATCGAAATCTGGGCGACCCAGCACGAAATCCGCAATTGGAACGCGCTGTTCGAATATGCCGTGGACACGACGGACAATGTTCGGTGGAGGCTCAACTACGGGACGCGCGACTATCAGCAAAGCATCGGTGCGCCAGGTGTTGACAAACCCGACAACTTCCGCAACACCCTTGACGAGCCGGCGCACTTCTCGGTCACGTTCGCCGAGAACGGGGCGGGCACGTTTGTCCGTTTCATGCGCCGCCATGCGAAAACCGGCGCGATCGAGTACGAATGTTCCGGGACGACGACCAAGTCCATCGCGGACTTCGACAATCCGTACTTCATCGTCGGCGGCACCATGTGGAAGGACAAGACCGCCAATGCGGAATTCGATGAAATCCGTCTGTGGAAGGGCGTCCTGAGCGATGCGCAGCTCGCGGCGAGCGTTCTCGCGGGGCCGAATACGGTTCTCGGCGACGGAGCCGCGCCTGCCGGCGAGGCGGACAGACTCGTCCTCGCTTCCGGCGACGTTTTCGTCGTGCCGACCACAGGCGGCGGCTACGGGTTTTGGACGGACAAGAAAGTGGTTCTCAACAACGGCGCCAAAATCCGCTTCACCACGGCGGATTATTTCGGAACGGGTCTTCGTTTCAGGACGGGCGGCTTTGTAATGGCGTCCGGCGCGACCGATCCCCGCACCTTCGTGGAACTTGACGATACGACGAACTACAACCTTGAGATGGAAGACGAGAACACCATCCTCGTGAGGCTTAAAGACGCATTGCCGCACACTTCTACATGGATAGGCGGGGTGCCGTCTTCGTCGGCGGATTTCGCAAACGCCTCCAAATGGACGAGTGTGAACGCGAAGGGCGAGACGGTGTCCGCCGCGCCGTGCGCCAAGACGACGGTAATCATTCCGGCGGCGTCCCTCGCCGCGTTCACCATGCCGTCGGGCGCGACGGCGACTTGGGGACGCACGATCCTTGGCGGATACTCCGCCGTCCGCTATGGCTACAAGGACGGATCGCCGGCTTCGGTGCGCAACGCCTGGCGCGACCTCGCGCTTTCGAGCTACACCACGATCGGCGAAGTTCCGGGCGGCGCCGACGGAATCGAGCTTTTCACGGGCGGTGGCAACACGCCGGCCGACCTTGCCACGGCGCAGATGCGACTTGACGGCTGGTTCTACGTGACGGCTGCGCAGGCCGGGTTTTGGCGTATGCCTAATGCGTTTGACGACGTTCTCTCGTTCGCGATAGACGGGGAATGGGTACTGTTGAACTCCACCTACCGATTCACCAACGGCGCGGGGGCTTACGTCTCCGAGGGCTGGCATCGCTTCACGCTCGCGGCGGGGGAAACGGGCGGCGGTTGGGGATCGGCGTATTCAATCAATGGCGTCAAGGTGCCGTTCGTCGTATCCATCAACGGCGGGGAGAACATCCGCTTCTCGCCCGACAACTTCACATTTGGTTCGGACGCCACGTCCGTCACGCTCTCAGGCAACGCCGACTGGACTGGACTCGGCCCGGTGTTCATGGAGAACGGCCTCGTAGTGGATCTCAACGGACACAATCTTTCGGTTGCCGGGCTGGACGGCAACTTCGTTTCGGCCACGTTCAAGAACACGAGCGCGACGGCATCCACCCTCACCACTTATACGGGCGCCGTCGGCACGGGCGTGGTAACGGACAACATCACGATATCCTCCACTCCGCCGGCGACGGCGACGTGGACCGGCGCGGGCGGCACGGGCCTTGCGAACGACCACCGCAACTGGAACTGCTACGACTCGTCCAGCGTTCTCCTTCCCGGTGCGTTGCCGATTGCATCGACGACGGTGACGATGAACAACGATCCGGTGGCGACCGTAAACGACGGAATGACACTTGCTTGGGGCGCGTCCACTGTCGGCACGGGACCGAATGGCGGCCTCTATCAGGACGGCGGCTCGCTTACCGTGAACGGTACGTACTGCCTCGGCAACGTTAACAACAAGAAATCCACCCAAACCGTGAATGGCGGCACATTCACGGCGACCGGCAATCTCCGCATGGGCGGCGTTTCGGGAGCGTCGGGAGTTCTCGACATCGACGGCGGAAACGTGACGGTGCCACACATCTCCATCCCGGTCGTCAAGGGCGGCAATGGTGAAATCAACGTCCGAAGCGGAACGTTCACGATTAATCAGTGGACAGACTTCGCACAGAACACCGGCACGTGTGTCTGGAACCAGTACGGCGGCACAGTCACAGCGGGCGGAAACTTCTGGATCGGGCGTAACAATTCGGGCACGGGAGTCTATAACATGTACGGAGGGACGCTCAGAGAGACGGGGGGCGTGTTCTCTCTCGGCGAACAGGGCTCTGGAACCAAGGGCTACTTCAATCTCCATGGTGGAACGCTGGAGACGACTGTCGCAATGCGTATCGGCGGAAGCGGCTCTGGCTATTTCACGCAGGAGGACGGCACGGTCAATGCGGGTTCTTGGCTTGCAGTCGGCGGATACGATAATGCAAACCTGGACACTTATGTGATGAACGGCGGAACGCTGAACGTTCCAAACGACCACTTGACCATCGGCGACAACGGCAAGGGGGTGTTCTCCTTCAACGGTGGAACGATCAACCTTCAGCGCTTCACCGCCGGTTGCTGGAACAAGAACAACTGCAACGGAACGTTCGACATGCACGGTGGCACGCTCAACGTCTCCGAAGGGCACACCTACGGAGGAAACTACTGGTTCTACATCGGTCGGAACAAAGTCGGCGCGTTTAAGCTTGGCGGTGGCACGGTCAACGCCAATAGCGGTGTCATCCTTGCCAATGACTCTACTGGATCTGGCACGTTGGCGCTTTCGAGCGGCGTGTTGAACACACCGTTCATCCGCAAAGGTGCCGGTACGGCGGCGTCCGTCATCCTCGACGGCGGCATGATCGTGGCGAAGAACGCCACCGACGGCGAGTTCGTCAGCGGCGGCGTCTCGCTCGTCGTGGGCGGGGGCGCGATCGACACCGACGGCCACGACCTCTCCGTGACGGCGGACGCCGTGAGAGTCATCGACGGCGGAAAGGCGTTCACAAAGGCGGGCGAGGGAACGCTCACGTTCCCGGCAATGCCGGCCTCCGACACGGTGACGGTCGAGGCGGGCACCCTCGCGCTCGCGGCCGGCGCAAACAACGTCGCCCCTGCGGCTCCTGCGCTCACCGGCCCCACGCACCGCTGGAGTTTCAACAACTCCTACAACGATTCCGTCACCGGCGCGGCGCCTGCCAGTCGCTTCGGCACGACGTCCGGCAAGACTACGCCGCTTACCATCACGCCCGGCAAGCTCGTATTGAATGGCGGCGGTAGCTGGGGCAACGGATCGTTGAGCCTGGGCGTCTCTTCGCTCGGTTCGGCAGACGCGACGGTCGAAATCTGGGCCAGCAACGACGTGATCGTCAACAATTCCGTCCTGTTCTCCTACTCCGACCAGAACTGGGGAACGGCGCCGAAGAACGAAGTCTGCTTCAAATGGAGCGAAGGCACGACCGCAACCGACGTGATGTGGGTCAAGAACGCCAGTACGGACATCTTCAAGGAGAACGCCGTGCTCTCGCAGGTTGTCCTTGGCAAGGAATACTACTTCGCCTTCACGTTCCACGACAACGGCGACGGCTCGACGCTCATCAGCTGGCAGCGGCGCGACGCGGCGACGGGTGCGCTGGAGAGATCCGGGCGGCGCGTGGTGTCGGGCTGGACGCTCGCCAACGTCGCCTCTTCCACGAATCCGACGTTTGCCATCGGCGTGTACAAGACCGACGCCGCTGGCGACGCGAAGGCCAGCTACGACGAGGTGCGCGTGTGGGGGGCTGCGCTGTCCGACGACGCGCTTGCGCTCAGCGCGCAGAAGGGCTCTGACGCCACGGCGGCGGATATCGCGGCCATCGTCGCGAAGAACGGCGAGCTCGCGGACCGCACGCTTGCCATCGCGTCCGGCGCGACGCTGGACCTTGGCGGCAACGCGCTGACGCAGCCCGTGATCGCGGGTGCGGGCACGGTGCAGAACGGCACGCTCACGGTCACGAAGAAGATCCGCGTGAACGCGGGCGAGAAGCTGACCTTCAGCGGCGTCGCGCTCGATGTCACCGGCACGACGGTTGAGGTCGCCGATCCTGAGAATCTCACGCAACCCTTCGTATTCGCGGAATCCACGACCGCCATAACGGGCATGCCGTCCTCCGGCGTGAGGGGCTGGAAGGTGAAGAAGTCCGCAGACGGCAGGACATTGACGATAAAGCGTAGCGCCGGTGTGAAAATCCTCGTGTACTGACAGTCGGCGGTCGTGGTGGAGGGGACGGCGATTCCGCTTGCGGCATCGGGGGGGACGGCGTTCGGCTACGCGAATCCCTCCACCGAGCCGCTGCAGGCCTTCGGCTTAGACGGCGACGGCGTTCTCCGATCCATCAAGGGCTGGTATTCCGTCCCAAGAGGCGTGATGATAAAGGTGCAATAAGGGTTGTAGGGCGCCCGCGCCATTTCCCGCCAGAAATTCCCCCTTGCGCAGGGACGAGTTCTGTGATATACTGGTGGCAAAACTTGGGAAAGGTATGTCCGCAGTTGATTCAAGTCAAGCGCGCACGCAGATGCCCAGAAACGCGGCTAAACGCCGTGTAGAGCGTTCGCTTTATCCAAATACCCCCCCCCCCTCAAAGCCTAGGA
>Ga0310695_10007571_pt1 | contig 17286 bp, 19 predicted proteins | sample RumenRJG_04DNA_FD_203882 | JGI IMG/M metagenome (GOLD analysis project Ga0310695, IMG submission 203882) | Bovine rumen microbial communities from Lethbridge, Alberta, Canada - RJG_04 (v2) (version 2) | ecosystem: Host-associated > Mammals > Digestive system > Stomach > Rumen | place: Canada...
CTGCGCAAGTGGTTTTTGAAGAAATTTGCGCGCAGAATCGGATATCGGCTGTGGGGCGGGCGAGCAGGTCGGGGCAATCTCACCTATATCAGTAATGAGGGGGTCAACTGTTTGCAATCGCACCCCGCCGCCACCGGCCGCCTAAACATTCTCCCGTCTCTCGTCCGGCGTCTCGCGTCCGGCTCAAACACGCAAACATTCAAACACTCTTTCCCTTTTTCATCATTGCGCATCAACACCTTGTATTATGGATTTTGCACTTGCAACCGCGTGAGGGTATGGTAGAATATTGACTCTTTTGAAAGGGAGGGGGAGGAACGACAATGTGCATAATGCTTGATATGCCTCCTGCAATGGAGCAAGCAGCGAAGGATTTGGCATCCGTCCAAGGGACAACTCTCGAACGGATGCTTCTTGATCACATTGAACAAGACTTGGCGAGAAGGCGCATGGCAAAAGAAACAATGTCGAAGCTGGACCATCTTGTTGAAAAGACGAGCCGTCGACTGAATGGCAAATCTTATGTATTCAATCGTGCGGACGCCTATGAGCCGGAGGCCTGCCTGGCATGACGTTTCTCGACACAAACGTCTTTGTGTATTTCGTTGATGGAAGAGCTTGCAAAAAACAAGCCATCGCCCGAAAATTGATAGAAAATGCTCTATCCTCCTCGCGATATGCAATTTCCGTTCAAGTATTGAACGAGTTTGCGAATGTTGCGATGAAGAAGTTCCAAATGGATGAAGGCGAGGTAGTGGAATACATAGAAGCTTTTCATCAGATAAAAACCATTCCTCCATCGGTTGAGCAAACATTAAACGCCTTGTCGCACAGGAAACACTACGGCATCCAATTCTATGATTCGCTGATTGTCGCGGCGGCTGAGCATGCCGGCTGCGACGAGCTTGTGACAGAGGATTTGAACGACGGGCAGATATACGGCTCTGTCAAGGCCGTAAACCCGTTCAAAAATTTTGGACAAACAGGCCGGCAAACAAAGGGCACCAAATAAATCGCAAAAACCGCTTGATTTTTCCGGCGGGGGTGTGGTACACTTTCGCTTCATCCTTTCGGAAAGCAAGGAAACACACATGCCGACAATCAACCAGTTGATAAGAAAAGGGCGCCAGCCGCTCGCGAAACGTTCCAAATCGCCTGCGCTCAAAGAGTGCCCGCAGCGCCGCGGCGTATGCCTCGTCGTCAAGACGATGACGCCCAAGAAGCCGAACTCGGCGCTCCGCAAGATCGCCCGCGTGCGTCTCACCACGGGCTATGAAGTGACCGCATACATCCCCGGAGAAGGCCACAACCTGCAGGAACACTCCGTCGTTCTCGTCCGCGGCGGCCGCGTGAAAGACCTTCCCGGCGTCCGCTACCACATCGTGCGCGGCGTTCTGGACTCGCTCGGCGTGAACGGGCGCAACCGCAGCCGTTCCAAATACGGCGTGAAGCAGCAAAAAGGCGAAAAGAAGTAAGAGGTAACGGCAAATGTCACGTCGCGCCAGAAAAATCGTCAAACGCGTTTCCACCGACCCCAAGTACAATTCCGAGCTCGTCGCACACATCATCCGCGTGCTGATGAAGGACGGGAAGAAGACCGTCGCCGAACGCATCGTCTACGGAGCCATCGACCGCATCGCCGACGACATCAAGAAGAACCCCGGCAAGTTCAACCGCGACGCCGAGAAGAAAGACCCCGCGCAGGCCGTGACCGACCCGCTCGAAGTCGTTTCCATCGCGATCGAGAACATGAAGCCGAAGGTGGAAGTGAAGACCCGCCGCGTGGGCGGCACCACCTATCCGGTTCCCGTGGACATCAACCCCGTGCGCCAGCTTTCGCTCGCGCTCCGCTGGATGTCGACCTTCGCGGCCGGCCGCAACGGCATGCCGATGCCTGCGGCGGTGGCGGCGGAAATCGCCGACGCGTTCCAGGGACAGGGCAACGTCATCAAGAAACGCGACGACGTCCACAAGATGGCACAGGCCAACAAGGCTTTCGCCCACTACGCCTGGTAACAGCCGTTCTATGCTTTCCGGAACGAAGAGCGCGCCTCGCGGCGCGCTTTTCGTTTTAACAGCGGATTCAGGCGCGCCCCGGCCCGGGCGGAGAATCGAGAACGGCGTCCGCGCCGGCGAGCGCGCCGGGACCGCCGTAGCCCCACGCCGCCCCTATCGCGAACGCGCCGCAGGCGCGGGCCGCTTCTACATCGCCCGCGGTGTCGCCCACCACGACCGCGTCGCATGGCGCAATGCCGCGCTCGCGCAGCGCGTCGGCGAACAGGACGGGTTTCGTCCTTTTGGCGGCAGGATCCATGTCACCGGTGTAAAGCCCGTCGAAAAGCCCGTCCCAGCCGTAGCGCCCGACGAGCCGCACGAGCGGCGCCATGCGCTTGTTCGAAAGGATGAAAAGCCTGCGACCTTCCGCGCGGAGGCGCCGGAGCCATTCTTCCGCGCCCGGGTAAGGAACGGACAAGGCGAGGGGTGACGAATCGTATTCGCGCTTGAAGGTTTCGCGTATTTTTTCGAGCATGGCGGCGGAAATGCCCGGGAAAAGCGCGCGCGAAATATCGTCCAAGGAAGGGCCAGTGCGATAGACTTTGGCGAAACCGGGGCAGTCGAGACCGAGGGAAGCGAGCGCGCGAAGCCACGTTCCGCGTATGTCCGGCTCCGTATCCGCCAGGGTTCCGTCGAAATCGAAAAACCAGTTGCGCACGTTGAATGCGGCATTTGCATCGGTTTCCATCCGCAGCTCCTTCAAAACACATACAGGCGGGACGGTTCGTTCTGGGACAGCGCCTCTACCGGGATGTCCGCAAGCCCGGCGGCCGAGCACGCCTCTTTCGCGGTCTCGAGCGCAAGGCGCGAGGCGTTGCATTCTTCGGAAAGATGCGCAAGCAGGAGAATCTTCAGGCGCGGCGACGCCGCCGAGCGCACCAGATCCGCCGCTCCGTCGTTCGACAGGTGCCCCGACCGTCCCGCGATCCGCTGCTTCAGACTCCACGGACGGTTCGATCCTGAAAGAAGCGCCATGTCGTGGTTCGATTCCAGAACCGCCGCGTCGGCGCGCGAGAAAGCGTCGCGTACGGATGATGTGACGCACCCGAAGTCGGTCGCGACGAAAAGATTCTTCTCCCCGTCGGAAATCAAGTACCCCACAGTATCGGCGGCATCGTGCGGCACGGAAAAGGCCGTGACGGAAAAACCGCCTGCGTCGAAAGACGACGCCGTTTCAAAAAGCTTCCATCCGCCGCTTACGCCGCTGCGCGCCTCCACGGCGTCAGCCGTGGCGCCGTTCGCGTAGAACGGGACCGACGGAAACCGCTTGCGGAACGTCGCGGCGCCGGAGCAGTGGTCCGCATGGTCGTGGGTGAAGAGAACCCCCGCCAGACGCGAAGGATCGAAAGCGCAGGCCTTCATGCGCGCGAGCGTTTCGCGGCAGGAAAGCCCGAGATCCACGAGAATCGAAGACGCGCCGGACGACACGGCCAGGCAGTTGCCTTTCGACCCGCTTGCGAAAACCCTCAAGCGCATGGCGTCACGTTCCGGCGGGCGCTCCCGCGCCGGTTCCGGAATTCTTCACAAGACGGTAGTAGTGGATGAACTTCGCTATCACGTCGTCTCCGGTGACGTCCGCTATCGTATGCTGGTCGCCGCGCAGGAGCGTTTCGTACTTCGCCGTGTGCGCGCCGCGGTTCACGCGAACTTCCGCGCACGGGAGTATCCCGTCGGCGGCGTAGTGCTTCAATATCCGGAAGGATATTTCGTCCACGTTGTCCGCCATCACCTGCAAAGTCGCGGACGCCGGCGCACGGCGGACCTTCGCCTCGCGCGAAGGGATCGACGCGAACTCGCCGGCGACTTCCTCCAGGGCGGGCACCGCCACCCTGTCCAGGAAATCCTCGAACGCGGCGTTTTCCTTTTCGGCGCGCGTGACGCGGACGCGCTCGTTCACGATTTCGCGAAGTTCCATGCGCCAGCCGTTTTCCATTGCAAACCTCCGTCTTCCCCGGAAACCCTTCAGCGCGAAAGACCCGCGTCGGCCCGTTCGACCTTCGCGCGCAGCGTACGCTTGTGTTCGTGGAACTTTTCGCGCAGAGCGGGATCGGCGGTTCCGAGTATCTGCACCGCGAGAAGCGCGGCGTTCGCCGGGCCTGCGCCGCCGCAGGCCACAGTGGCCACCGGCACGCCGGACGGCATCTGGACGGTCGCGTAAAGCGCGTCGAGACCGTTGAGCGCGCCGCCGGCCACGGGGATCCCGATTACAGGCAGAACCGTCCCGCCCGCGAGAACGCCGGCGAGATGCGCCGCGCCGCCGGCGGCGGCGATCACCACCTTCAAGCCGCGCGCCTCGGCGGTTTTCGAATATTCAAGTGCCGTTTCGGGCGTCCTGTGCGCCGAAATGACGCGCGCCTCGTACGGCACGCCGAACGATTCAAGCGTTTCCGCCGCCTTTTTCACGACGGGCCAGTCGGAATCCGACCCCATCACTATGCCTACAAGCGGCTTTTCGCCAACTGTCATTTTTCTTTCCTTTCTTTCATGCGCCGGACCGCGCGGAACGGATTATAGCAAAGGTTGGCGGCGGACGCACGGCGCGGCCGGCCTCTTCGCGGGATTTCAATAATACGTTCTGCCGTACACGAGTATCTTCTTCAGGCCCAGAGAGGCTGCGGGGCCGTCGGGCATTCCGCACTTCACGAATTTCGCCCGCACCGGCGCCTTTGAAAGATCTACGCGCGGATCGACCGCTTCGCCTTGCGACTTGAACACTTCCTTCCAGTCCTTTCCGTCGTCCGAAACCCATATCGAAAGGCGCGGAGCGGAACCTTTCACCGCGATGCCCGCGACATCCGCGTGGCCCGCAAGCGACACCTTGGCCCACGGCTCCGCCGACGCTTTGGTGGAAAAAAGCCGCTTGCGCGCGGGATCGACCGGCGTCAGATCCGTCACGCGCGGATAGTCCTGCGGCGTGTCGTCCCTGCCGCCTGCGGAAATGCCGAGAAGCGCGTCGGCGGAAATAAGACGCGCGCCGAAATCCTGCGCAGGCACGGCTTCTCCGGGCGGGGGAGGGTCTATGCGGTCGCGGATGGAGGCCACGGCGCGGAATGAAAGCCTGTCTTTCAGGCATCCGGCCTTGAGAAAAAGCCTGCGCCAGTCCATCTTGCCGCCTCCGCCGACGAGTCCGGCCGCGGCGGAGACGAAGGCGTCGAGCGACTTTCCGTCCTTGGCGAACCGCCCTATCGCGCATTTAAAGGTGTGTCCCAGATAGAAACCGGAATTTTTGTTGGCGGCCACCGCCGCCGCAAGTATGTCGATCTGGAGGTCTTTGCGCCTGCGGAATCTGTTGAGCGCGCGATCGAGCGCGCTGCGGCTGTAGTTCATCTCTTCGGCTATGTACGAAGACGGCTGCGGAAGGGCGGCGATCACGCGTTTCGTCTCCCCGGCGAGCGCTTCCGGCGCCATGCCGCCCCGCTCCATCGCGGAGAGGGCCCGCTGCGCGAAATCCCACGAGACGAGGCGGCCCTCGGGCGCACCAGCGAAAAGTTCGTCGAGATACGCGCGCCACGCCGCCGCGTCGTACGGTCTGGACTCCATCGCGCACGTATACGACTCCCACGCGGAAACGTTGTAGGGGCAGCGCAGCGCGGCCTTGCGGCGCAGCGCGAAGACCGCGTCCCGCGGCGCGCCGCTCTTTTCCATCCTGTCCGCGAGGAACAAGAGCGCTTCGGACGCATCGTGCGCCTTGCGGTCGGCAAATGCGCGTTCCACGGCCTGTATGTACTGGAAGCCGCTGCCCCAGAAGACGAACACGCCCTGAGTGAACGGGCGTATGTTGGAATATATCCGCCAAGGAGCGCCTTTGCCTTTCCTCAGCAGCCAGCAGCAGTGGCCCGGCTGCCCGGCGCGCTCCGCCATCAGGCCGTGGGCGTTCGCAAGGAGGGCGCCCCACATGGATTGTTCGGTGCATACGCCGCCCACGCGCGTGCGCAGATACTGCTGCGGCAGGCCGGACGCCTCCCACGGGCGCATGAATTCCCTGGACCACTTGCTTGCGCCGAAACAGTTGCGCTTGCGGTACGGAACATTGAAAATCACATTGTGCACCAGGCGTTTCGGGAACGGGCGCGTGTTCAGATACAGCGTGTCCGCCGGATCGCGCGGCTGGCGCACCGCGAACCTCCATTCGCGGCAGTCCTGCTTCAGCGCCGCCGGATGGAACCGTCCGTATTGCGCAATCCTGCGGAAGGCGGCCCAGTGGCGGACCGTAGCGGTGAAATCGATTTCTCCGTTCTTCCCTTTGCGCGAGTTCAAAGCGACCGCAATCGTGATTCTGCGGCCGAGTTCCGTGCGCGCCCATCCGTCCGTGTCGTTCAGCCATATCGCCATCAGCGTTTCGAGCGCGGAGGAAGGCTCGAACACAGGCCCCGACATGAAGAAATCGTAAAGTGCGCCGTCGTCCGACCAAAGCCTTTTGAAGCGTTCCGCGCCCCCCCGCGTCGCAAGGATTTTTTCGACCGTTTCCGCGCCGCAAAGATCTATCAGGCGCGAACGCAGAAGCGCACGGAGCCTGCGCGAGCCTTTCTCAAAGTCTTTTCCGTCCGCGCCGGAGCCTATCCGGGCCGTCTCTTCCGCCAGCATCCGCGCCGCGGCGCCTTTCGCCTCCGCCGCCCTGTCCGCAGGCAGCGGCGAGGGGAGGCGCACCGCAAGATTCACCACGCCATCGCCGAATTTCCCCAACCCGCGCAGAGGATCCCTGCGGGGCTGCGGCACGTTCTCGCCCATGTCTTCGAGGAATGTGTACGCCGCCCACCCCCAGAAGGACGAAGGCCCGGCCTTGTACGCCGCCTTGAGCGCCTTCACGCACACATCCCGTTTGGCGGGAACGTCTTTGTAGAGCGCATATTCCGCCATGTCGACAGCCTGGCGCGCTTCAAGGCCGGCACGCGCCTGCGCCCCGGAGCGGAGCCCGGCTATAAACTCCGCGCCCTCCTTCCACTTTTTGTCGCGCGCGAAGGCCGTCGCCTTGAAAACGTCGCGCATGCCGTCTTCCGGGCGATGCGGAAGATCCGTTTCGACATTTCCCGTCCTGGCCCGGGAAACAAGCGCGGCCGCCGACAGCACCGCGGCCGCGGCAAATTTGCGGATGTCCATTCTTTCCTCCCTTGCCTTGCGTCAATACCTGCGGAATCTCGCGGCGATCAGCTTGAACACGCCGCGCAGGCCGGACGGCCACAGGCGGGTTCCCCGATCCGTGACGAGGCGCTCTTCGAAGCTTTTTTCGAGTTCCGGGAAAAACCGCAGCCCCGTGAGCGATTCTATGTCCTTCACCCGCACGATATTGCGCGTGTAGAAGGCGTTGCACGGAATGGACTGAGGCATGAGCACGGCGAGAACGCGCACTTCGCTTTTCACGGTCTGCTCCGCTTCGTTCTCGGTCTGGTTCCGCGCGATGACGATCTGGAAAAACGCGTCGGGCACGTCGATGTCGGAATTGACGCCGATCTTTCCGCGCCTCCCGCCCGGAACCGCGCCCACGATCACCCAAATCTCGCCGTAGCGCTCCGTCCAGAGATCCGCTATGCGCATTTCGAGATTCGCCCACGGGCCCTGGTTCAGGTTGCTCCTCTGCGGGGCGATGTTGGACATCAGAAACGTCTTCTCCTGCTCGTCCCTGCCGTAGCGCGAAGCGATCGCGCGGTTCGGCGCCATGTGGCCGCGGTCGTAGTTGGAATTGGTGTAGTCTTTCGCGACGGGGGAGCGCGGCGCGTTCCGGTCCTGGCGGAAGCCCATGCGTTTTTCTTTTGAAGTCAGTTCGGGATAGGGAACCTCGGGCTTCACATGGTACGCCACCCACACCGGGCGGCGCAGGGACGGCGACCAGCCCACGGCGAAATGGTCGCGGTAGATGATTTCGATGTCTTTCGGCGCGGGCGCCGACACGCGCTGCGGAGCACCGGCGCCCGCGAAGAACATAGGCCGCTCCGGATCGGGGTCGGTGGATTCCTCCACGTCGAACACCACGTCCAGACCTGTCCAGCCGAGCGCGTCCGTGACGTCTCCAGTGCGGTAGCCGAACCATTCGAGCGGCCTGGTCACGAAAGACGGCAGTTTCGATTCCGCCGCATACATCCACTCCGGCGGGTGGTGCACGAACCAGTTGCCCGCGCCGCACATCGCGCAGAATGCGACTGCGGCGGAAACCACCGCGATGCGCACTATGCGGCGCGCGCGCCGCGCACCGCCGCTTTTCGCGGTTTTGCCGCCCCTGCCTTTGTCCCCGCGCTTCTCCTTCGCGCTCACTTGCCTTCCCCCGGCTGGTCGCCGCCGCCTTGCATGGCGGCAAATTCGTAGGTCTGCAGAATCGCGGACTCGAATTCTTTGATCGTGAAAAACTCGGTGTTCGTGTCGCCCTGCGGTTCGGGAATCTCCGAAATGCGCGAACGCGAAGGCGGCTGTTCGAAACGCGCCACCATCGCCTTGTCGGGCACGATCACCGCCGCGGCATGGCGGATCGCGGATTTTTCGCGCCGTCTGGCGATGTCCGCGAACATGCCCGCAGGCCCGTCATGCGTAGATACGGGATTGCGGAACTCCGCTATGAAAGGATATCTGCGCACTGTCGCGCGGTCTGTCGCGCGCGCAATGCAGGCGCCGTCGTCGTAGCCGTGGAAAACATCGTACTGCGAAGACGAGAGAAGCGAAAGCGCGCGCAGAAACATGAGCCTGGCCATGTATATCCCGCGCAGGGAGGGAACGTCCGGAACGCGCGAAGGCCGCAGGATCCGCGGCGGGGCGAACACGCCGACCGGGCCGCCGAGCTGCGGGACGGCGTCTTCGCGCGGAACCACGATATCGACGCCCCATCCGGCGCCGAGGAGAGCCTGCACGGTCTCTTCGACGCGCAGGCGGAAAGACGCGCCGCGGAAACCGCGCGCAGGGGCGAATATCAGCGCTTTCGGCATGAAAGGCTTATCCTGGAAAGGCTCAGCGCCCGTCGTCCAGTTCTATGCGGATCGTGCGCGATTTCATCGCGGCGCGCTGCGCTTCGCTCGCGCCGCCGGGAATTTTCGGAAACGGATTGCGCGACGTCCCCAACTCCGATGTCGCGGGAATCGATATCTTCGTCCCGCACGCAGGACATTCGGACTGCTGCCCGATCATGTCGAGCGACGCTTCTATCTCCTGCCGGCACGACGGGCAGAGAAGCGACACAAAGCCGTCTTCCGTCTCGTTTTCTTCCATGTTGCACCTCGGATTCTGTTGCAGAGGAAAATTCCGCCGTTATGATACCGCATTCCGCGCGGAAAAGCGAGTGGAAAACGCCGGAGGCGGCAAAACGCCCCGCACCGGCCCGCCGCGGAAAACGCGCGCCGCTTGCCCGGCTTCGGCGCGCTTTGGTATAATCCGCGCATGAAAAACGATTTGCGTGAAATCGAAGAATGCGTCGAAGCGCTCAAACGCGGCGAAATAATCGTAGCGAGCGACGACGAAGACCGCGAAAACGAGGCGGACTGCATCTGCGCGGCGGAATTCGCCACGCCGGAAAACGTCAATTTCATGGCCTCGCGCGCAAAGGGCCTGATATGCATGCCGATGAGCCGCGAATGGACCGCGCGCCTCGATCTGCCGCAAATGGTGGGCCGCAACACCGACAACCACCAGACTGCGTTCACGGTTTCCATCGACCACGTCTCCACGCGCACGGGGATTTCGGCGGTGGAGCGTTCCGTCACCGCCATCAAGTGCGTGGAAGACGGAGTCTCGCCCAAGGAGTTCCGGCGCCCCGGCCACATGTTCCCGCTCGAAGCCCGCCCCGGCGGAGTCCTGCGCCGCGCCGGGCACACGGAAGCCACCGTCGATCTGATGCGGCTCGCCGGACTGAAACCGTGCGGCCTGTGCTGCGAGATAATGAGCGACGACGGCACCATGGCGACCGGCGCGGAAATAGCGGAATTCGCGGAAAAGTGGAAACTGAAACGCTGCACCATAGCCGGCATCATAGCATGGCGCAACAGAAACGAAAAACTCGTAGAGTGCGTGGAAGACGTGGATCTGCCCACGGACTACGGGCATTTCAGGCTGCGGATGTACAAATCGTGCACTGACGGGCTTGAACACCTTGCGCTGACAATGGGCGACGTGGCCGACGGCGCGCCCGTCCTCGTGCGCGTCCACTCGGAATGTCTCACGGGGGACGTTTTCGGCAGCGCGCGCTGCGATTGCGGGCACCAGCTGCACGGTGCGATGTCCATGATCGCAAAGGAAGGCCGCGGCGCGCTTCTCTACATGCGCCAGGAAGGCCGCGGAATCGGCCTGGAGCAGAAACTCCACGCCTACAAGCTCCAGGAGGGCGGACTCGACACGGTGGAGGCGAACGTGCGCCTCGGCTTTCCGCCCGATCTGCGCGAATACGGGGCGGGCGCGCAGATTCTTTCCGATCTCGGAATCTCGCGCCTCCGGCTTCTGACCAACAATCCCAAGAAAATCAGCGGCCTCGCCGGATACGGGCTTGAGATAACCGAACGCGTCCCTATCGTCGTCGATCCCACGCCTTTCGACAGGCGGTATCTTGAAACGAAACGGCGGAAGATGGGACATCTGATCTGAGCGTCCGACCGCGCGGAGACTGCGAACAATGAAAAAATACCGCTGTCCGTACTGCAAAAAGGAAATCGATTCTCCGCACGGCAAATGCCCGGGCTGCGGCAGAATCCTCCGTCCGCCGGAATACGCGCCCGGCGCGGCGGACAGGCGCGCGCGCAGAAAGAAGATCGATGCGATCCGCCGCAACGCGGAGCGCGAAAAAGCCGGAATGTCCTCCGCGCCGTCCCTCAGGCGCAACCCCGCGTTCTACCTTGTAGTCATAATGGGCCTCGCGCTGCTGGGACTTTCGCTGGTGAACGTCATGCGCGGCGGCGGGGACGGCGCGCCGTCGGGCGACCGCAAGATGCTGCGGGCGATGCAGGGCGCCGACACGATCGCCGAGGCGCTGGGCCGGTTCAAGTTCCACGCCGGAGAATACCCGGACGACACGATTCACGAAGGCATCGGCGCGCTTGTCATGAAGGAGGTTCCGCGCCACCCGGACGCGCTGGGGCCGTATCTGCGCGCCCAGGGATGGATCCCGGGCGAAAACGGCGCGCCGGCGCGGCCGGCGCCGATACGCGATCCGTGGGGCAATCCGTACGTCTACGAACTCTCCGGCGACGGCGAAACCGCGTCTGTCGTTTCGTTCGGCCCGGACGGCGAGCGCGGCACTTCCGACGACATCGCCGCGCACCGCGAAGCGTTCGAGAAACCCTTCGCAAACCCTTCCTGGACCAACGACTGGGTGCATTACACGAAACGCGGAATAATAGTGAAAGAAACGCCGCCGGAAGAACGCATCCGGGAAGACAGGGGCGAGGCGCTGCTGCCATGGCTTCTCGGCGCGGCCGGCATCCTTGGCGGGCTGCTTCTCGTCCTTTCGGCCGCGCTGTTCGTACAATCGCGCAAAGGCCGCGCAAATACGCCGCCGGCGCCGGAGGCGCCTGCGCCGCATAAGCCAGATGACGGCCCGGATCGCAGCCGCCCGTCCGGAGACGGTGCGGCGCAGCCGCCGTTTTGATATAATTCCAACCGCATCTTTTTTGACAACCGACGACACAGGAATCAAAGACCATGAAAACCGTGAAGACGAAAATCGCGCTTTTCGCGGCGGCTGCGGCAGTCGCGGGCGCGGGATGCCGCACCACCGAAGAAATCCTGCGCGACTACGAGCGCGATTTTTCCGCCGGAAACTACGAAAAAGCCGCCGAAGAGGTTTCTAAACTTTCGGAAGACAAGGACAAGAACGAGTGCCTGTGGCGCCTCCACGCCGGAACCGCGCTGATGTTCGCAGGCAAAAACAAAGAAGCCCTCGAGCAATTCAACGGGACGGAGGACGTTTTCGAAAACGAAGACGCGAAGTCGGTCTTCGCCCAGACGGGCGACGGCGCGCTCGCCATGCTGAACAACGACACTTCGTTCAATTACGACGGCGGCGGACAGGACAGGATTTTCACATGTCTCTACAAAGCGCAGATCTACGCCTCGCTCGGACATTCGAACGCGACCCGCAGCGAGCTCAACCGTTCGCAGGCGCACCAGGACATGTGGCTCGACGAACGGAAGAAAGACATTTCCGCCGCAGCGGAGCGTCTTGAACAGGATTCGGCCGCGTACAGGAAGGAAAAAGGCGAAGACGGAAACGCCGGAGACGACGGCAAGGGCGCGGCCGGCGCCCTGTCGGACAAAGGTTTGGCAAAGAGCATCTACGACGGCTGCGGCTACGACATGGCGAACGGCGGCAGGATCGAGACGCTTTCCCGCAAGGACTACGTCAATGCGTACGCCTCCCACGTGAACGGAATTTTCCGCTGGCTCGACGGAAGCGGCGGCCAGGCGTCGCTGCGCGAAGTCGCTGAACTGCGCCGGGGGAACGCCACCCTGGCGCGCGACGCCGCAGAATGCGCTTCCGCCGTGAAAAAACCGTCCGGCCAGATATGGGTGTACGTGGAAGACGGGCTTTGCCCCGTCCGCGAAGAGTGGCGGATCGACCTGCCGCTGTTTCTGATTCCGGGGCTCAACAAGTACGTGCTCTATTCCGGAATGGCTTTTCCGAAACTCAGGAAACGCGCCGCCGCCGGAGCAGGCTGGCGCGTGTCGAACGGTTCCGCCGTCGCGCAGATGGAAATGCTGCAGGACGTGGACGCCCTGATGAAAACGGAATACGACGTCTACATGCGCGGAGCGCTCGCGCGCGAAATCACGCGCACGATAGTGAAAACAGGCACGCAGATAGCGCTGGGCATCGCGGAGCATAACGCAAGCGGTCGCGCAAAGACCATGCTCATGCTCTCGAGGATCGCCGCCGCCGGATGGCACGCCGGAACCGTGGGCGCGGACATACGCAGCTGGACCGCTCTTCCGCAGACCGTGTGGGAAACGCGCATAGACCGCCCCGCTTCCGGCAAAATCGAAATAGCGTCCGCGACCGGGAAATACGCGGTGGACGTCCCGCACGAGGGAAATGCAATGGTGTTTTTCAGAATTCCGTCGGCGGCCGCGCAGCCGTCCGTGCGCGTCGTGCGCCTCCCGTGACAGACTTCAAAAAACGGATCGCAAAACATGCAAAACACTGAAAAAACCTCCACGAAAACCATAACCGGAGCGGTGGACCCCGACGTCCTCGATTATACAGTCGGGGACGATCCGGTGCTCGATCTCGCGCTTGCCGAATGGGACTGCCTCGGCACTGCGGCGCACGTGACGATGCTTTCGCGAATGCCGGTGGAACCGCCTGTCGCGACGCCTGAAGAGGCGGCCGCCGTAAAGCGCGAACTCGCCGCGCTCGTCGCCGAATCCAGAAGGGGCGAATTCAAGATACTCGAATCCGACCAGGACGTGCACATGGCCGTGGAGCGCCGTCTCACCGAAAAGCTCGGCGATCTCGGGCGCAAGATACACACGGGGCGTTCGCGCAACGACCAGGTCGCCGTGGACGTGCGGCTGCATATCAAAGATTCCATCCTGGGCCTCGAAGCCGAAGCGGCGCGGCTCGCGCGCAGGCTGCTTGAATTCGGAAAGAACCACGACCGCGTCCCGCTCGTCGGCCGCACGCATCTGCAGCCCGCGATGCCGTCCTCGGTCGGCGTGTGGGCGTCGGGCCACGCGGAAATGATCCTCGACCAGTTCCTGCCGCTCGAAGCCGCCTACAAAATGAACGACCTCTGCCCGCTCGGCTCGGCCGCAGGATACGGCGTGCCCCTTCCGCTCGACCGGAAGCTCGTGTCGGATCTCCTCGGCTTCGAGCGCCCGCTCCACAACGTTTTCGGCGCGTCGATGGCGCGCGGCGAAAACGAAGCGGCCCTTCTCTGCGCGCTTGCGCAGATGATGACGGTGCTGTCGCGCCTCGCAGAAGACTTGATTCTGTTCTCGATGCCGGAGTTCGGATATTTCCGGCTTCCGCGCGAATTCTGCACCGGATCGTCCATCATGCCGCAGAAATACAATCCCGACCTGCTCGAACTCGTCCGGTCGAAGACGGCGACGGTCTGCGGTCTTTCCTGCGCCGCGCTCGGCATCCTTCACGCGATGCCCGGCGGCTACAACCGCGACCTCCAGGACTGCAAGGGCCTCTACATGAAGGGGCTTTCGCTGACGCGGGCCACGCTGCGCATTCTCGAAAGACTCGTCGCGAACGTGGAGATCGACGAAGCCCGGCTCCGCGCAGGATTCATTCCCGGCGTTTTCGCCACGGACGCCGCGCTCGGCATGGTGGCCCGCGGGGTTCCCTGGCGCGAGGCGTACCACCATGTGCGCTCGCATCTCGAAGAACTTTCGGCGGGAGACCCGGACGCGGCGGTCGCCGCCAAGACGCACGAAGGCGCGACGGCCGGTCTCGACTGGGACATGTACGAAAAACGCGTCGCCGCCCTCGAAGCGGAAACGTCGCGCCGCGCCGCTGAATTCCGCGCCCGCCGCGACGCCCTTCTGAAAGTTTCCTGAAACACCGCACGGAGTTTTGCCATGTCTTACACATTGATCGCGGCGGCGGCGGACGCCTCCGCCGGAGCCGCAGCGCGGGGCATCACGTTCATGCAGGCCTGGGAGTGGGGCGGCTGGATCATGTGGCTCCTCGCGGGGCTTTCCACCGTGGCGCTCGCGCTCGCAATCTACATAGCCGTCTCGCAGCGCGTTTCGGCGGTCGCAGCCGCGGCCTTCGCCGGCGACGTGTGCGACGCCGTCCGCAAAGGCGACCGCGAAACGGCGCTCAGGATGGCGGAACGCTCGCAATGCGCCTTTGCGGAAATAGCCGAGGCGGCTCTTTCCGTCTCCAGCGGCGAAGACGGCCCGGCAAGGGCGCGTTCCGCGATGGAATCGTGCGGATCGCGCATCGCCGAACGCATGAACATGACCGTGGAATATCTCCTCGACATAGCGTCAATCGCCCCGCTGACCGGACTTCTCGGCACGGTGCTCGGAATGTTCCGCGCCTTCGGTTCGGTGGCAAGCGACATAGCGGCGGCAAAGCCCGTTTCGCTCGCGCAAGGCGTGACCCAGGCGCTCGTGACGACGGTATTCGGCCTCGCGCTTACGATTCCGGTCCTCGCGGCGTACGCTTTTCTGCGCAGACGCGCGGCGCGCCGCGCGGAACTCCTCGAGACTGCGGCGGAAGATCTTGCAGACGCGATTGAAGACGCCGCGCGCGCGACACGCGCGGCCGCCCCCGGCGCGGCGCAGAATCCGCATCCGAAATCTTCCGTGGACGCGGCGGAACTCGGCAGACTCCTCGGAGCGGCCAGATGAATTTCCGCAAAAACGCGCGCGCCGCGAAGCCTGCGCTGCAGATGACGGCCATCATGGACGTGGTGTTTCTGCTTCTGTGCTTTTTCGTGACGGCTTCGGTGTACTCGCAGTGGGAGAACGAAATCGACATAGCGCTCCCCGACGCGGCCACTGCGGCGCCTGCGAAACGCGATGCGGCCGAGATAACCGTAAATGTGAAGAAAGGCGGCGCGGTCGCGGTGAACGGCGCGGAGCGCGGCGAAACCGAACTCCGCGCGATATTCGCGTCGATAGGAAAATACGCGCCCGGCACGCCGGTGTTCGTCCGCGCGGACAAAGACGCCGAATACGGCGCCGTAGTGAATGTGATAGATCTGTGCAGGGAATGCGGAATCGCGAATTTCTCCCTCGCCGCGCTCCCGCACTCTGGCGGCGAAGCGGAAAAAAACATAAAAGAGACAAACGAAGGAACCATACGCAATGGACTGTGAAAACACCTCATCGCATACTGTCACGCATAACATATTTCAGAGATTCCGCAATCGACCGTCCGCAATAATATTTGTTTCGCTGGCAGCAATCGTGCTGTCCGGCTTGACTGCCAATGCATATACGCATTACAGACGCACGTACGGCAGAACCAATCAAGGCGTAAAAACATTGGGCGGCAATATCAAGTGCGAATACTGCTCTAACAAACTTTCCGCAAAAGAACACACTCAAACGCACAACGGAGAGGAACAACTGATTTTCCCGAGAAAATCGTTCGCGTGCGGCAGGCACTGGTGCACGACTCACAACCAACCGCGTCCCGACGGCAAAGAATGCGCAATGTGCAAGTTGGAGAAACGCAGGGAGGAAGCAAAAGCCGAAGCGCAAAAGACCGCCCCGAAAAAACCTTTAAACGGCTTCTTGGGTGTAAAGTTCGGCGACATTGCCTGCGAGGAGGCCGGATACAGAGATTTCGTTTCGGAATTGTTCGGAATGCATTCGTCAAGCATAGCGACAAGCGCCTCGTTCAAACCGAAGAAACGTTTTAGGACTTATTCTATCTATAGAGTCCATTTCTTGCCTCTTTCCAAAAGAATATACAAGATAGAATGCAGTTGTTTCCCGGCATCTACGGGCGAAGGGCTTACACATCGGCAGGAGCGGGAAATACAAATATCCATGATCGAGAAAAGATATGAAGGGAAAATGAAGTGCGACAACTACAAAACGGGCGTCATGGAATTCCCCGGCAGCGGAGTTCTCGGCCGGAAAGTAATATTGAATATAGGAAGTCTTTCCGCAGTCGATCTCGATCTTCAAGCGCAGCTTGATGATGAAATAGCAGAAATAAGAAAACTGCGGAAGGCGAAAGCTGAAAGCAAGATCCGGCAGCAGGACATTGACGCACTGTAGCCAGGGCGCATCTGCGTAATTCACGCATGCGCAAATTCCCGCGCGCGCACCTGTTGAGTGTTGCCATTATGGAAATGTTGAGTTGGCAGGGCGCGCAAATGTCGGTGTGGCAAGGCCGCCCCGGCCTTGCTGCAAGGGCGAGGGCGCCCTTGCCACATCTTGCGCACCGCACCACCGACCAACCGCTAACTGCCATCCGCCAACCGCTATCTGCTACCTGCCGAGGATTTGTTTTTAGACAGAATTTACAAAATTGACAGAATTGAGAAGTGTTTGAGTGTTTGAGTCTTTGGGTGTTTGACAGGATTTACTCGCGTCTCGCGTCTAATGTCTCGCGTCCGCCTAGGTTTCTAGAATTCTAGATTTCTAGAACTTCTAGACTTCCATAAGCGCGGATTGCCTGAACAACAACAAGCATCCGACAACAAGGGAGCGTCTGTGCGACCGATAGCAGCGAGCCGGAGGGGAAACCGCGGCGAGTTTGACCGCGGCGCGAAACCTTTGGTAGAATACCGTCCTGCGCGAACGCCGGCGCATGCCGTCGGCGCCGCATACCGAAACCATCCGGTCAGG
>Ga0310695_10007572_pt1 | contig 17284 bp, 15 predicted proteins | sample RumenRJG_04DNA_FD_203882 | JGI IMG/M metagenome (GOLD analysis project Ga0310695, IMG submission 203882) | Bovine rumen microbial communities from Lethbridge, Alberta, Canada - RJG_04 (v2) (version 2) | ecosystem: Host-associated > Mammals > Digestive system > Stomach > Rumen | place: Canada...
AAGGTCACTTCTTGTCCTTGAGCGACCTCAGCCGGCAGACCATCAAAAGCTACCGAAGGACCATACGGATCATAAGTGCTCCAAGTGAAACTCTTACCATCAGAAGCAACAACAGCGCAGTTTTGAGTGCCGGTCGGGACGATGAACATCAAACTTGCCCAACCACCGGTAGCGGTTTTGATGAAGGTCTGGTCGGTTAACCAGGTAACATCTGCGGTAAACGTAAGTTCTTTGAAATGTCCCCCTGCACTCTCATCATATTGTGTTCCCTGCGAATTTGTTTTGGGGAAATCTGCTCCTCCGGAAACATTTCTGAAGTCAATATAGATAGTCGTTCCTTCGGTGAAGATATGTCCTTCCTGAACGGTTACATCCTTGGTTGCGGTTGCAAGCGCGTCACCGGTTGCACCTTCTTCGCGTACTTCTACCTTTACGGTATAAGAACCGGCTGCATCAAACGTATAGTTAGCAACAGCAGCGCCATACTCACCTTCGCCCTGTTTTACATAGAACGTATAAGCAGGATTCGTCACATTCTCAGACGTTGCAGCAAATACCACATTCTGACCCTGTACCAGTGTCGAAGACAATCCGCTGAAGGAAACCGCCGGATCTACCAACGGAGGAAAGTCACACTTGAAATAATTGCTACTTCCTAATGTAAGTGTAAAGGTATATACACCAGCATTTGTCGGCGTCAATTTATATGAGTGCTCATAGTTAGATGTTCCATATAAATACGCTTGTTTACTACTTCCATCTGATAACGTTTGACTACTATTTAAATAATCACAGTTAGTATTTGCGGAAGCGTCTGGATCTGTAGTTACATAGAAATAATGCGACGATCCAAGGTCACCGGCAGTACATGTCCACGTTGACACATATTCGGTTCCATTTGAAGTAGTACAAACAGCAACTTGCGAGCCCTTGTTGTCACGATTATTCTTCATCAAATAATACGCTTTGCATTCTATTGTCTTTTCTGCAAAAGCAACAACATCTCCCTGACCATTAGCACGAGCTTCTACTTTAACTCTATATGTGCCAATTGCATTGAATGTATAATTCGTAACAGCCGTTCCATAATCACCACCACTAAGTTTTACATAGTATGTGTAGGTAGGATTATCAATATTGGCTGAAATAGCAGCAAAATTAACTTCTTGACCTAGACTTACATTAGAAGCCATGCCGTCCAAAGCAACTGCAGGACCACTGGTTGTCCATGTGAAACTTTTACCATCGGAAGCTAACACAGCACAATTGTATAATTCTGAACCGGGGACTGTGAATTTTACACTTTTTGCATCCGTTTTAATAAAAGTTGCATCAGTATCCCATCTAACATTAGCAGTAAAGGTGACATAATAAGTAGCTCCACCATTCAGTTTGGTTTCCTGATAATTCTTTTCATTAGGTCTGGGAGGTCTAACCTTACCTGAATAAGCTGTACAATCAAAAGCGATTGTTCTGCCCTCTTCAATGGTGTAGTAATCCTTTGCCCACATCTGGCCGATGGCAAAGATGGAGAGGGTCATTAATAAGAATAATTTTTTCATGGAGTTTAAGGGTTTTTGTTAATAATTATGGTTGATCATGGTTGTTTTTTCTGCCAAATTTATCAATTTGGGTGCAAAGTTACGAAAATTTCATGAATTATGCAAGCATAATTACAAAAAAAATCAAAAAACATGTTGTAAAACATATTTTCGGACACAATGTTCTATATCCCCCCCCTCAGGTTAATCACCTATGTAAGACCTCTGCAAGAATGTTCAATTGTGTCTCTACCCTACTTTTTGCCCTTCGGGCGAATCCAGGTCTGATTGCACATATGCAAATATAAATAGAAAAATCGCCCGATTTGAGCGATTTTTCCTCCTTCGTACATCGTACATCATACATCGTACATTGTACATTTGTCCTTCGTACATAAATTTTACTTGACTCTTTCACCTTTGTGATTGAATAGAATCCTCTCGTTGTAGGATGAGATACTCACCTCAAAGAGATGTTCTCCTGCGATACGGACCCATTCGTATTTAGCAGGGATAATCACGTGTCCCTGATCGTCCAGCACGCCACAATACTCTCCTATTTGATAGCCAAAATACTTAGGATGAACAGACGTTGCCTCCTCTTCCGAATCACGATAGCCATCGACGTATGAAAGCAGGAATGTTCTATCAAAAACGAAGGGCTCTACCGTCTCCAGTTCGCGATTTACCAGTTTAGCCCGTCCGTCTTTGACCAACATCAGGCACCCCTCCCTATTGGAGAGATGAATATCATCGTACTCCACCGACAAAATGATGTTCCCCTCTAAGTCCAACAATCCGTAATGGGTACCATCACCGACAATTCGTGAACCTAATTGCGGTGCTGAAAGGACGGTATAAATAGGCTCTACAATCCATTCTCCCTTTGTGTTGATCATACCCCATTTGCCCTCCATCGTCCTCATGACGCAAAGACCATGATGAAACCGAAAGGCGATACTGTTATAGTCATCATCATAGACAATAGGAAATACTTCTTTAAAAGCCATTTCTCCGTTCTCATTGATAAACCATACGTAGCCATCTACGAACACCGCTGCAAGCCCTTCGTAGAAGTTCCAAGCACGGTTGAATTGGGCAGGGATAACGATCTTGCCGGTATTCATATTGATATATCCACGCTTGTGGTCAAACGAACGAAACACAACCAGACTGTCCTCTGAGTTATATTCATTTATGAACACATGGTCCAACTCCGGCGTCGTAAATTCACCGGTACGAGCATCTCTGAGGCGCTCGAAAGATATATTACCATGATACCCATATACCAACTGGATATGCTTAGAGATATATCGAGTTGGCGTTTCCCAATAAATAACCCGATGGCGATGTGCATACCATTCGCTTGCCCAAAAGACGGCTGTAGTTACAGATCCTAATGCCAACACACAAAGTGCTACGATCATGATCTTCTTCCAAAAATGTTTGTTTTTCTCTTCCATAGTCATATATTGTTTATTTGTTTGCCACCATAACTCGATACTGTACCACACCAACAAGAATGCCGGAATAGTTATTTTCGCCCATGAGGAAACCGCCCACGAACGGTATATAATCACTTCGCCGTTAAAGACATAATAAATAGCAGATATAATCATCCGCGAAATAGGAACACTGAGCCCGACGATTCCAATAATTGCAGCTACGCGTAGTGCTTTTGATATGCGCCCGATGCCGTCTTGGCGGCTCATCATCCAGAGCCACACGGTAGCACATAACATAAGCGGGATACGGATGACTATTGGGACGTAGAAATCAGGCGTGTAATAGATGGATATATCCGTCGCATAGCAGCCTATAACAACAGCGAATACAGCGATGATAGCCGTTATATAAGTCATGCGCCGGAATGGCTTATTAGGCATAGCCGGATCCTGTTTGCCTCGCTTGAGCATGATCACGATGGTCGTGATAACTACCGCCATCAGCACCCCGAACCATGTACCGAAATACGCATCGTCCCAGATGGTCACGGAAGGCAATAAGCGGTTCGTCAATTCCCGCACGGCAGGAATAAACTGTAAGAGACAATGAACGGTATATGCTGTCATCCCAACAGCAGAAAGGGTAACTAACTTTTTAAATGTTTCTTGTTTCATAAGATATAATTTAGGCTATTACTGAATATTCTGCTCCGAACCAAGAATCCAGTATAGTCTCTACTTTGGATTCAATAGCAGGCGTTATCTTGTCCTTAATCTTGGAATAGACAAAGAGCACAGCAGCTGCTTCATCCATCACTCCGAGGAAACGATACACAATACGCGGGATAAAGGAGAAAGGTAAAACGACATACGCTATACAACCATAGATAAGGGCTTTATCAAGCGTAGAGGTCTCGCTGTGAGTAACCACGAAATAGAAGAGTAACAGTGGTTTAGCAGCAACTCGTCCGGCTTTCAGGGCATAAGGTTGAATGCGTTTCCAAAGGGCATTGAACTTCTCACGCCACTCAACACTTTTAAGATTGTCCACCAATGCCCCAACGGGTTTCTGAAGATAGTATCCAATAAGGATTAAAAGACAAATAGTTAACATACGATTTACAAATTAAAATTTCACTTTTACCCCTATAGAGTACTCAAACGGAGGTAATCTATCGGTCCAATAAATATTTTTTCAAATAGATATGATTTTTCTTTTGTTCCGAGGCAATCAACGCAAATGATATTATGATCTTTGATAGCAGTTTTAGTTTTCGGGACAAAGGTAATATAAATACCTAACGTTATGCAGCAAGCACTTTGAGTATAGCCGGATAGTTTTCCTCTAAGATTCGGAGAGTATTTTGTAATGCCACCTTAATAATAGTTGGGTTGATAGCACCCTCATCAAGTGAACTGACCATGCGGCATACAAGTTGACCGTCTTCCGGATCCATTGTAAGCATACCAATGATATTGTCATAGTTGATAGCATTGATGAGTTCGCACATAGCTGAGCGCTTGCTCTCTGGGACGTTCAACGGGAAACTTGCAAAGCAATAGAGGACTTCTTGCTCTTCCATCGCTGCCAGACGGAGGTGGAACGCTGCGCAGTCGCATTGTATGTTCATATCAGCCATACAATGTTCATCATCACGTTGATAGTGCATTTCAAGTTCATCCAGTGTTTGGATAATTGTGTCATAGATTTTACTCATAATTGTACAGAATTAAAATGTTAATACTCTTTTATCGGAACCCGATCATTGGTCTTGAATCTTTTCCCCGCTCCATTTGGAGGCGAATCTGATTGTAATACTTCACCATATCGGACTTCACGGAAGGAGAAATCTGATGAAGCGAATCTTCTAATAACTCCTCGGTAATCATTTGATTTTTACGAGCTGCCTTGCGTGCCGCATCATTGACCACAAGCATAATGTCACTACTGACATACCCGTTAGATAGGGAGGAAAGTTTATTCCAATCCAGTTGGTCAATATCGCATGGACGATCTTGCAAATGAATATGGAAAATTTCCTTACGCGTCTCATTATCTGGCAACGGAACGAAAATCATCTTGTCTAATCGTCCACTTCGTAAAACCGCAGGATCAATCTTGTCAGGTCGGTTAGTAAGAGCAATAACGAATATTCCATCACGCGAACAGTTATTAAGATGCGTTAGAAATTCATTCACCTCATTAGCTGTATTCTCACCGCTACGCGAACTTCGGTCGGGCACCATAGCATCAAACTCATCAAGACAAATAATAACTGGTGCATTTTTCTTCGCTTGCCGGAAGAGCTGGGATATCTTCTCTTGCGAGCCATGAATGTACGGACTACCGAGGTCGGATGCATTGACAAAAATGAAGTTAGTACCGGCCTCTTCGGCAAATTTCTCCGCAAGATACGTTTTACCACACCCCGGAGGTCCATATAGGAGGATGCCATTTAAAATATCAAGGCGGTAACGCTTAGCTTGTTCTCGGTTGCGAAGCACAAAAAGCACATCATCGGATAGCATGTTCTTGATATCATCCATACCTGCAATGTCTTTGAAGCCATTCCCAGTGCCTTTTTGAAAAACAAACTGCGTTGCTTTTTCTTCAGAAGACGAATGTAAAGAGCTTACTTTTTCTCTCTTATCAGGCAATTGAGAAGCTGGCTGTTCTTCTTTAGGAGCCGCAGATTTGGCATACTCTTCTTCCGGAATTGCTTCTAAATCATGGAGCATATCGGCTATTGTAGCATAACGATCGGTTGGTTTAATGGCGAGGCCTTTTTGAACTAAGGGTTGCAAGACAGCGGGGATGGCTGACATATCCAACGGGCTCATCTGACGTTGTAGCCGAAGCATCACTTTCTGCTGACGAGGACTGCTGATACTATCGCAACATCCGCCCCATGGTGCATGCCCCGTAAGAGTAGTATAGAAGATAGCCGTCGCCGTGAATACATCACCTTGTATATTGGCTTTGCCGTCCGCGATTTCCGGAGCGGTGTAATAGATTTCGTTTTCTTTTGTAATGTTACAATCAGCAGGAAAAATAGCATTCCCAAACTCTTCTTTCTCATGACTTTGCTGCAACTCGTGCAACAACACTTTAAAATCTTCTACAGTCTTCATACTCATATTATTTTAATGTTAATAACGCATTTTACCTCTATAGAGCAGAAGACTGTCGGTAATCTATCAGGGAACAAACGATTTTTTGAAGATTATATTCTACTAAGGATTATCTTACAACACGACTCTATTTGATGAAAGGCGGAATCGTACTCTTTGTCATCGTATAGCGGATCCTCTATATTAAACTCATCACCATAACAGTATTTCGTGATTTGGTGGAGTTTGTACCATTGGGCGTAAGGGAGTTCTTTTTGTACCTGCACATAGTGATAGTGCTCCATGACAAAGATAAAATCCGCTTGCTGCAACATCTCGGATGTCATATACCGAGAGCTTCCCTCCATTTGATAGCCATACTTGGCGGCAGTAGCAATCATCTGCGAGTCATAGGATTGTCCATAGAGATTCTGAACACCGGCAGAAGCGACAGTTATATCGCTCCTTCCCTCCCTTTCTACCATCGTGCGCAAGATGCACTCCGCTACTGCCGAACGGGAAACGTTTCCTGTGCATATAAAAAGGATGTTTGTCATGATTTTAGATTTTCTTTCGATATGTAAACGGAACAACAACTTTGCCTGTACGGTCAATTTTGCCCCATAGCGAAATTTCCTCATCATCCGTCATACCGAACCCATCTTCATCCATATAGTAGCGTCCATCCGGATTAATCTGCCACATCACTTCCGCAATTCCATCATGGAAACCATACACGATGGTAGGAAAATGTCCATCATGATTTTGCGCCCTATCTATCACGGACATCGGTAGTCCATTTAAACTTTTCCAGTCAATGTCTTCGTCTGTAACAGTCACTAGCTCTTCCACTGCATCCATAAACTCATAGGCACATTTCGTGCGATGATCCAAGAGAAATCGAGGCTTCCACCATCCTAAGATGCTTTGTTTAACCAAAGCCATATCCTCACCCTTTTCCGTTGTCTCGTACCGTTCCTGATTAAACCGCTCCGTATTGAGCAGTTTATCTCATGTTCTCCCATTTACGCTTTTCCTTCTGCCATTTTTCTAACTCACTTTTAAATCCACTTATCGAATGTCCAATGGAACTAATCTTAATTGGGTCCTTATATTGAGTTATCTCATGTTCCAAATGCGAAATCTTAGCTTTATAATACTCTATTTTTGACTGAGCTTCATTTATTTTAGATTTAATCTCACTTGGTGTCCAATGTACACTGCTCTGGAAAGATATTTGAGTTCCTCTCTCAACATAGGAAGAATAATCATATTTAGCAAAATCAGACTTACGAAACTCCTCAATACAATTTTCCCATGTAGGCTGAATACCTTCCTTTTTCATCTTAGTAACAACCTCACGACCATACTGAATAGCCTTGAGCCTAAGAGCACCACCAGGATGAGTTTTTGAGGCCTCTGTTTTACCTAAAGTTTTTTCAAAATTACCAGATCCGATACCCAGTATTTCAGATCGTACACCAACAAAGAAATCAGCGCCCAATTCGCCTGCCCAACATGAACTAAATTTTTTTTGCAAGATTCTATGACCGCATTCATGTGTCCAAACTTTGGTTTGGTCTTCAAAGGAAGTTAAGTTCATTTCCAAAAATTGCTCCTTATTATATTGAAAAACATCGTCATCAATACGATCAGGATTAAAAGTATACACACCAATACTATCACCTTCCTGAAGAGGAATATCCTTCATGTCAAAGAAATTACATGCACTATGTGCAGCAGCCTCAATTTGATAATATTCCGGAGTCTCGGGATTCTTTAAGAAATCAGGGGTTATATCTTGCATAAATTTTCCATCAAAGATTTTCGTACCTAAATCTTTGGTTGCTTCTAAAGCGGCTGATAAAATTTCAATCATAATAATATAATATTTGTATAAACTATTTAAACTTCCCAATCCGCAAGTTTCTCAATCTCAGCAGCACGCGCTTCTGAGATATGAAGATATACACGCAGATTCATTAATAGTTTCCTCTCATTATCAGAGACATAATTTCTATCCAACAAACAGACTGCGACTGCTTCATAATATTCACGTTCAGCCTCGTCTTTTGGAATTTTTGAGATATAGTCATTGGATAATTTACGAGCTATATTCAAATCGATTTTTAGAGATTTGCGTATTTTTTCCAATAGAAATGATTCAGAAGGAGAAAGATACCCTTCTAAAGATGTCGCGATTTTCAAATTCTTTACAAATTCCTTCTCTTGAATATTTATCTTTTTTTCTTTTGCTAACTTATCGCCAGCATTCTTATTTACTAACGAAGTTCTTGTATGTTTTGTATTAATCTCTGGCTCTGCATTTTTTTGAGGAGTATTTATCGAAGTTAGATCCAGGAAAGGAATAATAACAATATTTTTTGCACTTGCTAACCTTAAAAGCAATGTATTTATTGGTATTCTTACAGCAATATAAATAGTAATATTAATACCTTTTGTACAAGACTGGACATTCCTTGATTTTACTTCAATACGACGAACATATCCATCTGCAAATACAGAACTATCACAAAAAGAAATATGATCGCCTACAGTTAATTCCCCACGAGAAAGAACTCCACATACTTTAAGACCACCTTTCGAAGGTTCTTTTTCATAAGATAAAACATTAAAACTGAATGACATAAAATAATAATTTATTTAAGCATTAATGTCTGAGCGAGCCATGTCTCATAGAAAGAAGTCACATTCATTAAACTACATCCTTTTATGTACATATTAACAAACACATCTGCATGTTCCCTTACAATAGTAAACTTGGAAGATAGCATAGTATTTCGGACGCTAGAATTAAAATCCCTAATATTACTAAGTTTGGACGCCTTTTCAAACGGCTCCTCACCATGAATCAACACAAATGCTCTTGCCATTGTATCCTTAGACAAAGAGCTCTGTTCTTCTGACATTTGTTCTATTTTATACTTAGTAGAATTAGGTATATTCAGTTGAGCTAAAGACGAACACCAATCGTCATATGAGATTTCCACCTCTGAGCAATAGCCATTGTATAACAGATCTATAAATGAGTTATCATGCACAGTAAAAAATGGATTTATTTCATGAGTATATGGGGTCGATAAAGATGGCACAAAGTGCTCAATTGAGCATAACACTGGTTCTTCCCAACCTTTTTGATGAATAACACCGATGCCCGTCTTAAACTTAGAAATCTCCTCCATTTGCTCTTCATTCAATCCAATAGAATAAGAAGCCAGTTCACGATCTACCTTGTATGGTAAGCACATAACAATTTTTGTATTTGTGTTTGCTATCGCAGATTTATCAAGCATAGAAGGTGTCTGATCAGCGATAATAAAACCTTCACCAAACGTACGCATTTCGGCAATAGCAGATGAAATCATCTCAACAGATTTACCAGTAAGATTAGAGGATTCTTGACTTTGCATGGTTGAGGTCTGCTTTAATAAGTTGTGTGCTTCTTCAAGCACAGTAACATGGCGTAAAGGAAGATTCATACCAATATTCTCTGACATACGGAATTCATTAAGTTTCAAAACCAAAAAGCCCATAATCAAAGATTTTGTCTCATTAGAACCTACCCTACTAAGGTCTACTATCACATTAGAATTGAATAACATTTCCCCATCCAATTCGTCTCCTGATAATACTTGACCAATAATACCATTAGATAGTGATTGTAAACGAGTACCAAGTGCTCCTTTGTAATCACCTTTTGAGTCTGATGAATATTCAGACGAATTAATATAATTATTCAACTCCGAAATAACATCTGATATAGTAGGATAATATTTACTTTTGGAAGTGGAAGTAACCATATCCCATCCACATGCAACATATGCTCTTGAAATTGATTCTTTCAAAACGGCAGGCATAGCTGCATACATTGGCCAACATGCATTGAAAATATCTACTAATCGGTCAATATGTTCGGTAACATGAACACCATTAGGAAAAGAGAACGGATTAATTTTTAACAAATCAAAATATTCTGGATTAGTCCCCAAAACATGTATATTTTCATGACCGCCAAAGATGTTTTTATACTCTCCTTTTACCGGTTCAACTACAAGAATTTTTTTTCCTTCCTTTAATATTTGATCCAATAAATAATAAATAGTATTAGATTTTCCACTACCAGTGCTACCTGTTATGAACACATGAGAAGTTAATATGTTTTCATTTAAAATAACACGATTCTTGGGATTCACTTTCCCAAGGTGCGTTACTGCCCCCAAATCAATGTTGTGACCTTCGTATTCATCATTCACAATGACATTCCGACCAAACGAAGCCTGCTTGCGAACAAGAACTCCCGGAATACTGGATTGGGGTAAAGACATATTAACAGATAATTCTTCTGAAGTTGTAGGTATTGCCGGTGATACGATTTTGTCACCATAATCAAATTGAGGGTGCTCATATCTGCATAAATACTCTTGAATTTTTGAAGAATTATCTTTCGCCCAACTATTAATCAATATAGGTAGGCTACCATTAGATGAACCGGAAATTATTCCACTATAAATAGAAGCAAGTCCTATTGATGTTGTTTTGGTATCTGCAAGGAAATAAGCGGCAAAGTCCCATAAGCCAAGCCTCTCGGACGCTTCAAATCGTTCAACCAAGAGTTCTATTTTTTTCAGTAAGTCCTTAACCACTTTGTCTTCAATCTTAAATTGCTTAGAAGAACCACTACTAGAAGTAGTTCCTTCTGCAAAAGATTCTGAAGATGATGACCCCTCAGTTGTAGAACTTCCCGTAGTTGTAGATATTCCAGAGGTATTCGAGGTGCCAGATGTTTTAGCATTGGAGACAGAAGACCCAGCGTTGACAACAAATCCTGCACCATCACTAGAGCCTTCTGTCTTCGTCTCTGAAGAATTTTCTGTTTTACTAGAATTAGATGTATTAGACTTGTTAGAGACAACAGATTTGTTTATCCCAGAAGTACTTGTTTTCGTAGCTGAACTACCAGATGAAAAATTTTCGCCCTCTGTTACTTCGGATAGCTTAAATAATTTATTATAGTCAGAGCGAAATTTATTCAATGAATCAGCCCGTTGCGAACTACTAATATTTTTTGCTAAAAGAAGGATTTTATACGAAGGGATATCATCGGTAGAATTTACAAGGCGTTCAAAGCCTTGTACGAATTTTTTGTTTTTCTCATTTCTCAAAGAAGCGACACCCGAAACCGAAGAAACGAACAAAGAATCATCTACCGTAAAAGACGGGGACTCCTCAGTAAAAGACAACCCTGGAAGGTTACCTAAAATACTTCGTTGAAGAATATATTTCGAGATGTTATCAGAAATCCCGATTTTATCTTTTACTCCAATATAGAATGATACATTTGCACCTTTATTTTTCTGAATAAAGAAGGAGAGAAGGTCGGTAGTATTACTTAAGGAAGAGAAGATAATTGAAAGACAATCTGTAAAAAAAACATCTTTTTCGTATACGATCTTATCAATCTTTATCCACGAGATTGAATTATCTACAATATCGCCGATACAACGAACCGGTAACGAATCCAATTCATGCAAAAAGTCTTTATTATAAATGCCAAGCGCATCTTTAACGATAGCACTCAGGTCATCAATATTTGTTTCTGAGCCAGAAGATGAAATATTATCAACACTTACATCAGAACTAGAAATTGCTTCCGTTTTTTCATCTAGTTTATCTGCGATAGGATGACCATACATCTTACCTAATTCCTTAAAACTTCCCATAATCAAACATTTTTAAATTGATGAATCAATGCGTCTGAATAAGACTCTGCATCTTTAACCCAGCGAAGTGCACTATCAGTAACCTCATTAATATAGAGACCTACACGTTGTTTAATTTGTTCTTCTGGGATTCGAGAACGATCATTAGGATTATGTTCAGAATGAGAAGCAGAGTCTATCTGATTCATAAACGAAGAAATAATCCTCTTAGGAATATAAATAAATAAAGTATGTAAGTTATCCAATATAACCTCCAAAATTGACATCTCATTATAATCCCTAATTTTGTCATAATATGTGTTTACATGACGATGATCTGATGAAGGTTGGGAAGTCGTATCATCTATTACAGATAAAACATCTAAGGATGGAATATGTAATTCTGTTTCCATAGTCCAATTAGACATACGTACCAAATAACCATCTTTTAAATCCAAAAAACGGTCTAACTCTTTACCTGACAGAATTTGAGATTCGGATTGATATACCTCCTCGTAATAATCAGAAACGCATTGCAAAGATAATGTTTTAACCTTTGCCGCAAATAAATTTAAAGATGCAGAAGACAATACTTCTACTTCTTTCTTAGCTAATGAGATTATATCTTCCTGTAATTTAGAAAAATCTATTTTTGCCATAATTAAAGTGCCATTATATTATTAACTTCAGTAATATAGTCATTCAAACTTGTCTTTTCAGATTCAAGTAGTGTTATTTGGTCTCTCAACTCATTTTCACTCACCATTTGTTGCTCAAGAGTACTGTACTCTTCCCTTTTTTTCTCAACCAGAGCATTCAACTGATTTTGAATATCCCGACCGGTAGGATTTATATACTCTTTCGTAATCGTACCACATAGGGATTGGATTGAATTTTCAATCTCCGTCTTCACATTAATCTTAGTCTCTGAAAATTTCTTACCTTCATCAACAACATCTCTATAGCGAGTTTCTTTCTTCTGACCAGCATCTGTGCCACACCATCCGAATCCAACATAGTATTTTACCCCTTCCCAAAAACCTTCTTTTCTAACAGTAACTTGATATGATTCTGTTTTAGTTGCCTTTACTTTTGCTCTAGATACAGCACCATCAAAATCGATAGGAGGTAAAACTACTGTGCGAAATTGAGTAGGAACATTCTTCCTCGTCAGACGTTCGCATTCTGTAATGAATTCTTGAACGATAATATGTTGGTCTTTTTTAGTCAAAGCCGCATAATTATCTAAACTACTTTCTATTTGGTAGTAATATTGCGCTGTATCTATAGAAGTAAAAACGATTTTTTTCGTATCGTTAAAACGAGGAACAAGTTTAGCACTACCATATGAAATCATCAGTTCACCATAACAAGACATTAAATGACGACGAAAGCCTTCTACTTCTTCTAACTTTGCTTCAAGTTCTGCACGAAATTCTTCAGGAGACTTTGTCAATTTAGAGGTCAGTAAAGAAATATCTTCGTTTTTTTTTGAGCCAAATGCCTCAAAATCCTCGATTATGCGCTCACGTATCTTGTTATAAGCTTCTTTCTTAGACTGCTTGGCAAATTCACCAAGTTCCTTCTTTAAGATAACAAAACCTGAAGATTCCAAGATTTTTTTATTGAGATTTTCAGAATTAATCTCAATATCATTTTCTTCCATGTTATCCCTCATGAAAGAAATCATTCTGCGTATAGATTGAATCTTTGCTTTTTCTTCATTGGCAGCATCAGAATTATCTGAAATATCCACATTAAATAATGAATAATTTTCTTTAATATTTGCAAGGAAAATAGCAGGATCCAAATTAGAAGTTTTTATAGCACAATCATAAAGCAATGAAAGCATACTATCAACCACAAAGAAACGATCAGCAGGGATATGAACATTATCCCCTTCAGAAAAAAGTTTCTTTGCCTTATCCATAGTTGATTTTATGTATATTTGACATTCGGACTCACCACCTCTAGTAATAACAAAGAAAGTTCTTTCTTTTGCAATATCTGTTAATTGACTATAAGAAGGGGATACAACTTCGGTAATCTCTTTATTATCAATTTCTTTACTTCCATTAAACAAGAAGACTGCGGCATCCACATTTTCTGTAGCTAAAAAATCCTTGGTCTTTTTATCAATACCACCAATCGCGCCAATACCCGGCGTGTCAACAATTCTCCATCCTTTGTAAGAGTCGGACAATGGATACTCTACCCATACGTGTATGGGAATATTTGCTGGACTTTTTGAGTTATAGTATTCCTCTAATAAATCATAATCCAATTGAATTCCACCAGCCACGGCTGCTAAATCATCTTTAAGTTCCCAAATAGATTCTAAAGAAGCGCCTTCCAAAATAAGTTGATTAATATGATTAATTGGAAGATCTTTGTATTTCTGAGGAATCGCTGCAACCTCCTTGATTTTGCCAAGAATGGTATCACCCTCGTAACTTTGGACATGACCATCTCCGAATTCAACACGCATTTTTTTAGAATTAGAATAGACTAATTCCGTCAGCGTACAAGTTGTTTGAAAATGCCCAGTAGGCAACAAGTCCTCATCTTCCAATAATGCATTAATGAATGAGGACTTTCCAGCAGACATGGGACCAATAATGGCGAGAGTAAAAACACCATCAACAAATGGTTTTGCCAAGTTCTCTATACCTTCTCGTTGGTATGCAACATCGTTTGGAATTCGAACCAATTTTCTAACCTTGTCGTAGTATCCTTTAGCCTCTACGACTTTCTCTTGCATTTTTTTTATAGCATCCATATTATAAAAATTTGTTAAAATTTTCAAAGTTTACTTTATTAGAATCTAATTTAGAGTCTGGTGACCCAAATGACTTTAATAAAGAGTTGATTTCTATGCCTAAATTATGTTCATTAAAATCGGAAAATTGTACCATATCAGATGTCAAATCAATAACCTCAGCAATATTGGGATCCAGCTCTGCTGCATTTTGAACGAGCATAGATTCTATAGGTATAGTATTTCCATCAATATAAGCCGCGAGAAGTTCGTCAGAGATATTGTCTACCGAATCCATTTGCAAAAGTTTATCCAAATCAGTCATAGTAGTCCTCCTTTCTTACCATAATGGTTTTAAGTTGTAGACGCGCTCGACGTCGGATATTATATAAATTATCAATCGTGATATTCATTTCTTTTGCCAGTTCCTCCGGCTCACGCTCTTTTAATTCAAGTTCAACAATAACGTACTTATATCGCTCATTGGGCATTTTATCAATCGCCTTGCGAACATCCATCCCGTTGTCTTGAATGACGCCGGTTTCCTGTAAAAAAGTGTTTTGATCGTATAGAGTCTCTATAGGGTCGGAATCTATCATCAAAGCACGTTTTTTCTGAAAAAAACGAATCGCAACGACACTAATCCAAGTGATTAGCTTGCTGCGATAGTCAAACTGACGAACTTTATACCAATCATCATGTTTGAGATAAAGGAAGAGTTCGTTAATAAGTTCGTTACGCTCTACATGTCCGTCAAAAATGCTATGAACGATATAGGCAAAAAGAGGCTTGCATTCTCGGAAGAAGAAATGCTGAATGATTCGCTCATCGTTGGCGAGGATACCATCAACTATTTCGCGATCGGTATATGTGAGTTTGGTTGACATTGCGCGCTTATTTAATAGTTTAAATATTAAATATTCGAGTAAGCCTCGAAGATAGAACTGAAGAGCGGATAACACTTTATGTAAAAGAACGCGCGCGTGACCTCCTTGTCACGATTGATTAACGCCGTGACAATCTGCTGATCCGTCATATTTAGAGGCTCGCAGCACATTCGATAAAAAATATTTTTTTTGCCTACTCTTTTTTAGGGATTTTCGGCTTCCTCCGATTATATATATTATATATTAGTAGATGTCTTTCTATACATACAATAAAAAAGCGCAGACTTCGCTATTGCTTATCTACGCACAAGGGTCTTAGCACTTACCCATTCAGTCAAACAAACAACAATGAAACCTACGCCGATATGACAACACGTCAGTCAACGAAATGACTGAGCGAGTACGAATGTCATACCCGTAGGCATCTACTGCATACTTTGCTTTTGACTGAATTTGTAAAAAAGTGTGCTAAGCTTTTTGTGCGTCAAATACAAAGCGTCAATAAACGCCATCAATATGTAAAGAACCCACCACCTTCCGCCGCATAAAACGGCTTCGGCGTAAATTCGGCTGCAAAATTAGTAATAATTTTTGATATATGCAAATATAAAGAGAAAAAAACATAAAAAAATACCTTTTTCCGCTCCCTAAAATTTGCATATATCAAAAATTTTTTATACCTTTGCACACGATTTCAAAATAACTCCCAACCTTTAACCCCTAACCTCTAACCTCTAACTTCTAACCCCTAACCTCTAACCCTCCAACCGCCCCTAAGTACGGAGCGGATTGATACCGGAAAGGAAGCATCCTAGACAATACTATTTGCAACAAAAATATAACAGCCACATTCACAACCAATTACAACCTATGTCACGCCATTTAAAAACAACCATATTTTCGCTTTTAACACGCACTATTTTCAAAGCGGTTCCTTCTCCCGCGGTTTCTCCTGTTCATGCACGTGGTGTGCGCTATTTATACCCCATTGACGGCATCGATTACTACTGCGGCATCATGAATTCCCACAAGAAAGGCAAAAAATACCGCAAGCACATCATCATCCGACGTGTACCGCGTTTCGGCGGTCTTCACCAACTCTATACATACCATTTCCCAAAGACCTGGTCTGCTGCCTGCGTAGCTAACCGCGAACTCATCAAAACCGCACAAAAGCTCGCTCATTCCATCGAACACGACTACTCCGCTAATGGCATTGAATGGAGAATCCGTTTCTTCCATCATTATTTCCATGTAGTAAAAGGTGGTGCCAAACCCGAACCCGGTCTCAAGCCTTATGCCCGTTTCTACCAATACGTTTACGTCTCCATTTTCCGCGACCTCAAATCTGCCGCCCAAAATGCTGCAACCCGACAATCCATCGCTTCTGCCGAGGACATTTCCTTCGTGCCCATTAACCCGCGTCCTCTCCGTTCCCGCCACACATACCTCCTCAACGCCCTCACCCATCGTCCCTCCCCGGATTTCGCTATCTACCCTCCCCGCTCATTCATTTTCTCGTCCCAAGAGCACGTCTGACCAACCCAAAAGCTTAGTTGCGAGAATGGGATAAGACAAAAGAAAAGGGAAGGTATGTTGATAAGAAAGAGAGACGGCTCGAAGGAGTCGTCTCTCAGGAATCCGCCAAATAGCGGATGGATTGCGCGGATTACTCAGCGTCTTCTTTCTTAGCGGCTTTCTTAGCTGCTGCTTTCTTCGGAGCTGCTTCTGCTTCCATGGAAGCTTTGAGTTCTGCCAGAGCGCTCAGGTCACCGAGAGTAGTCTTCTCTACCTTCGGCATCTCTACCTGCGGTTCCTCTTT
>Ga0310695_10007573_pt1 | contig 17280 bp, 15 predicted proteins | sample RumenRJG_04DNA_FD_203882 | JGI IMG/M metagenome (GOLD analysis project Ga0310695, IMG submission 203882) | Bovine rumen microbial communities from Lethbridge, Alberta, Canada - RJG_04 (v2) (version 2) | ecosystem: Host-associated > Mammals > Digestive system > Stomach > Rumen | place: Canada...
GAAGATGTATGTGAACCTGATTATAAAATAGACAGAATGTTTACCCAACTTTTCAACGAAAAAAAATTCAAAGAAAACATTTGCGGCATGATTATAGGAGAATTTACCGATAATGACAGACAAATGTACACAAAAGAAGTAATACAAGAATTTGCACATAAATACCAAATCCCATGCTCAGACGGTTTTCTCATTTCTCACGGAAGAGATAAATATACACTCCCCATAGGGCTTAAATGTAAATTAAATGCAACAGACGGTTATTTCAAGATTATCGAAACACCTTTTGTAGAATAAAAATCAAGAAATTATTTTTTAAATAATAATACTAATAAAAAGGGCGGCTCAAGAGCCGCCCAAAAACTGTGGTAAGTGTGTGAAATGAATTTAGCTTATTATCCTCTATGAGAATATCTTAAAGGATACTTCGATGTTCTTTTCGATTACTTTTTTAACTGAATCATATTCTGTTTCTACTGCTTTGTGTTTTGTTTGTATTTGTTGCAATTCCAAATCCATCAATTTATCTTGGTTTGCTAATATCGCTGCTTGTGATTCATATTCTGCTTGCGCTGCTGCGTCATCTGATGAGTCGTATTCATCATATATTGTGTTGATTGATGAATATGATGTTGTTGCATATTGGTACAATCCGTTTTCATCTGCTGTTAATTGTTGTATGAATAATGAACCGTCTCTTAATGAATCTTGGAAAAATTTGTTATTATCCAACAATGTTGCTTGATCTTTATTGTTATTGTAGTATGTCAAGTTACAATTATTTGCTAAAAAGTTTTGATATGCTTTGTATGCTTCACTAGTTGTATTATTTGTAGCCGCTGCAGTTGGATCTGCTTCTGTATTTCCTTCAGTACCAGGAACCTTTGCTTGTTCTTTTTTAATATCTTCAGCAGTCAAATCAATACCTGACAAGCATTTGAATACATTTAATGCATCTGCTTGGTTTCTAACTACGTATTTACCATATTTATCGCTTACTAAATATGCTCCGGTATTTCCGTTTTCTGCTCTTAATTGAGCATATGATAAATCTACTCTTGTTTGTGCTGATGAACCAAAAATTCCAAAGGTCAACTTTCTGTTATTCATTGCTCTTGAAAATCTTTCTGCAAGCGCTTGTGTCTTTGTGCTCAATGCCAACTTTCTTTGGTTAATCATTTGCGCTCTATATTCCAAATCACTCTTTTGTGCTGTTAAAAGTAACAACCTTGCTTGTGATGATGCTAAACCCATAACTTACTCCTTTGTTTTCACTTACCTTGTATTCCATGTATCGGCAAGCCTTTCGCCAAACTTTAATTTTTTATTCTCTCATGTTACAATTTCGTTACAATTGCTAAAAAGCAATAATTATGGCAAAAAGTAAATAATTATAAATTAGCAATCTACATAATATATAGAAAATATAAAACTTGATTGTTAAGGGTATTTATATTATCTTTTGTTTAAAAGAGGAGATTAAAAATATGCTGAGAGCAGGAATTGTCGGCTTACCGAATGTAGGAAAATCAACTTTATTTAATGCACTTACGAGTGCAAGAAATGCACAAAGTGCAAATTACCCGTTTTGTACAATTGAGCCGAATGTAGGAATGGTTGCCGTTCCTGATGAAAGGCTTTGGAAATTGCAGCCGCTTGTAAAAACAGATAAAGTTGTTCCGACAGCAATAGAACTCGTTGATATTGCAGGACTCGTAAGAGGCGCCAGCAAAGGAGAAGGTCTCGGTAACCAATTCCTAGCAAATATTCGTGAAACCGATGCAATTATACAGGTCGTAAGATGTTTTGATGATGAAAATACTGTCCATGTTGCGGGAAAAGTAAATCCGATTGACGACATAGAAACAATTAATACAGAACTTGCTCTTGCCGACATGGCTTCTTTGGAAAAAAGAATTTCAAAAATTTCAAAATTAGCAAATTCAGGGGACAAAGCAGCAAAAACAGAATTAAAAGTTATGCAAAAATTGAATGAAAAACTTTCAGATGCAACTTTTATAAACATCAATGATTTATTTGACGACGAAGAAGAATTAAAAATTGCAAAACAATCTCAATTAATGAGCATAAAACCCGTTATTTATGCGGCAAATGTTTCTGAAAACGATATCAAAAACGGAAATAAATATACGGAAGCAGTAAAAGAATACGCTTCTTCACACGGTGCGGAAATGGTTATAATTTCGGCAAAAATAGAGGAAGAACTTGCAGACCTTTCAGACGAAGAAAAGAAAGAATACCTCTCGGAACTCGGAGTCGAAAATTCCGGAATCGAAAGAATGATTAAAGCAGTTTATAAACTTTTGAACCTCAGAACATACATTACGGCAGGGGAAATTGAAGTTAAAGCATGGACAATTACTGCAGGAATGAAAGCACCACAGGCAGCAGGCGTCATTCACACGGATTTTGAAAAAGGCTTCATAAGAGCGGAAGTTATTTCCTATGAAGATTTTCTTGCCTGCAACGGCTCATATACCCTTGCTAAAGATAAAGGTCTTATGAGACTTGAAGGAAAAGATTATGTTGTTCAAGACGGTGATATCATGCACTTTAGATTTGCCGTTTAAAATTATTTTCTATAACAAAAAACCGCCCTTTGAGGACGGTTTTTTATTTTGAAATACTTTCGCCTTATGCGGTATATTTTGGAGTACCGCTCTTGATTGCAGATTCTTCTGCTTTTTCGACTTGTTGAAGTTCAGCTTGTGCTTTTTGTAACAATGTCGTCAATCTTTGTTTTTCCGTATCTAGATGTTTTTGTTGAGCATTCAACATTGATTGGTTCATGTTACTGATACCGTTCATTCCTTGAGATACAAGTGACGAACCCATACCCATTGCCATTTGCGAGCCCATTCCGCCCATACCGCCTAATAAACCGCCCATCATATTAACCCCTGAAGTTACGGCATTATTCATTTGTTGGAACGCTGCTTGCCTGTTAGCAAGTTGTTCTTCCTTATTCGAAATTTCCATCAATCTTGCGTTATAATCGTTAACTTTTGCCTGAAGACTCATCTTACGAGCCATGAACATCAAGAAACCCATGTTTTTTCTCCTATCTTATTTTTTGTGTGTACACTAATATAAAAAAAAGTAGTATATAAAAATTGCCATTTTTTATATAAAAAGTATATACAAAACCCCATAGACATCATGGTTTAGACCTTATCCTAACGGCAAATTGCTCTTAGTTATTGATATTTTGACAATAACAAAATTTACTAATTTCGTAACATAACTTCATATTTTTATTTTGATTTTAATTAATTAAATTTCCAAAAAATATATGAAAATCGTTACAAACATTTCATTTTTTGTGTCCTGTAAAACAATTATTTATTGTATAAATATGAAAACAATAACCAAGATATTCTTTGTCGGTATATTGCGGAATATTTATATCAGTGATTAATTTATAAGCTTTTATATCATAATCTGATGAAGGAATATTTTTTTCTATACGGATTATAGTGTCATTTGGTAACAAAATATAGTAATTAGGATAATACCAAAAAGCTCCGCCAACATGAAAAATATATTTATCATTTTTATCGAATGTATAGGTTGATTGTGTACTCATATAGTCAAAATCTGTGTTTTCTTTATACAGATTTATACATGGAATTAAAATATATATTGCAATTAAAAAATATCTCAATAATTTAGATTTTAAGTTTATAACAAAGAGTACTAATAGTAATGATAAAATCGGTACTGCAGGCATTATATATCGTTCAAATTTATAATGAGCGATAGTTATTGAAATGAATATAAAAAGAACAGATATAGCTACTAAAAGAATAACTAATTTATCATTTAAAAAAATTTTTTTGTCTTGTTTGAATTGTTTATTGAAAATATTTGAATATAAATATTCGAAAACATAAAATAGAACAATAAAAGCAATACATGGCCAATAGAACACAGATTTTAACAGAAAACTCAAAATGGTTTTCATTACGGGAATAATAGATAAGCGTAGAGTCAGTATACTATTTAAATTATCCATAATTTCAGGATATATTTCATTTTTATATGAAAAATTAAAAAATGTAGGATAAATTAAACAAACTATACCGATTGCAATAATCATTATGTATAGAATATTTTTAATAATATTATATTTCTTCTTAAATAATGAATAAAATAAAAGTATACTTAATATAATACCAATGTAAATAAGAGATAAATAACCAGATAAAATAAAAGCAGCAGTTATAAATGAATATCCAAACAGTTTTTTAAAATTCAGATGAGCATTTTTTAGTAATAAGTCAAGAAATACATACGAAAATCCAATCAAAAAGCACTCCATTAATATATAATCTCTTATAAAGAGGGTATTTGAAATGCTTGATATTGACAATAATGATATTAAAAGACCATATACCTTAAATCGTTTGTCGTTATTTATCAAGGAAAGAAGTTTATACATAAAGAAAAATTCAAGTATAAAGATTAATAAGTTAAGAATGCATCCTCTCATTAAAAGTTGTTGATAATTTAAGCCTGAAGAACCTGTAGAGGCTATTCTGTATAAACTATAATAAAAATTTGTATGAGATCTGTCTAAATTATTATTTTTTATTAGTTGTAAATCTTTTATAATTGATTTTGGAGAAGAACCGCTGCTGAAAAGAGATTTTTTTATTTCACGGGCGTTATAATTTTTGCCATATTCAAAATTATAGCTATTATGACTATTTTTTAAAATAACGCCTTCGGGAGAAATATTGCTTGGGGTTGTACAAATAAAAGTAAATACTTCATCTATATATAGACCATCTTTTTGGCATACTGCCATAATACGCACAGACAAACAAAACAAAAATATAAGAATAAAAATTGCATATTTTTTCAAATATTTGTTAAAAGCAAAATATATATTTGATAAACTCATTTTAATCATTTGTTGTATTTAAACATATTTTTATAATTTTCACAATATGATTTTGTTATTAAATTATAAAGAAACAATATATCTTTTTGAATGATATGAATAATTATAACAATTTACGCAATTGATGAGCGATTTCAGACAAGTATTCAGAATTTATTTGTAATGACAGTACCGTTAAATTGAGACGTTTCACATGAACTGAAGCAGATATGCTTAACTTTGAATATTTTGAAAAATTATTGTTTTTCCTCAGTATTTCAGACATGTTTTTTAATATACTTGTTTTGTAATCAAATTATAGGTAGAATTATTGTATTAAGTAAGTGCTGAGGTGAATATGACATATACTGATGCTCGAAAAGAAAGAGCGAGAAAACTTATATTAAAAAGACATTTAAAATCTGATATAAGACAAATGGAAAGATTTTTATCGGACAAAACTTCCGTAAACAACTATGTAAAATCCAAAATTGTCAATTATAAAGAATTAGATGCAATTACTGACACATATAATAATATATATATGAAGTATGATGAACTTAATAGTCATATGACATATTTTGCCTCGGGACTTCAATCATTGGGACTAAACAAAGGCGAATTCGTTGGCATTTTTACCGAAAATAACGGAAGATGGTGCGCTTGTGAACAAGGTGTATTAAGATGCGGTGCCATTGCGGTTTTAAGAGGTTCAAATGCACCTGTTAGTGAACTTGATTATATTATGAGTCACAGCGATGCTGTCGGTCTGGTTTTAAGAGATGAACGCTTGTTTAATTCTTTAAAGCCATACCTTAGTAAATATAATTTTAAATTTATAGTAATAATGTTCAAATCCGAAAAAGATACTAACGAATACGAAAATTACCCTGTTTATTCTTATGAAGAAATAATTGAAAAGGGAAAAAATCACGAATTTGTCGAGCCAGTACAAAATTTGGACGAACCTTGTTTAATGTTGTACACATCGGGAACAACAGGAAATCCGAAAGGGGTACTTTTAACACATAAAAATCTTGTTTCTCAATTTTATCCTGTTGATTTGGGTTTCAAATCAAAGCCCGGAGAAAACACACTCCAAATTCTACCCGTATGGCACGCATACGAACATATAGTACAGTTATATTATTTATCATCGGGATGTCATTTGCATTTTACAACCTTGGCGGGATTAAAAAACGACCTCGCAAGATATGACGTTGATACGTTGATGTCTGTTCCGAGAATTTGGGAAGCATTACGACTCGGTATTTTCCAAAAACTAAAACAAACATCACCATTAGTATATTCAATATTTGATTTTGCAGTAAAACTCAGTATTACATATAAAATTCATAAAATGTACAGTGAACGCAGAATTACAAACAAAAAGACAGGATATCACACTCTTTCAAATTTGTATCATATAGCGGCAAGGTCTTTTTTAAAGCCGTTACACATGTTTTTTACAAATACGCTCTATAAAAAGATTAAAAATACGGTTGGAATAAATTTCAGGGCGTCTATTTCAGGCGGCGGCGCTTTGTCAATGAAAGACCAACTTTTCTATGATGCTATCGGTGTAAATTTGAGAGAAGGATACGGTTTAACGGAAACATCACCCGTATTAACATTGAGATACGTTGACGAGCCTAACTATTTAGGTTGCTGCGGAAAACCTTTAAATGCAACCGAAGTAAAAATTCTTGATATGGAAACAGGCGACGAACTCGGAATTTTCCAAAAAGGTGTTGTTAATGTCCGTGGATATCAAGTAATGAACGGCTATTACAAAGATGAAGAAGCAACCAAAAAAGTTTTAAGTGATGACGGTTGGTTCAACACAGGTGATATCGGCTGGTTAACCGCTGATAACAACCTCGTTTTGGTCGGAAGAATGAAAGAAACTATCGTACTTTCAAACGGCGAAAATGTTGAACCTGTTCCAATCGAAGAAGCATGTCTTGAAAGCCCGTATATAGACCAAATTATGCTTGTAGGGCAAGACCAATCTTCTATCGGTGCTTTAATTGTTCCTTCTGAAGAAGCGTTGAAAAAATGCGGAATTCTTGCAAAAGATTTAAAATCAGGTACAACTCTTTCAATTAAAAACCATTCTTTGCACGAATTAATAAAGAAAGAAATTGAAACCCACATAAAGAGTAAACAAAACCTAAAAGCATTTGAAAAAATAAAACAATTTGAAGTTATTAAAGATAATTTCAGCATGGAAAACGGTTTAATGAGCCAAACCGCAAAAATGAAAAGAAATAACATTTTTGAAAAATACAAAACTATTATTTCAAATATGTTCAATAAAACGGAAAAATAATTATTTTTCCGACAGTTTTTGCAAAACATTGTCAATTTGACTGTATAAATCGTTCAAATCAGTATTGTTAAACAGGGTGAAATCTGCAAGTTTCACCTTGTTTTTTTGAGGAAGTTGAGCATTCATTCTTTTTTCCGCTTCTTCTTCGGAATAATTTCTGTTCTTAATAAGTCGTTTTTTCCTTATTTCGTCATCACAGTAAATTAAAACAACTTTATCAAAATGAATAGGGCAACTTACTTCATATAAAAGAGGAATAGAAACAAAAACAATATCTTTATCTTTGTTCATTTCAAAAAATTTATTAACCTCATCAGTTACGGCAGGGTGAATTATTCCTTCAAGTTTTTTTAAAAGAACTTTATCCGAAAAAACAATTTTTCCGAGTTTTTTTCTTGAAATCCCACCATTTTCATCACAAATATCAAATTCTTTAAAACAAAGTTTGATTTTTTCTTTTATTTCAATTGATTTTTCGAGCAAAAAATGAGTTATTTTATCGGTATCAATTACGGGGTATTTGAGGTTTTCCAAATATTTTTCCGCCTCTGATTTTCCCGAACCTATATTTCCTGTAATCGCAATTTTAATCATAGTTATATTATATCAAATTAAAATTTATAATTTATAAAAATTCGTGATAATATTTTTGTATGGCGGAAGGAATCACAAAAAAGTCGTTAGTCGGCTTAAATTTAGATGAATTAAAAGAAATAGTAGCACAAGAGGGCGGCTCAAATTATCGTGCAACCCAAATTTATAACGCAATTTATTTGAAATCTTTAAAATCAATAAATTTAATTACGGAATTACCGTTATCTTTCAGAGAAGCCTTGAGTGAAAAATATGTTTTTTCCGATGTCGTTATAAAAGATAAACAAGTGAGCCGTGACGGAACTGTTAAATTTTTGTTTGAACTTTCGGACGGAAATCTCACGGAAGCCGTTCTTATGAGGTTTGATAACCGTGCAAATTTAACCGCATGCGTAAGCACTCAAGTCGGCTGTCCTATGGGCTGCAAATTTTGTGCAACCGCAAAACTCGGATTTTTAAGAAACCTCACTCACGATGAAATATTAAAACAAATATATCTTATTCAGTCGGATATGGGGCTTAAAATTACAAATATTGTCTTTATGGGACAAGGCGAACCGCTTTTAAATCTCGATAACCTGTTAGAAGCAATAAAAAGATTAAGAGAAGATTTTAAAGTGGGTTCAAGAAGAATAACCGTATCAACCTGCGGTATTATTCCCGGAATAAGAAAACTTGCCGAAATAAAATTTCAGCCGACAGTTGCAATATCCTTACATGCTCCTACTTCCGAAAAAAGAGCGGAAATCATGCCCGTTGAGAAAAAATACAAGATAAAAGACGTTATAGAAGAATTAAGGAAACTAACCGTCGCAACGGGACGAAGAGTCACTATCGAATATACTCTTATGAGGGGCGTAAATGATTCTATTCATGACGCAAAAGAATTGTCAGAACTCATTTCAGGATTAAAATGCAATGTAAATCTTATAGTTTATAACGAAAACGAACATTCTGATTTTAAGAAGCCCGATAAAACCGCAATTATGAAGTTTAAATGTATAGTTGAAGCATCAGGCAAAAAAGTCACCGTAAGACTTGAAAGAGGGGCTGATATAGACGCCGCTTGCGGTCAATTGAGTTCAAAATATAATAAATAACTTGAAATTTATAAATTATTTGATAAAATGAATATGCTACGAATTGATTATATTTTTTGATTAGATTGTTAGATTGTTTAATGTTTTTTAATTTTATGGGAAATGTAGATTGTTATAGTTTATTTGCAAGAAAAAGGCAATATTATGTACATTAATAAATGCACAAAGTGTGGTGCTGAATTTGAAACCAAAAATCCAAAAAGGGTAATTTGTCCGAATTGTTTATACCCTGATAAAAAACTTTCGCCGGAGGCTCCTTCTGTAGAACCTTCTGAAAGTTCACAACAACAGCAACAGGAATATCCTACAAATTATTCTTCGGGAAGTTATGATGAGCGTCCTCAAAGAAGATATGAAAACAATTCATATTCGGAAAGACCTCAAGGATACGGTAACAGAGACAGAGGATATAATTCGGGATACAACAGACCGCAAAGAAACTATGACAATAATTCGTACAACAGAGAAAGAAGCGGTTATGACAACAGAGGAATGAACTCTGACAGGCCGCAAAGAAGTTATGACAATCGTGGCGGTTACGGCGGTCAAAGAAGCCATAACAATAACCGTGGCGGATACGGCGGAGGTTATGGCGGAAACAGAAGCGGATATAACAACGACCGCAGACCAAAGAATTTTTCAAATAACAGACGTCCGAAACAAGGCGGATTTAATAAGAGAAGACCTCAACCTCAAAGAAATAAACAACTGCTTGTTTCAAGAGAACAAATTGAACAAATTGAAATAATGTATAAAAAGGCTCTTCCTCTTCCTAACCACGACATTCACGAGGTTATAGGACAAGCACTTGAAATTGAACCGAGAAAAGTATTTTTCGGAATAAATTACATTCGTCAAAAAATGATGCTTCCGAAATTGCCTTTCCCAAAAAGAAAATTGGCAGTTACACCTGATCAATTAACGGCAATAAAGGCTTTGTATGAACCTTTACTCCCGCTTCCGCCAATAGGCTGTCATAAAATTATTGCAGCACAGTTAAAAATGGACGAATGGCGTGTGCATGTCGGCATAGGTCTTGTAAGAAAGCAAATGGGACTCGACAGATGGAACCCCGACAGACCTGACGCACCCGCAGAATATAAAACTTCAAAATAGTTTTTAATTATGTCAGATTTAATTTCAATTGGAAAAATATTAAATTTTCACGGAATAAAAGGCGAGGTTAAAGTCGGTTTTACCCGCGGAAGAGAAGATTTTATACAAAATCTTAAAAAGGTTTTTGTATTGATTTCGGGTGAACAAAAATCTTTAACTGTTGAATCGGTAAGATTTCACAAGCAACACGCCCTTATTAAATTTAAAGAAATAAATTCAATTAACGATGCTGAAATATACAAAGGTAATGACATTTTGATAAAAAGTTCCGAAATTTCCAAAAACCTTTCGGAAGATGAATATTTAATAAGTGATTTAATAGGAAAAGATGTATTTTCTTCCGATGACGAAAAAATCGGTATTATTTCAGATGTCGGTAACAACAATGCGGGAGAAATTCTCCAAGTGAAAGATTCTCAAGGCAACCTTCATTTAATTCCTTTTGTAAAAGAAATAGTACCCGTTGTTGATTTAGAAAAAGGGTATGTCGTTATAAATAATATCAAGGGTTTAATTGAATGAAATTTGATGTTGTTACATTGTTTCCCGATATTATATTAAACGCATGCGCCGAAAGTATGCCTTCCCGTGCAAATTTAAAAGGGATAATATCAATTAATACTGTAAACCCAAGAGATTATACCCATGATAAACACAGAAAAACAGATGATACACCTTATGGCGGCGGAGCAGGAATGGTTTTATCCCCGCAGCCTTTTATGGACGCAATTAACAGTATTGAACCTCTTGGAAATTCGGAAACGATAATTTTAACTCCGCAAGGTGAAATTTTTAACCAAAAAATGGCGGAAGAATTTTCAAAAAAATCGCAATTAAAAATAATTTGCGGTCATTATGAAGGTTTTGACGAAAGAATAAGGACACTCTCTAACGCAAGAGAAGTTTCTTTAGGTGATTTTGTAATGTCAGGCGGAGAATATGCCGCAATTTGCATAATTGATTCCGTTTCAAGGCTTTTAGAAGGCACATTGGGTAACAGCGAATCTTCAGAATACGATTCACATTCCGAATTTTTGCTTGAATATCCCCATTATACAAAGCCAAGGGAATATGAAGGACTTTGTGTTCCCGAAGTTCTTTTATCGGGGAATCACGAAAAAATTGCCGAATGGAGAAGAATAAAACAGTTTGAACGAACAAAAAACAAACGCCCAGATTTGTTTGAAAAATTTTTAAAAACAGATTTATCACCAAATGATAAAAAGTTGTTAGATAAATTCATTGATGGTAAAATCGAGTAAAAGGTGAAGTTATGAGAGCGGCAGTTTACAGAAACGAACAAATACAAATTGAAGATATGCCAATGCCTAAAATGAAAGGCAAAGGTGCAATAGTAAAAGTAATCGGTTGCGGTCTTTGCGGTTCGGATATCGTTAAATTAAAACACGCAAGCGTACGTGACGGAAGTGTTTTAGGTCATGAAGTTGTCGGAAGAATAGTTGAAATAAATTCAGATTCAGACTTTATGCCGGGCGAAAAGGTTGTTATGGGACACCATGTTCCCTGCTTTGCTTGTTCATATTGTTATGGCGGCAATTACTCAATGTGCCGTAAGTTCAAAAAATCAAATATTATTCCGGGTGGTTTTGCAGAATACATATTTGTATCCGAAGACCATCTTATGAATACAGTATTTAGAGTTCCCGAATATATTGATGACGAATTAATTTCTTATACCGAACCTCTCGGTTGCTGTATTCGTGCGATAAAAAGAACAGGCGTTGATTTCAATTCAAATATTCTTATTGTCGGATTAGGCTCAATCGGATTGTTAATGGGACAAGCTGCTAAAAATATGGGATATAAACCGTTCGGAATTGACCTTCTCCAAGAAAGAGCAGACCTTGCTAAAAAAATGGGGTTTGAAAATGCGTTTGTTCTGCTTGATGACATAGAAGATATAGTTTCTGATATGAAACTTGAAGTTAATGCAAACGGATTTGATGCGGTTATTATGACTTCGGGTTCGGATTCCGCAATTCCTCTTGCGGTTGATGCAGTTAGAGATGGCGGAACTATAAATGTATTTTCTTCTGTATCTTCTGATATTTCAGGATATATGAACAACCAAATATATTACAGAGAATTAACAGTTACAAGCAGTTACTCTTCTTCCCCTGTCGATTTAGAAGAGGCGTTTGATATGTTAATCGGAAACTCCGTAAATGTTGAGGGATTATCAGTTAAATATCCTCTTGAGAATATAAATGATGCTATTCAAGACACCCTTACAAATCAAATTATGAAGGCATATATTGAATTATGAAAATGAATGCAGTACGGTTTTATGCACCGAATGATATAAGATACGAACAAACGGAAATAAAATCACCAAAGGCAGATGAAGTCAGAGTTAAAATAATGGCTGCTTTAACCTGCGGAACAGACCTCAAAACATACAGAAGAGGTCACCCTGTTCTAATCAAAAAAGTTCCCTCAGGCTTCGGGCATGAATTTTCAGGAATAATTGATGCCGTCGGGAAAAATGTCAAAGATTTTAAAGTCGGAGACAGGGTAGTCGCTGCAAATTCAGCTCCTTGCGGTGAATGTTTTTTCTGCAGACACGGTGAATACAATCTCTGCGAAAATTTAGAATTTTTAAACGGTGCCTATGCCGAATATATTAATATTCCTGCAAGAATTGTTCAAAAAAATTTAATTAAAATATCCGATAATTTAAGTTTTGAAGAAGCGGCATTTTCTGAACCTCTTGCAAATGTTGTTCACGGGATTGCCAAAACAGATATAAAGCCGGGGCAAACAGTCGGGGTTGTAGGTATCGGAACAATAGGACTTATGTTTGTTAGACTTGCAAAACTCAAAGGCGCAAAAGTTATCGCAGCGGGAAGAAATCCGATGAAACTTCGACTTGCTCAAGAATTTGGCGGTGCAGATGAAGTCATTAATTTAACTAAATACAAAAATCCCGAAAAGATTTTCCTTGATTTTACAGAGGATAAAAAAGGTTTAGACGTTGCAATCGAATGCGTAGGACTTCCTGAAATATGGGAAAGAATGTTTTCTCTTGTCAGAAAAGGCGGTACAATAAACCTTTTTGGCGGCTGTAAATCAGGAACTTCAATAAATATTGATACAAGAAGGCTTCATTATGATGAATTAAAAGTAATCGGGGTATTCCACCATACTCCCGAATATTTCAGAGAAGCCTACAGGTTAATTGAGTCAGGAGAAGTTGAAGTTAAAAAACTTTTAACACATACAATGCCTCTTGCACAAACACAAAAGGCATTGGAAATGGTTTCTTCGGGCGAAGCAATTAAGATTTTCTTAAAACCTTAATTATATCTTTCCGACAACATTTATAGGGTAATCGGAAGTTAATTCTTCTCTTGATACGATAGTTACGTTAGAGATGAATTTTGCTATAACAACCGACATTATTTGTCTCAATTCGTATGGTGCTACAATGGTTAATTCTTTAAGGTCATATTTTGTTTTGTCGCAAAGATTAACGAGTTTTTTCACTAATTTTTCGATATCTTTGCTTTCGATTTTAATAACACTTTCTTCGCTTTCATCACCTTCGAACAAAGAAACCGTCGAATCTGAAAGTTCCACAACATTTATAACACCTTCTTTATCAACTCTGCTCAATGTAATTTGTCGTGCAAGAGATTGTCTTAAATTTCCCAGCAAGTCGTCTTTTGAAGAATCACCCGCAAAATCGTTAATTTTTTCAAAGATAAACATTATATCTTTTATTGAAACTCTTTCTTTGATAAGGCTGGTTAAAAGGTATTTTATTTCACCGATTGAAACATAATCGGGAATTATATTTTCTATCAAATATAAATTTTGAAGAGCAACAATTTCAATAAATCTGTTTACATCTGAATAATCGAGAATTTCGTCAGCGTGCTTAATTGCAACATGTTCAAGAAGTCTTGCTATAAATTCGTTTGAATCAAGACCTTTGTTCCAAAAATCTCTTGTTTTATCTTCTTCTATCCAAACAATTTTTCTGTTTGTGATGGGGTCGGTATCTTTTATTGTATTGTGAGGTAATTTTTCAAGATTGAGTTCGTGCTTAAAGTACATAATATATCCGGGGTAACAGGTAGCCTTTATTGCGGGGATACCTCTTACGTTTATCGAAACTTCATTTTCCTGAAGATTTTCACCGTTTATAAGTTTTACCTCAGGAATTACATATCCTAAAGTATCAGTTAAATTTTGTCTTACCTGAACTGTTTTTGTTATCAAATTAACTTCGGTATCGGGATCGACAAGTTCCGAAAGTTCTTCGGAAAGTGCAATAGAAAGTTTGTCTTCCCCGATTTTTTTGTACATAATTTCGGGAGATAAACAATTAAAAAGTTTCTTTTTCAATTCTTCAAGTTCATTGATATTTACTGACATTTCTTCGTTAAGATGTTTTCTGCTGTCTTCCGAAGTTGAATCTAAAAGAGATTTAATTTTTGATATTTTAGCCCTTTTTTCTTTAATTTTTTTCTGAATATCAAGACACAAATCGAGAGGTTCGGATTTTGGAGTCATAATTCTTTCCATTTTTGACTTAAATCCGAAGAAATCGGAGTAATTTGAAGCGAGTTCTTCCGAAAGTACTTCTCTTGTGAATATGCAATTAAATTGGTAACCGTCATCTTCTCCTTCCGCTTCGTGCATTGAATACAATTCCCAACCGTCTTTCGACATGGTATTTAAAAGCAATTCAAATTGTTCCGTATCATCAGTCGGACAAGATTTTATGCAATATTCTGTTCTTGAAGGTTTCAGCATATTTTTTCCTTTCATATTATTTTTTTTAATAATATATCAAACGAATTTAATATTTATCCTCTTAATATATTGGAATTATACCTGTGGCTTTTTGGAGAAAAGTTTTGTATTTGAGAATATAATAACCGTCATCTGTTGTTTCAATTTCTGCGGACATTTTTGCCCTTACTCTTTTATCATAAGTTTGAAGGTCGTTTAAGTATCTTTTTGCTTTTCTTTGTTTTCCTCTTGCCATATATTTTTGATACTTGTAAGCCAATTCTTCTCTTTTTTCAAAATCTTTATCCTTTGTCATTACTTCGGTTACGGAAATTGCGGGTACTCTTGCTTTTAGAGTGTTACTTTGAATAAAAAGAAGATATTTTCTTGAAGTATCAAGCGCAATCATATAAAAACCATGCGGCAGAACTTCACCTTCGCTGTCATAAATATCAAACGGAAGTCTTAAAACAGGGTAATCAGATTCGGGATATGCGTATTTGTATATCATATTGTGTTCGGTGTATAGCCCTGAACGCTCAACAGGATAGACAAAAAGAGCGTCTCTGTCGTTCAAAACCTGTTTATCTAATATTTGTGACATATTTTGTACCTTGTTTAATTACGGTAATAAATAACTTGTTATATATTGTTGCTTTTAATATAATTATAAATGTAAATACTATCAAAGGGAAATAATATGGATTACGGAAAAATTTTATCATATATGCCGACCGTTCTTGAAGCATCATCAAGAGGAGAGCGTTCATTCGATATCTTTTCAAGATTGTTAAGAGACAGAATAATTTTTTTAGGAGAAGAAATTGATGATGAAATGGCAAATGTCATTGTTGCGGAATTACTTCTCTTAGATAGTGAAAATCCCGAAAAAGATATTATGTTATACATAAATTCCCCCGGAGGTGTTATTACTTCCGGATTTGCAATATTTGATACAATGAACCACATAAGAGCAGATGTAAGTACAATTTGTATCGGTGAAGCGGCTAGTATGGGAGCATTTTTACTTTCCGCAGGAACAAAAGGAAAAAGATTATCTCTTCCTAGTTCAAGAATAATGATTCACCAACCTTTAGGCGGTGCTCAAGGTCAGGCTTCCGATATTGAAATTGAAGCAAAAGAAATTTTAAGAATGCGTTCTACTTTGAATGAACTTTTGGCTAAACATACAGGACAGCCTTTAGAAAGAATCAAGAAAGATACCGAAAGAGACTACTATATGTCCGCTCAACAAGCTTGCGAATACGGTTTGATAGATAAAGTTATTACCCCTTCTGAATTTGGCAGGAAATAATAAAAATGTTTGATAATTTATCTGAAAGATTAAAAGAAGTAATAAGAAAAACCTCGGGAAATGCCTCACTTACCGAAGAAAATATGGCAGAAGCCCTTCGGGAAGTAAGACGGGCATTACTTGAAGCCGATGTTAACCTTGTTGTTGTAAAGTCTTTTATGGCATCAGTTCGAGAAAAAGCAACAGGTGCAGAGGTAGTTTCGGGAGTAAACCCTGCTCAACAACTTGTAAAAATTGTTCATGATGAAATAACGGAACTTTTAGGAAAAGAAAATTCTCCTATTGATATTAACGAAAGACCTGCATTGATAATGATGTTGGGACTTCAAGGTTCAGGTAAAACAACATCAAGTGCAAAACTTGCATTAAAGTTAAAAAATGAAGGCAAAAAGCCTTTGATGATTGCGGCTGACGTTTACAGACCCGCTGCAATTTCCCAATTAAAAACTCTCGGTCAACAAATCGGAGTTGATGTATTTACAATAGACGGTTCAACAGATGTTCAAAAAGTTGTAGGTGACGGAATAGATTTTGCACAACAAAACGGATATCACCCGATAATTATAGATACCGCTGGTCGTTTGCAGATTGATAACGAAATGATGGCAGAATTGTTGATTATCGACAGAATTTATCATCCTAAAGAAAAATTACTTGTTATTGACTCAATGACAGGGCAAGAAGCCGTTAATGTCGCAAGAGATTTTGATGCACAACTTGAAATAACGGGAACAATATTAACCAAAGTTGACGGTGACGCAAGAGGCGGTGCCGCATTGAGTGTTGTTCATCAAACAGGAAAACCAATCAAATTTATGGGGCTTGGTGAAAAAATCGAACCTCTTGAAGATTTTCACCCATCAAGACTTGCAGACAGAATTCTCGGAATGGGAGATATTGTTTCACTCGTTGAAAAAGCACAAAAAGTCTTTGACGAAAAACAGGCACGAGAATTTGAAGCAAAAATGAAAAAAGCCGAATTTTCGTTTGATGATTTCTTAAAAATGCAAAAGCAAATGAAAATGTTCGGTTCTGTTGAAAATCTTCTCGGAATGTTACCAATTCCGGGATTAAACAAAGAAAACAGACAAATGATTGCAAACGAAGGCGAAAAGCAATTGAAAAAAATTGAAACTTTCATTTCAAGTATGACACC
>Ga0310695_10007575_pt1 | contig 17276 bp, 9 predicted proteins | sample RumenRJG_04DNA_FD_203882 | JGI IMG/M metagenome (GOLD analysis project Ga0310695, IMG submission 203882) | Bovine rumen microbial communities from Lethbridge, Alberta, Canada - RJG_04 (v2) (version 2) | ecosystem: Host-associated > Mammals > Digestive system > Stomach > Rumen | place: Canada...
ACAGAGGAAATCTTGCAGCAAGCATCAACTCCCGGACAGGACGAGTTACATTTACCGACCGTAAGGGAAACATAATCCTTAACGAGGCAAAAGACTCCCGTTCAATTGTGCCAGGCAAGACAGGAGACCTTAATTCACTTGAGGTAAGCCAATCTTTCATTACCGCTCCCAATGAATTTATTTTCGGCACCGGACAATTCCAGGACGGTTACCTGAACATTCGCGGCCTGACCCGACGTCTGACCCAGGTAAACACACAGATTTCTATCCCCATGATAATATCAAACAAAGGATATGGAATTCTGTGGAACAATTACGGATTGACCGATTACAACCCGTCGGACATGGTTATTGAACTTGAACAGGGAGGATCGGACGGGACATCGGTTACCGTCAATGCCACAGGTACTGCCGGAAACGTACGTGAACGCAGGTTCTTTAACGATTTTATCGGCCAAATCCAGGTGGATGCCGATGCCGATTATTCCATTCTTCTGGACGTTGGCCAGGCTATGGCACGCAAGCAGCTGCTTGTTATTGACGGTGACACAGTGATTAACGCCAGCAACACATGGCTCCCGCCCACATCATCGGCCATAACACATCTTACCAAGGGTACACATAAGGTATTTGTAAGCGGTTCACGCGGTGACAAACCCACAGTAGGCATAAGAAAAGTAACAGACTTGACTACCCTGAGTTCGCCCGTGGCAGTCAAGTTGGATTATACCGTATTTGCCGGAACCGCCGATGAAATCATCAATACTTACCGCAACCTGACCGGTAAGGTTCCCGCCATGCCTGACTGGGCATTCGGCTACATACACTGCCGTGAGCGTTATGACAGCCAGAAGGAACTCCTGGAGAACGCCCACCGCCTTAAGGACGAGGGTTACAACACCAGCGTCATAGTTCAGGACTGGCAGTGGTGGGGTAAGTACGGCTGGAACGCCATGCAGTTTGACGAGGGCAAGTACCCCAACCCCAAGGCCATGACCGACGAGCTTCACAGCATGGACATGAAACTCATGCTCTCCGTATGGTCCAAGATTGACAAGAACAGTGAGGTGGGCCGTCAGATGAACGCCGCCGGATATTACATAAACGGCACCGACTGGATAGATTTCTTTAATCCCGATGCAGCCGCAGCCTACTGGAAGAACTTCAGCGAGCGTTTGCTCCCCACAGGTATAGACGCCTGGTGGCAGGATGCTACCGAGCCTGAGAACGATGACCTGAAGGGTCGCATGGTGGCCGGCGGCAAGATTCCCGGAGAGTTCTACCGCAACGCCTACCCCAACATGGTCAACCATACCGTTTATAACGGACTTATAAAGGACCAGCCTGACCGCGACCCGATGATACTTACCCGTAGCGGATTTACCGGAATACAGCGTTACGGCGCCATCAACTGGTCCGGTGACGTAGGCAATGATTGGGAGACCCTGCGCCGCCAGATAGCAGGAGGCCTGAACCTGATGGCTACCGGACAGCCCTGGTGGACATACGATGCAGGCGGATTCTTCCGTCCTAATAACCAATACACCGATGCCGATTACCAGGAGCGTATGATGCGCTGGATCCAGACAGCTGTGTTCCTGCCGTTCATGCGAGTTCACGGTTACATGAGCCGTACCGAGCCCTGGAACTACTCGGCAGAGACACAGGCCAATTTCCACAAGCAGATAGAACTGCGTGACCGTCTGCAGCCCTACATTCTGGAGTGTGCCAGAAAGGTAAGTGAGGAGAACTACACCATGATGCGTCCGCTGGTATTTGATTTCCCCAACGATGAGGAGGCACTGAAACAGCAGACCGAGTTCATGTTCGGCCCCTCACTTCTGGTTTGCCCGGTCACCGAGCCGAGAATCAAGACCATGCGCGTCTATCTGCCTGATTATAAAGAGGGTTGGAAACTGTTTGATTCTGAAAACAGCTCTACATTCAAGGGAGGAACATACGTGGATGTTCCCGTTACTATGGACCGTATCCCCGTATTTATCAAAGCTGATTACAAAACAAACCTATAATATGAAAAAATTACTGACCTTATGCATTGCGCTGGCGGGTATGACAACTCTTTGCAGCGCACAGGAACCTGACAACTGGACCACACAAGTTACATTCTTTACCCCATCGGTTGTACGCATATACAAGACCGGACCTGACAATCCCGATAAAAAGCAGAGCCTTTCTGTTACCATGCAGCCCGGGCAGGTAAAGAGTACCGTCACTGTCCAGAACGGAGCCATTCTCTACAAGAGTTCTGAACTGACAGTAAAAGTATTGGGAAATGACGTAACCTTCATGGACAGGAAAGGCAACGTTCTGCTGGCCGAAAACGGTTACGGTCACGGCAATGTGGCTATGACCCGCCCCGATTATGCCGACATACCCGTTGACCAGGGATTCAAGCTTGATGCCGATGAACCTCTGTACGGTATCGGCATACAGCAGGACGGTAAGATGGCAAAGACCGGAACCTATCGGCGCATGATACAAGGCAACACCGATGATTACTGCAATATTGTCCAATCCATCAAGGGATACGGCCTGTTCTGGGACAACTACTCTCCCACCACGTTAGGCATTGAAGAGGGCAAGTTCTACTTTACCTCCGAAAACGCCGGATGCGTGGATTACTACTTCATCTGGGGCGGCAATGCCGACGGCGTCATAGCCGGTATCCGCCAACTGACCGGCACAGTGCCGATGCTGCCTCTGTGGAGTTACGGATTCATGCAGAGCCGCGAGCGCTACAAATCATCGGCCGAACTGACCGAAGTCCTGGACCGCTACCGCTCAACAGGAGTGCCAATTGATGTTATGATTCAGGACTGGCAGTATTGGGGCAGCAACTATCTGTGGAACGCCATGGAGTTCAACGCTCCCGAGTTCAGCAATCCCGAGCGCTGGATAAAGCATATTCATGACCAGAATGCAAAACTCATGATTTCAATATGGTCGTCGTTCGGCCCCATGACCAAACCCTACCGTGAACTGGAGCCTAAAAACATGCTCATTGACATTGAGACATGGCCGCAGAGCGGACTCACCGACTGGCCTCCACGCAGGGATTACCCATCGGGAGTACGCCCATATGACCCATACAGCAAGGAGGCTCGTGACATATACTGGAACCACCTGACACGCCTGTATGACCTTAACATTGACGGCTGGTGGATGGACTCTACCGAGCCAGACCATATGGATTTCAAGGAGACTGACCTGGACCTGCCCACCGCAATGGGTCCCTGGCGCAGGGTACGTAACGCATTCCCGCTCATGGCAGTAGGCGGCGTGTATGACAACCAGCGTGCAATGGAAAACGGCAATGACAAGCGTGTGCTAATCCTGACCCGCTCGGTATTTGCCGGACAGCAGCGTTATGGCTCCAACACCTGGTCAGGTGATGTTCAGTCCAACTGGAACTCACTGCGCAGCCAGATTCCCGCAGGACTCAACTTTGCCCTTACCGGCAACCCCAACTTTAACAGTGACCTAGGCGGATTCTTTGCCAACAGCTATAACGAGCGTTCACAGGACGGAAGCGCCACCAAGAACCCGCTTTATCAGGAGCTTTACGTGCGCTGGATGCAGTATGGTGTATTCTGCCCCATGATGCGCAGCCACGGCACCGAAGTTCCCCGTGAACTTTATTACTACGGCCAGGCAGGCGAACCCGTATATGATGCCCTGCTGGGTGCTGTCAAGATGCGCTACAGCCTGCTTCCGTATATCTACTCACTGGCTCATGACGTTAACGCCAACAACGGCACCTACCAGCGTGCCCTGATCATGGACTTTAAGGATGACCATAACGTATGGAACATAGGCAATGAGTTCATGTTTGGCCGCTCTTTGCTGGTTGCACCGGTTCTGGAAGCCAAGTACACTCCTGAAAGGGCACAAAGCAAGAGCCGCGCAGGTATAGGCGATGTAAACTTCATGGAGGCAAAGAGCACTAGGCTTTATCTGCCTGCAGGTACAAGTTGGTATGACTTTGAAACCATGCAGAAGTATGACGGTGGACAAGAAATAGAACGCGACGTAAACATCCAGAGCATTCCGCTCTACGTAAAAGCCGGAACCATATTACCCATCGGCCCCGACGTCCAATTCTCAACTGAGAAACCGTGGGATGACCTGGAGATACGCGTCTATGCAGGAGGCAACGGCACATTCTGCCTTTACGAGGATGAGTTTGACAACTACAATTACGAAAAAGGCGCCTTTTCAACGATAAATTTCAGCTGGAACGACAAGAGCAAAAGCCTTACCATTGCAGCACGCAAGGGCTCATATGACGGAATGATACAGAACCGCAAGTTCCGCGTAATCCTTATCAGGGACGGCAAGCAGACCGAACCCAAAACCGTAACCTACACCGGCAAGAAAGTCACAGTCAAACTGTAACTCCAACAGGGGCACAAAGGGGACGGTTCTTTTTGTGCCCCTATTTCCAAAAGAATTTTTGGGGTATCTACACAGGGGCACAAAAAGAACCGTCCCCTTTGTGCCCCTGTTTTCAATTTAAAATGATTACCTTTGCAGACTGAAATCATCCCGTTTCTGATGACCGAATTTGAAATGATAGCCAAGACCTTCCAGGGGCTGGAAGAGATTCTTGCAAAGGAACTTATTGAACTTGGAGCCAATGGGGTGGCCATTGGCAACCGAATGGTATCATTCAAAGGCGACAAAGCCTTGATGTATAAAGCCAATTTCCATCTGCGTACCGCCATCCGTATCCTGAAACCTTTCCTTCACTTCAAGGCCGACAGTGCCGATGAAGTATATGAAATCTGCCGTAAGGTGGATTGGGAAAAGTATATGGACCTGAGCGACAGCTTTGCTGTTGACTCAGTAGTCTATAGCGAGGATTTCCGTCACTCAAAGTTTGTGGCATACAGGGTAAAGGATGCCATAGCAGACTATTTCCGTGAAAAATACGGCAAGCGCCCTAACGTGAGCGTTGCCAATCCGGACCTGACATTCCACATCCACATTTCACATGATGACTGCTCACTGTCACTTGACAGCTCAGGCGAGTCACTCCACAAGCGCGGCTACCGCCAGGAGGCTATGGAGGCTCCTCTGAATGAGGTTCTGGCAGCAGGAATGATACTCATGTCAGGTTGGGACGGAAAATCAGATTTTGTGGACCCCATGTGCGGATCCGGCACAATACCCATTGAGGCTGCTCTGATAGCAAAGAACATGGCTCCAGGCCTGTTCCGCAGCCATTTTGCTTTTGAAAAATGGAAGGATTTTGACCGTGACCTGTTTGAGCAGATCTACAATGATGACTCTGCCGAGCGCGATTTTGAATTCAGCATAAAGGGCTACGATAAAGACCCGAAAGCAATACTTACCGCCAAGCGTAACGCCAAGGCGGCCGGTCTGCTGGATACCATCCAGTTTGAGCAGCGTGACTTTAAGGATTTTGAACCGGTCAAGGAGCGTACCGTAATCATTACCAACCCGCCGTACGGCGAGCGTCTGACCGATGACAATCTGTTAGGCCTCTATGAGATGATAGGCGAACGCCTCAAGCATGCCCTTATAGGCGGTGAGGCCTGGATAATAAGCTATCATTACGAGTGCTTTGACAAGATAGGACTCAAGCCATCGGCCAAAATTCCCCTTTTCAACGGTGCATTACCCTGTGAACTGCGCAAGTATGAGATATTTGACGGCCGATACAATGATTTCCGCGGAGGTGACCGCCGCCTCAAGAAAGAGGACCTGCCCACCCGCCGCAGCAGCACGTTGAGACATAAGGCACGTCTGGCAGAGAAAGAGGAGGCACGTAAGGCTGGATTTGTTGAGAACGCTGATAATACAGAAAAGAAAGAGTTCAAGAGAGAGAGACCCGCACGCAGACCTTCGGACAGGAAACCTTTCCGTAAAGAGGGAGACAAGCCTTTCAGGAAATCTGAGGGTTCAAGGTCTTTCCGCAAGGATGGAGACAAGCCGTTCCGCAAGACAGAAGGTGCAAAGCCCTTCAGGAAATCGTCATCAGAAGGTAAACCCTTCCGCAAGAACAGCGGCACAGGCCGACCTGCTGCAAAAAAAGGATTCAAAAAACAATAAGATATGAAGATTCTGTTACTTGGAAGCGGAGGCCGTGAGCATGCTCTGGCCTGGAAGATTGCCCAAAGCCCACAGCTTGAGAAACTGTACATTGCACCGGGCAACGCAGGTACCGTAAATGTTGGTGAAAACGTAGCCATAAAGGCAAATGATTTTGACGCCATCAAGGCATTCGTTCTGGATAAAAAGATCGATATGGTGGTTGTAGGTCCTGAGGATCCTCTGGTAAACGGTATCTATGACTATTTCAAGAATGACTCTGCACTGAAAGCTATCCCGGTTATCGGTCCGTCAAAGGCAGCCGCACAGATGGAGGGCAGCAAGGACTTTGCAAAGCGTTTCATGCAGCGCCACAATATCCCCACCGCAGCATATCAGACATTCACAGGCGAGAATCTTGAGGAGGGACTCAAGTTCCTTGAGACACTCAAAGCTCCCTACGTACTTAAGGCCGATGGTCTTTGCGCAGGTAAGGGCGTACTGATTCTGCCCACCCTGGAGGAGGCCAAGAAGGAACTTAAGGAGATGCTGAGCGGCATGTTCGGCAACGCTTCATCACGCGTGGTGATTGAGGAGTTCATGAGCGGAATAGAGTGCTCAGTATTCGTATTGACCGATGGAAAACACTACAAGATACTGCCCGAGGCCAAGGACTACAAGCGTGTAGGAGAACATGACACCGGTCTTAACACCGGCGGTATGGGTTCCGTTTCACCGGTTCCGTTCGCCACCAAGGAGTGGATGAAAAAGGTTGAGGACCGTATAATACGCCCCACTGTCCAAGGACTGGATGCAGAAGGTCTGGATTACAAAGGCTTCATTTTCTTTGGCCTTATAAACGTGGACGGCGATCCCAAGGTAATAGAGTACAACTGCCGTATGGGTGACCCCGAAACCGAGACCGTAATGCTCCGTCTAAAGAGTGATATTGTAGAGCTTTTCAAAGGTGTGGCACAAGGAAACCTTGACACCAAGACCCTTGAGCAGGATCCCCGCTCTGCAGTTTGCGTAATGCTGGTATCGGGCGGATATCCCCAGCACTATGACAAAGGATTCGTTATAAGCGGCATTGATAAGGTCAAGGACAGCATTGTGTTCCATGCCGGAACCGCTTTCAACGACAAGGGTCAGGTTGTAACCGCCGGCGGACGCGTAATTGCAGTAAGTTCATACGGCAAGGACAAGGAAGAGGCTCTTGCCCTATCGTTCAAGGGAGCAAGTCTGATTGACTTTGAAAAGAAACATTTTCGCAGAGACATAGGACAGGATCTGTAACAATAAATAACTGTCAATTGATGGCCTTTAACCTTTAATCAAGTAACTTTGAGGCTCCCAATTGACGCTTAACTCAAAGGAGTGATGAATTACAAAAGACTGAACAGTATCATCGGATGGCTGGTGTTTGCAATTGCTGCTGTGACATACTGCATGACAATAGAACCTACTGCCAGCTTCTGGGATTGCCCTGAGTTCATAACCACAGGTTACAAACTGGAAGTGGGACACCCCCCTGGGGCACCTATTTTCATGCTTACAGCCAACCTGTTCACACAGTTTACAAGTGATCCCGGCAAGGTTGCCATGATGGTCAACATCATGTCGGCCCTGTTAAGTGCGCTCTGCATACTATTCCTGTATTGGAGCATTACCATGCTTGTAAAAAAGCTGGTTGCAGGCAAAAAGGAGCCCGATGCATGGCAGATGATTACCATATTCGGTTCCGGAATTGTAGGAGCACTGGCATATACCTGGAGCGATACATTCTGGTTCAGCGCAGTTGAAGGCGAGGTTTATGCCTATTCGTCATTCTGCACCGCAGTAACATTCTGGCTCATCCTTAAATGGGAAGAGAACGCTGACCAGCCGCACAGCGCCCGATGGCTTGTGCTGATTGCATATCTGATAGGCGTATCGGTAGGCGTTCACCTGCTCAACCTGCTTTGTATCACCGCCATTGTCCTGGTATACTATTTCAAGAAAGTCCAGGAGCCCAATTGGAAAGGCGGCATCATTGCTTTCTGCCTTTCGGGCGTAATAATTGCAGCAATCCTGTACGGAATTGTGCCCGGCATAGTTAAAGTGGGCGGCTGGTTTGAGCTGCTGTTCGTTAACGGTCTTGGTATGCCGTTCAATACGGGTCTTATCATATACATCATACTGCTTGTTGCCATCCTTTTGTGGAGCGTTTATGAGACACAGCGTGGAGACCGCAAGGCTAACATGTATATATCATTCCTGCTTACCGTTGCTTTTGCAGGAATCCCGTTCTACGGCCATAAGGCATCGGGAGTAATCCTGGGCCTTGTAATCCTTGGAGCAGCTGCATACTACCTGTTCTCAAGCTCAATATCCGAAAAGTTCAAGCCATCGGCTCAGATCCTGAATACCATCATGCTGTGTGTAATGATGATAACCATCGGCTATTCATCTTATGCCGTCATAGTTATCCGTTCTACAGCCAATCCGCCTATGGACCAGGATTCACCCGAGGATATCTTTGCTCTTGGTGATTATCTGGCCCGCGAGCAGTATGGTTCCAGACCGTTGCTTTACGGTCAGTCATACAGTTCTGATTATGACTATGAGATTGTCAGGGACAAACAGGGAACATATGCATCACCCAAGTTTGACGTTGTTGGAAAGACCTACAGCCGCAAGGAAAAGGCAAGTCCCGACGAAAAGGACGTTTACTACGCAATGGAAAAGCATGAGTATAAGTATGCTCAAAAAATGTTCTTCCCCAGAATGTACAGTCCCGAAACCCGCCATATCCAGGAGTACAAGGCATGGTGCGGAGGAATAAAAGGCCACACTGTAGAGTACACCCTGTTTGGCGAAAAGAAAAAGGTTGTAATGCCCACACAGGCCGAGAACCTGAGGTTCTTCTTTAGATATCAGGTCAACTTTATGTACTGGAGATATTTCCTGTGGAACTTTGCAGGTCGCCAGAATGACATTCAAAACCATTCGGGAGAACTTGAAAACGGAAACTGGATAACCGGTATCAATTTCATTGACAAGAAACTGGTGGGAGGTGACAACGAAATGCTGCCTGACTCACTCAGCGGTAAGGGTCACAACGTGTTCTATTGCTTACCCCTGATACTTGGCCTTATAGGGCTGTTCTGGCAGTTCGGAAAAGGAAAGGAGGGATTCCGTCAGTTCTTTGTAGTGCTGTCACTCTTCTTTATGACAGGACTTGCAATTGTAATTTACCTTAACCAGACTCCTTTGCAGCCTCGTGAACGTGACTATGCATATGCCGGCTCTTTCTACGCCTATGCAATATGGATAGGAATGGGCGTAGCCGCCATATCGGACCTGGCAGGCAAACTTATAGGTAAAAAGATTTCATCTGTACTGGCTTTTGCTATCTGCCTGTTTGTGCCTCTCCAGATGGTCAGCCAGACTTGGGACGACCATGACCGCAGCGGGCGCTATGCATGCCGCGATTTTGGACAGAACTATCTTACATCGCTTTCCAAGACAGGTTATCCCATCATCTTTACCAACGGCGATAACGATACCTTCCCCCTTTGGTACAACTTTGAGACCGAAGGATTCCGTACCGATGCCCGCTGCTGCAACCTGAGTTACCTGATGACCGACTGGTATATAGACCAGATGAAACGTCCGGCATATGATTCACCAGCCCTGCCAATCTCTTTTGAAAGGATAGATTATCAGTCCGGCACCAATGACTATGTTACGGTTAATCCCAACGACAAGCAGCAACTCCTTAAGAACAACAGCAAGGAGGCTGTTGACCAGTCATTTGAACTTAACTACGTTTTGGACTACTGGATAAAGAAACATCACCGCATTCCTACCGATACCATCTGGTTCAAGATAGACAAGGATGCTGTCCTGAGATCCGGTATGAAGATTCCGGTTGAGTATATTGGAGCTAACGACGAAGAGACAAAGGCCAAGATGCCTGACCGCATGATCATTTCTCTCAAGGGAAAACGTTCTCTCATGAAGAATGAAATCATGATGCTTGACATGCTGGCACACTGCAACTGGGAGAGACCTCTTTACATGGCTACTACCGTTCCTTCGGAATGCCATCTGAATCTGGGCGGCTATTTCCTGCTTGAAGGACTTGCATACAGGATAACACCATTCAACTGGTCTAAACTGAGCGAAGGCCCGATTGATACCGACAGGATGTATGCAAATCTCATGGAGTTCAAGTTTGGAGGTTTGGACAATCCCAACCTGTACCTGGATGAGACCGTACGCCGCATGTGCTATTCTCACCGCCGTCTCTATACTCAGCTTGCCACCCAGCTCTATAACCAGGGCAAGAAACAGGAGGCTCTTGACATTCTGAATAAGGTTGATGCCGGTATCTCCAACAAGCTGCTGCCGTATGACGATGACATTTGCGTTGGAACAGCATACATCTACCTGTTGCTTGGCAAGCCACAGAAAGCTGTTGACATTCTGACTGATATGGCTCAGATATTTCTTGGACAGGCTTGTTGGTACCTTAGTATGGACAACCATTCACTCAGACAGTCAAAATCATCATGTGCCTACGCTTTCAGTGTAGTGGATGACGTATTCTCCATCTTAAAGGAGTGTCTGGAGGATGAACAGTTCAAACCTCTGGCAGCACAACTGGCAGGACTTAAGAACGAATTCCAAAGCAGGATCAAATAAGGATGTTACTTGAGCAGCCAACAAAAATACTGAGTAAGATATACCCTAAAGGTATCTTCAGGAAAGATCCCGAAGAGAAGGCCGTATATCTTACTTTTGATGACGGCCCTATCCCCGAAGTAACTCCATGGCTGTTGGAAGTGTTGGACCGCTACGGAATCAAAGCCACATTCTTTGTGGTGGGCGATAACGTACGCAAATACCCCGAGATCTTTAAGATGCTGGTCGACAAGGGGCACAAGATAGGAAACCACACTTTTAACCACGTACGCAGCATGCGTATGCGCAATCCGGATTATATTGACAACGTAAAGAAATGTGAGTCTTATTTCAAGACACGTTTGTTCCGGCCTCCGCATGGCATTATGCGCCGATGGAGTTACCGTTATATGACAGGTAATTATGACATTGTTTTTTACGATGTGATTACCCGTGATTATAACGGGAAACTCAAGCCCGAAAAGGTCCTGGATATAGTAAAAAAGTATACGCGTAACGGTTCCATCATAGTATTCCACGACTCGTTAAGGAGCGAAAAGAACCTGCGTTACGCTCTGCCCAAGGCAATAGAATGGCTTAACAGCCAGGGATACGCTTTCAAGTCCCTTTAATCGGGCAGGCCCAGCTCACACAGGACAGTACATATCTGATCCTGAATCTTTCTTGAGGGTGCCATCTTCATGGCGCCCTCATTCATTATACAGAAAGCCAGGTCACGGCCATCGGCAGTATGGATATAACCGGCCAAAGTACACGAACCTGTAAGCGAACCAGTCTTGGCATGAACCTTATTCAGAGTGGTCTTGCCGTTCAATCGGGTCTTGAGCGTACCGTCAACTCCCGATATAGGCAGGCTCTTGTACATTATAGGATAAAGGTCATAATCCTTATAGATAAGAGCCAGCATATCTACAATGAACTGTGGGGAGCAATGGTCATATACCGACAAGCCACAGCCATCCACAACATTATATGATGCCGAAAACAGGCCAAACTTGCGGTTTACAAAATTCTGAAGGTAATCGGCTGCCACCTTGAAAGAGACCTTTTTTGACTGCTTTAAACGGCCTGTCTGTAAAAACATGGCCTCTGCAAAAAGGTTGTTGCTCTCCTTTAGGGCTTCTTTTACAATAGACGGCAGGTCATGAGACACCTCGGCCAGATCACTTGCCATTACCGGACACTCACCCCACCCGAACTCTTTGTAGGTTATCCCCGCCTCGTCCAGATACTGACGGAACAAAGAGAACGTAAAACCGGCCGAACCTACAACGCTCAGGTCTGTGGATTGACGGCGGCGGCAGTTTCCCTCAACAATGATTGTATTGTCATTGTTCATCCAGTCACGGGTTATGGTAAGAGGTCCAAGGGTATTATCCTGTGTCCTGGCCCTGTTAACCACCTTCACGTATGTATTTGAAGGGTATATGTTGACTTGAGGAGCCTGGCCCTTTGTTGTAGGCTTGACCTCCACTCCCACAAATCCCTGATGCACCATAAGCGGAGAAATATACGGTTGGAAACTTGAAGGAGCATCGTCCCAGCACCATCCTGAGGCCCAATATGTGGAATCCATTACGGAGACATCAGCATATACTGTACCGTTTATACGCTTTACTCCCGCTTTCTTAAGATTTGTCACCAGACTTTTAAGCTCGTGCTCATTCAGGGCCGGATCCAACCCTCCCACCAGATACAGGTTCCCGTTAAGGACACTGTCCTTGCCTATTGAACCTTGGGTCTTAAGAGTGGTCCTGAACCTGTAATCGGCGCCAAGTGACGTAAGTGCGGTGACCGATGTTATAACCTTTTGTACCGATGCCGGACGGCACATTATCTTTTCGCGGTAGGCGTATAATGTGGTATCATTGGTCAGGTCATAAACCATAAGCGCAATGTCGGTCCCCTGAGGCAGTCCTTCATAAATAATCTGGTCAATGGATTCGGTAACGGAATCCATATCGGCACTGTAGGCAGCAGGAGATACGGCCAACAGCAGTGAAAGAATTATGGATTTGTAAGATTTCATGTTCAGTAGGATACAGATGTTTCAATTCCGTTTTCCCTAAGCAGCGAGGCAATACGGTCAAGTTGCTCACGGCTGGCCTTTCTGAGGGTGGACACCGGAGTCTCGCGGTCAACCGTGTATATCATAACCTGGCTTGGGGCTATCTTTTTGACGGTCTCCAACCACGGCAGGACATATCGGTCGGTGGTATTATCCATGTCACGACCCATAAATGTGCCCGTCAGGAACATGGTCTGGATAATGACATGCCCCTTAAAATCACACAAAGCCTGTATTATGGCATCCAGGTCATAATGCCCTACCGGACTGTCAATGAGCTTTATGTAATCTATATCAACCGTATCCAGCTTTTGGATGTTGTTGTCAAGTTTGAGCAAAGCATTAAAAATGGCAGGGTCCGTAACACGGGTTCCGTTGCTAAGGACGCTCACCTTGGCCTCAGGAAAGAACTCGTCACGCAATGCCAGGACATCGTCAACAATTCCCGGAAACTCAGGATTGGCGGTAGGTTCACCGTTGCCGGCAAAGGTCAGGACGTTTGGCTCGGGACCATCGGCCTTCATCTTTTGGAGGGTACTGCGCAAAGCCTGGTAAACCTCGGCCCTTGAGGGGCGGTGATGATGCGGGTGATGCTCGCTGTTGCGTCCGCACTCACAGTAAATGCAGTCAAAAGTACATATCTTACCGTCGGCGGGCATAAGGTTTATACCTAACGAAACTCCCAAACGGCGACTGTGGACAGGTCCGAAAATAGGTGAACTGTAAAGTACTGTTGACATAGGCTTATCTCTTTCCGTTTAATGCTGCAAAAATAGTCAATAGCACTTTACTTTCCAAAGTTATTTTTGGCCTGGAACCTGGCAATAAACTGGACCGATATATCCTCTTTATGACACGAATCTATCCGTTGCTGCGAGGAGCTTATTTCATCCCTGTCCAGATAGTACAGACAGCTTGCTTTCAAATTAAGCTGCATGCCTTTGGGTAATTTGCATTGTACGGTTGCAGCTCCTCGGAGTCCTTGGCCATACATGGTAATAAAGTTATACGAATACCTTAAACCGCTCTCGTAGACCGATACACTGCAGTCATAACTGTCAGTGCAGAATGCCGAGACGGTAAGGTTAAGTGATAACCTGTCATTAAAAAGATTTTGGTTGTAACTCTGTGTAAGCCCCCACCCGTTTGCTATCGGTTCGGCTATAAAGTCATACCGGGTATATGCCAATTGGGTCTTGAATTCAGCCCCGCCTCTGCAACTGTGGGTCCATCGCAGGCGCATACGGTCCGTTATGCAATACTCCAACTGACCGGTATATTTGCAGTCCTTTTGCTTGGATTTGATGCGTCCTGTAAAATACAGGTTATCTCTATACCCTACCCGCCATTCTGTTTCCAGTCTTACATCCATGCCATTGCTCGGCTCACTAGCACCGTATTTTGGCTCGGGGTGCATGAACAGGTCCACATAGCCGCTTATCTTTAGTTTACGTGCCGTATGAGAAAGGCCTGCCAGTAAACCTGTCTCATTCCCTACACCACCTTCGGACAATGCATTTGAATGGAGTGACATGTATTCAGGACTGTAGGATCGAAATACGGTATTCAAGCTCCAACTGTCCGGCAACCTGAATGTCTGAGATGCCAGGATTGCTGTTTTCCCTTCCGACAATGACAGTTCCCATGCCAGCGAATAACGCGAACGGTTAAGCGAACCGTCTACTGACATGCCGCCAAATCTGTCACGTCCCTTATATTCCATAGATAGTTTTTCGGTTAGCAGAGTAGTTCCAAAAGACAACCCTCTGTAGCTGTAACGTAAATTGGCCCCAAGGGTCATCAGTTCTGAATTATGCTTTTTGGAGAACTCCAGTCCAGTCCTGTGGTAACCGTCCTCTTTGAAAGAACTGATTACTGTATCACCCTTTAAAGTGGCATCAATGGGAGTGGATGCCGCAAACACGGTAACAGTGGTATGTCCAAATCCCAATGCGCTGCCTATGCCTTCCAGATAGCCATATTCCTGGGTTGACGAATGCGGTTTTAAGCCTTGTGCACTCCTTCCCATTGATGATAATGACATGCTTTTGCCTATGCTGAAACCGCCGCCCATTAGCAAGCCAAGTCCGAACTGAGCCTTGTATTTTCCCACTGCCAGTTCTTTAAGTACACCAAAATCCTTAAGGAACAGATAGGACGAGTAAAAATCATAACCCATCCTGTTTTCTCCTCCAAACGGTTCGCCTGCATCCTTATCGGCAGTCAATCCAAAGCGTATTCGGCCTTTCCAGTTGAAAGAATAACGGATAGAGTGCGACAGGTTGTTTCCAAGGTAGGCACGGTTGGGATAGCGCGCGAGTTCCTCGGGTGAGTGATAACGGAAACCGTCTCTTTTGTACAAAGGGATATCCATTCGGGTCACTATCTCACTTTTTCCATACCGTAACACATCGTCCAGATGCAGTTTTTCCCTTTTCACCGGAGGATTTCCGGCATATACAAAGTGTTTAAGCAATTGACGTGCAGACCAGTCCAGACTTCCCACAAGCTGCAGTTCACCCAGAGTAAGCATGGAGCCGTGCAGATAAACATAAGCGTGGATATCCTCTATCTGTTCATATGTGAGGAACGGCAACTGAATCAGTTCATCGAACGTAGCGGTATTGATGTTGAACGGGGATTCATGAATGGATTCATACAGGACGGTCAGTTCCTCGCGGGCGTAGTCGGACAAATCTTCATCGGACAGAAGCGTCTCAAGAGCTTGATCCCAGTCCATGGAATCAACTGATTGGGGAAAGGCTGCCACAAGATTACAACTCATTAGCAGACAGCACAATAACGATTTGTAGTTCATAGTATAGCAAGTATTAGACAATTGTTTTTTCAAAGCATCCTTCCAAAAGTAGCTCTTTTTTGGGAGAATTGATAATTTTGCAGTCATGAAACGTATCGTCATACTGTTACTTGCCGTCATATTGTGCATTCCTGCCATTTGCATTACCACCGACGCAGACAACGACAAGCAGAAGCGCATCATAGTTGCGCTGTCCGAAATCGTTAACGGCGATACCATACCCTCGTTCCAACTTATGGAGGTCACTATTTACGGACGGCGCACGTTCTCCAGCGCCCGTAAGCAACGTAAATATGACAAACTGACCCGCAACGTCATGAAGATGTACCCCATCTCGCTTGAGGTTAAGGCTATTCTTGTTGAAACATACCTGTACCTGCAGAACTTGCCCGATGAAAAGGCACGGCAGGAGCATCTGGAAAAGGTTGAAAAGGGTGTCTGGGACCAATATCTCCCCGTAATGAAAAAATGCACCCTTGCACAAGGCAAGCTGCTTATCAAACTTATTGACCGAGAGTGCAACCAAACCAGCTTTGAGCTTATCCAGGCGTTTATTGGAGGATTCAAGGCCCGGTTCTATCAGACTTTTGCAGCCTTGTTCGGCGCATCGCTCAAAAAGGAGTATGACCCTGCAAACAACGAGGAGGATGCCATGATCGAAGAGATAATCTGGATGATTGACAATGACATGCTCTGAATGACCGCGCTGCGGTCAACTATTGGCTGTTTCGGAGCTTACGCTCCTACTTTGGCTGTTAGCCGTTGGTTCTGTCAGGTGCGAGGCTTTTGAGCCAATTGCCAATTGCCAATAGCCAACGTTTTCCTAAAAAAACACTATCTTTGCACTCAATTATCAAATCCCAAAAACAATGGCATTGCAATGCGGCATAGTGGGCCTGCCAAACGTAGGTAAATCCACTCTTTTTAACTGCCTGTCAAGCGCAAAGGCTCAGGCAGCAAATTTTCCTTTCTGCACTATTGAACCTAACGTTGGAACGATAACCGTTCCCGATGAACGTCTTACAAAATTGGCCGAACTGGTACATCCGGGACGTATTGTACCGGCAACAGTCGAGATAGTTGATATTGCAGGACTTGTTAAGGGTGCCAGCAAGGGCGAAGGACTGGGAAACAAGTTCCTGGGCAATATACGTGAGTGCGATGCCATTATTCATGTACTACGTTGTTTTGATGATGACAACGTGACACATGTGGATGGAACGGTCAATCCTGTCCGAGACAAGGAGATTATTGATACCGAACTTCAGATAAAAGACCTTGAAACCATAGACCAGCGTTTGCAGAAAGTGGCCAAGCAGGCTGCCGTGGGCGACAAGCAGGCCAAGATAGTCTGTGACGTTCTGAATGCTTACCGCGACGTATTGCTTCAGGGCAAATCGGCCCGAACAGTGACATTTGACTCAAAGGATGAGGAAAAGATAGCCCATGACCTGTTCCTGCTCACTTCCAAACCAGTACTTTATGTGTGCAACGTTGACGAAGGCAGCGTAAAGACAGGCAATGCGTATGTGGAACAGGTTCGTCAGGCCATTAAGGACGAAAACGCCCAACTGCTTGTGATTGCAGCAAAGACCGAGAGTGAGATTGCAGAGTTGGAGAGCTATG
>Ga0310695_10007578_pt1 | contig 17274 bp, 15 predicted proteins | sample RumenRJG_04DNA_FD_203882 | JGI IMG/M metagenome (GOLD analysis project Ga0310695, IMG submission 203882) | Bovine rumen microbial communities from Lethbridge, Alberta, Canada - RJG_04 (v2) (version 2) | ecosystem: Host-associated > Mammals > Digestive system > Stomach > Rumen | place: Canada...
AAGGTTCTTGTCAAGACGGGTAAGGGCCATGTTCAAAGCCTCGACAGCAAATTTTGCTTCTAATGTCTCGCCGACACACCAGCCCACAATCTCCTTTGTATAATAATCGGTGACGAGCGAGAGGTAGCAGAACTTGTAATCTCCAGAACTCCCGTCAACATATATGACCATATAGGTTATATCGCTGACCCACAACTGGTTGGGACGGACTGGAATCATGTTCTTCACCAGGTTGGGATAGGTTGGATAGTCATGATTGGAATCCGTGGTCTTAGCACGACGACGGCGTTTGCGTACCTTCAGCCCGTACTTATCTACGATGTCGTAGAAACGGTTGTAGCCAACGGCATGCTCTTCGCCAAACTCTTTCTTGTACATCCGCCACAGCTTGCTACCGCCAATGCCACGGTCGCGCTCGCGTATGCGCTTGATGAACTCGACGACAAAGGCTTCCTCGGCTAACTTACGCATCTGCGTATCCTCATGTTTGTAGTAGGCTTGCGTACTCACACCAAGCTGTCCACAAAGCAACGTGACGGCATATGCCCTCATGTCGCGCTCGTGAAGCCTACTGACTACTTGGTGCCAGCTTTTTTTAGGTCTATACCATACACTTCCTTGCCGAATGCCACCATCTCCTCATAGAAGTCGGCACGCAGCTTCTCGCGCTTCAGCTCTCCTTGTAGACGGGCCACCTCCTCTTGAAGGGCCTTATAGTCATCAGGAGTGACATCCTTACCATTTTTCTTCATCTGTTCTGCTACTTGTGGGTTTATGGCCTCAAAGTTACGAAGATATCTGTAAATTGTCTGCCTATTCAAACCCGTTTTTCTTGCAACTTCTGCAACAGGGACACCTTGGAGATAAAACATCTCGTAGCAGTACTTCTCTAACTTACTGCGATCCAATAGGGATTGGAGCCTCTCTTTTTTCTTTTCCATCTTTTCTTTTTGAGGTGTCAACCATATTTAAAAAAAGACAAATATCTTCGAAGCTTATGATTCGCGCTCACAAGCCTAACGATTAAATAAAACATTACCAACTCAGAGATACAAGTTAGCGACTTGAGGAACTTGAATAACCTATTTATCCCATACGATTTTCAGTCGCTCGACAGCTTGAAGCATCTTGTTCTTGGCATCGAGTCGGGCGAGCATGGTGTCGCGATAGTTGCCGTAGAGGTCTACAAACTCTATGAGCGAGATGTGGCGGTTCATAAACTGCTGTTCCGCGGCATGGAGCATCTGCGAGAGATCGGCATCGACCTCGGGAGAAGGCTCAGCGAGTTGTTTGAGATATTGTCCGATGATGTCGAGGTCGGCCTGCCGCTGCTGGGTGAGGGCAAGTCGCTGCCGGTCGGTGTCGATAGCTGCCTGTTCCACGGCTGCCTGCGCACTGCGGATATTGCCCCGGTTGTGGTTCCACAGCGGAACAGCCACACTCAGGCCCACAGCAAAGAAGTTGTGACCGATGCTTCCATTTTTGTCGTATTCTCCCTGCACAGCCATCTGCGGCAGGCTTTGACTGCGCTGCCAGCGAAGCGCATGGCGGGCAGCCTCGGCCTGGTTTCCCATGAGCGTCATCTCGGGCAGGGCATCCACCGACACGCCCGACTTGTCGCCATGCAGACTTAGATAAAGGCGCAAGGCAAAATCGGCAGCCGCGGTTTCGTCAAAGTCCACACTGATGGGCTCATCGGCCGGAAGCGCCAGAAGCTGGCGCAGTTGCACCTTCAAATCCGACGCGGCCAAGAGCAGGTCGGCGCGCGATTTGCGAAGCTGATACACCATGGTGGCAATGCGTTGCGTCTCCATGGTGGCGATGTTGCCTTTATCGCTCTGCTCGCGATAGGCTGCAAGAATCTTCTCTGCCGATGTGATCTCCTCATCATAGACCTGGGCCTGCCGCTCCTGGTAATAGAGATCTACCATCGCCGTATGCACCGTTGTGCGCAAGTCGCGCTGGGCGACGGTCAGCTGGCTGTGAGAGGCTGCGAGCAGGGCTGCATTCTGCCGCACCAGTTCTGCGTGCTGTCCACCAATGGCGAAGGGCTGAGAGACCTGCACGTCGGTCTCACCCGTTGGTCCGGCATCAAACCATCGGTGATTGGTCGGATTTTTCACGTTGTACATAACTTCAACGGTGGGATTGTCGTAACGGCGCGACTGGGCCAACTGCCCTTCTGCAGCAGTTACATCCAAACGGGCAGAGCGGAGCGCATGGTTCCGCACGGCCAACAGGCTGTCGGCACGGCTGAAGCTGAGCCGCTCAGCCCCGACTCCATTTGAATAAGTCAGGACGGCCAATAGGGCCAAGCCAAATCTGATTGTTCGTTTCATTCTTGTTTTCATCGCCGCAAAGTTACGCAGATTCCGTAACGTGCTGAAACAAAAGCAATGAGAATGCTTTCATACCGCATTAAAGGATTTTAATGACCATTCTTTGCCCACCCTGTTGAAGCTCACTACCTTTGCAAACGCAAACGAAACGGGGGACGGATGTCACCACTATGAACAGTTTGCGAAACATCAATTTACAACAATAAGACAATGCTTTTGAAGTTCTTTCTCACTTGTAATAAGATCGGTGCGTTCACACTCGGTGGCGGCTACGCCATGATACCGATTATGGAACGGGAGTATGTAGACAAAAATCACTGGCTCAGTAGAGAGGAGTTTATGGACATCATGGTGGTGGCACAAACCACACCGGGTATCTTCTCCGTCGACATGGCCAGCCACATCGGCTACAAACTCCGCGGTGTGTGGGGTGGCATTGTCGGCGCATTGGGCATAGCCCTTCCGTCGATCATTACCATTCTGCTCATCGCCATTTTTTTTCACAACTTCAAGAACAACGCCTACGTGGAGAAATTCTTCCGTGGTGTACGTCCGGCCGTGGTGGCGCTGATTGCCGCTCCTTGTTTCAAGATGGCACGCACGGCCCATATCACGTGGTCGACGTGCTGGATACCCGTCGTGGGCTGTCTGCTCATCGCGGCATTCTCGGTGTCACCGATTTGGATCATCATCGTGGCCGGCGTGGGAGGATTCCTATATGGGAAAGTAGGAAGTAAGGAGAGTTAGAAGTTAAAAAACTTAGGAGTTGGCAGATGCGCTCTTAGCAATAAACGACGATCAGCAGTGACAGAAAACAAACAAAATCCCAAAAACAAACGGAATCCGGGACTTCGAACAGATCCCATTGCAGAGGCCGCGAATCATTCCCAATAAAAAAAATTGATACGTTATGATATTCTTAAAGTTATTCTATGTATTCAGCAAGATAGGCATCTTCAACTTTGGTGGTGGCTATGCCATGCTCTCCCTGATCTACAGTGAGACTGTGGTGAAGAACCACTGGCTCACCAATGCCGAGTTCACCGACATCGTGGCCATCAGCCAGTCCACGCCGGGACCTATCGGCATCAATGCCGCTACCTACGTGGGCTACACGTCGGTCATCAATGCCGGCTATCCCGTGTGGGCCGCAGTGTTGGGCTCAGTGCTGGCCTCGCTGAGCATCATGTGGCTGTCGTTTATCCTGATGATCAGCATCAGCCACTATCTGCTCACTCACAAGGACGCGCCATGGGTGAAGAATGTCTTCGCAGCCCTGAGGCCGGCCATCATCGGACTCATTGCCGCCGCTGCCCTGCTGCTGATGAACAAGGAAAACTTCGGTACACCATCAGAAAGTATTCCCTTTTTTATTCTGAGCATAGCCCTATGTGTGGCTGTCTTCATCGCCACGCTGCGCTATAAGGTCAACCCCATCCTCGCCCTGCTGGCTTGCGGCTTCGTGGGATGGGTAGTTTATTAAAAAGAAAATGTTATCTTTGCACAAGAGAAAAGATAACTAATTGGAAAAACGATGAAACGGATACTATTAGCTGAGGACGAGGAGAACATCGCCGACTTCGTGCGACGCGGATTGGAGAGTTTCGGCTTCCAGGTAGACAGAGTGAGCCGGGGCGACGAGGCGTGGGAAAAACTGCGGGAAAACAACAACTACGACTTGGCATTGCTCGACATCAGAATGCCGGGGATGACAGGACTCGACGTTTGCCGGCACCTGCGTGACCAATTAGGCTATGGTCTGCCCGTGCTTATGCTGACGGCATTGGGCACTACCGACGACATCGTGTTAGGTCTGCAGGCGGGAGCCGACGACTATATGGTGAAACCGTTTAAGTTCACCGAGCTGTTAGCCCGCATCAACGCTCTGCTGCGCCGCGCGGAGAGCTACCGACAAGCGGCTCCGCTCACCTGCGGCGACCTGAGCATCAACGCGGTCACCCATAAGGCACGAAGGCAAAACATTGAAGTGGACCTGAGCACGAAGGAATACCGACTGCTGGAATACCTCATGCGGCACGAGGGAGAGACGCTCACACGGCGTCAGCTGCTGCGCGACGTGTGGGACAAGGACTTCGACACCAACACCAACGTGGTGGATGTCTATGTGCGCTACCTCCGGCAGAAGATTGATGAGGATTTCGACAACAAACTCATCCACACCATCATCGGCGTGGGTTACTGCTTCGGCCGGGAGGACAAGCTATGAGAACCGGCCATAAAATCTCGCTCATCTATTCGGGCATTACTATCGGACTCGTCATCGTGGCAGGACTGGTGTCCTATTTTTTCAGTTCCAACTATATCCGCAACCTCTACTTCCACTATATGCAGGAGAAGGCGCACGCCGTGGCCGAGGAAAAATTCTCAAAAGATGAGCTTGACCCTGTGAAATACAGAAACGTCGTCATCCGCCGAAAGACATCCATCCCCACTTCGAAGGAACTCTTCGTAAACGTAGAGAACCGAGAACTGGCCCGACAGGTGCTCAGCACCTACCTCGACGACGACCAGATCAAACGCCTCTATGCCAACCAGGCCGTAAACTTCGAACATGGACAGGAAGTGGGGACGGCCTTTGTCTATTACGACAACACCGGGACCTTTGCCGTCATCGTGCTCAGCCGCAATCCCTACGGGGCCGACATCGCGCACACACTGCGCTGGGCTCTGATGCTGCTCGTGCTCACATCGGCGGGAGTGCTCTGGCTCATCAGCCGACTATATGCCATGCGCATGCTCGACCGCATCGACCGGGACTACCAGACCGAGAAGATGTTTGTCAACAACGCCTCACATGAGATCAACAATCCGCTCACGGCCATACAAGGAGAGTGTGAGGTGGGACTGTTGCGCAGCTACACCACGGAGGAATATCAGGATTTCCTGCGACGCATCGCCCATGAGGCCGACCGAGTAGAGAACATCATGCATGAACTGCTGCAGTTCTCCCACATCCGAAATGGCAAGGAGACCGTCGGACGCGAGCCCGTAAACATCGGCCAGTTGCTCAGAAGCATTGGCGAAGGGCTTTGCGAGGTGGACTGCCAGAGCGACTTCACGATTCAGGGTGATGCCGATTTGCTGCGCATGGCCTTTCACAACCTCATCTCCAACGCCGTGAAATACTCTGCCGGGAGCCCCGTGAGCGTCACCATAGACAGGCGTATCGTCGTCGTGCACGACCAGGGAATCGGCATACCCCAAGAAGACTTGCCCCATGTGTTTGAGCCGTTCTATCGGGCATCCAACACGGGAAGCGTGGCGGGACACGGCGTTGGCCTGGCACTGGCCAAGGCCATACTGGAACGTCACGGAGCCAGAATCCGTGTGGAATCGGAACCCAACCAAGGCACCACGGTGACGGTGGCCTTCGGATAGGCCGTTGACATGTAATGTGGCGCTTGCCACGATTTCATGTGTCGATCGCCGCACGTCATTCGTCCTCATCGCCAGCATCGGGAAGCCGCAACTTACGCTTGGCATTCTCTGTGGCGCCATACTTCAGCAGCTTGCGCGCTGCCGTGGTGATGCTTGTCCCCGATGGAGCCGTGGTCTTCTTCAAGTCGTCGAAAGCTTTTGCGGTCTTTGTCAGACAGTCGTCAACGTTCTTGAACCGTTCATAGAAAAGCTGCACACGATTCACTACCTCGTTGGCCGCCCGCATGATGTCGTCCTGGTTCTCGGCCTGGCGCACTTGGTGCCATGTCATTTCGAGCACCTTGAGCATCATATAGAGTGTCTGCGAGCCCGAGATAATGACCCCCTTGTCGTAGGCATCCTTCCAAAGCGAGGGGTCACGGGCGAGTGCCAACTGTAGTCCGCCCTCGTTGTAGACGTACATCATCACGAAGTCAAGTTGCCGCCTCGCCTTGGGCGTATAGTACTGATAGCGTTGCCGCGCCAGTTCGTCGACATGCTTGCGCATGGAGGTGAGATGGCGGGCCAGCGCATCGTCGCGGGCCGCATCATCGGTGGCGTTGTAGTAGTCGGTGAGAGCCGTGAGCGACATTTTCGAATCGATGACGACATCCCGGTTGTCGGGGAAGTGCAGGATAACATCGGGGATTTTCTTGCGTCCCGTCTCCTCGTCGCGCACGGTCTGTCCGCCCTCCTTGAGCATCACCTGCTCCTCATATTGCACGCCCTTCTCAAGCCCCATGTTCTCAAGGAGTGTGGAGAGTCTCAGCTCTCCGAAATTGCCCTGCGTCTTCGTTTCCCCGGTGAGGGCCGCCGTGAGTTTGTCGGCACGCTCTCCCAGGGCCTCTGCCTGCTGCTGGCTGGCCTTGATGGTGGCGCGCAGGTTCTCCATAGAGGTCAGCCGGTCCTTGTTGCTCTGCTCCACGCTCTGCCGCATCTGTTTCAGACTCTCATGGAGGGGATTGAGCAGAAGGTCGAGTTGTTGCTTGTTGGAGACGTTGAGCTCCTCGGCGCGTTTCTTCAAGATGTTCTCCGACACCGTATTGATTTGCTCGCGGATGAGCTGAGCCTGGCTGTCCATCTGTTCTTTCTGCTGCTGCCGCAACTCGTCGAGCTGACGGTTGTGCTGCCGGCTGATTTCGTCCTTCTGCCGCACAAATTCCTGTCGGGCCTCATAGAGCTGGGTCTCCGCGGCTTCCTTGGCAGTGCGGGCCGCCGCGAGGTCAATGCCCAACTGACGGGTCTGGTCCCTGAGCTGTCGCACCTCAGCATCGACACGATCGAAGTTTTCCTGCAGCATCCGCGCTTTGGCCGCCTGACCAGCGCTGCCGTTTCGGGCATAGAGAATGCCGCACAAGGCACCGACGGCAATGCCCAAGAGAATAAAGAGAATATCCATTTTTTAAGTCCTTAATGATTTGTATGGTTCATGATCATGAGCAAAGATAACGATTTTTGCGGATAACATGCCCACAGGCGGAAGATTTTTTTGTAACTTTGCGGCTGTTATGGTATTGAACTATATATGGATCGCTTTTTTCGTCGCCGCCTTTCTCACGGGAACCGTGGAGCTGGTCATGGGCGATACTACGGTGTTTCAACACATCGTGGACAGCACCTTCGACTCTTCTAAAAGTGCTTTCGAGGTAGCATTGGGGCTCACGGGCGTGCTGTCGCTCTGGCTGGGCATCATGAAGATTGGCGAGAAGGCCGGTGTTGTCAACGTTTTGGCCCGTGGATTGAGTCCTGTCTTCTCCAGGCTCTTTCCCGACATCCCCAAGGGCCATCCCGTGTTTGGAAGCATCTTCATGAACATTGCCTCAAACATGTTGGGGCTCGACAACGCCGCCACCCCCACCGGGCTTCGCGCCATGGCGCAGATGCAGGAACTCAATCCCAAGAAAGACACCGCCACCAATCCGATGATCATGTTCTTGGTGCTCAACACCTCGGGACTGACTATCATCCCGACGACGATTCTCGCCTTCCGTGCCGCCAACGGCGCACAGACTCCCACCGACGTCTTCATCCCCATCCTGTTGGCAACGAGCGTGGCTACCATCGCGGGGATCATCATCACCTCACTCTGGCAACGCATCAACCTGCTGCAACCCGTGCTGCTGATGACCATCGGCGGACTGGTGGCATTTGTGGGCCTCACGATATGGGGATTCGGACAGATGGACAGCAAGACGATGGGCACCGTCACGAGCGTGGCGTCGAACCTGATACTCTTCGGCATCATCACGCTGTTTGTCGTGGCGGGCTGGATGAAGCAAATCAATGTCTACGAGGCCTTTATTGAGGGCGCAAAGGACGGTTTCGCCACAGCCGTGAGAATCATCCCCTACCTGGTCGCCATCCTCGTGGCGGTGGGTGTGTTCCGCGCCTGCGGGGCCATGGACATGCTCATTGGCGGCATATCGTGGTGCGTGGAGCAGTGCGGACTCAACACCGACTTCGTTGGCGCGCTGCCCACAGCCCTCATGAAGCCACTGAGCGGCAGCGGTGCGCGCGGGCTGATGCTGGAGGCTATGCAGAACTACGGAGCCGACTCCTTCGTGGGGCGACTCTCGTGCATCTTCCAGGGCAGCACCGACACCACATTCTATATCTTGGCTGTCTACTTCGGCAGCGTCAACATCAAGTACACCCGCCACGCCGTGGCCTGCGGCCTGCTCGCCGATCTGGCCGGTGTGATCGCGGCGATTGTGGTCGCGTATGTATTCTTTGGATAGGTGTCGCGTCCCTACACACCCCAACACACCCCAGCACACCCCATCACACCCCAACACACACCCTACACACCCCAACAAACCCCAACAAAAAAAACATCAACATAATGCCAAACTTAAAATCACTCGCTAAGGACACAGCCATCTACGGGCTGAGCAGCATCATGGCACGATTCATCAACTATCTGCTCGTGCCCATCCAGACGGCAAGGTTCCAAGCCTCAGGCGGACAGTATGGAGTCATCACCAACGTCTATGCCTACGTGGCCCTGCTCATCGTACTCCTCACCTACGGCATGGAGACTACGTTCTTCCGCTTCATGAGCCGCGACGGGGAGGACCCGCGCAAGGTCTATGCCACCACACTGAAGATGGTGGGCACGACCTCACTGCTTTTTGCCATTCTTGTGGCACTCTTCATCCATCCGTTGGCCGCGGCCTTGGGCTACGCCGACCATCCGGAGTACATCCTCGTGATGTACGTCACGGTGGCCATCGACGCCTTCACAGCCATCCCCTTCGCCTACCTGCGCTATGCCCACCGCCCCATCAAGTTCGCCACGCTCAAGGTGCTCAACATCACGCTCAACATCCTGCTTAACGTCCTCTACCTCATCGTCTTCCCCGCCCTGAGGCTCAACCCCTTCGGCATCTACGACGATCAGTTCACGCTCGACGTGGTGTGGGTGTTCTACATCAACCTTTTCTGCACCGTGGCCACGCTGCTCATGCTTGGCAAGGAGCTCAAGGGCTTCGGCTCGCCTTTCGACTGGGCCACGTGCAAGCGCATGCTGTCCTACACATGGCCACTCCTCGTGATGGGACTGGCCGGACAGCTCAACCAGTGCGCCTCACAGATCATCTTCCCCTACGTCTACAACGGCACCCACGCCGAGGCTCTCCACCAGCTCGGCGTCTATGGCGCGTGCATCAAGATAGCCATGATCATGGTGATGATCACGCAGGCCTTCCGCTACGCCTATGAGCCCTTCGTGTTCGGCAAGTCCAAGGACCGCGACAACAAGCAGACCTACGCCAAGGCCATGAAGTATTATGTCATCTTCACGCTCTTGGCCTTCCTATGCGTGGTGGCCTACATGGACATCGTGCGCCACCTCATCGGCCGCAGCTATTGGGAGGGCTTGGAGATTGTGCCCATCGTGATGGCAGCCGAGATCATGTTCGGCGTGTTCTTCAACCTCAGCTTCTGGTACAAGCTCACCGACCACACCATCTGGGGAGCCTACTTCTCGGGCATCGGGGCCGTGGTGCTGATAGCCGTCGACATCCTCTTCATCCCCCACTTCAGCTACTGGGCCTGCGCCTGGGCCGGCTTCATCAGCTACGCCGTGAGCATGCTGCTGAGCTACTACATCGGGCAGAAGAAGTACCCCATCAACTATCCCATCAAGGAAATCATGGCCTACGTGCTGCTCGCCCTCGTGCTCTTCGCCGGCATGACGGCCTCCAACGAGCTGTTGCCCCTATGGGCGGCGCTCATCGCCAACACACTGTTAGGTTGCGTCTACGTGGCCTACCTGTTCAAGCACGACTTCTCGCCCTCCAGCCTGCCCGTCGTAGGGAAATACTTCAAGGCCGGCAAGAGATAGCGGCAAGGCCACCCTAACTCTCCCCAACCAACCCCACCGACAACAAATTCTTAAACCCTTATACTATGCAAAAGATTAAGATGCTACTCGCGGCGACACTCTTCGCCGCACCTGCAATGGCCGATGAAGGCATGTGGACGCTGTTCAACTTGCCACAAGCGGTCTACAACACCATGCAGCAGGAAGGTTTCTCCCTGCCCTATGCCGACCTCTATCAAAGCAGCGACGCCATCAGCCGCTCCGTGGTCAACTTCTCCGGCTATTGCTCGGGAGTCGTGGTGAGTCCCGACGGACTGGTCTTCACCAATCATCACTGCGGTTTTGAAGCCATCCGCTCCCACTCCACCGTTGACCACGACTACATGCTCAACGGTTTCTATGCCAAGAGCTACGAGGAGGAGTTGCCCAACGAGAACATGTTCGTATCCTTCATGATCAGCCAGCAGGACGTCACCGACAGTATTCTCAGCCACGGATACTACGAGCTGACGGAAGATGAGCAGGAAGAACTGATCAAGAACTTTGAGCAGCGCCTCAACCTGCGCGCCAAGGCACAAGACTCGACATACCACGTGGAAGTACAGCCTTTCTATGAAAGCAACAGCTTCTACGCCACTACCTATCAGGACTTCACCGACCTCAGACTGGTGTTCACCGTGCCCAAGTCGATGGGTAAGTTTGGTGGCGAGACCGACAACTGGATGTGGCCACGCCAAACCTGCGACTTCTCTGTGTTCCGTATCTATGCCAACCCCAAGACCAACGGACCGGCGGCCTACTCGAAGGACAACGTGCCCTACCATCCCAAGCACTGGGCACAGGTGAGCCTGCAAGGTTACAAGCAGGGCGACTTCGCCATGACGATGGGATATCCCGGAAGCACCAACCGCTATCTGTCAAGCTACGGCATCAAGGAGATGCGCGATGCTGAGAACGCTGTCCGCGCCCAGGCCCGTGGCGTGCGTCAGGAAGTGATGAAGCGCCATATGGATGCCTCTGAGGCCGTGCGCATCAAATACGACTCCAAATATGCCCAGTCGGCCAACTACTGGAAAAACTCCATCGGCATGAACAAGTGCATCGATTCGATCGGCATCATCCAGAACAAGGCCGCCTATGAACAGAAAATCGCCAGCTACGTAGACTCTACCGGCTTCCTCAAGGGACGGCTCAGCTTCCCCCTACTGCAGAAAGCCTACAACAACCGCTACCAATATGTGCACGACTATATGGAATATCGGGAGAACCTGCGTCAGTGTCTGCCCATCCAGCGCGCACTAAAGGCACTCAGTATGGTGAGCGACGAACTCAAGGACGGCAATGAAAAATCTGTCACCATCTCACTGCCCGTCGACACGGCTGAGTGGGATCTTGCCACAGAGAAGGAAATCATGGTGGCCATGTTGCGCAACTACCGAGAGAAAATTCTCGACCACGACTTGCTGCCTGATCTCTATCAGACCATAGACGGCGACTTTAAGGGCGACTACACCGCCTACGTTAATCAGCTGTTTGACAAGTCGGCACTAATGAAGGAAGGGCAGAGCATCGTTATAAACAAAAAGACTCTTCAGAAAGACTATGGCCTGAAGCTGATCAGTACGCTCATGAACTTCCTTAATAATATGAACGAGGCACTGAGCACTGAAGTCAGCAACCGCATAGAAAACCAGGAGCGTTACCTCTGCGCCGCCAAGCTGCGCATGGAGCAGGACATGCCCCACTATAGCGATGCCAACTTCACCATGCGCCTAAGCTACGGACAGGTGGGCGGATTCATGCTCGGCGGAAAGCCTTCAGGATACTACACCACGGCAGAAAGCATCATCGACAAGATGGACCGCTCGGCCCAACAACCCGACTGGAAGGCCGAGCCCATCATGCGCCAACTTCTGAGCTCCGACGACTTCGGCCCCTACCGCGACAAGCAGACGGGAAAGATGCAGCTCTGCTTCCTCACCAACAACGACATCACGGGCGGCAACAGCGGTTCACCGATGTTCAACGGAAAAGGTGAGCTCATTGGACTGGCCTTCGACGGCAACTGGGACAGCCTCTCCAGCGACATCAACTTCGACCGTCAGCTGGCCCGCTGCATCGGTGTGGATATTCGCTACGTGCTTTTCATGATGGACCGTTGGGGCCATGCCGACCGGCTGCTGAAAGAAATCAACGCCAAGTAATCATACCCACAGCATCCATTCACGAATAGCAGAGCCTGTGAATCTACTCACAGCCCGCAATACTCCGGCAAAGCCGCAGTTCCAAAGCTTGGAATTGCGGCTTTGACTTATGATATATAGTAGCAAGGAGGATGAAACTCCACTTTGATTGAACTTTTTTACCACAACCTGACCAAGAGTGAAAAGAATGTGTTATATACACACCACCGCCAAAAGCCCTTGTCCCGAAGCAAGAGTTATTAGAAATGGAACCATCATTAACAAAAACGATGTCATTGGTATCGTGTGTTGTGATGTAAACTCCGACCCCTCCTATGGTCGAATTTGGACATTCTCCTCTGTTATAAGTAATATGACCGTGGTTGGTAAAGGAACTTACTGCACATACGCCAACTCCTTCTGCCCCATCTGTTCCTGCGGTGGACAAACTATAAATATAGTTATAAGATATGGAGCCTTCGTTGACAAATGATTGGGCAGAATAAGCATGGAATACACCTCCACCCCAAATGCAAGCAGTAGTTCCAGCATCTGTTTGTGCAAGTGCATTTCCTATGACATTAGCATTTTCCCCAATATGCAGGTCTCCTGCATTGAAAATGCCACCACCCAAAGGGGAAACAGAAAAACGTTCGCAGACATTTCCCACTACATTTCCTCCAGAAAAAATCAGCTTACCCACATTGAAGATGCCACCTCCTACAAAACACCATGCTGTACTGGCATCACCCAGAGGGCTATTTCCGCCCCATTGTTCAGGCGATTCAGACATCCCTGTTCCGCCAGTGATGCAGCCACCGACGGTTGTCAGTCCTAAGCCATTGTCCGTGGTTGAGGGATTTAACCAGTAGTGGTAAGTCTCATGCTCTTCCCAGTAGCGGGTGGTCTTCGTGGCAGCTTTGTCCTCAATGGTCAATGTCCTATCCTTACCAATGGAGATGACATGATCCGTACCACTTTCCTTCACCAGTTTGACAATGTGGTCGTTCAGGTCAAGAACCGTCTCGCCCTCAGGCACCACCCAAGCGGCTGACAGCGTAACGTCAGTTGTGAGCCGATAAGTACCAGCTTCAGTAGGCAGTGCGTTTGTAGTTGACCACTCAATATAAGTCTGAGCCTGCATCTGCAAGGCAAACAGAGCAACAATGATCAAAAACAATTTCTTCATTTTCTTGTTCTTTCTTTTCTTTGGCTTCCAGTCCCTCAAAGCCTATTAATACGCAAGAAACGTGGTACTGATATGTTCTACATCTTTCAAGTGAGGCTCTGGTAAACCTATGAACAAAGATATAGTGCAACAGCCCACGCTATCGCGTGGAGAATCACTATGCCATCTTATGTTCATTTGAAATTTACCAGATTTCACTTGACAAGAATAGACATAACGTCTCTCATTTTTACCGATAAGTTGCCACAGCAGACCACTGCCCACCATGATTTTTATACGTAGACGTCTTTATTAAACGATTCTGCTTATACGCCACAAGAAGTACGTTACCTCCCTGTGGCTTTTTTATCGCGTAATCATTCCTCTTCTTCGTCTTCTTCCCACATATTGTATTTCATTTGAGGCAGTGGCTCGGTTTCAATAAAACTTTCGCCGTTATCTTTGGCTCTACCATCGTACTGGTTACCACCTCCTTCGATGGAGGAATTCATCAGTTCCTCTTTGTCAAACAAGACGATAAGCCTTGTCTCAGGTATCATATAGGTTGATTTTTTCATATTACTTCTTATTTCTTATTTGACAATCACTTTCTTACCATTCTTGATATAAACACCTTTTTGAGGCATGCTAACACGTTGACCAGAAAGGTTGAAATATTCGTTGCCAGTTGCTACATTCTTAGCAATGGTTTGGATACCAGTAGTCTCGTTGTCAAACAACAGGTTGAACGTGCGAGCATTGTTGGCCACACCCTTGAGCATGAAATAACAGCGCAGGCCGCGGAAGTTGGCGGTGTAGGCATGGCTGTCGGGCCACATCAGTGTGTTGTTCCCAGTGAGGAACAGAATTTTCTGGTTGTCATTCTCCAAATAGGTTTGACTGAAGACGGGGATGAACGAAACATAGTTTGTCTCGTAGGAATTCACCTTATTTTTAATCACCACACCAGTGAATGTCGGGTCTTTCACGTCGCCCGTGGCAGCAGACACCTTGATAAGATATGGTTTACCAGCCTCGATAGATGTTGCTCTCGTGAAATTTATGGTCACATCGAGTTCTCTATTATTGATTGTTGATCCTTTCATCTCCATTAGTTCAACGTCTTCGCCGAAGCGCTTCTTCAGCATGGTTTCATCCACGTCGAAGGGCAGGCCGATGGTACTGTAGCAGCCATCACCGAAGATGGTGCGGCCAATCTTCACACTGATGGGCTCGCCGTTGTACTTGTCCAGGCGTTCGGTATTGTCAATGTACTCATCCACAACGGGCAGACCAATCTCCACCTCATGGTCGCTGTTCTTGTAGATGTCGAAGAGGGTGCCCTCATACAGTTCCTCGTCCTGTTTGAAGTGTTGCAGGTCCGTGGTGCTCACGTTGGTGCCATAGCCGGTAGTCACCACGCCGCAGGTTGGCGTGAAGCCGGTGTCGGTGGTGTTGGCCTTGCGGATGCCCACGCCGATGGGTGTTGTCGTGTCCAATGCCCCGTTGACATTCAGCTTGCAGGTGTTTTCTGCCGTATAGAGCAGCACGTTGCTGGGCGTTGCCCCGGTGTCCGTCAATGTGTTTCCGCTGATGTTCACCTTACCCTTGATGTCCACCACCTTATTATCGATATACATGGCACCGCCGCCGTTGAGGGCCGTGTTGCCCGTAATGACGATGCCGTCGCCCGTCGTTCCGCCGTCGATGGTGAATTTCTTACCGGCATGATAAATACCGCCGCCATAGCCGGCAAGAGTCTTATGCAATACTCCGTAGTAGTCATCGCCCTCTCCGGCTGTACCTCTGCATACGTTGCCGGTTATACGTGTTCCGCTAAGAAGCTGACAACTACCATTCGTTACGGTTACAATACCTGCTCCCTGACTTGAAGCCATATTGTCAGAAATCTCGCCATCGTTGACCAAAGTGCTAAAGCCATATACCATTAATCCCCCAGCATATTCGGCCTTGTTTCGCGTAATCTTTCCATGATTATAGAATTCAACATAGCTGCCTTCAGTTGGAGTACTTAAATAGACTCCTCCTCCACCACTTGTTTTGCCAGATCCCAGTTTACTTATGACCTGATTATCAGAAATAACGCCATTGGCTAAATTGGTGATTATCGCACAAGTGGCATATATCCCGCCACCTTTTGGCTGACAACCTGAATATATGGTATTATGTGAAATTTCACCCTCGTTTATCATAGTCACCCCATAAGAAGCAGATCCATATAAACAGACACCGCCTCCTAAAGGATTATTAGTACTACGACCTTCATCATTCAGTGAATTAAAAGAAATTATCCCTTTATTGGTAAAAGACATTTTTCCATGTCCTTTTTCATTATTTATATACACACCACCACCGTTAGCCCTTGGTCCGACGTGGCAAGAGTTATAAGAAATGGAACCATCATTAACAAAAACGATGTCATTAGTACCGCGTGTTCCGATGTGAACTCCGACCCCTCCTATAGGCGAATTTGGACTTTCTCCTCTGTTATAAGTAATATTACCATGGTTGGTAAAGGAATTTGCAGCACCTACGCCAACTCCTTCTGCCCCATCTTTTGTTGGTGCGGTGGCCAAACTATAAATATAGTTATAAGATATGGAGCCTTCGTTGACAAATGATTGGGCAAAATAAGCATGATACACACCTCCTCCCCAACAGCAAGCAGTAGTACTAGCATCTGTTTGTGCAAGTGCATTTCCTATGACATTAGCATTTTTCCCAATATGCAGGTCTCCTGCATTGAAAATGCCACCACCCAAAGGGGAATAATAAAAAAGTTCGCAGACATTTCCCACTACATTTCCTCCAGAAAAAATCAACTTACCCACATTGAAAATGCCACCTCCTACAAACCAACTTGCTGTACTGGCATCACCCAGAGGGCTAATTCCACCCCATTGTTCAGGCGACGATTCAGACTTCCCTGTTCCGCCAGTGATGCAGCCACCGACGGTTGTCAGTCCTAAGCCATTGTCCATGGTTGAGGGATTTAACCAGTAGTGGTAAGTCTCATGCTCTTTCCAGTAGCGGGTGGTCTTCGTGGCAGCTTTGTCCTCAATGGTCAATGTCCTATCCTTACCAATGGAGATGACATGATCCGTACCACTTTCCTTGACAATGTGGTCGTTCAGGTCAAGAACCGTCTCGCCCTCAGGCACCACCCAAGCGGCTGACAGCGTAACGTCAGTTGTGAGCCGATAAATACCAGCTTCAGTAGGCAGTGCGTCTGTAGTTGACCACTCAGTATAAGTCTGAGCCTGCATCTGCAAGGCAAACAGAGCAACAATGATCAAAAACAATTTCTTCATTTTCTTGTTCTTTCTTTTCTTTGGCTTCCAGTCCCTCATGGATGCAGATAATGATTTTAAAGTTTTCAAAGCGTGGGGACTATTGCTAATCTTGAGTTTGTTGAAATTCAGTAATTTCTTCATTTCGGTAGATTCTCAATACGCTTTTGTCATTAACTCAAGTTATCAGTGGCGAATACCTGCCAATGGGTGCTGCCACGAACTCTACGGTTGCAAAGATAATGGCTTCGGTATTTCCCTCCGCAAACTACCAGATAGTGATTTGACAATTTGCCAAACCACCATCCGAGCCCTCCCCCATTTTTTACTGTTTTGCGACGCTTTTTAATGAAATACAGAGGCACAAAGATGAAGACAAAAATCAGGTTCTTCCGAAAAATGGAGTGATAGATAGAAGATTGTAGCAAAAAAGAAGAAAACTACTGAACTTATTGTGTATATTTGAATTACCACAAACAAATATATAACAATGAACAGCAGTTTTCTATAT
>Ga0310695_10007580_pt1 | contig 17271 bp, 10 predicted proteins | sample RumenRJG_04DNA_FD_203882 | JGI IMG/M metagenome (GOLD analysis project Ga0310695, IMG submission 203882) | Bovine rumen microbial communities from Lethbridge, Alberta, Canada - RJG_04 (v2) (version 2) | ecosystem: Host-associated > Mammals > Digestive system > Stomach > Rumen | place: Canada...
TTAACAAGATTCACACAAAAGGCCAGTTCACTTCAGTGAACTGGCCTTTTCTTGATATTGATTTTTTGATTACTTGTCTTTAACCTCTGCAAGTGTCAACTGTCAGGCAAGAGAACATCACCAGGCGTATGCGGCATAAGAACACTTCCAGGCGTATGCAGCAAAAGAACATCCCCACGAGCAAGGGGGATAAGAACATCCCCGGGTACATGCGGCATTACCAGTCAGAGGGGATGATGTCATCCCATTCGTCGCTTAAAAAGTGAATTGCGTATTTCTGATCGAACTTATCAAAAAATGCTATGCTGTCCCGGGCCATGATCTGGCTGCGTAATTCTCTTGCTTTTTTTAAATAGGCTTCCGCAGTCTGTTTTCTGGTTTTATAGAGTCTGTCCAGGGCTGAATCATCCATGAACATTTCACCGAACTGTTTTCTGGCGGTAGTTTCTCTGGCAAGATACACATAGTAATCTATTTCAATGGCGTCTTTATCATATTGGTCCTCGAGGTACATTCTGCCGGGGACTTTTTGGAATCCGGGTTTTGGAAGGCCTGTAACCGGGTCGAAAGACAGTTCCGGGTAATATTGTGCCTTTTTGAAGCGGATCAGGGGCGGTTCGATGCCACCCGTTCTTGATTTTTCCAGAAGCGGAAGACAGCATTTTTTGAATTTTTTGCCGCTGCCGCAGGGACAAGGGTCATTTCTTCCTGTATGCTTGTAGGGGCTGGCTTCTTCCTTTAGCATTTTTTGGACGAGAAAGTCTTCATCGATGTCTTTGTAAGCGTCACTGACAACAGGGGTTTCCGGATGCTCAAATTTAAACCAATACCCCGCTTCCTTTTTCAGGGAATAGTCGGTCCGAATGATTACATCATCTCTGTAGTCATAGAGAAGATCCAGATGATCTGCATATTCTCCAACAAGACGCCTGTCAACCATTCCCTTCTCGATCCACTTCTTTACATCAGGCATATATTCACATATATGCGCCTTGGTCATCATATCGCAAATAAAGGAGATGAACTCGTAGTCGAGGTCCTCTTCCGGTATAGTTTCAAACTGCCGCATCATCGTCAGAAGACTATCCAGAGGAATGCTGTGATCAAGATACTTTTGAATTGCGATCTGCGCGTAGCTGATCCGGGTAAAGGTATTTATCTCCGTATCATACAGAAACTGCTTGAGAAGAGCATTATTATCGTCAAAGAGCTGGTAGAGCACATGCGGCAGGTTCTCAGTGGCGATATCTCCGAGCCAGGATGAGTCATCTTCCCCCAGTATGTGCAGGATGTCCCCGATTTTCTTAAAGGCCGTTGTATCCTTCCACTCAGCCAGGAAAAATAGGCCGAAAAGGGAATCATTCAGAAGCTGACTGTCCTCGAGAGATACATCCTTGTCCTGACTGCGCAGTTGATCCAGGGTTTTATGAAAATAGGCGGAGGCTTCTTCCTTATGAGAACGGATGAGCGACAGCTCAGCATCACTAATGAACTTCTCATCGTTATTTCCCAGATTGTGAATAACTTGTAAAAGTTGATTCATTTTTGTATTCCTTTTTTGTATTTCGATTTGCCCTGAATGATTGATGACGTTGGTGCCATGTGTTTTATACTCATAAACGAAATCGCTTGCCGATTTCGTTTATGAGCCCCCGTCGGCCGCGTGCCGCAAAGCGGCTAAACACCTTACGCGGCCGGTCGCAACTTTATACTCGTTAACGGAATGTATTTCTGTTAACGAGTATAACCGGCTTGACGAATAGTGAAAAATACTAGGTATCAACGTTTCTATGCGGCTAACGTACGTGCGGGAGATGGAATCCTTCAGTCTGCACTGCTTTCAGGGATAAGCCGGTCAAGAATCTTCTGCTCATCGTAGCTGGGAGCCTCGGCATTTACGGCATTCCAGATAGGACGAAGCCCGGCTTCATCAGACTCCAGATCTTCCACAATGACGGAGAAGTCTTTTCCTTTCCTGACTTTTTTCGTGACCAGACGGATCTGTTCAAGCAAACGCCCGTTATTGATGCCTTCCTTGATGCCTTCCTTGATGCCTTCCTTGATGCCTTCCTGCTGCCCTTTCTGGAATCCTTCCTGCTGTCCTTTCTGAAATCCTTCCTGCTGTCCTTTCTGAAATCCTTCCTGCTGCCCTTTCTGGAATCCTTCCTGCTGTCCTTTCTGAAATCCTTCCTTGTGGCCTTTTTCTATTGCATCCTGTTCAATTGCCCAGCGGTGTGCTTCTTCATCATATTCCCAATAATACATCTCAATCACCTCACTTCGATATCTCTGCAGAACATCGGGAAGAATGCCGTCATTGATTGAATCACTGATAACATCAGAGGCTGCTTTCCAACGCTGGTCTTTGTCCTGGATGTTATCGAGAGCATTTCTCATCCGGCATACGAATCTGGCATACTGGGCGAGCGAAGAGCATTTTTCCAGCAGTTCCGCATTCCTTCCATCGTTGATATTGATCATACGGACCTTTAGTTCGATCTCGGGGGTATCCACCCTGCGCTCAAAAAGGTCGGAAAGATGGAAGATAACCTCATCTGCCTGCTCATTCCTGCCGTTGTAAAAAACGATAAACTGGGGTGCGGGGATCTTTACCATCCTGGCTCTGTAAAGAAGCTTTCCGTCGATCATTTTGCGCATAAGGTCAGAGTAGTAGTGTAAGAGACGGAGAGCAATATTCGCCGAGGTAGTGGTGGACTGGTGCTCGTAGACGCCGAGTGTTCTGTCAATAATAAAGGACAGGTCGTTCTTCAGGCGCAGGAAAAAGCCTCTGTCGCTTTCGAGGGTTGTATATTCAATCTCCTCCGCGTTCCCGTACGACGTCCCGTTGAGCGCATTAAAAAGATCCAGAAGATTTTCCTTATTCTCGCCAAAGATGAGCGAGAAAAGAGTTGCTTTGTACTCCCTGTTGTAGTATTTTTCCATTGATTTCTTCACCCTCCTCCGTATTTTGGGTAAAACCGGTAGGACAGGATGAAGCTGTGCAAAGAGAGCGATGAAAAATGCTCATGCAACTAGGCGGGACAATCGGCTTCCGGGTACAGACTTCACCCGTCCGCTGCCGGTTGACAGTATGTTCCGCAGTCTCTGTACTCGGGAACGACAGATTGTGCGTTGCAGGAACACCGGCTAAAACCGTCCAGTCCGGTTGGCCGGTGCATTTTCATCTATTTCAGGATACTAGGGCAGGGAATGAAAGTCAAGGAAGGCTCCATGCCGTTTATGCTTTTCTTCACGCTGCGTTCGGCGATTCCAATACGCTTCGCGTGCGCCGGATGCCGTAAAACTCCGGTTTTTGTACGCTCCGGTGTACAAAAACACGTCGAATTTCAGGTGGGCCTGTACTGTAACAATATCTCTGAATCAACTCCAGCCACTCACTGGCGAATCTTGCTCATTGCCGGATTGTCTGATAGACTTCTTTTAATGAGGATTTTTGTATTTACCGGGCTTTTTTAGGATTATTCAGTTCCGTTATTATTACAAGTTCAGCAATCTTACAAGCTCAGTATTGTGAGTGATGAACTGTTTTACAGCGTTTTCCACGGGGAAAGATATGAGTTACGGATATAATAGCTACAACCAGTATTGGTTCACTCTGGACAGGAAACATGGTTTCGGGATTCAGTATGTTGAGTATGTAGGCAAGGAAGAAATCTGCCATACCTTATATGAGGACGGCACTTTTGTGCCCTCTGCTGAGAAGGAAGAGGACAGCATAGATGATTTACGATATCTGGAACAGCTGGTCGATGGCAGATGGAGCAGGCCTTCCAAGAAGGAAAATGCGATTCTGGAAAAACTGACTGCAAATGGCAAGTGTGATTTTTCCCTGGGCAGAGATAACGAGATCCGGGCGGTGATCACAGACCAGAAACAGCGCTTTGAGGTGAAGATTAAAATTGAAGAAAAATTATGGAGATCACGTACCGCTGTCTGCAGCTGCGGGAAGACCGACTGTATTCATGCCAGGGCAGCAGGTTTTTTCCTTAGGCAGAGAAAACATGCCTTGCAGCATGCCTTTATTATCTCGTCGGAACCTGTGGATAAATCCCTTTTTCTGGAACCTTCGCTCAAATCTGCTATTAAGAACTTTGTCCAGGGAGATCTCAGTGCGCCGATGGTTCTCTCTTTGAGGAGGATCATCCAGATGGTGGATGCTGCACACAGCAGTGACTATTACTGGCTGTTTCACTCCTATATTCTGGAACTCTATCCGGCTTATGATGATTATAATGCCCATTTTCTGGAAGAGCGGTATGATTATCTTCTGGCTGCCCTCTTTGACGATCCCGGATACCGGGAATCTGTCCTGGAAGAAGGTTCCTATGCAGATCCGGACGAATATGAAAGCCGACAGGATCGCTCCAACAGGGCCTGTTTTAAGCGTGTCCTGAAAGCCTATAACAAGGTTGTCAAAGAGCTGGATGTGAGGGGAGATTATACAGAGAACGTATATAAGGAACTTCTTCTGAAGCACAGGGGCAATCTCACCGGGCTTCTCCATTACTATGCAGTGGGGAAAAAGGAGCTGAGCCTCTTTGATCTTCCTTTCCTTGAACTGATCGCGAAAAATGCTCTCCCGGATTCCGGAGAGGCAGTTGAAATGGAAGGTTCTGTGCTCACTCGGAGTCCCGATGGGAATTCTGCAGGGGAGCAGGCTGAGCCCATCGTGCTCAGTCAGGAGGACCTGCAGACTGCAGCCATGAAGATGGATGTCCTGTATTTTGAAGAGGATGCGGAGCGGGTATTACGCCTGCTTGCCGGTCTTCTTTCCGCGGACAGAAGGGTGGAGCTTTATGCCGGGTTGAGGAATTTTACCCTGCCCATGGAAGTCATCAAAGAGCTTCCGGTCGAGGATCAGCGGAGGCTGATCAACAGTGTTCCTCTCACCGAGGAAAATTTCCGCTATTGTATGGATATCCTTCTGGCAGACAGCAGCCCTGCGGAGACGGGACGTTTTATTCTCCGCACGGTCGGCAGGTTCGGCCGTTCCGGGGATACTGTTCTGAAAAAATGCGTTGCCGATGCGGCCGCCCGGCTTCCGGACAGCCGGCTGCTGCTCGCTTATGTTGTGTACAGGCTTAATCTCAAGGGAAGATGGCAGGCCCCGGAAGGAATTCCGGAGAAGGAGCTGTCATTCTGTTTTGGCAGCAGTTTCGAAATCGTCAATGAAACCAACCGTTTTCATACCCTTTTCGAAATTATTGATCCCGAATCCGGCCGGATGATCTTTTCTGTCAAGGAGGAGAACGGAGCGCTGTCCTGGTATCAGTCCCCGCTGATGAGGGATCTCTATACACCTGACCTGGTCCGAAAGGTCTGCATCAGGGGCAGAGAAGAAGAATATCGTCAGGCGGCAGAAAAGGCGCAGGATGCCGTAGACGCCTATTTGTTTGAGCAACGCAACAAGAAATTTGCCGGTGAATATCGGAGATTCTGCAATAATCTGTCAGATGAGAAGCTTTTGTTTACGGATGCCGGCAAGGTCGGGATCGAGTGGCTGGTCTATCGGGAGGACGGGGCAAACGCACTTGCTTTCCGGGTCGGCCGCGGCAGGATGTATGTGGTCAAAGACGCACCGGAATTCATCAATTCTTTTAAAAAGGGGACTACAACGGAATATGGCAGGGACCTGATCCTGACTCATGAAACAGACAACCTCCACGAGGACGATGCTGCCATGATCAAGGTCCTTTTGACCGCGAAATACAAAAAAGGCCGCAAATCAGACAAAAACAACAAACGCTATATTACTGTGAGCGACAGCCTGCTGGGGAATCTGTTTGAGTACCTCACAGGCCGCACCATCAGCTACAATGATACTCCCTGTCTGCTGCGCATGGAGCCTGCAAAGATCCGCCTGAAGATCAGCAGCAAATATGTCCTTTCTACGGATCTGGACGGGAAGACGCAGGATTTCCTCAATCTTTCCGGCCGGGGTTACCTTCTGACCAGGCAGGCAGACGGCAAAGGTATGGAAACCAGTGTCATCGACCGGGCGGAGGCTTCTGCGGATGAGGCAGGCCTGATTGAGCTGGTGCACCGCAATCCCGGCACCTGTGTCAAACCGATCCTGGGAGACTTCCGAAAAAATATTTATTCCCGCTTTTTTGAGATGATCGATGTGGACAAGGGTGTGCAGCGGGAGCTTTCCATGGGAAGAGTCCGCCTCAATACATACTTTGACCTGGAAAAATCGACGGTCACAGCCCGCACCGTGGCTGTCAGGGACGGAAAAGAGCTCCCTGCAGGGAAATTGACCGAGCGGATCGATCAGATGAAGTTCGAACTTCTGGAGAATTATCTCGGCGCGCTGGGCTTTGAAGACGGCAGGATGACGGACGAAAGCCATGTCCTGAATTTCTTCCGTCTGGATTTTACCCGCCTGAAGAGTCTGACCAATGTCTATCTCTCCGAGAACCTGCAGAATAAAGAACTGAGATCTGTCGGCAAGCCTGTCATCCGGGTGGCCTATAAGAATAACCTTGTCAGTGTTTTCATGGAAAAGAGCGACTACGACGAGTCCGATCTGGAAAAGATCATAGCCGGCCTGCGGAAAAAGAAAAAATTCATTCTCCTCTCCGGCGACCGGATCGTAGATCTGAGCAGCGAGACCGCTCGGGATTTGGGGGAAGCCGTGAGGGATTTCGGCATGAACCCCAAAGATCTCTATCGGAAAAAGACTGTTTCCATGGTCGCCGCCATCAAGGCCTTTTCTCACGAAAGATGCTGCCGTGTTGACAAATACCTGCGGGATATGATCGAGGAAATCCGCTCTTTCAAGGAAGCGGATATTCCTCTGCCTGAGCTGTCGGCCGAACTCCGCGATTACCAGGCGGAAGGATTCCGCTGGCTGTCCATCCTGTCCCGCTATGGCATGGGAGGAATACTGGCGGACGATATGGGCCTTGGCAAGACCATCCAGATCATCGCCCTGCTCAAATCGGATCGCAGCAAAAAGCCCAGCCTGGTGGTCTGCCCCAAAAGCCTTGTTTTCAACTGGATCAGTGAATTTGCCCGTTTTGACGGATCCACTGAGGTCGTCCCCGTTTACGGACCCGACAGCCGGCGGAGCGAGACGATCAGCGCCATCGATTATAAAAAGAAGGCGGTGTATATCACCTCCTACGATTCTCTTCGCAATGACATCGGTAAATATTCCGGTGAATTTCTTTATGGGATCCTGGATGAAGCCCAGTATATCAAGAATGTCCACGCCCTTAAGACGAAGTCCGTAAAAGAGCTGAAGGCCCGGCACCGCTTCGCCCTGACCGGGACGCCGATCGAGAACAGCGTCGTGGACCTGTGGAGCATTTTCGACTATATCATGCCCGGATATTTTGAAGAGCTGTCACAGTTCAGGGACAGCGATCCCGCCGCCATTGCCCGCAAGTCCGCTCCTTTTATTCTCCGCAGGGTAAAAGGGGATGTGCTGGAGGATCTTCCCCCCAGATATGACCGGATCCTTTCCGCGGACATGACGGACGGGCAGCGCAGGCTCTATGAGGCCATGCGCCAGAAGGCCAGGCAGCAGCTGGAAGAGGGCGGGAAGGCTTTTGATATTCTGCCCTATCTCACCAGGCTCCGCCAGATCTGTGTCGATCCGGGCATATTTGTAGAGGACTACAGCGGAGGAAGCGGAAAGTTGGAGATGCTCTCCGAACTGATTCCGGAATACCTGCAGGAAGGTCACAGGATTTTGATCTTCTCCCAGTTTGTCAAAGCGCTGGAGTCTGTCAGACGGCTGCTGGACAGACTCGACATCCCCTCCTATTTCCTCAGCGGGGCTACATCCGCTGCAGACAGGATTGAAATGATGGATTCCTTCAATAACGGAAGCGGGATCGACATCTTCCTGATTTCTCTCAAAGCCGGCGGCACCGGCCTGAATCTCACCGGTGCGGACACCGTGATCCATCTGGATCCCTGGTGGAACGTCGCCGCGGAAAACCAGGCATCCGACCGTACGCACAGGATCGGCCAGACCCGGAACGTCGAGGTGATCCGGCTCATAGCCGGCGACAGCATAGAACAGCGCGTCGTGGAACTTCAGGATATCAAAAAGGAAGTCATCCGCCAGGTCATTTCCGATGACGACGGCTCCGTCACCAGCGCCCGCCTGGAAGACATCGCCTTTGTGCTGGACTGATATTTTGTTTGAAAAAGAATCGTATTTCGCTATAATAGTGTCGTACAGAGGATCGTATATTAAACAAATGACTTGATAATGATCGGGCGATTTGATAATCAGGAGAGAAGGATGAAAAGAATTGCGAGCCTGTTTCTGGCATTTGTCATGGTATGTATGGTATGCGCAGTCAGTGTGCCGGTATATGCGGGCGATTTTGATAAAGCTGTCGGCGTCTGGAAGCTGGAGGAGATGTCCGGTGACAATACCATGTCAAAGGAGGATCTGAAGGAATATGAGCGGCTGGGAGTTGCAATGTATCTCAAGCTGCGGAAGGACGGAACCTGCAAATTTTCCCTGTACGGGGATACCATGGAGGGCACCTGGAGTGAATACGGCATTGTTCTGGATAATGCCTGGTTCACCTATATTCTGGACGGCGATAAACTGGTCCTGGACAATCAGGACGGCAGCGATATGATCTTCACCAGATCTTCCATGGATGAAATCTATAAGATCCTCGGCTATCAGAAGGGCATTCTGGATGAGGATGTCCATTATTCAACAAAAGAAAAGAAAATCCTGGACACGGATATAGCTTCTGTTGTGATCACTGGCTACAAGGCGGATATGACCGGTTTTACGGTATCAATGCGCTGCAAGAATAAGACGAGAAACGAAATCACGATCGGCTTGGACAAATGTGTGCTCAATAAATACATTTTCCATCCGGAATGGTCCGAAACGCTTGACAAAAGAGAGACGCTGGAGACAAAGATGAGGATTATCCCGGCTGAAATCGCCAAGACGGGAATCTCAGTTGTCGATGAGATGATCCTTCAGATGCACTTATCGAATGCCACAAACGGCAGGACGATCAAAAAGGGAATCATGGCGACCGTGTATCCGACCGGAAGGAAAGCGGATCAGGTCCGCACCCCCCTCAGAAAACCGGTGGAAAATGAATACAGGATCCTCGTGAATAATACCTGTGCCTATATCATACAGGGGATCGATCCGGAGGATACCAGGGGACTGGCTGTCAACTGCTATCTTGAAAACAGGTCCAAAGGCACACTGAATTTTGTCTGGAGCGATGTGACGATCGATGGCAAACCCGCCAAAACCGTCTACGAGGAATCCGTCCTGCCGGGTACCATCGGGTATTCCGATGTCATTTTCCTCAAGTCCGAACTTGAGGGAACAGGAATCAATATCAGTGATATTTCGACCATAAAAGGCAAACTCAGGGTATACGACAAAACAAAGACTACACCGCAGCTGGTCCAGGAAAAGGAGTTTACTTATACACGGAAATGATGCCTTGTCATGTCCGGATATTTCCCGGCTGTTCAGTGCCCGGAGATCGCTGCTTACGGAAACTTGCACACTTGCACACATAAAATCATTTGGTCCTGACTGTTCAGCACAGGGAAAGCAGATGTTCAGTATCTGCATTCCCCGGGTGCTGAACAGTTTTTTCATGGAAAAACTCTTAATTGATGTAAAAATGAAAAAATCTCTTTTTATGGAAAGAAATCTCTCAAGGATGCTCTTTTTGATGTAAAAACTGGACAAAACAATTAGATTGTGTTAGATTTAATTGCTCGATTTAAAACATAATGATTTTCGTTTTTTCAGATGATGTATTTCAAAATATGATACATCTGCTGACGATCATTATTTTTACAGAAAAGACGAATCGTTGCAGGTCAGCCTGAAAGGGGCAGTAACTGTAACGTCAAATCACGATGGAGGTAAATAATGGCTGAAGCTGATCATAGATATGATTGTCTGCTGCTTGAGCGTCAGTTGTGCTTCCCCCTGTATGCATGTTCCAAGGAGATCATCCGCCGTTACAAGCCTATGCTGGACGAGCTTGATCTGACCTACACGCAGTACATCACGATGATGGCCATGTGGGAGCACAGTGAGATGAATGTCAAGGAACTGGGGAAGTGTCTGTTTCTGGATTCCGGCACCTTGACACCGGTTCTCAAAAAGCTGGAGGCAAAGGGCTATATTCACCGCGGACGGTCAAGGACGGATGAACGCAATCTGTCGGTGACCATCACGGAAGAGGGGATGAAGCTGCGCGACCGTGCGCTGGCAGTTCCCACACAGATGGCCTGCTGTGTCGACCTGAGTCCGGAGGAGGGAATGATGATGCACTCTCTTCTGCATAAAATATTGAATAACCTGAACCACGAATGACAGCACTATATTATTTTTTACAGAACTATGCTATGATGGACTCTGTATGACAAAGTTTTGCGACCCACCCAAAACCACAACAGTTCGAAAAACTGGGGTTTTTAAACACAGAAGTGCAAACCTGAACAGTCAGGTTTCTGTTTTTTATAAAAATATATAAAAACATTTGAGAGGAAGATTATGTCCAGATTAACAGATAAGCTTTTCGGGACGCACAGTGAGCGTGAGATCAAGCGGATCCGTCCGCAGGTCGATCGGATTGAGGCGCTTCGTCCGCAGATGCAGGCACTGACCGATGAGGAACTGCGCGGTAAAACAGACGAATTCAGAAAGAGATTTCAGGACGGTGAGACATTGGATGACCTTCTGGTCGAGGCCTATGCAGCCGTTCGTGAAGGTGCGCGCCGCGCACTCGATATGGAGCCTTTCCGCGTACAGCTGATCGGCGGAATTATCCTGCATCAGGGCCGTATCGCCGAGATGCGTACCGGTGAAGGTAAGACCCTGGTCGCGACCCTGCCCGCTTACCTCAACGCTCTTGAGGGACGGGGCGTCCACATCGTCACGGTCAACGACTATCTGGCAAAGCGTGACGCGGAGTGGATGGGTCAGGTCTACCGCTTCATGGGAATGACGGTCGGTGTTGTCCTCAACTCCATGACTCCCAAGGAGCGCCAGGAAGCCTATGCATGCGATATCACCTATGTGACCAACAACGAGCTGGGCTTCGACTACCTGCGAGACAATATGTCGATCTACAAGGAGCAGCTCGTTCTGCGGGAGCTCCATTATGCCATCATCGACGAGGTCGACTCCGTCCTCATCGACGAAGCCAGAACCCCTCTGATCATTTCCGGCCAGAGCGGCAAGTCCACCAAGATTTATGAGGCATGCGATATCCTTGCCGGCCAGATGAAGCGCGGCCAGGACGTCGAAGACCTGTCCAAGATCGATGCCATCATGGGTATCGAGCGCGAGGAGACCGGCGACTTCATCGTCAATGAAAAGGACAAGCTGGTCAACCTGACGGCAGAGGGTGTCAGCAAGGTCGAGAAATTTTTCCGCATCGAAAACCTTGCGGATCCGGAGAACCTGGAGATCCAGCACTGCATCATCCTTGCCCTGCGCGCCCACAACCTCATGCACCGCGACCACGACTACATCGTCAAGGACGACCAGGTCCTGATCGTCGATGAGTTCACCGGCCGTGTCATGCCCGGCCGCCGCTATTCCGACGGTCTGCACCAGGCGATCGAGGCCAAGGAGCACGTCAAGGTCAAGCGCGAGAGCAAGACTCTGGCGACCATTACTTTCCAGAATTTCTTTAATAAATTTGACAAAAAGGCCGGCATGACCGGTACCGCCCTGACCGAGGAGCGCGAGTTTCGTGAGATCTACGGCATGGACGTCATCGAGATTCCGACCAACCGCCCTGTCATCCGTTTTGACGATCAGGACGCAGTCTACAAGACGAAAAAAGAGAAATTCCGCGCAGTCGTGAATGCGGTCAAGGAAGCCTACGACAAGGGACAGCCCGTCCTGGTCGGCACCATCAGCATCCAGGTCTCCGAGGAGGTCTCCAAGATGCTCAAGAGGGCAGGCATCCCGCATAACGTACTGAATGCTAAGTTCCATGAAATGGAAGCGGAGATCGTCGCCGAGGCAGGCCGCCACGGGGCAGTCACCATCGCGACCAACATGGCAGGCCGTGGTACCGATATCAAGCTCGATGAAGAGGCCCGCGCCGCAGGCGGTCTGAAGATCATCGGTACAGAGCGCCATGAATCCCGCCGTATCGACAATCAGCTGCGCGGCCGAAGCGGACGTCAGGGAGATCCCGGCGAATCCCGTTTTTATATTTCCCTGGAAGACGATCTCATGCGCCTGTTCGGATCGGACCGCATGACCGCTATGTTCAACGCCCTGAATATCCCTGAGGACCAGGAGATCACTCACAAGTCCCTTTCCAAGGCTATTGAGGGTGCTCAGAAGAAGATCGAGAACAACAACTTCGGTATCCGTAAAAACCTGCTCGATTACGACCAGGTCATGAATGAGCAGCGTGAGATCATCTACGCCCAGCGCCGCGAAGTCCTCGACGGTAAGAGCATGCGCGACAGCGTATTTAACATGATCACAGACTTTGTCGATGGCATTGTGGACAACTGTATCAGTGATGATATCGACAGCGATGACTGGAACCTCACCGAGCTCAACGAGCTCCTGCTGCCCGTCATCCCCCTTCAGGTCATTAACCGCGGCCGCATACGCGAGCGCACCCGCGACGGACTCAAACAGCAGCTCAAGGAAGAGGCAGCTGCCCTCTACGAGTCCAAGGAAGCCGAATTCCCCGAGGCAGAGGCTGTCCGTGAACTCGAGCGCGTCGTCATCCTCAAGGTCGTCGACCGCAAGTGGATGGACCACATCGACGACATGGAACAGCTCCGCCAGAGCATCGGCCTGCAGGCCTACGGCCAGCATGATCCCCTTGTCGAGTACAAGATGGCCGGCTATGACATGTTCAACGAGATGACCCGCAATATCATGGAGGAGACTGTACGAGTCCTCTTCCACGTCAAGGTCGAGCAGAAGGTTGAGCGCGAGGAAGTCGCCAAAGCTACCGGCACCAACAAGGACGAATCCCTTGCCAAGCAGCCCAAGCGCCGCACCGACAAGAAGATCTACCCCAACGATCCCTGCCCCTGCGGCAGCGGCAAGAAATACAAAAACTGCCACGGCAGACCCGGAATGAGCCTTTAGGGCGAATAGCGGGTCTGACGTTGGAGACCCGGAATGAGCCTGTAAGGAGAAAAATAAAAACCTCAGAAGGAGACGCAATATATGCTACAACTGGATCAGATGAAGACTGAAATCCAGCAGTATGAAGACACCATGCACGAGGTCCTTCATTCTCTGGATCTCGAATATAAAAAGCAGCGCATCGAGGAGCTGCAGCGCGAGTCGGAGGCACCGGATTTCTGGTCCAACGCCGATGTCGCCAACAAGAAAATGAAAATGCTCAAGGATCTGCAGACCACGGTCGAGGATGCAGAGCACATTGAGACTCAGTATGACGATATTCTTATGCTGATCGAGATGGGAAACGAGGAGAACGACGAATCTGTAGTCGAAGGTGTCCGCGAGGAGCTGGATGAGTTCAAAAACAAGCTGGAGGAGATGCGTCTGGCGACACTTCTGACCGGTGAATACGATGATTCCAATGCGATCATGTCCCTGAACGCAGGTGCAGGCGGCACGGAGAGCTGCGACTGGTGCTCCATGCTCTACCGCATGTACACCCGCTGGGCGGACCGCAAGGGCTTCAAGGTCGACGTCATGAACTTTATCGACGGCGACGAGGCCGGCATCAAGTCCGTGGATTTCCAGATCAGCGGCCCCAACGCCTACGGCTATCTCAAATCCGAGCGCGGCGTCCACAGACTGGTCCGCATCTCGCCCTTCAATGCCCAGGGCAAGCGCCAGACATCCTTTGTCTCCTGTGACGTCATGCCTGATATCGAAAAGGATATTGATATCGTCATTAATCCCGACGATATCCGCATTGATACTTATCGTTCCAGCGGCGCTGGCGGCCAGCACATCAACAAGACTTCCTCCGCCATCCGCATCACTCACTTCCCTTCCGGCGTGGTCGTGACCTGCCAGAATGAGCGGTCCCAGTTCCAGAACAAGGACAAGGCCATGCAGATGCTCAAAGCCAAGCTCTATATGCTGAAGAAGGAAGAGGAAGAGGCCAAGCTCGCCGGCATCCGCGGCGAGGTCAAGGACATCGCCTGGGGCAGCCAGATTCGTTCCTATGTCCTGCAGCCCTACACTCTGGTCAAGGACACCCGCACCCAGGAGGAGACCTCCAACACAGGCGCGGTCCTGGACGGCGACATCGACCGTTTCATCAATGCCTACCTCCGCATGGGCGCCAACAAGGCCAGCCGCAGCGAAGAGGCATGATAAGACAGACAAGATTGAAACTGGAATCTAGATCGTATTTAATAGAAATAAGGCGGCTTTCATTTTATGCTCACATTACCGGAAACCATAAAACTGTTTGACAGCGACGCATATGCTGCGGACTTTACTGCGTCTGTCCTCTCTGCGGAACTGATTGAAAAAAAGAAGTCCAGCCATTGGGAGATCATCCTTGACCGGACTCTGTTTTTCCCAGAAGAGGGCGGACAGACACCAGATACCGGGACAATCGAAGGTTATCCCGTCATCGATGTGCAGCTGGACGGCAATGTGATCCGCCACAGCGTGAAAGCCAAAAAGACAGGAGACGGGCAGCCGCTCTTTATACCGGGACAGATTGTCCGGGGTCAGATTGATTTCGCCCACCGTTTCTCCAACATGCAGAATCACTCGGGTGAGCACATCCTGTCAGGACTTGTACACAACCGCTTCGGCTACGATAACGTGGGTTTCCACCTGAGTGACAACACGGTGACCCTGGATTTCAACGGCCCTCTGACAGACGAAGATATTCTCTGGCTCGAGCAGACCGCCAACCGCGTCGTCTGGGACAACAAAGAGATCCGCGGCTGGTATCCGGAGCCCCAGGAGCTGGAGTCCATCGAATACCGCAGTAAAAAGGAGATCGACGGTCCTCTCCGCCTTGTGGAAATCCCCGGCGTGGATATGTGCGCCTGCTGCGCACCCCATGTCAGAAGGACCGGAGAGATCGGCCTGATCAAGGTCATCCGGACCCTGCGCGAGCGCAGCGGCATCCGCCTGACCATTCTCTGCGGCAGCCGTGCCCTGGCCTATATGCAGACCCTGCAGAAGGCGGCGGAGGACGTCTCCCACCTGACTAATATGCCACGCGAAGAGATCGCGGCCGGAACATCCCGTATTCTTGATGAAAACGAAAGGCTCCGCCAGCGCGAAGCAGCCCTCGAAGCTGTTGTCACAGAGGCTCTTGCAGCTTCCGTACCGGCTGACCAGCAGGACGTGTTCCTGTTCACGGAAGGTGCCGACGGCAGCAGCGCCGGCATCGGCAACCTTGCCCAGCGCAGACTTGTCAATACTTTATGCGAAAAGCATCCCGGTTACTGCGGTGTCTTTGCCGGAAATGATGAGACCGGCTACCGTTACATCATAGGCGCCACCGGCACAGGCGATGCACGAGCTCTGAATGCCTGCATGAAAAAATACTGCGCTGTACGCGGCGGCGGAAAACCCGCCATGGTCCAGGGCTCCGTTCAGTCGACTGAAGAGATGATCCGCACGGCGCTACGCAAGTCACTGTACGAGCTTTCGGAATCCTGAGCGGAAACCATAGAAGAACGCAGAGGTATGTAAAGTCAGACAGAGACATGCAGACCTGTAATTCAATGATCTATCCCGGAAGTAAGGAGGAATCGAAATGGCTGGAGTAGCGTTATACCTTTTCCTGATCTTTTTCGTCTTAGTCCGTGTTTTGAATGCAGCCAAAAAAAAGAACTCCGGAACGGGCAGAACTGTTTCCGGAAACACAGCTTCGGGCAGCAGAACGAACAGACCTTTCTCCAAAGGTCCCATGGCTTCGGACGGTCACCGCGTACCTAAGGACCAGGACATTTCCTGTCGGCGCTATGGGCATAAGCATGAGGAGTTTGACACTCCGAGGTTCATTCCTCACGAAGACCCTGAAGAGGGGTATGTTATCCTTAACGGCGTCAGGATGAAACTGACGGAGGCTGACAACTACGAAAACAAAATCTGATGTTTTCCCGAGACGGTGTAAAGATACGGTATATGGTTTTATATCGAAAGCACGATCCTGGTGAGTCCAATGTGACTCATCAGGATCTTTTTTTTATGACGCTGCCCGTGTAATGTAATTTTCCGCTTTACGGCTGACTCTGCCCTGTTTGGGGCTCAGAAAGGTTCAGAAAGGGGTTCCGAAAGAACAAGACCCTCTCCGTAAGGCCTTGATTTTTTAAAAAGAAAGAGTATAATAAAAAATCAATTAACATGAAATATACCGAATATACATTATTGGCGGAGGGCAAAAATGGATTATAGAAAGTTACTGCATCATGAAGAGGACGATCTTAAGGCTTCTGCACATGAGTCGGCAGCAGAGCTTGAATATTGGAGCAAGCCGGATTTTGAGGGAGCTATGTATGACGACAGGATCTATACAATCGAGGACATCTATTCGCTTCCGGAAGGGGTGATTGCAGAGCTGATCGGGGGAAAGCTGTACTTTAAAGGGACTCCGAAGTCTATACATCAGGAAATCTCAGGGGAAGTATACTTTGACATAGTCAACCATATCCGTGGAAGAGGTGGGGACTGTAGAGTGTTTTTCCCGCCCTATGGAGTGTATCTGCACGGAGATGATTCCACCTATGTGATCCCGGATCTGACAATTGTCTGTGATCCGGATAAAAGGAAAGACGACGGATGCTTCGGCGTGCCGGACTGGGTGGTGGAAGTGATTTCCAAATCCACGCAGAAGATCGATTATGGCCTGAAGCTGTTTCTGTACAGGGAGGCGGGAGTGCGTGAATACTGGATCATCAATCCCGCCAACAGGACGGTCATGGTATATGTATTTGAAAGCGGGAGGGAAGACGCAGACCTGTATTCCTTTGATGATGCGGTGCCATGCCGCGTCTTTCCGGGCCTGGCCATCCGTCTTTCAGACAGATTGTAAGACTAAAACAGGTACTGGTTTTAGAGCAACAGCAGAGATCTAACCTGATTAAGATATCAGTGAATCTTAGAAACTGGTGAAAGACTAGCCTGCGCATTCTTGTGACTTCAGTCATGAGTTAGCTGGCTTTTATTTCCCCATATAAGGGAGTATTCGAACTGCCGTAACCGGCTGCCATTTTTTCCTGGAAGGATCCGGAACGGGAAAGGAGGTCCCGCTTCCGGGCATAATACTCCAGAGCAGGTGATCG
>Ga0310695_10007583_pt1 | contig 17268 bp, 11 predicted proteins | sample RumenRJG_04DNA_FD_203882 | JGI IMG/M metagenome (GOLD analysis project Ga0310695, IMG submission 203882) | Bovine rumen microbial communities from Lethbridge, Alberta, Canada - RJG_04 (v2) (version 2) | ecosystem: Host-associated > Mammals > Digestive system > Stomach > Rumen | place: Canada...
ATAAGCTCTTATAAAGTTTGTCGATTTCCTTTTTGGGCACATAGACATAGTTGCCAATCTGGCGAGAGGGGATAGAGTACTTCCTGATATGTGCCCATACAGAACTATCGTTTAGTCTGTACTTCTTGCAAATCTCACCAATGGTATAACAGTTCTCTGGTTCCATATTATATAAAGGTACGAGATCTTTGTCTTTCTTCGGTTTCTCGAATCGCTTGGGGAACATCTTATCTATGTCTTTCCTGTTAATTCGGGTCAGTCTGGTACCGAGATTAATGCTTTGTATTTGGCCCACACGAATAAGACGATACAAAGTATCTCGACCAACGCCATACATGGCTACGGCCTCAGGTATGGATATATAGTCGCGATAGTCAGGCACCTGGTCCGCTATTGCTTTAAGCCGTTCTTGCTTTTTCTCCTCATCCTTTCTCCGTTTCCATGCAACCTTCATGCACTTCTCGGAGCAGCACTTGGAGTCGAGTGTCTTGGCAACGAAGATGCTGCCACAGACTTCGCACTTCCTTTTGATTTCAAATTTCAATGCTGGCATATCTTTTCTACTATTAAATTTGTCTAAGTAGCGACAAGTAGGCATAAGTTTAATCTTTTCTACCAATAAGTCGTGTCGCAAATATGATGCAAAATTACAGTAAAAATCCGAAACCAGCAAGAAATGAAACAAAGTTTAACAATACGAAAAAGTGGTGTAACCGCTTGGATTACACCACTTTCCTTATAGATTCTTATTTTTACTTATCGTTGTTTTTGGAGAATTATTTAACTGACCTAAAAATAGACCTTTGCACGATTTGTATCTACTGAAAGCACGATAATTGTACCCCTTATTTAGCCTGTGTTTGTTAACTTTGCAAGCAGAAATAGATCACCTTAATTTCGATATTCATAGTCCTTTTCAGGTTTAAGAGATTGCTTCGGGATCACAGAGAGTAATCATAAGAGACACAATAAAATACATAACATAAACAATCAATTACTAAAGTGTACTTATATGAATAAGAACAAAAGTTTTCTCCGGCCATTGCTGGCGGGATTGTTCGGACTGCTCGTTGGTATGTCGATGACATCGTGCAGCAGTGACGACGACTACCCTGCTGTTGATGACCAGGCACCTGTCATCCAGTTGACTACGGACCACATTCAAACCGAACCCGGACGACAATTCTCCATTGAGGGTGTCGTCAAGGACGCTGACGGATTGAAGAGCATCACCTTGGAAAACGAAGGGATGAACCTCGACAAGACCATCGACTTCCTGACTTATTATCCCGACACACTGCTCCATGAGTACAATCTGAGCTACCACTATAAAGCCGGATCGGAATGGAAAGACGGCGATCAGTTTCCCGTGAAGGTGACGGTGGAGGACGTGCGCGGACATCAGACCGAGGCAACTGTACTGGTCACTCCCGATGGTGACTTCACTGCCCCAACGTTCACACAGGCTCCTTCCAAGGAGCTCACCGTGCTCTTGCAGAATCCGAAGCTCAGCCTTACCACGGCTGTTGCTGACAACAAAAACCTGAATTATATCGTGGTGAGCATCCCCGACCTTAACGTACACGACAGCCTCAGCATCAGCGGCACGTCTTATATATATAATAAGGTGTATGAGATGCCGCAGAAAGAGGCAACCTACACGATGACCGTAAAGGTAGGAGACAAGTTCAACAACACGGCCACAACGACAAGCACCATCAAAGTGAGCGATCTGCCTGACTTCGCCAAGATGTATCTGGCCGATGTCGATGACGCTGCCGACCTGACCAGCGATGTCTATGGCGTGCCCATGCTCATCGAGCACACGGGTAAATATCAGTATCGTGCCCTCTACTACAACCAGAAGGCAGGTACCGGCGTGCGCTTCATCCCTCAGAAGACCGATTTCCAGCCGATCTGCTTCGGTGTAGATCCAACGACAGGACTGCTCACCAGCAACCCCAATGTCGGACAACCCATCAAGCTGAGTAAGGTAGGCTACTACGAGATCGACTTCAACACGGTCACAGGAGAATATGATGTGAAGAACTATACCCCGACAACCGCTTCGCTGGGAATTCTCGACGGCTCACAGAAGATCGACTTCAAGGATGGCAGTGGCGCACAACCTTACGAGATCGTGTTGGCTGGCAGCGGACTGCCCGGTGCACCGAGCTGGACGACCAATCCCAACAACAATGCGTTTGTGCTCTATCAGGACAAGAACAATCCTTACCGCCTCTATCGCGAGATGACACTCACCAAAGGCACGAAGATCAGCTTCACGATCAGTGCCGCACACATCTGGGGGTGGTGGCCGGAGCCTTACTGGCGCTTTGACGGCTCTGATGAGAACGAGGCCAACAAGCTTAATGGCGGTGACAACATGAAGGAGATGACAGTCCCCGCTGACGGCAAGTATCTCTTTGAGTTTGACTATGCCCTGCTGCACAGCCGCATCATTCCAGTGAAATAAAAGACCTGAACAACAGTATAACCAAACAACAGACAAATGAAAAAATATTTGTTATCCCTTTTTCTTTCCGTCTTCGCCCTGTGCTTGCAGGCGCAGACGATGAAGATCACGGGTACAGTAACCTCTGCCGATGACCACGAGCCCCTGATGGGTGCGTATATCAAGGTTGCCGGCACTACCAACGGTACTGTCACCGATATGGATGGAAAGTATAGTATCAACGCCGACAAGAATGCCACACTGGAATTTTCCATGATGGGATTCTCGTCACAGAAGATCGCTGTCGCCGGACGCGCTGCTATCAACGTCGTGATGAAGGACAATGCCTCTGACCTCAACGAGGTGGTGGTCATCGGTTATGGTGTCGCCAAGAAAGGCGATCTGACCAGCTCCATCTCTGCTATCAAAGGCGATGAGCTCAACAAACTCACTACTGGCAACGTCATGGACGCTTTGCAGGGCCAAGTCAATGGTGTGCAGGTGACCAACAGCGGTGCTCCGGGCTCCACACCACGTGTCATCATCCGAGGCATCAGCACCATCAACGGCTCTGACCCGCTCTATGTCGTCGACGGCATGCCGGTGGGTACCAACATCAACTTTCTCAACCAAAACGACATCGAGAGCATGCAGGTACTCAAGGACGCTTCCGCTGAGGCTATCTATGGTACACGAGGCTCCAATGGCGTCATCCTCATCACCACCAAGAAAGGCCGTAAGGGTGCCATGAAGTTCGAGGCTTCTGTCTCTGAGGGCTTCCAGACGCTCAGCAAACCCGATGTTGCCAAGGCTTCGGAATACGAAAAAGTATACAAGATGCGCTATGCCAATGACGGCAGTACCGGAGCTTACAAGGGCGTCGAGAACATCACTGACGCGCAGGGCACTGACTGGTGGAACCAGTGTATCCGTGACATTGCACTGCAACAGAACTACAATATCGGATTCTCCGGCGGTACCGACAAGCTGCTCTACTCTGCAAGCATCGGTTACTTCCGTCAAAACTCACAGTACAAGGTCGGCGACTGGCAGAAGCTCACGGCCCGCTTCTCTATGGAGTATAACTTCAACAAGATCGTCAAGGCCGGTATTGACTTCACACCTAAGTATGAGAACTGGAGTGACACGCCCAGTCTGATGGGTGCCATCATGGCTATGGATCCGACAACACCTGTCATGCGCGACAAGAGCGAGTGGACCTCCAATCCTTACAGCAACTACGCACGCTCCAACAACAACCAGGAATGGAACCCTGTGGCCTCGATGTATCGTCTCGACAAGCACTCCGACGAATATGGCCTGCTTGCTACTCCTTTCATCAGCATCAGTCCTATCAGCGGTCTGACTTTCCGCACACAGTTTGGCATCAATGCACGCTTCCGCCTCTCGGACAGCTACACACCGGACTTCCATATCGACAACCTCGAACAAAGCGAGAAGAGCAATGCTGCACGCACGATGCAGAACTGGGTCGACTGGAACTGGACCAACACGCTGACCTATATGAAGAGCTTCAACAAGCGCCACAACCTCAACGTGATGGCAGGCTACACCATGGAGCGCTTCCAGGACTACTGGCTCAGCGGCAGCCGCGACAACATTCCTTCCAATGTGGAGGACATGCGCTACGTGAGTGCCGGTACTGAGAACATGCAGGCTTCGGGAACTAACAGCTACAGCTCGCTGATCTCCTATCTCGGTCGTGTGATGTATAACTACGACGAGCGCTATTACCTCACGGCCAGCGTGCGTGTTGATGGCTCTTCTAAGTTCCCTAAGGGCAACAAATATGCTACTTTCCCAGCCGTCAGTGCCGCATGGCGTATCTCCGGCGAGCCGTTTATGAAGCACCAGCATGTTTTCGATGATTTGAAGTTGAGACTCGGCTGGGGTAAGGTAGGAAACCAGAATATCGACAACTCGGCGTATATCAGCTCCATCGCTACCACACGCTATACTCTCGGTGCTACACCTGCCACGATTGTAGGTTCTACGATCGGATCAATTGGTAACACAAACGTGAAGTGGGAGACGGTTGAGGACTACAACATCGGACTTGACATGGCCTTTCTGGCCAATCGCTTGCGCGTCACCGCTGACTGGTTTACCAAGAAGAGCCACGACATGCTCATGCAGAAAGAGAACCTGCTCATCCTTGGCTACCCGATGTGGAACGGACAGATGTGGGAGAATATCGGCAGCATGAAGGCCACCGGTTGGGAACTTGGCATCGACTGGAACGACCATGTGGGCGGCTTGCAGTATGGCGTCGGACTGAACCTTAGTTCGGTACGCAACAAAGCTGTCAACCTCAACGGCAACTATCTCTACACGGGTAACCACAATGGCGACTACATCATCCGCAACGAAGAAGGCCGTCTGATCAGCCAGTTCTACGGCTATGTCGTTGACGGTATCTTCCAGAATCAGACCGAGGTGACCTCCTACACCGATGAGCACGGAAACGCTATGCAGCCAAACGCTCAGCCTGGTGACTTCCGCTATAAGGATCTCAACCATGACGGTACGATTGACGAGAAGGACAAGACCTATATCGGCAATCCATTCCCCGACCTGATGCTGGGTCTGAACCTCAATGCTCAGTACAAAGGCTTCGACTTCAGAGCTCAGTTCTACGGCACCTTCGGCAACGACATCTATAACCTCAACCGTGAGCGCTACTTCGGCCAGGATGGCCAGAATGTCTATGCCGGAACACTTGAGAAGGCTTGGCACGGAGAGGGGACTTCCACAGAGTATCCACGCCTGACCGTTGCTGATCCAAACTCCAACTACACGCGTCCTTCGACCTACTTCGTAGAGGACGGCAGCTATTTCCGCTGCAAGTTGCTGCAACTGGGCTATACCCTGCCCAAGAAGCTTCTTGGCACCTGCACGCTGCGCTTCTCACTCTCTGCCCAGAACCTCTTCACGATCACAGGCTACAGCGGCATGGATCCTGAAACAGCTGCTATGGGTGGTGCCACACAGGCTGGTATCGACTGGACCGGTTATCCTAACCCACGTACCTTCCTCGTGGGTGTGAACATGAACTTTTAACGATTATCATCAACAACTATGAAACAATATATTTTGGGTCTGACCATGGCGGCTGCACTGACGTTTACTGTCAGTGGCTGCTCCGATTTCCTCGAAGAGCCTATCCGTGGTCAGCAGGACATGGAAAACTATTTCTCTACGGAGGATGAATGTGCCAAGCAGGTGACGGGCTGCTATCAGAGTGTGGCCTACGACGACTGGTGGCAGATATACAAGTTCTACGTTGCAGGTGATATGTGCACCGACGACGAATGGATGGGTAACACGACTCAGGATCCGGGCGATTATCTTCACTTGGCTCACTACACGGGTAACACCATCAGCGCCGGAAACAGCTGTCAGAACTTCTGGCAGTATCGCTACAAAGGCATTCTCCAGTGCAACATCGCCATCAAACGCATCCCTGGTGTGAAGTTCAACGACGAGTCGCTCCAAAAGCGCTATATCGCCGAGGCAAAGTTTCTGCGCGCCTTTGAGTACTTCGATTTGGTAAAGAACTTCGGCGGCGTGCCATTGGTGCTCGACCTGAAGATGCCGTCGGAGGTGGCCGGCATAGAGCGCGCCAGCAAAGAAGAGACCTATGCACAGATCGAGAAAGATCTGCTTGAGGCTATTCCAGATCTGCCCGTGCGCAGCGCTTATAGCAGCAAGGATCTCGGACGCGTCACGAAAGGCGCTGCCCAGGGACTCCTCGGCAAGGTATATCTCTATCAGGAGAAGTACAAGGAGGCTGAGGCTCAGCTCAAGGCCGTCATCGACAGCAAGGAATATCAGCTGCTCGACAACTTTGGCGATGTGTGGAGCATGGACCACAACAACAGCAAGGAGAGTCTCTTTGAAGTTCAGACCAATAGCGACATCAGCTATAGTCTGGGTGAGCGCATCTCTGTGGTGGTCGGTTCCCGCGACGACTCCGGTTGGTCGTGGGGATTGCCGACAAGCAATCTGGAGAAAGCCTTTGAGGATGCCGGTGACTCAGTGCGTCTGAAGTGGACCATCCTGCACGATGGTCAGACCAGCGTACCCAACGATCCAACGTGGACAAAGGACAATCCTTATGTCATCTCGCCGAGCAAGCACAAGAGCGCACGATGCAATATGAAACTCTATATCCCTGTTTCCAAGCGCCCCTCGCCATACGATGCTCCGCATATTCCACTGAACTATCGTCTGCTGCGCTATGCCGACGTGTTGCTGATGTATGCCGAGGTGGAGAACGCACTGGGCAAGGATGCAGAGGCCCGCACAGCCCTCAACGAGGTGAGAGCCCGCGTGAAACTTTCTGCTGTGACTTCTTCAGGCAAGCAGTTGCGTGATGCCATCCGTCTGGAGCGCCGCCTGGAGCTGGCTCTTGAGGACAACCGACTCTATGACTTGCGCCGCTGGAAAGATGACAACGGCAAGCCCGCAATCGATAATATCATGGGCCCCAACGGATCGTTTGTACACTACAATCTCTATGAGAGTACCGATAAGTACGAGAAGGAAAACAAGGGTGAGAGCAGTGACAAAGGCATCACGTTTAAAGAGGGACGTGATGAGCTCTTCCCAATACCTAACTCTGAGATTATCATGTCCAACGGATCCATCAAGCAGAATCCATTATACTAAGTTCTAGGTTTCGAAGGTTCTTTAGGTTCTTAAGGTCTTGTCGGTTTCAAAGGTTTTGTCGATCGTATGGAACCTTTGAGCCTTCGGAACCTTTGGAACCTATGAACCTTTCATTGTCGGATAGATTTTCTCTTCGCACTTTTTTTATAATATCTCATATGAAACACACACTTATCTCCATTTTTGCTTTGTCTACTGTCTTGTCAGCCTCGGCACAGTCGACGTACACGATAGGCTTCAATTCTTCGGAGCACTACCAGACCATCATGGATTTCGGCGCGTCGGACTGTTGGACCGCTGATTTCGTAGGACGCTACTTCTCCACTACAGAGAAGGAAAAGGCTGCGCGGCTGCTCTTCTCGCAAAAGATGGACAGCAACGGCAATCCCGAAGGTATTGGCCTTTCGGTGTGGAGAGTGAACTTAGGCGCGGGCAGCAGTGAACAAGGCGACGGATCAAATATCAAGAATGTGACCCGACGGGCTGATTGCTATCTTAAAGCCGACGGAAGCTATGATTGGAGTCGAAGTGCCGGACAACGGTGGTTCATGGAGCAGGCAAAGAACTATGGCGTGGATCATTTCCTTCTTTTCGCCAACTCTGCACCTGTTTATTATACAGCGAACGGGCTGGCCAACAACAAAGACGGAGCGAAAGGTGCCAATCTGAAAGAAGACTGCTACGACGATTATGCAAACTATATCGCTACTACGGCCAAGCATTTCACCGACTTGGGCTATCCGATCACCTATGTTGATCCTGTCAATGAACCGGCTTTTGACTGGCGCGACGGTCAGGAAGGGTCCCCTTGGCAAAATGCCGAGATCAGCAAGATCGTCAGAGAGTTGGACAAAGCGCTTGAGAAACAACAGCTGACCGCCACCTCGATCGTCATGCCGGAAGCCAGTGCATGGGACCGCCTCTATCAGAAATGTACGGATTATAACGGAAGAGCTTCTGACCAGATAGAAGCTTTCTGGAATCCGGCAAACAGTGAAACATATATTGGTGGGCTCAGTCATGTGGAGAAGGCCGTGGCCGGACACGACTATTGGACTTTTGGCAGCGATGCTGCATTAGTGGACATGCGAAAGAAAGTGGCACAGAAAGCCGCGCAATATGGATTGAAAGTCATGCAGACCGAGTGGAGTATGCTTGACAAGGAACCCGATAGCGGCACAGGCTTCCCCGGTTCTTACGATGAGGCCTCGGAGATGGACATCGCACTGTTCATGGGAAAGCTCATCTATGTGGGACTCACGGAAGGCAATATGTCGTCGTGGTCGTACTGGACCGCGATGGATCAGTCGCAGTGGAGTCAAAAGAATCGCTTCCAGCTTTTGCGCCTTAATGCTACGGGCGATACAGGCTACGAGAGCTATGGTGACCTTACAAAAGGCGGTTCGGTCACTGCCAATCCTAATCTGTGGGTGCTTGGCAACTACAGTCGCTTTGTTCGCCCCGGCTACCAGCGTATAGCCATGACGGGCACTACGGTTGATGACATCGATGGCTTGATGGCTACAGCCTTTGTCTCACCAGATGGCAAACGCGTCGTGGCGGTCTTTGTCAATAACGGTGAGTTTGCGAAAGGAGTTAAGTTTAATACTTCCGCAACTGCTATTCATAAATATGTGACAGACGCGACGCACGCGTTAAGCCTTGATGCTACACTGAGCGCAACACCCAACGCCAACACGCGCATTCTCATTCCGGCTCGTTCTGTGGTCACCTTCACTTTCGACGGTGACTTCGCTACCGGCATTCAGGGCATACAAGGTGATGCTAAGAAAGCAACTGTTGTCTTCTCTTTAACAGGAACGAAGGTCGCTGACGATGTCTCGCATCTGCATTCACTGCCGAAGGGCATCTATGTCGTTGGTGGAAAGAAAGTCGTCAACCATTGAATTAAGAATCACCTATCCTCATCATATATTCTATACTGCAATGAACTATCATCATTTTCTCTTTTCGGCACTGTTGTTGGCAACGGCAGTGTCCATCCGTGCCCAACGAATCTATCGGATCAATATGGATCAACCGCGTCAGCAGATTCTGCACTTTGGAGCATCAGATGCATGGAGTATGAAATATGTAGGGCTGTGGCCGAAGCAACAACAGCGGCAAATCGCAGACTGGCTGTTCAGTACGGACAATGATGCGCAAGGTCAGCCGCGCGGCATCGGGCTTTCACTGTGGCGCTTCAATCTTGGCGCTGGTAGTGAAGAGCAGGGCGACTGCTCGTATATCCAGCAAGCTACGCGAACGGAATGCTTCCTGAATGCTGACGGAAGCTATGACTGGAATAAGCAGCAGGGCCAACGTAACTTTCTGAAGTTGGCCAAGGAACGCGGCGTTAACCATTTCCTGGCTTTCATGAACTCAATGCCAGTCTTCTTCACACAGAACGGACTCGCTACCAACACGGGGCGTGGAGGAACGATCAACCTTAGGCCGGACTGCTATGACCGTGCCGCAAGGTTCATCGCTACGAGCTTGAAAGGAATAGAAGAGCACGATGGTATCCACTTCGACTATGTCAGTCCGGTCAATGAAACGGACGGCCATTGGAATTGGTTAGGACCGAAACAAGAGGGATCGCCGGCAACCAACAGAGAAGTAGCAAAACTGGTAAGGGCTATCTCGAAAGCCTTTAAAAAGCAAAAGGTCAACACTCAGATAACGATTAATGAGAGTTCTGATTTGCGTTGCCTCTTGGGTACGCACGAGACAGACTGGCAGCGTGGCTACGAAATTTCCAGTTTCTTCTGCAAGGACAGCACACAGACTTATTTAGGTGATTGTCCGGGCGTGCCGCACTGCGTTCTGGCTCACAGCTATTGGACCAATACGCCGGTGAAGTATATGCGTCGGATCCGTGAGCAACTCCGGGATACGTTGGCGCGTTACGGCCTCCGATACTGGCAAAGTGAGCTCTGCATCATGAGCAATGATGAGGAAATTGGCGGAGGCGGCCATTACGACTTTTCGATGATGACGGCACTTTATGTGGCTCGTGTCATCCATCATGACCTTGTCTTTGGCAATGCTGAGAGTTGGTCGTGGTGGCGCGCTTTGGGAGGCGACTACAAAGATGGTCTGATCCGTGTGCTCAGTGATGACGGGTGGAAGACAGGCAAGGCCATTGACTCTAAGCTGATGTGGACACTGGGAAATTATAGTCGTTTCGTTCGTCCGGGCGCACGGCGGTACGCGATGTCTGTGACTGATGGTGAAAAACTTGTTGCAGACGGAGACACCCAACCGTATGGTGTGATGACTTCTGCCTATCGCAATGCAGACGGCTCGTGGGTGGTGGTCGCCATTAACTATGGAGAAGGTTCTGCTCCTATTGTTTTGCCTCTTCCAGAAGATAAACGTGCCTGGCATCTCTACCGAACATCCGATGTGACGGGAGAAAACTTGAAACCAGCGGGGGAAAGCAAGGGCAACGCCGTGCTCGAGCCGAGATCTGTCACCACGTTTGTCAGCGAGAGGTGAGAAGCACTTCCGAGAGAGGGTTGCTGCGCAGCAGCAACATACGGAACCAAGCACTCAAAACTCTATGGTGTCCTTGGTGCTTGAGGCTCTGCCCGCCTTTGCTTAGAACTCCACGGTGACCTTGGCGTTGAAGCGGCGGCCGGTGAGGTAGTTGGGCACAGCATATTGCTGGCCGACAACATCGGTGACCCAGTAGTAGGAGTTGACGTTGTTGATGCCAAGAAGGTTGAGGCAGTCGAGACCGAGCCACACGTTCTTCAGCCAATGGTCGCTGTGGTGATCACTGTTGTCGTAGAGCCGGTAGCTCATGCCGATGTCAGCCCGCTTGTAGGCTGGCGCACGGAACGAGGCAGAAGTGAGCTCACGGTGTGGCGTGGAGAAGGGCAGACCGTCGGCATAGGTCAGCCGCAGACTCATCTTCCAGCGTGTCGTGCCCGGAAAATAATCTGTGAAGAAGAGATGGGCGGCAAAGCGCTGGTCGGTAGGCAGAGGCAGCGAGCGGCCGTCGACATTCATCTTGGTGTTCATAAACGAAAGGGTGATCCACGAATCAGTGCCGGGGACAAACTCGCCGTAGAGCTTCAAGTCCACTCCGGCGGCATGGCCTGTGGCGGTGTGGTCGCCGTAGTAGACTACCTGCACGTTGCTTACCGAGTAAGGGATGAGGTTGTGTAGGAACTTATAGTAGGCCTCAGCCGAGAAGCGGTAGGGACGGTTGTTGACTTTGAAGCGGTAGTCCATGCCACCGATGACGTGGATGGCACGCTGACTCTTCACCTTGTCGTTGAGTGAGGCCACGGTCATGCCGTTCACGGTAGACGTGTCGCGTAGCTCTTTGAAGAACGGAGCCTGGTAATAGAGTCCTGTGGCCAGACGGAAGGTCAGGTCGCGGTTCCACGAAGGCGTGATGCCGAGAGAGACGCGTGGAGAGAGCGTCGACTCCTGGTTGAAGTTCCAATGAGAGAAGCGCACGCCGTAGTTCAGCGTGTAGAGTGTGCTGGAGTCGTTGCGGTGATAGCGCCAGGTGTCCTGAAGATACACTTCCGTGCGGTTGGCGTCGAGCTTGTTCTTCGCACGCAACGAATAGATCATATACAGATCCTTGCCCGTGTGCGGAATGCTGTATCCTGCCGAGTCGCGCATCTCATACTCGCGCGAGTTCTCTTCGATATGTTCTTTCTTGAAGGTGACGGCTCCCTCAATGTTGTGTGAAGCCGTCTTGTGGTTGACCATGAGCTTCACGCTGCCCACGCGCGCTTTAAGATAGTTGCGGGCATGCTGGAAGTAGGTGCCCACGCCGAGGTCCTCTGAGGTCTCGGTCTGCGTGAGCCAGTATTGTCCCTGTATGTCGTACTGCTCACGCTCGCTGGTGGTGAATGCCGAGCCGAGCAGTGACACAGAGGTGGAATCGCCCCAGTGGCGCGTGATGCCCACCGTGCCGAAATAAGTTTGGAAGCGATCCTTCTCCTGACCGTCGAAATAGACTTTAAACGATTTCACGTCCTCGAGCGTGCCGAAGGTCGTCTCGCGGCTCTCGGGCTGGAAAGTATAATGGTTGTCCGAGATGTTGCCGATGATGTCAAAGCTCCACAGCTTGTTGGGGCGCCAGTGGAGGTAGGTCTGGTAGTCGAGGAAGTTTGGCTTGTACTCACCGTTGGTCTCCATCGAGCCGAGGAGATACTTCGTAGTCTTATAGCGCAGTCCGTTGGTCCACGAGAAGTTCTTACCGCCGAGTCCCACATAAGCACTGGCACCGAGCAGCGACGCCGTCATCGTGGCCTCGGTACGCTTGGGCTGACGATACGTGATGTCAAGAGCCGACGACATCTTGTCGCCGTACTTAGCTTCGAAGCCGCCCGTGGAGAAGTTGATACGTTCCACCATGTCTGGATTAATAACCGAGAGTCCTTCCTGCTGTCCGCTACGTACGAGGAAAGGACGGAACACCTCCACATTATTTATATATACAGAGTTCTCGTCAAAGGCACCGCCGCGCACATTGTATTGCGACGACAGTTCAGAGTGAGTCGACACGCCGGCCTGACTCTGCACGAGTTCCTCCACGGCGTTGCCCGTTGTCGATGGCGATCCTTTCATGTCCTTCGTGCTGAGCTCCTGCCCTTGTCCCGATTGTATCTTTTGTCCCGTTACATCTACTTGTCCGAGTGTGTTGGCCATACCGTAGAGCGTCACTTGCAAGGTCTGAGGTCCCTTGGGTTTTCTCAGCACGCGTGTCTTCGTGCGGTAGCCGAGCATCGAGAACTTCACCACCACAGAGTCTGCGGAGTGAAGCGTAAGGCTGTAGTTGCCATGAGCCGAGGTCACCGTGGCCTTGCCTTGTTGCAGGCACGACACGCTGGCGAACTCCACGGGATTGCCCTCCTCGTCGATGACGCGGCCGCGTAGAGTGAAGCTCTGTGCCATGCCACTCAGGTCCAGCAAGGCCAGTATCATCATGATGAAAAGTCTTCGTATCATGGTATTATTAACGCATGGAATGCGGAAATATTACGCTAGGTCCCATGTGTTTGTCGGTGCCTTACAGGTTTTATGCTGTTTTTTTGTTGACTGACAATGGCAGATTTTATAAAAAGTAATAAATGCATTCCGTATATTTGCTTAATTGGAATTTAAACATTACCTTTGTAGCGATGAAAGAGAATATTAGGGAAATATACTACTCCAAAGAGTATGAACAATACCTGTCTTCATTGCCTCAGCGGGTGAGAGTGAAGTATGACTATGTAGAACGGGTCATGCAAACCATAAAGGTGGTGAGTACAAAGTTTGTAAAAGTGATTGAAGGTTCCGCGTTTTATGAGGCTCGTGTTTCTGTTGGCAGCAATGAATACCGTACGGTTGTCTTTGCTATTGATGCGGAAAATTTTATTGAGTCTCGGAGAGTCCTTTTCCTTAATTCTTTTCTTAAAAAAGATAAGAAGCAGTATAAAAAAGAGGTGGAAATTGCCAGCAAGATATTACAGAAATACATGGAGGAATAGATATGGTAAAGTTAGACGAAGACAAATTAAGCAAGCTCCATACGGCATCAGACCGGTTGGATAAGGAATATGGCAAAGAGGGAAGCCCTTCTCGTGAGGCTTTTGAAGCTCGTGCCAAGGCTTTCTATTATGCAGAAGTGTTGAAGGAACAGCGCAAACAGCAAAAGATGACGCAGCAACAGCTTGCCGACAAAATAGGCAAGAAGCGTGAGTTTATCAGTAATATAGAGCGTGGCAATAGTGATATGCAATTGTCAACCTTTCTCTTAATTAGTAATGCACTTGGGCTCAGATATTCTTTAGTTGTTGGTTGAATATGATATTATTGATATTTGACAGTTTCAAGGGTTGCATGAGCAGCCAGGAGGCAAACGAGGCGTGTGCCAAAGGATTGAGGGCCCAGCATGACGATGTGGAGATAAATCAGATCGAGGCCAGCGACGGTGGCGAGGGCTTCCTGCGTGCGATGAACCCCGACAAGGTATTGCACTGCCACGTCCACGACGCGATGATGCGGTGGACTGACGCTGACTACGGTATCAAGGATGGAAAAGGCATCATCGAGGTGGCGCAGGCCGTGGGACTCGACAAGATAGAACCGGAGCTGCGCAATCCTCTCGTGGCAACGAGCTACGGTGTCGGCGAGTTGATGGTGCATGCGTGGGAACAGGGCTGTCGAGAGTTTATCGTGGGACTGGGCGGCTCAGCGACGAGCGACTGCGGACTGGGCATGCTTCGTTGTCTGCGACATCATGCTCAACAACGGTTGCATCAGATGTGGTACGATCCTTTTGACACATCTGTACTAAAGTCACTCCGCGTTACTCTTGCCTCCGATGTCGACAGTCCGCTCACGGGACCGCATGGTGCCGCCTACGTATTTGCGCCGCAGAAAGGAGCCGATGGACGTCAGGTAGCACTGCTTGAGCGGCGTGCTGCAACCTTTGCTGCGATGGCAGCCAAGCATCAAGGTTTCGACATGAGCCAAAGACCCGGCGCCGGTGCTGCCGGTGGACTGGGCTATGCCTTCATGCAGTTCATGGATGCTCAGATGGAGAGTGGTGCAGAACTGGTGCTGCGAAGCAATCGTTTCGACGACATGCTGCAACAAGCTGATCTTGTCATCACGGGCGAGGGCGCTTCCGACGCCCAAACACTCATGGGCAAACTGCCAAGCATAGTCTTGCGTCATGCGCAGAAGGCAGGAGTACCCGTCGTTCTTGCCAGTGGGCGCATAGAAGATCGGGACGCATTACTCGGCGCTGGCTTCTCGCAAGTAGTATGTATCAACGACGGACAATCGGTAGACGAGAATCCGCTCGACAAGGAGGTGGCACATAAAAGGTTAGGGAAAGCGGCTCAAGGCATTACTCTGCCTTAACACAGGTCTTTCCCTACCCCTCAAGAAGTCTTTTTGCTCTCACTATCCCCGCAGGAAGGGGATGTTTTACTTGTTTGTACACAGCATGAATGGAAAGCGGACTCCTTTTCCTGCTTTGAATGTTACACTGAAAAACAATCTATTTATACCAAATGAACTGAGCCTAATCTTTGTTTCAAGAATTTGAGGAATGCGAAGTCTCATCTTAGAATCCTCTTTTTCTCGAATTCTTGATATGAGCGATCACCATTGAGCAGGGGGACGAGCCCCATGCTCTCAATGGCTTTTATTTCATCTTCCAAATCTTCGCCTTACCGCCTTTCACGCTCAACTTGTCGTAGGGCTTGGTGGGGAAGACGAGGTTGGTGAGAGCGAACTTGCCGTCACCGTCAAAGACTTCCACGCTGCTCTTGTCGATGAAGATCAGCACACGACTGGCTTTTCCGTGAGTGGGGGCTGTCGTAACGGAAGCAAAGACATCGCTGAAGTCGGTCTGTCCGCTCTTCATGCGGTCTACAGAGAAACTCTTCTCAGCGGCATCATAGCGCATGACCACACGTTCGCCCTTGCCATTAGAGAGTTCGATGGTGGCATTGCGACGCAGTCCGCTCACCTCTATCATGCAGGCATCGCTCAAGTTTTGACCTTTCTTGCTGAAGGCTTTCATGATCTCCGGTGATGGCTTCACGCTGAGATAATCCTCATTGCCGTCGGTGAAGATGCCGAGATCACGGGGAATGCCGTTGCCAGAACGGTATTGCTTGGTGGGGACGACGGCAGCATACTGCCAGTTGCTCATCCAGGGCAGAGCCACATGACGACCGTCGGGAGCATTGCTGAAAGTCACTGTGGCATAGTGGTCCTTGCCGTAGTCCATCCATTTGGTCACCTCGGGCTTGCTCTCACAGGTAAACTGATGGCCGTCCCACTGGCCTACGAAATACTGCGTGGCCGAACCACCGAAGGGTCCGCCGGGGTTGATATTGCAGAAGAGCACCCATTTGCCGTTTGCCATCTCTATCAGGTCGGGGCATTCCCATACACCCTTGTGGCAACCATAGCCTTCACCGAAGCTGCTCTCATATTTCCAGTTCTTCAAGTCCTTCGATGAGTAGAAGTTCATCTTCTGTCCCGTAGCCATCACGAGGTTCCACTCTTTCGTGGCTTCGTTCCAGATCATCTTCGGGTCGCGGAAGTCCGGCTCTTTGGCCGTGAGGGTCGGGTTGCCGCTGTATTTGGTGAAGGTCTTACCACCGTCGTTGCTGTAGGCCAGGCTTTGTGTCTGACTTTCGGCTGCCGATGTGTACATGGCCACAATGGCATTCTTGCCAAATCCGGCTGTGTTGCTGCTGTCTACGATGGCTGAACCGCTGAAGATAGTACCCAAGTCGTCGGGTTCAATGGGTGTGCCCTCGTATTGCCAATGAACTAAGTCGCGGCTGGTGGCGTGGCCCCATGTCATGTTTTCCCAGGTAGAGCCGTAGAGATTGTACTGATAGTAGAGATTCCACACGCCATCCTTATAAAACAATCCGTTGGGGTCGTTCATCCATCCCCACAGAGGAGTATGGTGATAGACGGGTCGGTAAGCCTCTCGGTTGGTGGTGTCGAAGGTGTTGCTCTCCTTCATCAACTGCCAGCAGCTGTAGTCCTCAATGTTGCCGACCGTACGGTAGTTGCCTTGAAAGCTAAAGTCGAGGAGTACCTTTCCGTCTTTGCCGAACTTGCTGATGTCAAGAGGCACAAAATAGTCGGGCTTACCAGTTGCAAGACGCACCTTAATGTCTTGCATGGAGTGACTGTCCTTGATGACTTTAATGGTGGTCTCGTTTTCCTTCTCTTCTATAGGCAGCAGGATGTAGCGTTTCTGAGTATTCACACTCATCATGGCGTGCTTGTCGGAAAGAATATGGCGTATGAACCACTGATGGCTCTGTGCCAGAAGGCTGCCCGTGCCCATGAGCAGGGCAGCCAAGAGGATTGAGAATCTTTTCATGTTGGAAACAGATGTGTACTGAATGGTTTACTTGTCGTAGCCTTTATTCTGCGTGTACAGTCCGGGGATGTAGTAGAGCTGGTTGTAGGGAACCGGCCAAAACTCGTTTTTACCTGGCGTGAAGTTCGCGTCCTTGTAGTACTCGGCATAAGGCTGACCGTCGTAGACATCCTTGGCCTCGCTCTTGAAATAGTTGTTGAGAGTTTCGGAGGCGATGCCCCAGCGGCGCAGGTCGAAGAAG
>Ga0310695_10007584_pt1 | contig 17267 bp, 13 predicted proteins | sample RumenRJG_04DNA_FD_203882 | JGI IMG/M metagenome (GOLD analysis project Ga0310695, IMG submission 203882) | Bovine rumen microbial communities from Lethbridge, Alberta, Canada - RJG_04 (v2) (version 2) | ecosystem: Host-associated > Mammals > Digestive system > Stomach > Rumen | place: Canada...
ATCGTTCGTATTACGCATTCATCAAGAACCCACGTATCAACTCAAAAGGGCTGAATACATCGGCTATTATGGGTTTTCTGAATACGTTGCAGGAAGTACTTACCAAAGAGCAACCTACCCATCTGGGTGTTGCCTTCGATCCTCATGGACCTACGTTTCGTAGCGAGGCCTACCCTGCCTACAAAGCGCAGCGTGAGGCAACACCTGAGGATATCAAACAGAGTGTTCCTATCATCAAAAACATCCTCAAGGCTTGGAACATTCCTATCCTTGAGGCAGAAGGCTATGAGGCTGACGACGTTATTGGCACCTTGGCCACCAAAGCTGGCGAAAAGGGTATCGACACTTATATGCTGACACCAGATAAGGATTATGGACAGTTGGTACGAGAAAATGTGAAGATCTATCGTCCTCGTCACGGAGGTGGTTATGAGGTAATGGGTCCTGAGGAAGTGAAGGCAAAATACGCCATTCCATCGACGGAAGCTGTTATTGATCTCCTGGCATTGATGGGCGACTCGGCTGATAACTTCCCTGGCTGTCCTGGTGTGGGTGAGAAGACAGCAGTGAAACTGATTAATGAGTTTGGAACTGTCGAGGAGCTTATCGCTCGTACATCAGAAATCAAAGGCGCTCTACAGAAAAAAGTGGAGGAACACATCGACGATATCAAACTCTCGAAATTCCTGGCGACCATCAAAACGGATGTACCCATCGAACTCAAGATGGACGAGTTGAAGGTTTCGCAACCCAACGAGACTGAACTTGCCAAACTCTTCGAAGAATTGGAGTTGAAGACGCTGGCGAGTAAGATTCTTAAAAAGTCTGAAATAAAGCAAAAACCTGCTAATCAACAACTCGATCTCTTTGCAGAATTTGCACCCGAGGGGTCAAACGAGCCAGAATTTTCGAGTTTTGAGAGCCTAAAAACGGTACCTCACGAATACAAACTCGTTGAAAAAGAAGAAGATATAAGGAATTTATGTGACTTTTTTAGGACAAAAGAATTTCTCGTTCTAGACACAGAAACCACTTCAACCTCTGCCATCGATGCAGAATTGGTAGGTTTGAGCTTCGCAGTAGAGGAACACAAGGCCTTTTACGTGCCCATTCCTACCAATCGTGAAGAAGCGTTGCGAATTGTTAATATCTTTAAACCGCTCTATGAAGACCCAAAAATTCTCAAGGTTGGTCAGAATTTGAAGTACGACCTTGAGGTACTTCGAAATTATGATGTCCGTCTGGATGGTCCAATGTGGGACACAATGATTGCCCACTATCTCATCCAACCAGAATTTCGTCACAACATGGACTATATGGCTGAGGTGTATCTGCACTATCAGACCATCCATATCGATGAACTCATTGGACCCAAGGGAAAGAACCAGCGCTCTATGCGCGACCTCTCTCCTACCCTCATCTATGAATATGCCTGCGAGGACGCAGACATCACCCTTCAGTTGAAGAACAAGTTGGAACCTGAACTGAAACGCCTGCAATGCGAAGACCTCTTTTATCATATAGAGATGCCCCTGATGCCTGTCCTCGCGGAGATGGAGATGAATGGCGTCTGTCTTGATACTCAGTCATTGGCAGAAACTAGTAAGCAGTTTACAGCTCGCATGAACGAGATTGAGGCACGCATCTACGAACTCGCTGGCGAACAATTCAATATAGCCTCACCCAAACAGGTAGGTGAAATTCTGTTCGATAAACTGAAGATTGTCGAGAAGGCCAAGAAGACCAAAACGGGCCAGTATGTAACCAGCGAAGAGGTGTTGCAACAGCTAAAGAACAAGCACGAAATAGTAGCTGACATCTTGGAACATAGAGGATTGAAGAAACTCATTGGCACCTATATCGATGCCCTTCCCAAGCTGATCAATCCTCGTACAGGTCATATTCATACCTCGTTCAATCAGACCATTACAGCTACAGGACGCCTGTCATCTTCTGACCCCAACCTGCAGAATATTCCTATTCGAGGCGAGGATGGCAAGGAAATTCGTAAAGCCTTTATTCCTGAACCTGGCTGTCTGTTCTTCTCTGCAGACTACAGTCAGATTGAGCTTCGTGTGATGGCTCATCTCTCGCAAGACCCCAATATGATTGAGGTGTTCCGCGAGGGTAAAGACCTACATGCTGCTACTGCTGCCAACATCTATAAGAAACCTATCGAAGAGGTGACGCGTGACGAACGAACCAAGTCAAAGCGTGCCAATTTTGGTATCATCTATGGTATTACTGTCTTTGGTCTCGCAGAGCGCTTGGATATTCCTCGCGACGAAGCTAAGATGCTGATAGACGGCTACTTTGCCACCTTCCCAGAGGTTCACGACTACATGGAGAAATCGAAAGAGATAGCCAGAAAACAAGGTTACGTCACTACCCTATTTGGACGTCGTCGTTACCTGCCAGATATCAACTCTGCCAACAGTGTCGTGCGAGGCTTTGCTGAGCGCAACGCCATCAACGCCCCGATTCAGGGCACTGCTGCAGATATCATCAAAGTAGCGATGATCCATATCTTCCAGCGCTTCAAAACAGAGAACATTCGCTCCAAAATGATCCTGCAAGTCCACGACGAACTCAACTTCTCCGTCTATCCAGACGAGAAGGAAAAGGTGGAGCATATAGTCATTGAAGAAATGCAGAACGCCTTCCAAATGGCCGTTCCCCTCGTCGCTGACTCCGGCTTTGGCGACAACTGGTTGGAAGCGCACTAAACCTACTTTGCGAACAACTTACCAACAAAATTAAGCAGCGTCTGAACAGTCTGCTTATCGGGTACAGGAATGCGCAAATGGCTCTCACCAGTCTCCTGATTGGTCTCAACGATAGAGTCTACGAGTTTCTCTGTGGCCTCTTGAGACTGAAGCGTTTGCGCAAGACCCGTCAGGAAGGAAATGCCTTGAGCCACCAGTTCCTGTGGTTCTCGTGGGGTTGATGCAGCCTTCGACGCTGGTTCCCCATGCACGAACAATAATTCCAAGGACTATCCTCACCACGATACACCACCTTATAGGTCTGACGTGTCTGAGGATTCCTCACCTCATACTCGCCAGGCACATTACGTTCATCAACGGCACTCACGCCCATCGCCTCCTCAGCGGCAACCTGCTTTCTCAGAGCCCGCTGCCATTCTTTGATTTCCATACCGTCAGGCTTCACCACCCACGATATTTTCGGAATCCTCACCGCCTGAGACTTCTTTTTAGTTGATTTACCTTTCGCTGAACTTTTCTTCGATGTTGCTTTCGTTGTAGCCATAGTCATACGTTATTGTTAATTACTTTTTCCTGTCTTCATCTGAGTCTCCGAATAGCCTTCTGGAAAGTTCTTCCAGACCACCATGAGATACTGCATCCTTAACCATTTTACGGAGATAGTTGAACCCCCGACCTCATCCTATTGTATTATACAGCAGCGCAGAGGCTGCAGGGGCATTCTTCTTGCCCACGTAAGGAGCAACGGTGGCTATCTGGATGTTATTCTCGTCAAGCGCAAGGAAAGCTTCGTAGAGGTCACGTGTTGACATTGCAAACTCCTTGTCGTTCTCTATGTCGAGAATAATGGTAGAAATATTGTCAGCTAACAGCAACTGCCACTCTTTGCGAGAACGACTTAGAAAAATATCCTCCTCGTCTAACATGCTCACGAAGTCCTCGTATGACATCTTGGTGGTATATTTATCCTTCACAGATGCTTCGTTGGATGTATCCAAACGGTAGGTTCGGGGGCGCACCACCACATCAGACTCAATATCCCGCCTCAGACAACGAGCCACAAACTCCATATTATCTTGCATCAGCAAACGTCCATGCTCGCTACCACGCATATCGTTGAACAACGCATCGGGCAGTAAATCATGCTGAATCAGGTAGAGCAGCATTGTAGGACTACAGGTCTGACCCATTACAAAATTCATGCCTGCTTCCTCTGCAAAAGCCTTATTGTAATAGGGATTATCTGGGTGCTTGATAGCCTTGGCATCAAAACACTGACAAATCATACCGTTATCCTCGAAGAATGAAGCTAACGGAAGTGAGAGATAGTCGGCAGACAAAGGGAATTCTGTTCTTTGTAATCTGAGTTCCTTCTCCATCCAATCCATGTATTCTTCCGTATCACGAAAGAAGAACAGTCGTTTACCACCATGCTTGGCTATAAAGTCATCGTACTGACCCACATAGTCGTGATTAATACTATATTTTTGTCTAACTTTATTAAGGGCACGCTCTATCTGCTTTTTGTCTGGTTTCGACCATAGACAAGGACCGTTTAGACGCCATTTGCCGTTAAGACAGATGAAAGCTCCGGCAAGATGCGTATTCTGACGAGCCAACTGGCGCACATTGCCAATAAAATCCGACTGGCTAATACTGAATGTCTCGGCCCTGAAATCTTTAAAGGTAACCGAATGATTATCTATGCCCATTATCTCATAAATAGCAAACGTCTTCCATTGCAAATGGTCGATAGCATCAGCCAGTTCGTCATCAGGATCATCCATATCAAGCCGAATCATCTCTGCATAGATATGCTGAACCATCAAAGAGAGAGGCCACACAGGACCATCAAACAGAGAGAAACACTCACCCGCATACTCCTGCATATCCCTGTCAGCACTCTGGAAAAGAGATTTGAGATTGGGATCCTCAGTAGGTTGAGAATTGGTATGCCAACGTCCCAGACAACAATGACGGCTCAGCCAAATCAGCACTATCTTCACGTGGTCAGTATCCTCCTGCGTCTCTTCAGCAAAAATATAGTCGGCCAGCTCTTCATTGGGCTGAATATTCTTTTTCTGCATTTCCCACATATCAATCAACTGACCAGCTATCTCTGCTATACCGTCATTGGTAGGATTAAGAACACTTTTATCGCGCTCAGCACAAATGCTGTGCCACAACATGAACTTCATGGCATCAAGCGGAGCATCAATGCTATTGGCATCGGCTGATGCATAAAACGGTAAATACCGCCCATACATCTTCTGATAGAGATGAGTGAATGTCTCGAACACACGGGTACCTGAATGCAAGTCTTCAAAATACAAAGCCAGACTGATGGAGGCATTCCTAATCTGACGATCCTCTGCAAATCCAAGCTTAGGATGTATCAGGTCATAGATGTCGTTAGCCAACTGTGCATACTGCTTGTCCGTTTCACAAGTCATATATCTGGGGTGGCGACGTTTGATGTCACCCGCTGTAATCCTATTACCGTTAAGATGTAATTTCTTTGCCATAAATTCTTCAAATTGGATACAAAGATACGAAAAATCTAGCAAAAATGCATAGTTTGGTATATATTTCGTAACTTTGCAATCAAAATTCAAATAACCTGCGTAAAACACTGGTTAATATAAAGGAATAATATAATATGGACAACGAGCAAAATATCATTATCTATCGTACTGCTGACGGTAAGGCATCAGTAGCACTTTATGCCAAAGATGGAAAGATTTGGCTAAACCAGCAACAAATGGCAGACCTTTTTGCCACCTCGAAGCAAACTATCAGCTACCATATCATTAACATTCTGAAAGAGAAGGAATTAAACAAAATTTCAGTTGTCAAAGAATACTTGACTACTGCAGCTGATGGCAAGAATTATAATGTGGTTTTTTACTCTTTAGAGATGATTATTGCCGTTGGTCTTCGTGTCAGAGGATTGCGAGGTACTCAGTTCCGTCAATGGGCCATTGAGCATTTAACGGAGTATCTTGTCAAAGGCTTTACGATAGACGATGAAAGACTCAAGAACCCTGATGGCAGGCCTGACTATTTCGATGAGCTATTAGCCCGCATCAGAGACATCCGAGCCTCTGAAAAACGCTTTTATCAGAAAGTTCGTGACCTTTTTGCACTAAGCAGTGACTATGATAAAACGGACAAAGCTACTCAAATGTTCTTCGCAGAAACTCAAAATAAACTACTTTATGCCGTTACCCATCATACAGCAGCAGAACTGATCGTTGCACGTGCTGATGCCACAAAGCCTAATATGGGACTCTCCACATGGAAAGGTAGTATCGTTCGGAAAGGCGACATCGTCATTGCCAAGAATTATCTTCAAAATGAAGAAATAGAATCTTTGAATCGACTCGTGGACATTTTTCTTACCAGTGCTGAAGAACGGGTAAAAAGTCGTCGTGACCTTACCCTTGACTATTGGCGTAAAAATGTTGATAACCTTCTTACTTTCCAAGACAAGGAAATCCTACAAGGAAAAGGCAGTGTATCGAATGCAGAAATGGAGTCTATCGTACGCAAAGTATATGACGAATTCGATGCTAATCGCAAGCATTTTGACGCCCAATTAGCTGATGTAGAAGATATGAAAACATTAGAAGATTTGGAAAAGAATATCATAGAACAAAATAAAAAATAACAGAAAAACGCATACTGACTTCAAAAGTATCATTACTTACTCGGTATGTTGTTGTTGTCCTGTAATTTGTCCGTCCCGACGGACTGCCAGTTCGCTACTTACGGACTGCGAGTCCGTAGGCTTCGGACTGGCAGTTTGAATATGTCGGACTAAATACCCTCCCGTTTTTGGTCCCATCGTAATAAAGTCGCATAAAATAGTACTCAAAATTTTATCATATCGAAAATAATCTCTATCTTTGCACCGTCTTCATACCGAAGCCCTGCTTGCGGGCACGGCTGATGAGGGAGAAGATCTATATATAGGAAAAAGCGTTATCTTGCGCTTTGTGCTTGGCGGGTTGGAATCTGACAGTTCCAAACGAATAGTCATGAGACGAGTAACAGATAGACTCCCACGCTTTTCTTTGTATATAAGTGTAACGAACGTATAGTATAAACGGCCTTGAAAAGGGAATCGCAAGGATTAAATGAACATTTAAAAACATGAAAAAGAGTTTTATAGTATTAGTTTCTACTTTATTAATCTCTGCATGTAGCAGTAATGAGGATAACAATTCCTATTATTCTCCTAATGAAATAAATATTGGTGCCTATAGTATTATTCCAACGTATTGTGGTGTCTATAATAACTGGATTCTTACGATTGAAGGTTATAAAACAGGGAATGATAGAACTCAACGTCTGTATTTTGATTTAGGAATGAATGATGGTACATTCAATGTCGGTGATAACTTAGCTTTACGTCCCAATTTTGCCATTACCTACGCTGAATGTATGTCGCAAGGCGCAGGAGGTTCAATGTACGCTGGTTATATTTATCACTATGTCAGTGGCAATGCTATTCTATTAGAGAAGTATGTGAATGATTATAATCAGATAGATTCTGTTAAGGTCAAATTTAATAATCTTTATTCAAGTTTCGCATGTTAAGAAGATATAGGAAGATAGAGGTAGATAGCCGCTTTTCAGCGGCGGAAGATAGAGGACATTACTCCATCTGCGGTGATTCTGCAGAAAAACAATTGTCTTTTATCTCCTTTTATCTCCTTCTATCTCCTTCTATCTCCAAAGCAAGCGGAGCTTGCGAAAGTTGAAATCTTTATTTAACGAAAGGTGAGCCTTATCCTGATAACAGCATATTGAGTTATTTGTTGAATGACGATGGCATTTTTACTGTCCATAAAAATGGTGATACAAAAGAATACAAATCTGATATTCCAAAGCAATTAACTTTTAATGGTGAAGTGTTCTTTAATAATCAATAATTCAAGTCTATATTATACCTTTCGCCCTGACATCCTTAATGGAGGACATCAGGGCGAATGTTTTGGAAGAAAAAGATGATTTGATAGGGATGTATATAGTATAACTCAACTTTCGCAAGCTTCCCTTGCTCAGTCTCGAAAGGAGCAAGGAGCAAGAGAAATGAAATGGAAGGCACAAAGGCACAGCAACTGCCGTACTAAAGTCCTTTTTGTGTCGTGCAAAAGGGCTTTGAAGTACGGACTAAAGACCAGCAAGGTACGGACTTTAGTTAAATCTACGCCAATGTCTGTTAAATCTACGGCGTAGATTGATAAATCCACGACGACGTTTATTAATTCTACGACGAGGATTTACCTTTTTCCATTCCTTACATCATCATTCAACAATGTGAAGGCCGCAAAGTTTGCTAAAGTAGAGCGAATGCGAAACTTGAATAGTATAATTATCACCTTCTTGCTTTACAAAATAGCAAAATAATTTGCAGAATTGCAAAGAATGTTGTATCTTTGCACCCAAAGAGTATAAAGATGATAATCGCAAACAAGGAATTACTTGATGCTTTTGTGCAGAAACATGCGCAATCAGCTGGACCACTAAACAGTTGGGTGGAGAAAGTGAAAGGCGCAACGTGGCATAATCATGCAGAGTTGAAACAGACGTTTCCATCGGCAGACTATGTTAAGAATGGACGCTATATTTTCAATATTGGCGGAAATAAATATCGAGTAGTTGCTGTGGTTATCTTCATTGGTGGCGTGATGAATATTCGATTTGTGGGAACACATTCGGAATATGATAAGATAGATAGTTCAACAATATAAATAGAAGGAGTATATATGAACAAGAAATTGACAACAAGACAGGAGTATGACAAGACGAAGGCTATTGTAGAGGCCTTAATCGCTGAAGCAACAGAGAAAGGGATGCTTGAACCTGAGATGGATAATGAGTACACTCGCCAAATCTCAGATTTGAGCAAGTTGATGGCAAAGTATGAGGATGAATATATGGATATTCTTCCTCTCCGCAAGAAGACCCCGTTGATTAGGTCTATCGAGGACTATTTCTATGCTCGTAATATGAAGCAAAAAGAGGGAGCACAACTTCTTGGAATCAACGAGTCCGTATTCAGTCAGATTCTCAGTGGAAAAAGACGCATCACTATGCCTATCGCCAAACGCTTGCACTCGAAATTAGGCATAAATGCAGATATGATACTTGAATATGCATAAATTTGTATCAGGGAAAGGATTTTCCAATTTCATATTTTACGTTTTATATTTTATGAAATGCAAAGTAACAAAACTATCTCCTATTCAACCAAAGGCTGAGTAATGGGTCAGAAAGGGAATAGGTTTTCTCTTTGCGTGTTATCAGGTCGTACTCCAATAGCTTGAGGGCTGCTGACTGTGTGGAACTTGGTGAACGCAGACGATGCTTCCTATTAAAAGCTGACGAGGTGATGCTCTGCACTTGACCTTCAGCATGGATGGCATAAAGTAGTTCTTTTTGCGCTTCTGTGATAAATGACAGTTGTTCGCGCAGGTGAGAGTCATTCTCTCTGATGTAGTCTTCTGTCAAGCGCTTAACCATATCCACATCGCAAGTTGTACCAGGCAACGTTTCAATATAAGCATCCTTCATCAGTCGCTGGACATACAAGGTAACACCCCAAAAGATTTCATAGACGTATGTGAAAGCCTCCTTGCTGATGTCTTTTCCTGCTTGCTGAAAATGAGTGTGGGCAAAATCAAAATAAACGTCCTGATTGATAGCTTCCAGTCGCAAAGGTTTTGCGCTCTGATAAAAAGGACGTTTGGCAGAAAAGAACATTTCTTCCATCAGCCTGCGCCGACTGCCAGAGAACACAAAGTTGGCATTTGACAGTTTTTGAATATGCGTCCTGAGTATCTCCTCCACATTCTTTTCTGGATAACGTGTTATCTGCTGAAACTCATCGATAACCACCAAACAACGCTTATCTACGGATTCCAGATACTGAAAGATTTCACGTAGCGTGTATTCCGGCAATTGAATATCGCCTAATCTGACATCAAAGGTTGGTGTATTCTGAACAGGATCATAACCAAAACTGCCACTCAGGGACTTCATGAATGTCACGAACTGCTTGCGCCATTTCTCACTTCTTGAAGCAACAGCATCGAATACAGCTGTCCCAAGCGAGAAGATAAACTCACGAAAGGTAGTAGTCTGCAGAATATCGACGAATATCGTGATATATTCATCTTTAATGGACGGCTTATCGAAAACAAAGTCTACAAGCGACGTTTTTCCCATACGTCTTGATGAGGTAAGCACTACGTTGAGCTGGTTTGTAAGTGACTTCTCAAGTTGAATTGATTCGTCAATTCTGTCACAAAAATACGCTTCTGGTATCTTACCTGACACAATGAAAGGATTAATATTGCTACTCATAACCCATTGATTTTGTGGGCAAAGTTAGTAAATTACTTCCAATTATCAAAATAAAATTACCTAAAAAAAATAATTTCGTATGATTTACTTTTGGAGAATGCATTGCCACACCCTTACCTTAGTTAGAGAATGAGCGACTCTGCGAATTTATAGATGATAATGCCGGCAGTAACGGAGACATTCATAGAGTGCTTGGTACCCAGCTGAGGTATCTCTAAACAGCCATCCGAGGCGTCTACTACTTCTTGGTGGACGCCTTTTACTTCGTTACCCATCACTATAGCGTATTTTAAGCCTTTCTGAGGCACGAACGTCTGTAGTTTGGTACTATGTTCCACCTGTTCGACAGAAAGGACCGTATAGCCCGCTTTTTTCAGTTCTTCTACTGCCTCCAAAGCAGTATTGTAGTAACGCCAGCTGACACTTTCCTCTGCACCCAATGCTGTCTTGTGAATTTCAGTAGATGGAGGCGTCTGACAAATACCACAAAGATAGACTGCTTCCACTCGGAAAGCATCACAAGTACGGAATACGCTACCTATGTTATACATGGAACGAACGTCATCTAATACCACAATCAGTGGCAGTTTCTCAGCCTCACGATATTCTTCTACCGTAAGGCGCTTCATTTCTATAGTACGAACCTTTCTCATATATGGGTACAAAGGTAATCATAATTTTCAATTTTTAGTTCTCAATTCCCATTTTTTTTGTGTTGATAAGTGTGTGGATAACCCTGTTAATAATTAGTTAAGTAATACACAATATCCCATTGTCCCCTACTCTACTAGTGGATAAAAATCATAAATAACAGGGTTTTCAGTCACTTTTCCACCGTTTTTTTAGGAAAAAAGATATAAACTTATTAATTTTGCACCAAATTAGAGAATTGTGGATAAGTGATGAATCTGGCAATAAGTCAGTGAGTTAGAATTCACATTGGTTGTGAATAACCTAATTTCACGAGTGTATAAACAATCTGGCAAGAAACAGCAGAAAAAGTTTTGCACATATCAACAGCCTATCATCCTATTCATTCTCTTTTAAAAGAAAAAAGAAAAAGAAAATAAAATATTGATACGATGTTGAAAAAGGAGTGGACAGAACAAGGTTTTATTGATGAACCTGTTGCAGAAGGTACAGACTTAAAGGCTGAAATCCGTCGTTTGTGTGAGGAAAAAGGTGCTATCATTCTGGCACACTATTATACCATTGGTGATATACAGGATATTGCCGACTTTGTTGGCGACTCATTGGCTTTGGCTCGTAAGGCTGCAGAGACAGATGCGAAGATAATGGTAATGTGTGGTGTTCACTTTATGGCTGAGACGTGTAAGCTGCTGTCACCAGACAAGACTGTATTATGTCCAGATTTGAATGCTGGTTGTTCGTTGGCTGACTCATGTAAGGCTGAGGATTTGAAGAAATATAAAGAAGAGCATCCTGGCTATCAGGTTATCTCGTATGTTAATACGACAGCAGCAGTCAAGGCATTGACAGACGTTGTAGTAACCAGTGGTAATGCCAAGAAGGTTGTCGATCAGTTGCCAAAGGATGCGAAACTGATTTTTGGTCCTGACTATAATTTAGGTAACTATATCAATGAGGTGACAGGCAGAAAGATGTTGCTTTGGAATGGCGGCTGTCATGTGCACGAGCGTTTTTCAGTCAGTAAGATTGCTGAACTGAAAAAGCAGTATCCTGATGCAGTCGTCATGGCTCATTTGGAGTGTAAAGGTCCCGTATTGGCATTGGCAGATGTTAAGGGAAGTACGGCAGACATGCTAAAATATGCCAAGCAGAGCGACGCCAAGCAATTTATTGTGGCTACAGAGGCCGGTATTTTGCACGAGCTGCAGAGAAATTGTCCAGACAAGCAATTTATCCCTGTACCTCCTGAAATCAGCGAGAGCGGCTTGGAATGCAGTTGTAACGAGTGTCAATACATGAAGATGAATACCCTTTTGAAGATTTACAACTGTTTGAAATATGAATGGCCATCAGTCGAGGTTGATGCAAACATTGCTAAAGATGCTGTAAAACCCATAGAAAAAATGCTGGAATTAAGCTAATATGAAGCAGCGTATAGAATGGTTGGCAGTTTTGAGGGGTCTTAACATACTACTGGTTGTAATAGTTCATATTCAATTAGTGGATATGGCTACAGGTGAGAATCATTTCTTCTGCCGAGCTTTATCCATTCCATTCCATCCTATACGAATGCCCTTATTTATTTTCATATCTGGTGGACTTCTGTATATTAGCAGGATTAGAAAGCAAATAGAGACAAAGGCATTGTACAAGGATAAGTTCCAGCGTATCATGATACCCTTTGTTTTCTTTGTCATTGTCTATTACCTCATAAAATGTGTTTTCAATCAGTTTGCAAAGACACCCATTGAATTGTCATGGACTAATTTCCTTGAGTCATTTGTCTATTACCGAGGCCATTCCTCACAATCATTATGGTTTCTGTCAGTATTGATGTTTTTAATGCTGATGTATCCGTTATTCTGTTATTTGTGTAAGAACAAGTACAGGATGATCATGTTCTTACTGTTTTGCTGTGGCATATACTTTATTGATACCGATCTTGACAGTCCTTGGAACGTCTTTTATATCCTGGAATTACAACATTATCTGGTATATTTCTTTTTTGGTATCTTTTTCTTCAGATTTGAGTTGTATAAGTATATCGATCATATAGCTGTATTGTTATTGCTTGCCATCCTATACGCTGCATGTTATTACTATTCAATAGTTATTCTCCATTCTATTTTAGGTATTGTCATGATGTGTTCGCTATGCTTAAAGATAGCGAGATATTTTCCTAACCTGTTTTCAAGTTTCAGGGAATACATCTTTCAGATTTACCTCATGTCCTTGCCTTTTCAAACGTTTGTAGAATTGATATTATGGAAGCATTATTTCTATAATGAACAACTCTTCTATTTGTTTTATGCCTTGAATCTACTGTCTGGTATATTTATGCCTGTCTTGATATCCAAAATAGTCGAACGCTGTCCTGTAAAGATGATAAGATTATGCTTTGGATTGCAGTAGTCTCCTATTTAGACTTAAAGGCAAAAAATCGCTGACCTAAATAGTTGAATACGACAAACAGGCACATTCCTAATGCCATAGATACATTCTCTTGTATGGTAACGCTATAACTGCTAAGCATCCAATGCATGATAGGTTTTGCTATTCCATAAGCTAACAGATAGCAGAATAAAATATTAATGGTAAAACGGAATAGCGAAGTCCAGCCCTGTTCATGATACTGAAAGGTATAATACCGATTAAGAAAATAGCTGCAGATGCTTCCAAAGAAGTAATTGGAAGCTGACGATACCCAGTAACTTAAATGGAAGACATTGTAAAAAACAAACATAATGGCAGTACCTACTACGGTATTTACTACCCCAACAATGACAAACTTCATGAAGGTTTTGTCAGTAAACAGACCAATTTTATCTTTTAATGACATCAATATGTTCATGATTAACTATCCAGACACAGTCATGTTGTTGTTTCTTGAGTGTTTCCAATCCTAACGCCTTAGCTTTTCTGAAGACATCAGCAGAACGCTCTATCGTAGTATCTTCAATGACTTCTGGCCATTGATAATTGGTTTCATACTGTGCAGCCCAACCCCATCCGAAAGCTTCGTTTGGGATAACGCAGAAGGAAGACAGTTTAGGATAGTCGTCCTCAATAATAATCACATAAACACGCTTTACAGGCTCTCCTGTCTTTTGAATAGCCTCCTGAGCCATTCTCTTTCCTATGAGTCCGGATTTTATGGATGAGTCTATCAGGTGAATATCAATCAATAAGGCAGTGACAATCCATAATAAAAATGAAAGAATAACAGGTTTTGTTTGCTCGAAATGGCTTATAGAATAAGCTACCAGTATGGCTATCATGACAAGGCCTGCATAGACGTGCATCATACTGAAAACAGTACCTAAATGCGGGCCAACGGCTATCAACAAGCTGATTACTGTACATATTATCTGTTTATGAGCAAATAGTTTGATTTTGCGAATGAAGATAAAATATAGGAACGGTGCTGCCAGTAAGAAAGAGCATGCTGCCAATAACAGGTTTCGACTGGGTTGATGAAGCAGATAAATATAGTCAACTGTGATGAATGTAGAGAAAAAGAATTTGACGATATTCTTGACGATTTTAAAGTCGTCAGGTACATATTCCGGATGAATAGTAATATCCTTTGGCAGCAATAGAATGGCTAAAGCATACATGGCCATAATAGCGATACCTACTAACAAGTCTTTTTTGAGTATCTTTTTGTCTATAAAGTCAAAGCCATAAGCTAAGATAGGACAGATCCATGCCCACATCAAACCATTTTCCTTAAAGAGCGTGGCTAGGAAAATCAGACTTACCCAGACAATGTATTTTCCCTTTTTCAGTTTGATATACAACAGGAAAGCTATGATGTCACATGTTAATGCAAAAACTTGATTCTGGCTATCTACAGCTGTTACAGTAGCCATTGTAGCTGGTGAGATGAAGAAGAATAAGGTAGCTATGTTTCTTGCAGTCTTACTGAACTTAAGTACTGTCAATAGTCGATAAATGGCTAATGAACAGAATACATGACCTATGACGACAAGAATATGATTGAATGTGGGCCACAGAACTTGTGGATTTCTTCCAGCTATATATCCTATCCAGGTATCAAATGGTCGCCAGTGATAACCATAAAACAAAAAATGTTCTTTGATGAAGAAAGGATTGAAGTCAGGTTTGGTAGTCGATGCCCAATCATCGTGTGTAGGCAGAATATGTAAGACAGCATAAAGCAATAGTGGAGCAAGAAATAATATGATGACAATACTCCAGTGATTGCCAAGAAATTGCTGTAGTTTTATCTTACTATTGCAATCTTGCATACAGTTCCTTTTTCTCCTTTACTTGTTGCTGTAGCTACCATATAAATGCCAGAGGCCACTCTCATACCCTTTTGGTCGCATCCATCCCATACGTATGTACCACCATTGCTATGTCCTTCATTGACGATAGCTCCGTTGGCTGAAAGTATCTTGATGTCAGCATTCAGCGAAAGACCAGTAATGGTAATAGGTCCAGTATATCCTGGTTCTACAGGATTAGGATAGGCCCATACATTATCTGTCGTCATCTCTGAATTGGTTGCCGTAGCATCGCTAATATACGAACAGAGACCTTTGTCAGTACCAAAAAACACTTCACCAGATGTTGGATTAATGGCAATCGACATAATGGTATTTGAGAGCAATTTGCTGTTGTCAGTCGTGAAGTGGTGTATCTGTGTCATATTATCGGCACTAATCAGATACACACCGTTATTGAATGTTCCAATCCATTTTCTGTTGCCTCCATCTATCGCAATACTCGAGATGTCTATTCCAGTCAGCAGATAGTCAGCATAGTTTGTACCATCATTGCGAGGCACCTTTACTTGAGTAAATATACTGCCACCATCCTCTATCTCGCTGCTTTCCAACATAAATGGTCCTACACTGGAACCCACCCAGATATTATGTTCCAAATCTTCAGCTACACAGCGAATACCTTCTTGGATATTGAGTCTTGTACCGTCTTGATTGACAATATTCTCATAGGCTATGATTTCGTCGTTATCCGTATTGTATTGGTAGATGGCAGGCAAAACCCAGTTGTTATTGACAAACCACATCACTCCTTTGCTGTCAATAATGATTTTGCTTAGTTCACCATTACTTCTATTTTGCAGTTGACCTCTGTTCAGCTTCATCAATTCTGAATGGTTCATTTTTGTGAACGTGCCATTGGTATATTTCATGAGTGCTGTAGTAGGTGCAGAACTGTTTAATACCCATAGATTGCCCTTTTGGTCGAACTTCGTACCAGTTACTAACTGATATTCTTTGTTAACGCCATCAAAAGGCTCTATAGGGCTGTTGCTATGATCGTAGTATTTGACGAACTTACCGTTAAGATATTCATAAAGGCCGTTTCTTGACCCGGCAAACACATGTTCAGTATTCGATGGGTCAACATCCAAACAAAAAGAACCTTGAAAGGATACGCCTGTTTGTTCACTGATACCTTCATGCTGATATATGGTCCATTCATTGTTATTGAGAATCTGGATAGGCGATGAATAGTTGTAATCACCATTACAGGTATATAGCCTGTTATAAGTAAACAGCATAAAGCCAAAATAATTCGTATGAGGTCCGCCAGGCTTCAGCGTTTTAACGATATCGATATACTTATCGTAGTCGCTATTGTCTTCGTCTGGTAGCGATGTAGGATATTCAGGATGCGTAGGCTTGTAGGTTTCTGCAATCTCTGCACGCTGCATATTGATTTTCACGATGCCAAAGCCACATATCAGATAGGCATAGATGCCATCCATACGGATACTGCTGACTGTTTTGTCGCCTGTCAGCAGTTTGTTATAGAGATCGCTGATATTGGTGACATTGCCTTTCACGTCTATCAGGTCGATATTCGAATTCTGATAGACAACGATGAGACGCTTGGCTTGAGGACACCAGCAAATATTGGTGATATACGTGTCTGAGAGTCCGTTAGTCTTATCGTAGGTATAGATGCTTTGATCTTGTCTGTTATACTGATAAAGGCCATTTGAAGCCAATACAAAGAGATAATCATTGCCTGCTGCCCTAATCTGCTGGATGTCAGAATAGGCCAGATAGTTACGCCAAGTACCAATCTGCGCCCTTACAGGGCTAAATAAAAAATAAAAAATAAAAAATAAAAACATATATAGCAGATGAGAATTCCATTTGCCTGACACTTGATACATGTTTAAATTCTTCATTTTTATTTCTTATTTTATAATTTTTATTTAGGGCGTAGCCCGCAGAAACTCGCAGAGTTTCGCTGTGGCTCTGGCCCTGTGACTGATTTGGTTCTTGATGTTTGCACCCAGTTCAGCAAACGTCTTATCGTAGCCATCAGGACGGAAAATAGGATCGTAGCCAAAGCCCTCTGCCCCACTCTTCTCTTGCGTTATCTCGCCATTGACGATGCCCTCGAACTTATGAACCAACTTAATGCTGGTACAGCCACAGGGACATACATCCTTCTTCTCTATTAACGCTATAACCGTGCGAAATCGTGCCTTACGATTGTTATTATTTGCTA
>Ga0310695_10007585_pt1 | contig 17264 bp, 15 predicted proteins | sample RumenRJG_04DNA_FD_203882 | JGI IMG/M metagenome (GOLD analysis project Ga0310695, IMG submission 203882) | Bovine rumen microbial communities from Lethbridge, Alberta, Canada - RJG_04 (v2) (version 2) | ecosystem: Host-associated > Mammals > Digestive system > Stomach > Rumen | place: Canada...
AGCGGTGGGTACCGTTGTCCGTCGTCGACAGCGAAGACGAAGTGTTCTTGCGGTAGAAATACTGTTCGTTGGGGAAATAAATCCTTTCGCTCCTGGACTCGCTGACATTGTACCTGCTGTTATATTCATAGGAGGCGCCGATGCTTCCGAGGACGAAATTCCTGGTCTCGGGACTCATCCATCTCCTGTTGAAGCTGATTTCTGCCATCTTGGCTTTCAGGTCGGCCGAACCGCCTCCGCCCGCCGCGCGGAAAGTGTTGCCCCTGCGGCGGTTATTCTGGTTGTTGATGTTGTTCAGGTTGAACGAACCTTCGATCTGCAGTTTCTCCGAAGAGAAGTTCAGGTCTGCTCCGACCGTATAACGGAACTTATGGAAAGTGGTGTCGGTATCGTAACCTCCTCCTATCAGGAAATTGCCGTTGCTGACCATCGTAGGCTTTGTTTTTGTCTCGATATCCAGCACCCTGCGCTTGCTTTCGTTCTTGCTTATCCTGTGCCTAGGGTCCTTGTTCTCATACTCCTGGTATGACTTTATGGTCACGACCTCTTCCGCACGGAGATTGTTCAAGGCGGCCATGGGCGCATCCCCGAAGAGGAGCGCTCCGTCTATATACACGGTGCTGACGTCCTCGTTGAGCACAGTCACGCCGTTCTCTCCCACTTCCACTCCCGGCATCTGTTCAAGTATGTCGATTGCCATTTCGCCCGCATTCAGTTTGACAGCGGCGGCGTGGAATGCGATGGTGTCCTCCTTGATGGATACGGGATTGGCTATATCCCTGACCACGGCGCCCTCGAGCATGATGTTCTCGGCATTGAGGTTCGCTATCACGCGGTTCTGTCCTGATACGAGGGTGATGGGATTGGTCTGCTCCTGATATCCGAGCATGCTGAAAGTGACCCGGGCATTTCCCGGTTTGAGGTTCCTGATGGTGAAAGTGCCGTTGGCGCCGCTCACTGCAAAGGTCGTGTCGGCTTTTTCGTTCTCCCCCCTGTCGGATATGACGATGACGGTCACGCCTGCACCAGGCTGCTGCCCGGTGTCTTCGTCAGTAAGGTAAACGTTTCCTGTGAGAATGGCCTGCTGGTTCCAGTTGCGTTGCTGGAGAGCATTCATCGCTTGGTTGCCTCCCCCGCGGTTCCCGCCCCAGTTCTGGGCGGAGGAAATGATAGAGATCGTTATCAGGGCAAAGGCAAGGAACAAGTTTTTCAAGTTCATCTGTATGGGGGAATTACGGATTAAAGTACAAATATAGAAAAAAACAGTGATGTCACGAAATCAAGTTGGCGATGATGCCCGCCGTCTGCATCGGCGAGATGTTGTCTATGTCTATGATATAGTCGGCTGCGGCGGTGTAGGCCGGCGTCCGCTCGACCAGCATGGCCTCGAATCCGCCGTCCTTCAGCAGCGGCCGGTGGCTCTGGTCGCCGCCGAGGTGCAGCCGCAGCGTATCAACGCTCGCCCTGAGGAAGAAGCACCTGCAGTGCTCCTTGATCAGCGCCGCGTTCTCCGGCCTCAGTATCGTCCCTCCGCCCAGCGACAATATAAAGCTGTTATTTGAAGGAGAGTCTTGGTCCGGGTAGTTCCCTCTAGGAAACTGTGCCACCCTCGGCAACATAAGAGGGAGGGGCCCATCATCAGATGGGAGGGGTCCTGCGGAGCAGGACGTTTCAGAGGGGGAACTACCCGGACCCAAAAGGAGTTCAGCCAGCGCTTCGGATTCGAGGTCGCGGAAAGCCTTTTCACCCTGCTCGGAGAAAATGTCGGCGATGGATCTCCCTGTTTTGTCCACGATGTACTTGTCCAGGTCGACAAGCGGCATGCCGAGCAGCACTGAAAGCTCCTTTCCGACGCTGCTCTTCCCGCAGCCCATGAAACCGGTCAGCGCAACTATCATCCTAGAACAGGGTAAGGTCCTCGTCGTCATTGACTTCGGGAACGTTTATCTTGCTCATGTCGATATCCGGGATATCAACCTCGTCCGGAGTGTCGATGATGTCGGACATGTCTATCTCGCCGGCGAGATTCTCCGGCTCCGCATCGGTATTCTCCTCTTCGAGGTCCTCGGGCTTGACCAGAGGCTCGGCGAATTCGACTTTCTTAAGATCCCACGAATGACACTTCTTGCCTTTCGCCGCGATACCCTTCTTGGCGATGTACTCCTCCGCATCGATGAGTTCCGGCTCCCTGTGGGCATACTTGCCTCCGAAGGTCACTTTCACCTGGGGATGCTTGTCCTCGCTGATGTCCACCAGGTACGAATTGCGGCCCTCCGCGATGAAGGAGACAGGGGTGTTGTCGCTCAATACGAATGAGAAACGCTTGACATAGAACGCTTTGACTGAAGCGTCCCAGTACAGTGCCGTGTATGTCTTGTTAGGATCGAACTTCTCTATCTTCAGCACGTCGCCCTGATACTTGTTCACCAGGTCGAAGGACGTCGTGTAGAAAGTACCGTTCTTGAAGATGGCAAGGACCTTGTCGTCGGTCTCGAACTGGCCAAGGTACTGGCCCCTTCCGTCCTCGTTGAGTTTCTGGATGTCGGCGTCGTACCAGATGTCCTTGCCGGAAATGGTGGACACGCCCTTGCTCTTGAGCTGGATGCGCTGGATGGGATTCTTGGACACGAGATTGCCGCGCGAGGTCTTGCCCTTGATCGCGAGAGTGGAGAAGTCATACTCCATCGACGACTTCTTCAGTTTGGCGCGCGGGCGAAGGTATATCCGCACCGACTCGGCCTCGCCGTTGTGATTGGCCGTGAACCAGAGGATGGTCGATCCCGGAGCGCCCGTAGTGATGTCGTACTCCTTGTCGCGCGTTACCGAAGTGATGGCGAAGCGCTTGGCATACGACACGGAGGTCTTGCCCTCCCGGTAGATCACGTTGTAGATCGTCCTCGAATCGTTCCTGTGGAAAACCCCGACATAGAGGAGGTTCTTGCCGAAGAAAGCCTTGTCCGTCACCTTGGTGATGATGTACTTGCCGTCCTTGCCGATGACGATGATCTCCGAAAGGTCGGAGCAGTCACAGATGTACTCGCCGTTGTCATCGCGTTTGAGGCCTATGCCCACGAAGCCCTCGGCCTTGTTGGCGTAGAGCTTGGCGTTGTTGTTCACAACCTTGGTGGCGGCGATGGTCTCGAAACTGGTGATCTCTGTGAGACGGGGGAAATCCTTGCCGTATTTCTTCTTCAGCCCCTTGAACCAGTCGATGGTATAGCGCGTTATGTGCGCGATCTTGTCCTTGACGTCGGCTATATCGCCTTCGATGCCGCGGATCTTCTCGTCGATGGCCTTGGTGTCGAACTTCGATATCTTGCGGACAGGCTTTTCCACGAGCTTTAGGATGTCGTCCATCACTATCTCGCGGGTCAGGAGGTCCTGATACTCCTTCATGCGGTCGAACACGTCGCCGATCTGCTCCTCCCAGCTCTTCTGGTCCTGTTCCAGGACCTTGTAGATGCGGTTTTCGAAGAAAATGCGCTCCAGGGAACTGTAATGCCATTCATTCTCAAGTTCATCCAGCCTGATGCGGAGCTGTTGCTCCAGGATGTCGCGGGTATGGAACGTGTCGTATTCGAGGATCTCGTTCACATCCATGAACTGCGGCTTGTTGTCCTTGATCACGCAGGCGTTTGGCGAGATATTGATCTCGCAGTCGGTGAAGGCGTAGAGGGCGTCTATGGTCTTGTCGGGGGACACGTCGTTGGGCAGGTGGATGATGATTTCCACATGGTCCGTCGTCATGTCATCGATCTTCTTGATCTTTATCTTGCCCTTGTCCTTGGCCTTGAGGATGGAATCGATGACGATGCCGGAGGTCTTGCTGTAAGGTATCTCGGTGATGGCGATGGTGTTCTTGTCGATCTTGTCGATCTTGGCGCGCACCTTCACCACACCGCCGCGGCGGCCTTTCTGGTACTTGGAGCAGTCGGCGTATCCGCCGGTAGGGAAGTCCGGGTAGATCTCGTAGGGCTTACCTTCGAGAATGGCTATGGAAGCATCCAGAAGCTCGTTGAAGTTGTGGGGAAGGATCTTGGAGGCCATTCCGACCGCGATGCCCTCCGTGCCCTGGGCTAGGAGGAGGGGGAAGCGGACCGGCAGCTCGGTGGGCTCCTGGTTGCGTCCGTCGTAGGAAGTCATCCAGTTGGTGACCTTGGGATCGAAGATGACCTCCTTGGCGAACTTGCTGAGGCGTGCCTCGATGTATCGGGGAGCGGCGTTGGAGTCGCCGGTGAGGATGTTACCCCAGTTTCCCTGGCAGTCCACGGCGTAGCCTTTCTGGCCGATCTGCACGAGGGCGCCAAGGATGGAGGCGTCTCCGTGAGGATGGTACTGCATCGCCTGTCCCACGATGTTGGCGACCTTGGTATAGGCGCCGTCATCCATCTTGTACATGGCGTGCAGCACCCTGCGCTGCACCGGCTTGAGGCCGTCCACGATGTGGGGGACGGCCCTCTGCAGGATAACGTAGGACGAATAGTCAAGGAACCAGTCCTTGAACATCCCCGAGAGCTTGAACTTGCGGCTGTCGTTGCCGAGCAGTTTGTCGAACCTGCCCGACGGGACGGCGGACTCGTCCACCATCTCCTCTCCTTCTTCGAAGGACTCCTGGGAGTCCATGATCTCTTCGTTGAATTCTTCGCTCATAAATACCTCCGGGCGCGCTTCCACGCGCCTTTTATCATTCTTCGTAGCCGAAGCGGCGAAGCTCCTTTCGGCTCTCGCGCCAGTCCGGATCCACTTTAACGTACAGGGACAGGAAGACCTTCTTCTGGAAGAAGTCCTCCATGTCGATGCGGGCTTCCGTGCCCACTTTTTTGAGGGCTGCGCCCTTCTTGCCTATGATTATGCCCTTCTGCGAATCGCGCATCACATAGATGACGGCGCCGATCTCATACCTCTCCTCGCCTTCCTTGAAAGACTCGACCTCGACTTCGCAGCAGTACGGGATCTCCTGGCTGTAGTTCAGCAGGATCTTCTCGCGGATGATCTCCTGTGCGAAGAAACGCAGGTTGCGGTCGGTGAAAGTTTCCTTGTCATACCACGGGGGGCTGAGCGGGAGCTTCTCCACGACCTTGTCGAATATGCTTTCGAGATTGAATCTCTCCTTGGCGGAAGCCGGGATGACTTCGGCCTTGGGCAGCTGCGCATGCCAGTAGTCCATCAACTCCAGGACTTTCGGCTGGTCGCTGAGGTCGATCTTGTTGATGACCACGATGACGGGGCATTCGAGCCTCTGGAGCTTGGCTACGTAATCGGCGTTCTTGTCCGCAGTCTCCACGGTGTCAGTGACATACAGGATGATGTCCGCGTCGCCGATGGCGGCGTCCACGAAGTTCATCATGTTCTTCTGGAGACGGTAGTTGGGCTTCAGGATGCCGGGCGTGTCGGAATACACTATCTGGTAATCCTCCCCGTTCACGATGCCCATGATGCGGTGACGGGTGGTCTGGGCCTTGGCCGTGACGATGGAGAGCTTCTCGCCCACCATCGCATTCATCAGCGTGGACTTGCCGACGTTGGGATTACCTATGATATTGACGAACCCGGACCTATGGCTAGACATAGGCGCCCATCTTAAGGATGTTCACCTCGCCCTCGGTGAGGTAACGCCATTCGCCCTTGTTGAGGCCCTTCTTGGTGAGTCCTGCGAAATACACCCTGTCAAGAGCCTTGACGGTGTAGCCGAGGGACTCGAAAATCCTGCGGACGATGCGGTTCTTGCCGGAGTGGATCTCGATGCCGAGCCTCCTGTGGTCGGTGGCGTCGATGTACTCGAGCTCGTCAGCGGAGACCTCTCCGTCGCTGAGCTCGATGCCGGTAAGCACCTTGTCATAATCCTCCTGGGAAAGCTCCCTGTCGAGGATCACCTGGTAGATCTTCTTCTTGTCGTATGAGGGGTGTGTGAGCCTTTCGGCGATCTCTCCGTCGTTGGTGAACATCAGCACGCCCGTCGTGGCCTTGTCGAGGCGGCCGACGGGGAATACGCGGGTATCACAGCCCTTCAGCAGGTCCATGACGGTCTTGCCGGCATGGGGATCGCTGGAGGTGGTTACGTATCCCTTGGGCTTGTTCATGACGATATAGACTTTCTCTTCGCCCCTGAGACGCTCGCCGTTGAAACGGACGTCGTCATTAAGGACGTTGACCTTGGTACCGAGCTCGGTGACGACCTCTCCGTTCACGGTGACGACACCGGCCTGGATGAGGGTGTCGGCCTCGCGCCTGGAGCATACGCCGGAATTGGCGATGAACTTGTTGAGGCGGATCTCGTTCTGGATGGGGGTCTTTACGTAGTCGTTGTCGGAATACTGTGCGGCGTCGATGTTGGGACGGCGCTCGATCATGCGGTAGATGCCGGACTCAGGGCTCTCGTCGAACTGGGGCTCGAACTTCTTGCGGCCGCCTTTGCCGCGGGCCGGCTTGGGGCCCTGCGGGGCGCCGTAAGGCTTGCGGCCCGCGCCGTTGTAAGGGCGCCTTCCGCCATCCTCGCCGAAGCTCCTGCGCTCGCCATAGGGCTTGTTGTAAGCCCTGTGCTCGCCGCCTTCGCCATAGCTTTTGCGCTCGCCGTAAGGTTTGCTGTATGTCCTGCGTTCTCCGCCCTCGCCGTAGCTTCTGCGCTCGCCATAGGGCTTGCTGTATGTCCTGCGCTCGCCGCCTTCGCCATAGCTTCTGTGCTCGCCGAAAGGCTTGCGGTCGCTGTTGTAGGGACGTCTCTCGGAGCTGCCGTAAGGCCGGCGCTCGCCGTTGTTCCTGTCATTGTATCCGCCCTGGCGCTGTCCGTAGGGGCGGTGCTCACCGCCTTCTCCGTAACTCCTGCGCTCTCCGTAGGGCTTGTTGTAACTGCGGCGTTCGCCTCCTTCATAATTCCGGCGTTCACCGTTGTCGTTCCTGTGACCGTAGTCACTCCTTCTTTCGCTGTTCTCGAAAGAAACCTTCTTTCTGGGCCTGAGCTTCCTGCCTTCGGCAGAATAGCCGCCATTCTTGTTGTCTTCCATTTTTTCTTTGCCTTGCGGCATTTTAATGATTAATCTTCGTGGTTCACACCACTACTTCAATGTAAATATGTAGGTTATAGTACCTTGCTGTAAAGCCGGAGCGTCAGCCTTCTGGTTGAAGTGGGCCTTCATGGCGGCGTTCCTCGCCGCAGTCCACAGCTCCGTGCTGGTCACGGTCGTACCCTCGGCTCCCGCCTGGGCTTTCGTGACGTTTCCGTAATTGTCCACCCAGATCGTCACTACTACGGTGCCGCTCTCCTGGACCCTGTAAGCGGGCCTCGGCAATGTCCCCACGACATTGCGGCCCTTGAGGTGCGCGTTGGGCGCGCCCGTGGTCTGCCCCTTGTCGGTATTTCCGTCGGGCTGTCCGGCCTTGAACGTGCCGGACGCCTCCTCGGCCGAATGGGGGGCGGTCAGACTTGTATCCTTCTTCGCCATGCCGGGGAAAGCTGCGCGGGGGTCGAGCTTCGGCTCCTCCGGAGGGACGGGGACTTCGACGTCACCGTGCGGATCGGGTGCAGTGGCGGGTGTGAGGTTCTGCGAAGTATGCGCCTCATACGGCGATTCGCTCCTCTGCACCAGCTCGATGGGCCTCGAAAGGTCGATCTCCTCGGCCTGGGGCTGGTTGCCGTCCCTGTGCTGCGTCACGGTCTCGATCTCTTCCGTGAAATCTATCACGAAAGTATTCTCCTGCGGCGGAGGATACAGGTATCTGAACCCGGTGAAGGAGCAGAAAAGGACCGCGCACAGGGTGATGCCCAGCGACAGCGCTGCGCCTATCATCCTGGAGGTCTTCTCCTGTTTCTCCCTTTCGCGGATATACTCTTTCATGACATCATTCCGGCTGCGTGGCCAGGATCACTTTGTAATGGTTCCTTTTGGCAATGTTCATCATGGCTACGATCTCCTTGACGGGGACGGTCTCGTCCGAATAGATGGAGAAGGTAGGGTCCTCCTCGCTCTGGAGAAGTCCTACGATCTCGTCCTCGGCCTGCTCGTAGCTGACGGGCTGCTCGTTGCCGTTGATGTGATATGTGTATGTGTCATCCCCCCAGTCCTTGATGGAGACGCTTACCGTGGCCTTGGCCGAGACTTGTCCCGTGCTTTTCGGAAGGAGGAGTTTCAGGGCGTTCGGATTCACGAGCGTCGAGGTCACGAGGAAGAAGATGAGCAGCAGGAACACGATGTCCGTCATGGACGACATCGACATTTCCGACAGTACCTTCGTAGTTCTCTTGATAGCCATAACCTATGACGCTTATTCGTCCTCTCCGGCAGGCTCGTGGAGGAGGTCCATGAAGTCGATCGTGGCGCTCTCCATCTTGAAGACGAGGCTGTTGATGCTGGAGGACAGGTAGTTGTATCCGAAGTAGGCGAGAATACCGACGATGAGACCGCCGACGGTGGTGACCATGGCGGTGTAGATACCGCTCGAGAGCAGGGTGATGTCGATATTGTTGCCGGCCTGCGACATGTTGAAGAATGCCTGGATCATACCGATGACCGTTCCGAGGAATCCGATCATGGGCGCGCCTCCGGCGACGGTTGCGAGGAAGGAGAGACCTTTCTCGAGGCGGGCCACTTCGACGTTGGCGGTGTTCTCGACCGCGGCCTGGATATCAGTCAGGGGACGTCCGATGCGCTCGATGCCCTTCTCGACCAGACGGGCGACAGGGGAGTCGTATTTCTCGCAGAGGGTGATAGCGGACTTGATCTTGCCCTCGTGGATGTAGTCGCGGATGTCGTTCATGAAGTTCTTTCCGATCTTGTTGGCCTGGCGGATCATCCACCACTTCTTTCCGAAGATGTAGATGGCGATGACGGAAAGGGCGAGGAGGACGAGCATGAGCCAGCCTCCCTTTGAAGCCATTTCAATGAGTGAGTAGGACATGACCTGCTGCTGGGGGAGTACTTCCGCCGCGGTCACGGCATCGCCGGCATTGGCGACCTGCTCCATCGCCGCAGCGGCCATGGAATCGATTTCGGTTTGGAGGATGTTGAAAAACATATCGTGTAATTATTGATTTCGCATAACGGTTCAGGCCCTGCAACAATTGAGCCTGAAAGCCCCATATTATTTCAATTTACAAAAATAGGAGAAAAAACTGAAACGGCCCAATTCCCGGCCTTTTTTCTTTAGAAAAAAACTGCCGCTCGCTTTCTCCTGGTTCTCCTGCCCTTCCCACCAAATCCCATCCCTCGCCATCACCTCACCCTTGTTCCTTATCGGCCAGTCCTTCCCCCATCTATCCCGCTTCCCGTTTTTCCCCATTTTGACCGCATCCTTCTGCGCCTCTTTCTTCATTTGTCCCTTTTTTCGCTTTGCCGTATAGAAGGACTGGAGCGTAAAGGTTTTTCTGAACAAAAGACCCTCGTTTTGTTCAGATTTGGGAGAAATACAAGCGATTCTGAACAAATGGCCTTGATTTGTTCAGAAAACACATTGGCGGACAGGGTGTTTTGCCCTGGGAATGGAGTCTGTTGAATTTATCCCCTTGGGATGTTAGCGGCTGGAGGAAAACATTGCGAACGGTGTTACGCTCCAGCTGCCGAGGGGGTCTAATGGCTCACGGGTGCCGAGGGGGTCTAATGGCTCTCGGCTGCCGAGGAGGCTTGGTAGTCGACGCGGGAGAGGAAGAGGGCGTGGCCGGGGACGGATTCGCCGGCCATGGAGCGGAACGGCGTGCCGTCATCCGCGACCAGACGGCGGTCCTGGAACGGCAGGCTGCTTGCAACTTGCTCGTTTCCAGGGGATGGCAATTCAACAGTGGCGCCGTCGGGCTGGGGAAAGCCGGTCTGCGAGAAGTCTGGCGGGAGGATGAGGGCGGCGAAATCGGCGATGCTGCGGCGGCCGCGGCCGACCTCGAGCAGCGAGCCGACGACGGCCCGCACCATGTTCCGCAGGAACCTGTCGGCCGCTATGCGGAAGTACAGGTAGCGGGGACCGCCATCCTCCGGGGAGTCCGGGCGCAGGCAGGCGGGATCGAATCCCATAATCTTTGCATGGTCAGGAGTATAGGGCATCCAGAACGCTTCCGAGACAGTGCATATGGAAGTGCGGTTGTCGCTGCCGGCTTTCTCGAAGCAGCGGAAGTCGTGCGTTCCGAGCAGCAACGCGGCAGCCTCGTTCATCGCATCGACATCCAGATCCCAGCTGCAGAAATACGAATGGTTTTCGATGAAGGGGTCTTTCGTCCTGTGGAGAAAATATGTATATTCGCGACGCGTTGCGCTGAACCGTGCATGCAGGTCGTCATCCACCAACCCGACCGAGTGGATGACGATGCCACGCGGCAAAATGGCATTTAATTTGTAGCCGAAAGCGGTCGTGTCTATGACTTTGTCATAGTCGAAATGCGCCACGTAGCCTATGGCATTGACTTTCGAGTCGGTACGTCCGGCTCCGACTACCTGCACCCGTTCCTTGAGGAGCGTGGTGAGTGTCGTCTCCAGACATTCCTGGACTGTCAGGGCGTTGGGCTGGAGCTGCCAACCGCAGAATTCCGACCCTTCGTACGAAAGCTTGATGAAGTAGCGCATACAGATGCAAAAGTATTAAAAAAACGATAGAATGGAAAGTGTAAACATCAAAGAGCTCAATGAACGCATCCAGAAAGAGAGCGCATTCGTGGACCTTCTCTCCCTGGAGATGGGCAAGGTCATAGTCGGCCAGAAGCACCTCGTGGAGAATCTCTTCATAGGTCTGCTCGCCGGGGGACACATCCTCCTTGAAGGTGTTCCCGGTCTTGCCAAGACATTGGCCATCAACACTTTGTCCCAGGCCGTCAACGCCAAGTTCAGCCGCATCCAGTTCACCCCTGACCTTCTGCCTGCCGATGTGACAGGTACGCTCATCTACTCGCAGAAGAACGAGCGTTTCGAGGTCCGCAAGGGTCCCGTCTTCGCCAATTTCATCCTGGCGGATGAGATCAACCGTTCCCCCGCGAAGGTGCAGTCCGCCCTGCTCGAGGCCATGCAGGAGAAGCAGGTGACCCTCGGCGACGAGACTTTCAAGCTCCCCGAGCCCTTCCTCGTGATGGCTACGCAGAACCCCATCGAGCAGGAGGGCACCTATCCTCTCCCGGAGGCCCAGGTCGACCGTTTCATGCTCAAGGTCGTGGTGGATTATCCCAAGAAGGAAGAGGAGCGTATGATAGTCAGGATGAACAATTCCGGCGAGTTCCCCAAGGCAAGCCCCGTCGTCAGTCCCGAGGACATCATCCGTGCCCGCCAGGTCGTCCGTGACGTCTACATGGACGAGAAGATCGAGCGCTACATCGTGGATATCGTTTATGCCACCCGTACTCCCGGTGACTACAACCTCGCCAATATCAAGGATCTCATCTCGTACGGTGCATCGCCGCGCGCCAGCATTTCGCTTGCGCTTGCCGCCAAAGCCTACGCCTTCATCAAGCGCCGCGGCTATGTCATCCCCGAGGATGTCCGTGCTGTCTGTCCCGAGGTGCTCCGCCACCGTATCGGACTTACATACGAAGCTGAGGCCGAGAACGTTACGACCGAGGAGATCGTCTCCCAGGTCATCAATGCCGTCATAGTTCCGTAATGGAAAACACCCAGACGACAGACCTCCTGAAGAAGGTCAGGAAGATCGAGATCCGGACCAGGGCGCTGAGCCACCAGGTCTTTGCCGGCGAATACCACTCCGCCTACAAGGGCCGCGGCATGGCTTTCAGCGAGGTGCGCGAGTATCAGTACGGTGACGACGTCCGCAATATGGACTGGAACGTCACCGCCCGTCTCCGCACGCCCTACGTCAAGGTCTTCGAGGAGGAGCGCGAGCTCACCGTGATGCTCCTGATCGACGTCAGCCGCTCGGGTCTGTTCGGTACTGACACCATGACCAAGCGCGACCTGACCGCGGAAGTGGCAGCCGTGCTGGCATTCTCAGCCATACTCAACAACGACAAGGTAGGCGCCCTCTTCTTCAGCGACCGCGTGGAGGAGTTCATACCTCCCAAGAAGGGCCGCAGCCACCTCCTCCATATCATCCGCGAGATCATCAGCCTCCGTCCGACATCCAACGGGACGGACCTGTCCGGCGCGCTCCGCTTCCTCACCAATGCCATGAAGAAGAAATGTACCGCGTTCGTTCTCAGCGATATGCTGGACGTGGATTCCGAAGGTAAGCCGCGCTATGAGGATGCGCTCAAGGTCGCCGTCAACCGCCATGACATCTCCGTTCTGAAGGTCTATGACCCGCGCGAACGTGATATCCCCGATGTCGGTCTCGTCCACGTCAAGGACTCCGAAAGCGGGGAGGAAGCCTGGGTGGATACCGGCAGCCGAAAGGTACGTGATTCCTATGCACGGTGGTTCCGCACGGTGGCGGAGAACGAGAACCGGCTTTTCAACAAATTCAGGACCGACAACATCGACATCGCCACCGGCGAGGACTATGTCAGCCGCCTGATGCTATTCTTCAGCCGAAAATGAGAAAATTGTCCATAGCTGCGCTTGTCGCGGTGCTCCTCGCATCGCTCTCCTCCCGGGCACAGGGCCTGAAGGAGGTTGAGGGCTCGTTCCTCGAGTCCCTGCAGCAACGGGATTCGATACTGGTCGCAGACCAGCTGCGCTATGGCTTCACCCTGGAGGATGTCGCCGAAGGGACGCAGCTGCGCATGCAGGACTATTCCAAGGCCTTCGGCGACACCCTGATCGTCGTCCGCAACTGGAAGGTCGATACTCTGAAAACCATACGCGAAGGCCGCAAGGGCCCTGCGCGGTACAACCTCCGGGGCGACGTCGTCCTGGCGCCTTTCGAAGCCGGAACCTACCATCTGCCGCAGATCGCAATCCAGAGGATATCTGCAGCCGGTGTTGTCGACACGCTCGTTTTCGACCCACAGGTGATGGAGGTGAAGACCATGCCCGTCGATACCACTACTTTCGTCCCGCATGACATCAAGGGGCAGATGCGTTATCCGTTGACTTTCAGGGAAGTGCTGCCTTGGATTCTCGGATTTGACCTGGTCGCGGTGCTGGCGATACTCGCCGGTGCCCTGGTCATGATGCGGCGCAGGCGCGGCCAGGACGCCGAGGCGCACCGCGATCCCGCATACATCGTCGCCCTGAGGCGGCTTGACGCCTTCCGGGGCGACAAGTACTGGGCTCCGGACAAGCAGAAAACCTTCTATTCCGGCATCACCGATACTCTGCGCGCCTATATCGCCGATACTTTCGGCATAGACGCCAAGGAAATGACCACAGCCGAGATCTTCGATGCCCTGAAGGGCAATGAGAAACTTACTGATGAGCTTTACGGCAGCACCAAGGAGCTCTTCGAGCTGGCTGACTTCGTCAAGTTCGCCAAGCATGTCGCGGACGATTCCGAGAATGCCGCCGCGCTGCCACTGTCAGTCCGTTTCGTGACTTCAACGTACCAGTCCGTCCTTGAGGATGAGACTCCTCAGGCCGGTACTGAAAATGGAAAGGAGGTAGGCTGATGTTCTTCGAGTATCCAAATCTTCTCTGGCTCCTCGCCATTCCGGTCCTCCTGACAGCACTCTACATCTATCAGGAGCTTACGGGCCGCAAGCCGCACATGCGCGTTTCCACGGCGGCGCCGTGGAAGCTCGAGGGCCGCAGCACCCTGTCCGTGCTGCGGCACCTGCCTTTCGCTTTCCGCATCGCCGCCCTCTCGCTGATCATCGTCGCCATAGCCCGGCCACGTTCGTCCTCCCAGATGGAAAAGATTGATACCGAAGGTATTGACATAGTCCTGGCGATGGACGTCTCGACCAGTATGCTTGCCAGGGATTTCAATCCAGACCGCATCAGCGCAGCCAAGGACATCGCGATAGAGTTCATCGCGCAGCGTCCTACCGACCGCATTGGCATCGTGGTTTTTGCGGGTGAGAGCTACACCCAGTGCCCCCTCACCACCGACCGCGCCACGCTCATCAACCTGATGAAGGAAGTCCAGACCGACCTGATCGAGGACGGCACCGCCATCGGCAACGGCCTGGCCACAGCAGTGGCACGCATGGCCGAGTCCGATGCCAAGAGCCGTGTCATCATCCTTTTGACCGACGGTGTCAACAACAGCGGTGAGATCGCTCCGCTGACCGCCGCTGAGATTGCCAATACCTATGGAGTGCGTGTTTATACCATAGGGGTCGGAGCCAACGGCACCGCTCCCTATCCGGTCATGACACCTTGGGGTGTGGATATCCAGCGCGTCAACGTCGAGATCGACGAGGATTTGCTTAAAACCATAGCCGAGACGACGGGAGGCCGTTATTTCCGTGCCACCGACAATACCAAGCTCGCCGAGATCTACTCCGAGATCAACCGGATGGAAAAGGCGCGCACCACCATAGACAGCTTCCCCGTTTACAAGGAACTCTTCACGCGATACGCGCTGCTTGCACTCGCGTTCCTGCTCCTTGAACTCCTTGTCCGACTGCTTATCAGACGTCTGCCATGATCCTTTTCGCCCAATACAAGTATCTTCTGCTCCTCCTGCTCGTGCCGGTGATCCTCATCGCGCACGGGGTGAAGATGCGCATGCGCCGCAAGCGCATCGAGCGCTTCGGCGATGCTGCGCTCGTTGAGGAGCTGATGCCTTCATGGTCCGTTGCGAAAGGTTGGTTGCGCACCGTGCTGTTCAGCCTGGCTTTCTTCCTGTTCGTCATAGGCCTTGCTCGGCCGCAGATAGGAGCCAAACTCAGCGAGCACGAGGCCAAGGGCGCCGAGATCATGATATGCCTGGACGTCTCCAATTCCATGCTGGCCGAGGATTATTCCCCGAACCGCCTGGAACGCGCCAAACTGGCGATCTCGCGCATCGTGGACCGCCTTCAGGAAGACCGTATAGGCCTGATAGTCTTCGCCGGGTCGTCTTTCGTCCAGTTGCCTATCACCACCGACTATGTGTCGGCCAAGATGTTCCTGAACTCTATTGACACCGGCTCGGTGCCGGTCCAGGGCACGGCCATCGGTGACGCGGTCCTGACCGCGGCCCGAAGTTTCAGCGAGCAGAGCGAGAAGAGCCGTGCCATAATCGTCATCACCGATGGCGAGAACCATGAGGATGACCCCGTAGATGCCGTCCGCCAGGTGGCGGAAATGGGTATTAAAGTCTATACGATAGGTGTAGGTTCGCTTCGTGGACAACCCATCCCGAAAGACGGCCAGCTCATGAAGGACCGCGAGGGAAACATCGTTGTCAGTCGTTTGGACGAGGGAACTCTTCAGCAGATGGCCGAGGCAGGTAACGGGGCTTATGTCCATGCCGGCAACGAGGAGTTCGGCCTCAATCCTATCATAGACGATATCCGCAAGATGGAGGCGGAGAAGTTCAACTCCGTCGTCTTCGAGGAGTATGACGAGCAATACATGTATTTCTTTGCCGCAGCGCTGGCATTATTCGTGATAGAGATGCTGATAGGGGAGAGGCGTTTGCGCAAGAAACTGTTTTAGAATGAGATGAGTTTGAAGTCAATCATAAGCTGCGCGGCGCTGTTGCTGCTGTCCGCCGCCGCCTTCGGCCAGGCGGACCGCCGCGACGTGCGCGCCGGCAACCGCAAGTTCCGCAAGGGAGACTACAAGGCTGCGGAGATAGACTACCGCAAGGCCGTGGTCAAGGATTCGACGTCCATGGCCGGATCGTACAATCTTTCCAACGACCTTTACAGGCAGGAAGGGTTCGAAGATGCCGGCAAGGCCATGGAGGCGGCGGCGCGCGGCGCCGCCAATGTCTCCGCCTGGCCTGACGCGGCCCCGAAGCAACTGCGCAAGTCGGTCGACTCGGCTTCCGACGTTTTCTACAACTCCGGAGACATCGCCCTCCAGCAGAAGGACTATGCCGCAGCCGTCGAAGCCTTCAAGCAGGCGCTCCTTCGCCGTCCCGATGACCTGGATGCCAAGGAGAATTACATTTACGCCAAACTGATGCTCCAGAACCAGCAGAACGGAGGCGGCGGTGGCGGCCAGAACAACCAGGACCAGAATCAGGACCAGAATCAGGACCAGAACCAGAACCAGAACCAGGACAACCAGAATCAGGATAACCAGAATCAAGACCGGAACCAGGATAAGGATAATCAGAATCAGGACGATCAGGACCAGGGTGACCAGGGACAGTCGGGTTCCGAGCAGCCCAGGGAGATAAAGATATCTCCGCAGCAGGCCCAGCAGATGCTGCAGGCCATTCAGGCAAAGGAGAAAGAAACCCAGGACAAGGTGAACAAGGAGAAGGCGGCGGCGCTCAAGTCCCGCCAGAAAGAGAAGAATTGGTAAGACATGAAGAGACTATCCATCATATTCGCGTTGCTGGCGGCATCCATGGCCGCCTTTGCGCAGAATTCCATCAAGGTCCAGGTACCGAACGTGGTGGCCGCGGACGAGCAGTTCAATATTTCCTTCATCATAGAAGGTGAGAACGCCCCTTCGGACTTCAGCTGGTCCGAAGGGGATGATTTCCAGCTTGTCTGGGGGCCCCAGAAGGGTACATCCACCAGTATTACCGTTGTCAACGGCAAGAGGACGCGCTCTGTCCAGCATACTTATACCTATGTCCTGATACCTCGCAAGACAGGCAACCTCGTGATACCGGCCGCTTCGGCTACGGTCAAGGGTGACAAGATAGCCTCTTCGCGCACTACGGTTGAGGTCGTGTCTGACGGAGCATCCTCCGGCTCTTCGGGCGGTTCTTCCCAATCCCAGGGATCCTCCGGATCCGCTTCCGGCCAATCTTCGTCCAGGGCGTCATCCTCGGGTGACATAGCCCGTGATGACCTCTTCCTCAAGCTTTCGCTCAGCCGCACCAATGTCGTGGTGGGCGAGCCCGTCACCGCTACGCTCAAGCTCTACCAGCGCGTCAACATCGCGGGTTTCGAGGATGCGAAGTTCCCGACTTTCAACGGTTTCTGGAGCCAGGAAGTCCTTGCGCCGACCACCATCGACTTCAAGCGTGAGAGCTACAACAATATGATCTACAACACCGCCGTCCTGCGCAGCTACGTGCTGATCCCGCAGCAGGCCGGCGACATCACCATCGATCCCGCCGAACTGGTGTGCCTGGTCAATGTCAGGGCTCCATCCAGCGGGTCGAACAGCATTTTCGACAGTTTCTTCCAGGAAGACTACCGCACCATCCGCAAGCGTGTTACTTCGGAATCGTATAAGGTCCATGTATCCAAACTTCCTTCCGGGGCTCCGGCTTCGTTCGGAGGCGGTGTCGGCACGTTCACCATCAAGACCGCCCTCAGCAAGGATTCGCTACGTACCCATGATGCCGCG
>Ga0310695_10007587_pt1 | contig 17258 bp, 12 predicted proteins | sample RumenRJG_04DNA_FD_203882 | JGI IMG/M metagenome (GOLD analysis project Ga0310695, IMG submission 203882) | Bovine rumen microbial communities from Lethbridge, Alberta, Canada - RJG_04 (v2) (version 2) | ecosystem: Host-associated > Mammals > Digestive system > Stomach > Rumen | place: Canada...
CTCCGGCCGTCCCCTCCCCACGCCCGCCGAGCTCAAAGCGACCCTCGACGAGTACGTGATCGGGCAGGACAAGGCGAAGATCGCGCTGTCCGTGGCCGTCTACAACCACTACAAGCGGCTGGTCAACCGCGAGAACGCCGACAAGCGGAAGAAGCGGGTCAGAAAAGCGGATCCCGCCGAAAACGCCGACAACGGGCCGGAAGCCGTGGAGATCCAGAAGAGCAACGTCCTTCTGATCGGTTCCACCGGCGTCGGCAAGACCTTCCTGGCCCAGACGCTGGCGAAGACCCTCGAAGTCCCCTTCGCCATCGCGGACGCCACGACCCTGACGGAAGCCGGGTACGTGGGCGAGGACGTGGAGAACATCCTTCTGCGGCTGATCCAGGCGGCGGACTACGACATCGAGCTGGCCGAGCGGGGGATCATCTATATCGACGAGATCGACAAGATCTCCCGCCGGTCCGAGAACCGTTCCATCACCCGGGACGTCTCGGGCGAGGGCGTGCAGCAGGCTCTGTTGAAGATCCTCGAGGGCACGGTCGCCAACGTACCCCCTCAGGGAGGCCGGAAGCACCCGAATCAGGAGTTCATCCAGATCAACACGGAGAACATCCTCTTTATATGCGGCGGCGCCTTCGACAACCTGGACCAGATCATCGAAGCGCGGAAGGGCCGGGCGTCCATCGGCTTCCGTTCCGACATCCGGAAGAAGGAAGAGAAGCGCGCGGACGGGATCTTCAAGGACGTGACCGCCCACGATATCGTGAAGTACGGCCTGATCCCCGAGCTCGTGGGGCGTCTGCCGGTGATCGTGGGACTCGAAAACCTGGACGAGGACGCGCTGGTGCGGATCCTGACCGAGCCGAGGAATTCCCTGGCGAAGCAGTACGCCGAGCTCTTCCGGATGGACGGGGCGGAGTTGACCTTCACCCCCGAGGCGATGAAGGCGGTGGCGGCCCTCGCCATCGAGCGGAACACGGGAGCCCGGGGCCTGCGTTCGATCCTCGAGGAGACCATGACGGACATCATGTTCGAGCTCCCCTCCCGGAAGGACGTGAAGAAGGTCGTCATCACCGAAGCCTGCGTGAGAAATCACGAAAAGGCGGAGTTTCTGACGGAGGCTTGAGTTTTTCGGGCTTATCCGTTTGGAGGTCTGCTTCGGGGTGGAGTTCGGCGGAGGTGTTTGGGTTTTTAGATGGGAGCGCTTCGCTGGAATGGATTGGACGCGCGTTCTTTCAGCTTGTGAATCCGCCGATCCCCGCGCCTTTTGACAGACAGCTTGAATGACGAGCCGAAACATGGGGATAACCCCGCGCGGTCTCCGGCGTGCAGTCGAACCCGTGCGCAGGATAAATCCTGCGGCCTTGCGGCGGAGATTCAGGCGCGCATTGGAAAAGGGGTTTTCTCCGGAGTTTTCCCGCATTGTTTCACGTGAAACATTCGGTCTTTCGTGAAGGACACGCGGATTTTCGCATCGTCTCACAAAATCAAAAACCGTCAGGGTCGAACCCGAAAGTTCTTCTCTGACGGCGTTTTGTTTCACGTGAAACAATTCTTAATTCATCATTCTGAATTCTGAATTCCTCTTAATTCCTTATTCCTCATTTCGTTCTGCTAGCCACTAACCGCTAACCACTACTCACTCTTCCACATCGTCTCTCTCTGGCACTTCCGCGTCGGGGAGGATCTTTATCACTGCGTCCTTGGCGGAGAGGTAGAGCTTTTCCATCGTGCTGTCGGACAGGTTGAAGTGTTCCGCGGCCTCTTCGAGGGTCCAGCTGCGGAGGGCGGTTTCGGGGCCGCGCCAGGCGAGATAGGCGTCCAGGCCGACTTCGCGGATCACGGCGGTCTTCCATTCGTAGACGAGATACCGCTCGGCCATCTTGCCGGGGTCTCCGCCGTTCCGGTAGTAGGCTTCGACGGCCGCGGCGTTCTCCTCCGTCAGGGCGAGATCTTCGGGCAGGTCGAGGTAGTACCACACGTCGCCGGTGGAGAGGAGATCCTCCGCCGTCAGCCCGAAGCGCAGGGCGAAGCTCAGGATGTTCACGCCGCAGAGGTCTTCCCTCTGGACTTCCGACGCCCACGCGCCGAATTCGTCCGCCCCGGCCTTCGCGATCAGGACGTCCGGGATGTCGTGGTAGGAGTTGCGGAAGGCGGAAGAATGGGCGCACTCCGTCCGCACGTAGTAGTAGAAGGGGGCGTCGTTCGGGGCCAGACTTGCGCCGCTGTTCTCCGCGGAGGAGGTCATGCGCTTCGCCTCGCCCGCCTCTTCTTCGAGTCCGTTCAGGTTGAAGAGTCTCAGGCTCATGCCGTCCTCTTCGCCGAATCCCGAAAGCCCCGCGGCCATGAGGGATTCTTCGGGGAACGCTCCGTCCTCCGCCGCGTATTCCCATGACCCGTAGAGCGTTTCGGATTCTTCCGCGGCCTCTGCTTCGGGGACCGCGGCGGCTTCGAATACGGCTTCGGGCGCGTCCTGTGCGGAGAGTTTGCCGTCGTATCCCGGATCGGGGGCGGGCATTTCCGGGGCGGCCGGGGGTTCAGCCGTCGTAATGACCGCCGCATTGGCTGCCGAATCGGCCGGGAGTTCCATTTCCTCTTCGGCTTCGGCTTCCGCGGGGATCATGGCGTCCGCGTAGGATTCGGGGACCGCTTCGTCGGCCTCCATGTCGAAGGCGGCTTCGGAGGCGGATGCTTCGGCGGGGGCGGCTTTGTCGGCGGCGAGGTCGCGGGTGAAGGTCGGAAGGATCCGCACGGCGACGGCTCCGACGAAGAGGATGCAGGCCGCCGCGGCTCCGAACCGGAGGATGGGGCCGAAGGATCTCTTCGTTTTCCGGGAATCCGCCGCGGGAAGGATCTTCGCGTCCGGCTGGGGCTGGGTCAGGGCCCGGTTTTCGTCCCGGATCTTCTTCATCACGGCCTCGCCGAATCCGTCCGGCGGAGCGGGATAGGCGGACCGGACCAGCGAGACCAGCCGCGCGAGATCGTCGTCCGACAGAAGATCGGGCAGGTGTTCGTTATCGTTCATGGCAGAGCCTTTCGGGAGTTGATGATTGCGAGGGAAGAAGATAGTAGTTAGCGGCTAGTGGTTAGTAGAATGAGGAGTGAAATTCAGAAATCAGAATTATGAATTCAGAATTGTTTCACGTGAAACAAGCGGCCGGGGATCGTTTATCCTCGATGCGGATCCTCCTCCGCCGACGGTCGGGGACCGTCGTGCTGATTCAGAAAGACGCGGTTTTTCGTCCCTTCTTTCCCTTCAGGAAGGGATAAAAATGCAAAATCTCCGGCATCCTTATATTAGACGCCGGAGACTCAGAAAAAGTTCCCGTTTTCAAGAATTGTTTTCAAATTATTGCGGCCGCGGCTGAGACGGGACTTGACGGTGCCCAGTTCGACCCCCAGGGTATCGCTGATTTCCTGATAGGGCAGGCCGTAGAGATCGCGCATGACGACGACCTGCCGCTGGTCCTCGGGGAGGGATTCCACCGCCCTCCGCACGGCGAGGATCAGTTCCCTGCGCTCCGCGGCGTCCTCGGGGACGGTATCGCCGGAGGTGACGGGGATGTCCCATTCCGCCTGTCCGTCCTCCTCTTCCTCCCCGGCGAAGGAGAGGGACGAGACCGGGTGGCGGGCGGCGGATCGGACGGCGTCCTTCGCGCAGTTGGCGGCGATGCGGAACAGCCACGTGGAGAAGGTGCAGTCCCCGCGGAATTTCGGGAGGCTGCGCCAGGCCTTGAGGAAGGTCTCCTGGGCCACGTCCTCCGCGAGATCCTGGGTCTGCCCGCTGGAGACGAGGATCCGGCAGGCGACGTTGTAGACGAAACGCTCGAACTGGGACACGATCTGGGCGAAGGCGTCCTCGTCCCCGTTTTTGGCCCGTTCGGCCAGGGCGAGGATCTCCGGTTCGCCGAGGGTCTTTCCGCCGTCGGGGGAGGGCGCGAGGTCCTCGGGAAGACGGAAATCCCGGGCTTCACCTCCCGGATCGGGCGGGCCCGCGAACGATGAGAGAAAGAGAAAGAGCATGGCACCCCCCGGAAAAGACCGTATGACGGCGAAGCGGATCGGCGGAGAGAGCGTTTTTTCTCCCTGCCGGACTTTGATCTATTATATCACAGACGGAGAGGGAATGTCAACGGGATTTGCAGAGGATGAAAATGAAAAGATTATGAAGATAAATCGTTTGAAAAAGCGGGAGAGGAAAATTTAGAATTGGGGAGAATGAGGAATGAAATTCAGAATTCAGAATGATGAATTAAGAATTGTTTCACGTGAAACAAAATCCTCTCGCCGCACAATCATCCCCGGCTGACGGTTTCTGCTGACCACCAGCCACTTTCCGCCGGCAACTCCTTCCTCGCTTCGGATTTCAGTTATACAAAAACTGTCCCAGTCTCCAGGCCGCGGCGCCGATGTCGAAGGACAGGATCTCGAGGCCGTTGTACCAGGCGTTCTGGTAGGCGTCGCTGTACGGGATCTGCTGTCCGGAAATGTTCAGGCCCGAGGACGCGACGGACAGGGCGAGGGTGGCCATCGAGGTCGAGGAGATGTTCGTCTTCACCATCCCGAAGGAGTAGTTGAGGATGTCGTAGATCTCGGCGACGGACTTTTCCCGGAAGATCGTGCGGATCACCGCGGACAGGGTGTCGCGCTGGCGGGAGGTCCGGCCGAAGTCGTAGCCCAGGGTGCGGTTGCGCATGTGGCGGAGGGCTTCCGCGCCGTTCAGATGGTTCACGCCCGCCGCGTAGGTCTTCGAGGCGGTGGAATAGTATTCTGCCTCCTCAGCCGTCAGACTGATATCCACCCCGCCGATGTAGTCGATGAAATTCTTCGTGCCGTTGAAGTCCACGCAGACGAATTCCTGAATGTCGAGGCCGAAGAGCTGGTTCAGGGTGTTCACCGTCAGGCCGATCCCGTCGTAGGCGTAGGCCGAGTTGAGGCGGTTCCAGTCGTGCCCGGCGATGGGAACGAGGGCGTCCCGCATGAAGGTCACGAGCTTGATGGTCCCGGCGGATTTGTTGTAGGACAAAAGGATCATCACGTCGGAGTTCCCCCGGTACATGGTGACGTCCCGGGAGTCCGTGCCGAGGATCAGGATGTTGCGGACGTTCTTGTCCCGCTGGGTCACCTGATAGATCGGGGTGTAGCCGTAGACGCTGACCGCCCCGGGATCGGAGAAGGACGCGTTCGTGTTGTAGACCACCGCCGGAGCCGCGTTTTCCTCCTTCGGCAGGACCTGTCCCGTCTGATAGGAGGCGGGGGGATTCGACGCGGTCCCCGCGCTGCTTCCGCTGTCCGTTCCGGTGGTGTTGCCGGTCGCAGTCCCGGCAGTCGTTCCCGCAGTTCCGGCAGGCACGGGATCGGCGGAGGTCCCGGGATCCGGGGCGGGAGATATGGCCTTCGCTTCGGTCTCGGGGGATTTCGCCTCGGTCTCCGGCGCGGCTTCGGTCTCCGGCTTCGGCTCCGCTTCGGTTTCGGCGGGCTTCGCCTCGGTCTCGGATTCGGGGGCAGTCTCCGCGGCGGGCTCCGTTTCGGGTTCCGTCTCCGGGGAGGTCTCCGCCTTGCCGTCCGCCGCGGGCATATTCGGATCGGGGGAGCCGGGGACGCCCTGGGCCTCGTCGGGTGGGAGGAATTCGCCGGGATCCGGGACGGGATTCTCCGGCGGCTCGAACTCCAGTTCGGGGTATTCCGGGATCTCGAAGGACGTGAATTCCTCCGGGGCCTCCACCGGCTTGACGCGCTCGTAGGAGGTCTTCGTGTAATTGATGTGGAGAGGAAGCAGAACGGCAGCCGCCCCCCCGAGGATCAGCACCGGGATCAGGATGAGGATGAGCTTCCAGAGCTTGCATTTTTTCTTTTTCATGAAAAGGAATCCTTTGGGGAGTGAGGAGTTAGGAGTGAGGAGTTAGGAGTGAGGAGTGAGGAGTGGTTATAGGAGTGGCTAGTCGTTAGTGGCTGGTGGCTAGTAGAACGAAAAGAGGAATGAAATTCAGAATTGTTTCACGTGAAACATTCGCCCGCAAAATTTCATGTTTCGCCCGGATGGATTTTTGATCGCTCAATTCGGGCTGCATGTCGGTCTGGATCTGAGCGTGTGCGCGAGGGTGAAAGAGCAGTTTCGGCTTTCCGAACGCGCGTCCCGCCGCCGACTCCTTTTCCGTCTCATACAGCCTCAAATCCCGCACGGCACGTCATTCCGCGGGAACGGATCCTTCAAATCTCCGTCCCTAAAAAATCGAACGCCTCCGCTCCCCCTTGAGAGCCGTCGGAAGGGCGTCGGAACGTCTGTCTTCCGCGGGATCTTCGGGCGATGTCCGGAGGCTTGACTTTTCGGGATCTTCCGGGTCAGCGGTAATACCCGTCTTTTTTGTAGTATTTCTTTTCCTCTTCCGCGTAGTTCTCGACGAAACCGAGGATGTTCGCCTTGTGGTAGCGGAGCTGGCGCACGGTGTTGGCGAGGACGGACTTTTCCACGTAGTTCTGCCGCACGACGATCACCATGCCGCTGGTGAGAGCCGAGACGATCAGCGCGTCTGCCACGGCGTCCACCGGGGGCAGGTCCACGACGATGTAGTCGTACCGGGGTTTCAGGGCTTCGATCATGTTGGCGAGGCGGCGGGAGGCCAGAAGCTCCGTCGGGTTCGGGGAGATGTCCCCCGCGGTGATGACGTGGAGCCCGGTCTGGATGCCGGAGGCCTGAATGATGTTCGCCCCGTTGCTCTCGCCCACGAGGACGTTGGAGAGGCCGGGGGACTGCTTGATCCCGAGGATCTCGTGGACCTGGGGGAGGCGCATGTCGGCGTCGATGATGAGGACCCGCTTTCCGGTCTCCGCGATGGTGTAGGCGAGGTTCATCGACGTCGTGGACTTGCCTTCGCCCCGGAGGGAACTGGTGACGCCCACCACGTGGCAGGCCTCGTCGCCGGAAAAGCTGAACATGAGGTTGGTGCGCAGGCGCTTGTAGGCCTCCATCGCCGCGAAATTCATGTCCTTGCCGATGGTGCCGGCCCGGTCGAGGCGGAGGTTCTGTTTTTTCTTGAAATTCAGCTTCATACCGGATCATTCCGCCTTCTGATAGGAGTAGTAATTCCGATCGTACCCCTTCCGGCTCTTCGCGCGCATGTCGGGGACGACGGCGAGGATCGGAATGTCGTAGGTCTCGGTGAGGTATTCGCTCGAGTGGACGGTGGTGTCCAGCAGGAAGAGGACGGTCAGAACGCCCAGGCTGCCGACGAGGCCGACGAGCAGGCCGATCATGGCGTACCGGCTGACGTTCGGACCCGAGCGGGCAGGACGCCGCGCGCCGCTGACGATCCGGGCGGAGGACCCTTCGACGATCTCGGCGATCCGGTCCGGAAGGACTTCGAGGATGGTCTCGACGATCAGCCGGGCGTCCTCCGGGTCCCGGGAGGTGACGGAGACCTGAAAGACCTCCGTGTTCGAGACCGCCTCCGCCTTGATCATGGAGGAAAGCTCCCGGGTCGTGTAGGGCAGGTCGGCCTTTTCGATCACCTCGTCGAGGGTGGAGGGGGCGCGGAGGATGACGAGATAGACTTCGAGCAGATACTTCGCGGCGTTGATCTCGGCGGTGGAGACGGCGTCGCTGGTGCGTTCCTTCGCGTTGTTGACGTAGATCTGCGCGCTGGAAACGTAGGTCGGCGGGATGAAGAAGCGGGCGGCGGCAAAAGCGATCAGTCCGCAGGCGGCGGCCGCGATCAGGACGATCCAGATCTTCTGCCAGAAGAGCCGCAGCAGCGCCAGAAGATCGATTTCGAGCTCGCCGTCATGTCCGGTTTGATTCATGGTGCAAGATTCTCGCTTTACGGTGTGATGAAGGGGATCCCCCCGCAAGGGTATACCCCAACTCCTATTCTACCACAATACGACCTCTTTCCGCAAGGCCATGTCAAACTATTCATGAACAATTGACATTTCGTTCATATATCTCCCGAAAGTTCAGCCAAACGCCGTATTGCCGGATCGGAGGAAATGGTGTATAATTAGAGTTAGGAGTGAGGAGTGGTTAGTGGCTGGTAGAACGCTTTCGTGAAATTAGGAATGAGGAATGATTCCTTGTTTCACGTGAAACAATCGGGATTTCGTTCTGTTTTTCCTGAAACGATTCCTCATTCAGGGCGGCTGACCCCCGTCGTTTCGCTTCTCTTTGTCATTCTGAGGAGCCTGCGACGAAGAATCTCCGCACGTGGAGAATGGGTTGGCCTTGAAGCTGGGAGATTCTTCACTGACAGCACAACTGCGTTGGTGCGTCAGAATGACAAAGTGAGGGCGGAATGGGACGTGCGGCTTCCGATTTTTCGGACAAGGCCCGCATGTTTCACGTGAAACAATTCTTAATTCATCATTCTGAATTCTGAATTTCATTCCTCATTCCTAATTCTCGTTCTACCAGCTACTAACCACTAGCCGCTAGCAACTCCTCGCCGACAACTACCTACTACCTACTAATGACTAAACATGTCCAATCCGATTCGACTTCTATTTCACTTCCTATATAGAATGCCGTGGCTCGTGACGCTTCTGTCGGCCGCGATCGCTCTGCTCCTGAGAGGGGCGGAGGCTTTTCTGCATCCCCGGACGCGGAAGACCCGGAGGATCTACGCCGCCCTCTTCGGGGTCTGGGTCCTTTTCGCGCTGTCCATGACGCTGTTCCGCACGGAGAGCGATACGGTGCGGATCAAGACCGAGGCCTTCGCGTTCCTCCGGAAATTCGCCGAGCGGCACGACTTCGAGACCCTCCGGGCGGCCTGGATGAACGTGCTCCTCTTTCTGCCCGGCGGGATGTTCCTCTCGGGAATGCTCGCGCCGCGCTCCGAGGAGGGATCCGGCATGGCCTTCCGCGACCGGGCGCTGGACGTGGGGGGCATCGAAGGGCTGAAAGAGGTCCGGGACCCGGAAAAGGCCGCGGGGGAACCCGACCGGGAGGCGATCCGCCGGGTCAGCCGGATCTTCGGCAGGTGCGCGAAAACCCTTCTGCTCGTCACCGGGGCCGGGCTCGCCGCCAGTCTTCTCATCGAAGCGGTCCAGCTGCTCTGCCGCCTCGGGACCTTCGAGACCGACGATCTCATCGCGAACACCTTCGGGGCCATGCTCGGCGCGCTGCCGGAGGTCGTGGCGGGCTTCATCGCCTGGATCCTCGCCCGGAGGCCGAAGGCGAAGATCCCCCGGAAATTCGTGGAACTGCTCAACCGGCTCTGGCACGTGGTCAGCTACATCTTCTGGGGCGGGACCACCACCCTCGTGAACTGGCTGGTCTATTTCTCCCTCGAGGGGCGGATCCACTACCTCGCGGCGAATACGGCGGCCTGGGTGATCTCCGTGACCTTCGCCTTCCTCGCGAACCGGGCCTTCGTCTTCCGGTCGGGGTCAAGGGGCCTGCGGCTGGTGCGGGAGGGGCTTCTCTTCGCGGCCGGACGGCTGTTCTCCCTGGGGGTGGAGACCGGGCTCATGTGGCTCGGCGTGGATCTTCTGAAGTTCCCGTCGGCGGCTGTGAAGGTCGTCGTGGCCGCTTCCATCGCCGTGATGAACTTCCTTGTGGGCAAATTCATCGTCTTCGGAGAAAAAAGAAGCAAAAAAACGCCTCCCGAGCCCGAGGATTTTTGAAAAAACCCTTGACAAGCGAGGGTTCGGTGATATATAATTATGATTGTCTATCTGCGCGGGCAAACAAGCGTTGCTTCGGCGTGAAAGAAACTGTTTCAAGATAAGGAGGTGCCCATCATGCTCAGAACATACCAGCCTAAAAAAAGACAGAGAAGCAAAGAGCACGGCTTCAGAAAGAGAATGGCGACCGCGGACGGCAGAAAGGTCCTGAAGAGAAGACGCGCGAAGGGTCGTGCCAGACTCACCCACTAATGAGAGAAGTATGAATAGCCTCCGCGTTCGATAAAGATCCCGGAGGTTATACTTTTCAAAGGGAAAAGATGAGGATTTGGGCGGAATTTCGTGCAGCGCGGGACCGGAGTTTTTTGATCGGGAAAAGGAATCGGTGTCGGACGCGCAAAGTGAAGCCGGTGAATCCGCCGATCCCCGCGGGCTCATACAGATCCAGACCGGACGAGCCGGAACATGACGCCAACCCCGCGCGGTCTCTGCCCGGAAAGCCGAAACATGCGCAGGATAAATCCTGCGGGCTCCGCCGGTGATTCAGTCGCGCATTGAAAGGGGACAAAGTGCGGTTTTCCTGCCGATTGTTTCACGTGAAACATTCGCAAAGCGCACCCCAGCTCCATGTTCCTCCCGAGCAGATTTTCGATCGTATCGCTCGGTCTGCACGCGGGTTTGAATCTCTGGCCGTGCGCGAGGATGCTGTTTATTTTTCAGCTTCCCGCCGGCGCGTCATGTGCCCAATGCGCGATTGAAACGCTCCATGTTTCAACTGCATGAGCAGAGACCGCGCGAGGACCGTGTGATGCACAGTCAGATTCGGATTCCGGGACGAGCTGTCAGGTTATGCCATACGGCCAAGGACCCCGCAGGGGAACCTTCGGCCTGAGATGGTTCCCCTGCCGCCTGTCCCGCGTAGGGACATTAAATCCGAAAGGCGTAGCCTTTCATACCTTTTTCCCTTCGTGAAGGGATAAACTTCCTCCGCTGACGGGCGAGCCCGTCATGAGGATTTCGAAAGGCGAAGCCTTATGAACTCATCCCTCAAGGACAACCGTCTTTTCCGGCTCGCTTACCGCAGGGGGGCACGGAAATCTTCCCGGACCGTCACGGTCTACGCGCTCAAAGACCGGGCGGCGGGAGAACTGCGGAAAAAGCACCCCATGAAGCTGACCGTCAATCGGGTCGGCATTTCAGCCTCGAAAAAAGTCGGAGGCGCGGTGCAGAGAAACCGGGCGAAACGGGTGATCCGGGAAGCTCTCAGGCAGATAGACCATTCCGCCGGACTGAAAAAGGGCTACCTGATCGTCGTCGTTCCGAAACCCGAATGCACCGTATGCAAAATGCAGGACGTCAAAAGCGACCTTCTGCGCTGTCTCGAAGCCGTGAACCTGACGGCCGGGACCCGGAAGTCCCCCGAACCGGAGCAGAACATGCCCGCGGGGATCCCGGAGCCTGACGCCGTCCTATCCCTGAGCCGGAGCGCGGAAACCGATCCCGCCCGGGGGGAAGAGGCACCGGCATGACGTCCTTCGCATCTGTGAAAACCGTTCTCGGGAATGTCTTTCGCCCGATCCGCCGCTTTGCGGGCTTCTGCCACCGCGGGCTCTGCTCCCTCTGGCTCCTCCCCGTGCGGCTCTACCGGAAATTCCTCTCCCCCCTCAAGGGACAGGGAAGCTGCCGCTACGTCCCCACCTGCTCCGCCTACGCCGTCGAAGCCGTCACGGAGTGGGGGATCCTCTGCGGGACGCTTCTCGCCCTCCGGCGCGTGATCCGCTGCAACCCCTTCTCGAAGGGCGGGCATGATCCCGTGCCGAAGCGGAAGGAGGTCTTTTCAAAGATCCGGGCCAGACTTCGCCGGACGAAATCCCAAACTCCCACGGAGCCTTAAATGGAAAGTATTTTCGATATCCTGTACATCCCCATGGGATACCTGCTCCGATTCGCCTACGCGGTCACCCACAACTATCTCCTCGCGATCTTCCTTTTCACGTTCGTGTTCGAGATCCTGCTCATCCCGCTGGCGATCAAACAGCAGAAAAACCAGATCAAGCAGGCGTCCCTCGCCCCCCGCACCGCCGCGATCCGCAAGAAGTACGCCGGACGGGAGGATCAGGCGACGAAGCAGAAGATGCAGAACGAGATCATGGACATGTACCAGGAGGAGCACTTCAACCCGGCCTCCGGCTGCGGCACCCTGCTCATCCAGTTCCCCATCATCATCTGCCTCTACAACGTCGTCACCAAGCCCCTGCGCTATATCTCCAACCTCTCCACCGCCCAGATCGCCTCGCTCAAGGAGTATATGACCGGCCCGATGGGGCTCGAGCTCGATATCCGCAACGAGCAGATCGGCATGGTCTCGGTGCTGAGGGACAACCTCTCCGAGTTCGAAGCCAAGTTCGCCGACTTCATCAATGACAGCCTCGTGCTCCCGGACTTCAAGGCGGGCCCCTTCGACCTCTCGAAGATCCCCGAGATCTCCTTCAAGCCCTTCAACTGGCTCATGCTGATCCCGGTGCTCACCTTCGTCGTCATGATCGTCACCCAGAAGATCATGAAGAAATTCACCTATCAGGACCCCACCGTCGCCGAACAGCAGAACAGCATGTCCATGAAGATCATGGAGTGGACCATGCCCCTGTTCTCGGTGTACATCGAATTCCAGATGGCCGCCGCCATCGGCATGTACTGGATCTTCCGCAACATCCTGCAGACGGTCGAAAAGATCGTCATTTCGAAGATCTTCCCCCTGCCGACCTACACCGAAGCGGACTATAAGGAGGCCGAACGCGTCGCGGGCCTGTCGAACAAGCAGAAGAAGCGGGAGGAAAAGGAACGGGATCCCAACCGCAAGCCCGTCAGAAGCCTGCACCACATCGACGACGAGGAGTATCTCGCCCGCCATCCCGAACAGCTCGGTCCGGGGGAAAAGGCGGAGGAGAAAAAGGCCGACTCCCCGCAAAACACCGCAAATACCGCTCCCGCTCCGCTGAAGGACGACGGACGGGACGAATATAAGAAGAGATAGGAAGAAAACAGGCCAAACGAACGCCGCCATGGAAGTTTTCGTCCACCTTTTTCAAAATGGTGGCCGGGGATGCGCAGATCCCCAAGTGTCGGGACAGCGTCCTGACCCGAAGTCCGCAGACTTCGGAACTCCCATTGCTTCAAAAAAGTTCCTCTTTTTGGTACTCGCGTTCAACTTGTTGAACCGGCTCCTCGCTAAAGGAGAAAAAGTACAGCGAAGGATTTGGCAAAGCGTCATTGGCCTGAACCAAAATCACTTGAAAAAGAGAAAAAGGAATCAAAATGGCTGAAACCTACTTAATCACAGCGAAGACCGTGGAAGAGGCCGTCAGCGTCGCCAAGCGCGAATATGAGGACGCCCGCCACGAGGTCAACTACGAGATCGTCGAAATGCCGAAGAAGGGATTCCTCGGCATCGGCGCGAAACCCGCGAAAATCAAAGTCACCGTCTCGAAGGTCATGACGGTGCAGTCCGAACTCGGCTCCCTCGTCGCGGATATCAAGAACATGAAGAACATGACCGACCGCGACGGCCAGGCCCCGAAGGAACAGAAGGAACCGAAGGAACAGAAGCCCCAGGAGAATCCCCAGGGCAGAAAACAGCAGAACCAGCAGAATCAGCCCAAACAGCAGAACCAGCCGAAGCAGCAGAATCAGCAGCCGAAGCAGGGGCAGAACCAGCCGAAGCCCCAGAACCAGCAGGGTCAGCAGGGCCAGCCGAAACCCCAGAATCAGCCCCAGCAGAACCAGCAGCCGAAGCAGAACCAGAATCCCCCGAAGGCCGAGGCAAAGCCCCAGCAGAACGAAAATAAACCCCAGAACCAGAATCAGAATCAGCAGAACCAGAGACGCCGTCAGCAGAATCAGCCCGCCCAGCAGGCGAAGAAGCCCGGGACCGAAGAAGCCGTTCCGACTCCCGCTGCTCCCGCCGCTGTCCCCGCTGTGACTCCCGCGGCCGAGCCTGTGCCCGCCGTCCCCGAGACCGCGGCTGCCGAGCCCGCCGAAACGACCCATCGCTCCGCCCTCGGCAATCAGGCTAAGCCCTCCCGCCGCAGCCGCCAGAAGAAGAGCTCCTCCGCGAACGCCTCCGAGCCCTCCGTGGCCGCGTCCGGCGTGACCGTCTCCGCTCCCGTGGGCCTCACCGATTTCGTCAGCGAAGCTCATGAAGGGACATTCGGCGCGGAAACCGGGACCCCGGCCTCTTCCGGCAGAATGAGCAACGACGTCCGCCGCAGGAACCGCCAGCAGGCGAAGCCCCAGACCCCCGCCGTTCCCGCAGTCCCCGCCCCCGTCGTCGTCACTCCCGCGAAGAAGGACGAGAACCCCGCGCCCGCCCGGGAGAACCGCTCCCGCAGACGCCCCGCCTCGATCCAGAAGGCCGCCAATGAGGAAATGGCCTCCCGCTACGACATCGCGGAATCCGACGAGGACTACGAAAAGCTCGACGCCCTGATGGCCGAAAGCGAGGGCAGAGGGACTTCCGAACCCGTCATCACCCTTGCCGGAAGCGAACCCGCCGAGGCTCCCGCCCGGAACGAGGACCGCCGCCGCGAAGCCATCACCCGGGAGGAAATGGACTACGCCCTGGCCTTCGCGAACACCCTGCTCGAAAACATGAAGCTCGACGCCCGCGCCGTGGCCGCCGAATGCCCCGAGGACGAGGACTTCATCGTCACCGAGACCGCGGACGTCTACCCGAAGATCGACATCGTCGGCACCGAGACCGGCATCCTGATCGGCCATCACGGCGAGACCCTGGACTCCATCCAGTACCTCGTGAACCTCTCCGCCCTGAGAAAGACCAAGTCCAAGGACGGCGACTACGTGAAGATCGTCGTGGATATCGAGAACTACCGCAAGAAGCGCGAGGACACCCTCCGCTCCCTGGCAAGACGCATGGCGGCCCGGGCAGTCCGGTACAGACGCAACGTCTTCCTCGAGCCCATGAACGCCTACGAGAGACGGATCATCCACTCCGAGCTCCAGAGCTTCGAGAACGTGTCCACCCACTCCGTCGGCGCAGACCGGGACCGCAAGATCATCATCACCTACGAGGGTCCGGGCCGCGCGCCTGACAAAGCCGGATCCGCCGCCGAAAAGCCCGCTCAGCCTGCTGTGTCGGAAGGACGCCGCAGACGCCGGGGCGGGGACGAGGCAGAGCAGAACGCCGAGGGCTCCAGAAGGCGCAGAGGCAGTTCCGCGTCCGAGGAAGCTCCCGAAGCCGAACGCCGCGAGCGTGACCGCCGTCCGCGCAAGCAGACCAAGATGCCCATCGAACAGCTCACCGACTGGCTCCCGGACGCCGGTAATGTTGAGATCGCGCCCGCCGGATCGGTCGAGGCGGAGGACGACAGCCTGCACGTCATGTCCGGCCTGAGAGAGGCGTATCTCGAAGGTCAGGAGGAGGCCGCGGAGCTTGTGGAACAGGCGGAAGAAGCCGCCGAAGCCGCTGAGGACGCCGCGGAGGGCGCCGTCGCCGAGGCCGTCGAAACCGTCGAAGACAAGGCTGAAGAAGCCGTTGCCGACGCAGTCGAGACCGTCGAAGAAGCCGCCGAGCCCGTTGAAGCCGTCGCGGAAGCGGTGGAAGAGGCCGAACCGGAGATCGCCGAAGCCGTGGAAACGGTGAAAGCGGAGATCCCGGAGACCGCGGAAGAGATCGTCGAAGAGGCGGTCGAAGCCGTCGAAGAGATCGAAGACAAGGCGGAGGAAGCGGCCGAAACCGTGTCCGAACCCGCGGCCGAGATCCTCGCGGCGGTGGAAGAAGCGAAGGAGGAGATCTCCGAAATCGCCGAAGACGCCGAAACCGCGGCCGCCGATCCCTCGTTCGAGGAAAAGGCGAAGGCCCTGACGGACATCCTCGGAACCATCGGGGAGGACCCGAAGGACGAGGACGGCGCGGAATAAAGTTTTTCACCGGGGGAGGGCTGGGGTTTCGGCTTCTCCCCCCTTTTTTAGATAGTAGTTGGGAGTGGCTAGTGGTTAGCAGAACCGTCAGCCGGGGGGGATTGTGCAGCGGCAGGGAGTTTGTTTCACGTGAAACAATTCCTCATTCCTGATTCAGTCCGCTCCTCACTCGTCTTCTACTAACCGCTTCTTTCTCCCAACTACCAACTAATCCGGGGGTATTATGAGCATCACAACAACCATCGCGGCGGTTTCCACTCCCCGGGGGAAGGGCGGGGTGGCGATGATCCGCATGTCGGGGCCCTCCGCGCTTGCCGTGGCCTCGGCGATGTTCCTTCCGCGCTCCGGGAAAGAACTCTCCTCCCTTCCCGCCCGGCGCGCCGTCTTCGGGACCATCCTCGACAGCCGGGACGAGCCGGTGGACGAGGGGATCGCGGTCTGTTACCGGGCTCCCGCCTCCTTCACGGGGGAGGACGCTGCGGAGATCACCTGTCACGGCGGTCCGGCGGCCACGGAGGCGGTCCTGCTCTCGGCCGTCGCCCACGGTGCCTCCCTCGCCGGTCCCGGGGAATTCACCCGCCGGGCCTTTCTCAACGGCAAGCTGAGCCTGACGGAGGCCGAAGCCGTGGGACGCCTGATCGACGCGGACACCTCGGAACGGCTCGCGCTCTCCGCGGGGGGACTTTCGGGGAATGTGAGCCGGGAGATCCGTGCCGTGTACGACGGGATGCTCTCCACCATGACGGCTCTCTACGCGGCCATCGACTACCCGGAAGAGGACGTGGGGGACGAGGGGGAGCGGGAGATCGGAGCCACCCTCAGCCGGTCCCTCGCGGCGGTCGAAAAACTCCTCTCCACCTACCGCACGGGAAAAGCGGTGGCGGACGGGGTGCGCACCGTGATCTGCGGGCGGCCGAACGTGGGCAAGAGTTCCCTCTTCAACCGGCTGACGGGGGAGGACTCCGCCATCGTGACGGAGGAAGCGGGGACGACCCGGGACATCCTCCGGGAGACGGTCTCCTTCGGCGGCGTGACTCTCAGACTCGCGGACACGGCGGGACTCAGGGAGAGCGGCGGGACGGTGGAGCAGATCGGGATCGGGCGGGCCCGGCGTGAGATCCGGGAGGCGGAGCTGGTCCTCGCGGTCTTCGACGGAAGCGAGCCCCTCACGGAGGAGGACGGGGAACTGCTGGATCTTTTGTCCTCCCTCGGACCCCAGATCCCGAAGATCGCCGTGGTGAACAAGGTCGACCGGGGGACGGTCCTGACCTCCGAAGAGCTCGCAAGGATCGACGCGGCGGCGGAGGGGCGCAGGATCCCGGTCTCGGCGGAGAAGGAGGAGGGGATTTCGGACCTCTCCCGGGCGGTCGGGGAGATCTACGCCTCCGGGTCGGTGGATCTGCGCCGGGACGCCGTGATCTGGGACGCGCGGCAGAGGCAGGCTCTGGAACACGCCCGTTCCGCCCTGGCCGCCGCATCGGAAGCCGCAGACCGGGGGGATCCGATCGACTGTATCTGCACCCTGGCGGAGGAAGCGATGGCCGCCCTGGACGAGACCGACGGCAGAAGCGTCGACAGCGCGATCGTGGACGAGATCTTTAAGAGGTTCTGCGTGGGAAAGTGAGGAGTTAGGGAACCACTGAATAAAAGACGTCACAAGAGTGACTGTTCAGGAAATCAAGAAGAAAACAGACATAAACCAG
>Ga0310695_10007588_pt1 | contig 17257 bp, 18 predicted proteins | sample RumenRJG_04DNA_FD_203882 | JGI IMG/M metagenome (GOLD analysis project Ga0310695, IMG submission 203882) | Bovine rumen microbial communities from Lethbridge, Alberta, Canada - RJG_04 (v2) (version 2) | ecosystem: Host-associated > Mammals > Digestive system > Stomach > Rumen | place: Canada...
CGCGCGGCCCCCGCTTTATGGTGCGTACGGTCTTATTTCTTGAGCGCTGCCTTCAGCGTCTCTGCCGTGGCCTGCTTGACGATGTCGAGCACGTTCTTGACGAGCGCGTTGTACATATCACCGCCGTCCACGACGCCGCGGCCGTTCTCCGTGAGGAAGAACTTCTTCGGCGGTTCGTTGGCCTTGAGGGCCTCGTCGACTTTTTCTGCTACGAGCTGATCGATTTCCTGATCGGACATGTTATCCACCTCTTTCTAAAACAATCTATAGTCTAGTATACGACATTCCGGCGGAAAAGTCCTTGTTTTCTTGGAAAAAAATCGGCGGGTGGAACATCGGAGGTCGATTCCCCGATTCTATCGAGGGGATTACCTTTTTCCTAGAATAAGTTTTATGGGATTTTGTCGAAGGGCTTAAGCGGTACTAAGGTCATGCTAACGATACGGCTTTACACTGATAGTAAAAGAGGAAAAAGTAATCCCGAGAGTTAGCGGATATATCTGGACATTCAGGGAGTACATGTCCAGCAGGATCTACAGTAGACCTAGAAAGGCGTGGCTAAAATGGCAAGGTTCAGCAAGAAGATGATGGCGGGCATCGTTACGGGAGCGATCCTCGTCCTCGGCAGCATCGGGGTGTATTCCCTGCAGGAGACGCAGACGGAGCAGCGGGCGGAGGCAGCCCGCACGGAGCAGTACGGGCGCGGGGAGCGCCCGCCCTATCAGCGGATGAATTCTGCCGCGGCGGCGAAGCAGGTTGCGGATACGTTCGGCGTCAGCGAGAGCGAGGTCAAGAAGGCCATCGATGACGATACGGACTTCCGGGATATCGGGCAGGCCGCGATGCTCGCGAAGCTCTCGAAGAAAAGCTTTGCCGACGTGCTCGCGATGAAGACGGACTCGAACCAGTGGGCAGACGTCCGCGAGAGCCTCGGCATCACGCGCGAGGCGGTGCGGGACGCGATGGATGACATGACGGCGGTGCATCTCGCGCGGCATAGCGGCATCGATCAGGAGACGGCGGTCGCCCTGCTGCGGGATGGCTACCGTCCGTGGGATATCGAAGCCGCAGCAGCGATTGCGAAGGCCTCGGGCAAGGACATCCAGACCGTCCTCGATGCGAAGAAAATCAACAACCGCTGGAGCGAGGTTGCGGAGCAGTTCGGCGTGAGCCGCGATACCCTGCGCAGCGCGCGCGAGCGCAGCGGCGTGCCGGGCCCCGGCCTGCGCATGGGCATGCCCGGCGCCCCTGAACCGATGATGGATGGGGATGAGTGGGACTGCCCGGCCAGTGCACCGGCCAATCCCCCGGCAAATATGCCGTGCAACTGAGAACTCGATGAAAAACAAGAACTTTTTTCGCAAAAGGTATTGACAGATAACACAGATGCGTGTATAGTAAAACCATCAAGCAAATATTGGAACAAAATCGACGAGCAGGGAATAGTATTCCTCGAAGCTACCGTAAAGCGAGTCCGTGACTGCCGCGAGGCAGAGGTGCGAGGACGGGCCGGGAAACGGGGATGAATGGACCTGTGAGAGCTCACCGAAAGCCGCGAGGTGATTAGGCTGGGACGGCGGCCACCGTTATCGGGCTAGGGTATCGGATACGTTCCCGTACCTGAACTGAGGCAGCGAAAGCTGTGAACAACGGGTGGTACCGCGACAATGCGCCCCGATAGGATGTTTCCTGTCGGGGCTTTTATCATAGCGTCAGGTGAAAGAATCCCGTTCAAGGAAAAACAAGAGGGAACACGGGACGTATAAAGAGGGATGTTGTATGAAAACGAAAATCTGTGGACTGAAAGATATGGAATCGACGCTGACCGCCATCCAATGCGGGGCAGACTTTATCGGCTTTCTCTTTTTCCCGCAGAGCAAACGCAACATCACCCCGGGCAAGGCCGCGGACATCTGCAGCAAGATCGGTCACCGCGCCCGGCGCGTCGGCGTATTCGTCGATGAGGAGCCGGACCGGGTCAACGCGATCGCGAAGCTCTGCGAGCTCGACTACGTGCAGCTGCACGGGCACGAGGACGCCGACTACATCGCGCAGATGGATCGGCCGGTCATCAAGGCCATCGGCTACCGCCCAGACACGTTCTCAGCCAAGGAGATCAACCAGATCCCCGCACAGTTCATCCTCGTCGATACTTGGCACTATGGTTTTTCCGGCGGCTCCGGCATGCAGTTCAGCTGGCGGCGCGCCGCCGAGGAAATAAAGAAAATCAAGGCCTCCGTCATCATTGCCGGTGGGCTGAATGCCCAGAACCTGCAGAAGGCATGGGACACGTTCCATCCCTATGGGGTGGATGTCTCGAGCGGCGTCGAGGAGGACGGGAAAAAGAGCCCGGAGAAGATCCGCGAGTTCCTCGAGGTGGCGCATACGCTGACGCTCCACCGGCCGAACGAATACGTCATCGAGAAAGAGGAGGAGCCCAAGAAGATGGGCAGACCGAAGAAACAGAGAGCATAGGAAGGCGGGATGCGTATGCGCGACATACTCAAGGAAATCGTGACGCAGAAGAAGGACATCGTGGCCGAGGCCAAGCGGAAACATCCGCTCGAGGAGATCCAGAGGGGCCTCGAGAAAGGGAAGTTCCGCATGACGGAGGCGTTCCGGAAGCGGAGCTGGGGCCTGATCGCGGAGTGCAAGCTGCAGTCCCCAGCAAAGGGGCGGCTCAACACGAAGGATTCCGTCGTGGATCTCGCGAAGATCTACGAGGCAAACGGCGCGGCTGTGCTCTCTGTGCACACGGATCCGCATTTCCTCGGCTGCAACGAGGACTTCCAGAAGGTCCGTGCAGCGGTCTCTCTGCCGCTCCTGCGGAAGGATTTCATCATCGACCCGTATCAGATCGTCGAGGCGCGCGCGCTCGGCGCCGATGCCATCCTGCTGATCGTGCGGATCCTGACGGAAAAGCAGCTCGGTGATTACCTCGACCTCGCGCACGAGCTCGGCATGGACGCGCTCGTCGAAATCCATGACCGGAGCGACCTCGAGAAGGCTCAGCGGACCGAGGCGAAGTTCCTCGGCATCAATAACCGGAACCTCACGTCGTTCGATACCGATATCCAGAACTCGCTCGACCTACTGCCCTGCTGTGACACGGAGCGCACGTTGATCAGCGAGAGCGGCGTGCGGGACGCGGCGGACGCGAGGAAGCTGCAGGCCGCTGGTGCCAATGGCATTCTCGTTGGCGAGGGGCTGGTCCGGGCAGACGATATCGCGGCGAAGACGCGGAGCCTCGTGGACCTCTGAAGGCGGATTGGGACAATCGGATAACGCAGAGCGTCAAAGAAGACGGAAAATGCGGAAACGTGCATCTCGATAACCGAATATAGGAACATATGTATATATGAATTGATTTTAATATAAAAGAAAAAGCCGCGGAACGTCCGGAAAAAGGACCGGAAGCGGGAGAGAAGAAAGGAAGGCATTTCCTATGCAGACGAATGGAAAAGGCAGATTTGGCAAGTATGGCGGGCAGTATGTCCCGGAGATCGTCATGCCGGCGCTCGAGGAACTCGAGCAGGCATATCTCAAGTATCGCGATGATCCGGACTTCCAGAAGGAGTTCCGGTTCTACCTGAAAGAGTACGCGGGGCGGCCGACGAACCTCTACTACGCGAAGAAGCTCACGGAACATTACGGCCGGGCGCGGATCTTCCTGAAGCGCGAGGATCTCCTGCATACGGGCGCACACAAGATCAACAACGCGCTCGGACAGGCCCTGCTCGCAAAGCGCATGGGCAAGAAGCGCATCGTCGCGGAGACGGGCGCGGGACAGCACGGCGTCGCGACGGCGACGGTCGCCGCACTGTTCGGCATGGAGTGCCACGTATTCATGGGCGCGGTCGATGTTGAGCGGCAGAAGCTCAACGTGTTCCGCATGAAGCTGCTCGGCGCGAAGGTCATCCCGGTCACATCCGGTACGGGCACGCTGAAGGATGCGACGAGCGAGGCAATCCGCTACTGGGCCACGAACATCACCGACACGCATTACATCATCGGCTCGGCAGTCGGCCCGTACCCGTACCCGATGATGGTGCGCGACTTCCAGAAGGTCATCGGCGAGGAGATCCGCGCGCAGGCCATCGAGCGCATCGGCGGTCTGCCGGACTACGTCGTCGCCTGCGTCGGCGGCGGCAGCAACGCAATCGGCACGTTCTACGATTTCCGCAACGACAAATCCGTGAAGAAGATTGGCGTCGAGGCCGGCGGCCGCGGCGAGGCGACGGGCGACAACGCGAAGACGCTGTCGGGGGCTGGCGAGCCGGGCATCCTGCACGGCGCCTACAGCTACCTGCTGCAGACGGACGACGGGCAGGTCGTCGAGGCGTACAGCATCTCGGCGGGCCTCGATTACCCGGGCGTCGGGCCGGAGCATTCGTTCTTCAAGGACACGGGCATCGCGGAGTATGTCTCCGTGACCGACAAGGAGGCGCTTGACGCGTTCCAGCGGCTTTCGCTGATTGAGGGCATCATCCCGGCGATGGAGAGCTCGCACGCGCTCGCGTATCTCGAGAAGCTCATGCCGCAGACGAAGCCGGACGAGAGCGTGGTCGTCACGCTTTCCGGACGCGGGGATAAAGATGTCGCGATGGTCGCAAAAGTACTGGGAGAGGAGATCTGATCCGAATGGCAGAGGTAAAGCAGAAAACGCGCGTAGAAAAGAAATTCGAGGCACTGCGGCAGGCGGGCCGCAAGGGGCTGATCATCTATATCACGGCGGGCGCGCCGGACGAGGAGACCTCCGTCCGCGCGGTGCTCGAGGCGGAGAAGGCCGGCGCCGACATCATCGAGCTCGGTATCCCGTTCTCGGACCCGATGGCAGACGGCCCGGTCATCCAGAGCGCGAGCGTCAAGGCCTTGCAGAACGGCATGACGACCGCAGAGGAACAGGCCATCGTGCGCAAGATCCGCGAATCGTCGGATATCCCGCTCTACGGCATGGGCTACATCAACCAGATGTACCACTACGGGTTCGAGAAATTCGTCACGGATTTCCAGCAGGCGGGCCTCGACGGGCTCATCGTGCCGGACGTGCCGCATGAGGAGTCCGCGGATATGCGGCATATCTGTGCGGCGCACGACTTCCACCTGACGGAGTTCATCACGCCGGGCACGACGGAGGCGCGCATGCAGGCGACCTGCAAGGATGCGTCGGGCTTCGTCTACTGCGTTTCGAATAACGGCGTCACGGGCGTCAAGAAAGTCGACTACACGCGTATCGGTGAGGTCTGCAGCAAGGCCCGCACCTATACGGATACGCCGCTCGCCATCGGCTTCGGCATCGGCAGCCCCGAGGCGGCGGTCGAGGCAGCGGCCCATGCGGACGCGGTCATCGTCGGCTCGGCGGTCGTCGGCCGCCTGCTCAAGGGTGACTTCGACGACGCGATGGCGCTGATCCATGCGATGCGCGAGGCCCTCGACGCCGCCTACGGCGCGAAGTGAGCATGGAGGCGGGGAGAATTTCCCGAAAAAGAGGATTTTCCATGGGAAAAGCCGAATCCTATGAACAGGTATGTATATAGGAAATAGAACACAGGAGGGATTCCCATGGTTGTCGATGAGAAGAAAGATCAGCACGAGATTGCAAAGGGCATCCTGCACCATGTGCAGGGCATGCAGGTCGAGCGGCCGCGCCATATCCAGGAGATTTCCGCGCGCTACCGCAAGGACCTCGCGGAGTACCTGACCCTGATGCGCGCGCAGAAGGACAATCGGGAGCAGCGCCAGATGCTCTACGCGGAGATCAAGGCGCTCGGCTGGTGCATCGGCCGGCCGGAGAAGAAGATCATCCGCGATATCCAGCTGGGTGCATACACTGATTGAAGTTCCCTCGTTGCAATCTCCTTTTCGTTCCTTTTCGTCAAGGAGAGAGACTATGAAAGAATCCATTTATCCCACGCGGGAGGCCTTCCGGTCGCTCGCGGCAGAGGGGAAGAACCTGATTGCGGTGCAGAAGCCGATCGCCCTCGACTTCGATACGACGGTGTCGGTCTACTACAAGCTCGTCGGGGAGGGGGAGCCGGGCTTCCTGCTCGAATCCGCCGATACGACGCATCAGGCCTTCGGCCGCTACTCGTTCGTCGGGGCAGAGCCCTTCGTGCGGCTCCGCGTCTATCCGTCCTATCTCGAGATCCGCGAGCGCCGGCCGGACGGCAGCGTGCAGGAGAGCCGCCTGAGCGGCGCACCGCGCGACACCTTGAAGCGCTATATGGCAGGGCACCGGGCCGCGGTCTTTGACCGCGAGCTGCCTCTCGCAAATGGCGGCCTCGTCGGGTATCTGAACTACGAGATCGTCTCGACGTTCGACCGCGTGCGCGGCCTGGAGCTCAGCGACGATACCCTGCTCGGCGAGTTCCAGCTCGACCGCATCCTCGTGATCCTCGACACGCTCCGCAAAGAGGCGCGGCTCGTCTGCCTCGCCGACGTGCCGGAGGGCGCGGATGCGGCCGCCATCGAGGACAGCTACGAGCAGGCCGCTAGGAATCTTCGCGCGGCAGAGGAGCGGATCAACCGTCCGCTCCCCGCCGCCTGCTACGCCCATCCGAAGAGCCTGCGGGAAACGCCGCTCGACTTCCTCGCAAAGTACGGCGAGCCGCCGGCAGAATTCATCCATGCGATCGAGCTGGCCAAGGAGCATATCGCGGCCGGAGATATCTTCCAGGTCGTGCCATCGCGCGCGTTCCGCGCTGAGCTCACCCAGAGCCCGATGGCCTTTTACCGGCGGCTCCGTCAGGTCAACCCGTCCCCGTATATGTTCTTCCTTGATTTCGGCGGCGTAAAGCTCGTCGGCGCGAGCCCCGAGACGCTCGTCAAGGTGCTCGGCCCGACGGTCAGCACCTACCCGATTGCCGGCACGCGCCGCCGCGGCAGGAACGAGGCGGAGGACGCGGCGCTCGCGCGCGACCTGCACGGCGATGAGAAGGAGGTCGCGGAGCACTCGATGCTCGTCGACCTCGCGCGCAACGACATCGGCCGCATCGCGGAGCCGGGCTCCGTGCAGGTCGTGAAGCTCAAGGAGATCGAGAAGTTCAGCCATGTCATGCACATGGTCTCCGAGGTGCAGGGCACGCTGCGGGCGGGCCTGACGCCGATGGACGTGCTCGCGACCTCGTTCCCGGCCGGGACGGTCAGCGGCGCGCCGAAGCTCCGCGCGATGGAGATCATCCACGACCTCGAGCCCGTGCCGCGCGGCACGTATTCCGGGGCGGTCGGCTATATGGACTTCGCCGGCAACATGGATATGTGCATCACGCTGCGCACCATGCGCATCGAGCACGCGGCGGACGGCGACACGGCCGTCATCCAGTCCGGGGCCGGCATCGTCGCCGACTCCGTGCCGGAGCGCGAGTACCGCGAAATCCTGCAGAAGAGCCGTGCGCTCTTCGAGGTCGTCGAGGAGGTCGAGAACGAATGCTGCTTCTGATCGATAACTACGATTCTTTCACCTATAACGTCTATCAGCTGCTCGCGGAGCTCGGCGCCGAGGTCGACGTCGTGCGCAACGACCAGACCACGGTCACGGCCATCCGCGAGAAGGGCTATCAGGGCATCATCCTGTCGCCGGGCCCCGGCGTGCCGAAGGACGCGGGCATCACGGAGGATGTGATCCGGGGGCTCGCGGGCTCTGTGCCGATCCTCGGCATCTGCCTCGGGCATCAGGCCATCGGCGAGGTCTTCGGCGGGCGGGTCGTGCGCGCCGGGCAGATCGTGCATGGCAAGGCGTCGCCCATCCACCACAATGGCAAGGGCCTGTTCGCTGGCCTGCCGCAGGACATCCGCGTCGGCCGCTACCACTCCCTCGTCGTCGACCGCGCGGGGCTGCCTGGGACTCTCGAGGTCACGAGCGCGCTCGCGGACGGCACGATCATGAGCATCCGGCACCGGGAGCTCCCCGTTGCCGGCATCCAGTTCCACCCGGAGTCCATCCTTACCCCGGACGGGCACGCCATGATGAAGAATTTCTTAAACGAACTCTAACCCATTCTAATTCCCCAAAAGAAGGAAAATCCCCCGGATTTGCAGAAACTATATCCTGTAAGCCCGGGCATCGGTATTTTCGGGGAAGCCCCGGGATGATTTAGGAGGGAATAGCTATGGAACTCAAAGGATCACAGACCGAGAAGAATCTTTGGGCGGCATTTGCCGGTGAGTCGCAGGCGCGCAACAAATACACGTATTACGCTTCGCGCGCGAAGAAAGACGGCTATGAGGAGATCAGCCGCATCTTCACCGAGACCGCGGACAACGAGAAAGAGCATGCGAAAATCTGGTTCAAGCTCGTGCACGGCGTCGGCGATACGGCCGAGAACCTGAAGGACGCCGCAGCCGGTGAGAACGACGAGTGGACGAGCATGTACCCGGGTTTTGCCAAGACCGCGCGCGAAGAGGGCTTCGAGAAGATCGCGAAGCTCTTCGAGGCCGTCGGCAGCATCGAGAAGCATCACGAGGAGCGCTACAAGCTCCAGCTCCAGAAGGTAGAGGACGGTACCGTCTTCAAGAAGGGCGAAAAAGTCATCTGGCAGTGCCTGAACTGCGGCTACGTCTGCGTCGGCACCGAGGCCCCGCAGGTCTGCCCGGTCTGCGCGCACCCGCAGTCCTACTTCAAGGCCATCGCCAAGAGCGAGGTCTGAGGCCCGTACTTTCCTCATAAAACCGAATAGAGCAATCCGTACAATGAAGTGCAGGTATGAGAAAGGCATCTATGCCTTCCTTTGCCTGTGCTTTTCTGCTATTCAGGCATTGTGTATACGTGCGTACAGAATTTTTTAAGTGAACTTCTTCGGGAAGGGGGAGAGAGATTGGAAAAATTTCCGAAAGCAGATATTTCCGAGCTTGCACGGCACTTCCAGAATCTTGCTGGTATGAACGATACACCAGAAGAAGGAGAAGGTATGTCAAGGCCTGTTTATGGACGGGCATGGCAGCGGGCGGAGTCCTATCTCACACATGAGATGAAGAATCTTGGGCTCTCTGTACAGAGGGATGCGGTTGGTAATCTTTATGGAGAATTGCCTGGGAGCCGGCCTGATCTCTTACCAATATGGACGGGGTCACATATCGACTCTGTACCTCACGGAGGCTGCTATGATGGCGTGGCAGGTATTCTCGCGGGAATGGAAGCTGCGCGTCTGCTGAGAGCGGGCGGGAAGGCTTACCCTCGTACCTTGTCCGTCAATGTCTATGCAGGAGAGGAAATGTCCAGGTTCGGTGTCTGCTGTATTGGGAGCCGTGCGCTTTCTGGGAAACTCTGCGAGGAGAGTCTTACAAGCAGTGTGGATCCGGATACGGGCGAGACATTGCGCGAGGCTATGGAGCATGCAGGCGTGGAGGTCGAGCGTTATGCGGATGATTTTGCGAGACGCCCAAAGGTTTATGCATCGTTGGAACTCCATATTGAACAAGGAGACCGGCTCGAACAGGCTGGTATTCCTATCGGTATTGTTACGGGGATCTGCGCACCGACTAACTTTTATGTGGATGTTTATGGTACACAGGGGCATGCGGGCGGAGTACCTATGGACAGCCGCAGAGACGCCTGTATGGCAGCCTGTGAGATAGGATTAGCACTCGAACAGCTCGCGCGTACGTCAAAAGGGGAATATCTGACCGCGACGGTTGGCAGCATGGAGACTTTTCCAGGAACGCCGAGTGTGATTCCGGGGCGGGTGCGATTATCTGTGGATATCCGTGCTATAAGAGAGCAGGATAAGGCAAAACTGGCCGATGATTTTCGGCGTGTTGCGGAGGAAATCGCTATGCGGCGCGGTGTACGAGTGGTTTTCCGCGAGCCATCGGATGATTTGCCTGTGCATTGCGATGATAGGTTACGGCGGCTTCTTGCGGCAAAAGCAGCGGAACTCGATTATCCATCCATGCCGCTCATCAGTGGACCGTATCATGATAGCCTATTCCTTCATGCGTTTTCGCCAGTCGCTATGCTCTTTGTCCCGAGTAAAGGGGGCATCAGCCACGATAGACGTGAAGATACGAGCCTCGAGGATATCGCAAAAGGGACAGATGTGCTTGCGTATGCACTCGATGTCTTGTTATCGCGCACTGGAGAGTAAGGATGATAAGGATTTGAAAAAGGAGAAATTTTCCATGAACAAGAAGAAAATTGCTTTGATTGGCGGCGGCATTTCTGGTACCGCACTTGGTTATAATCTGAGTCTTTATGAGGATGCCGATGTTACGCTTTTTGAGAAAGATCGCATTGGATCGGGTACAACGGCAAAGTCGGCGGGGACTGTCTGCTTGTTCGATGATTCGTTGAACAATCGGTATTGGGACGTGCGGCTTTATGGTTTTGAGACGTACCGGAAGATGGAGCGCGAGAAAAAAGGTTCGGCGGGCTTCGACCAGACCGGCACGCTCGTCTGTGCGACGAATGAGAAGGATGCAGCACGTATAAAATGCGGCATCGCGCTAGCGAGATCTGCCGGCTATGCAGGCGAATATATTGAAGATAAAGATCGCATCCATGAAATCTTGCCGGATCTGAATGTCGATGCCATCCTAGGCGCTGGCTATACGGCCGATGATGGCTATTTCGACGGCACGATGGTATCGCAGAACTTCGCGCAGAAGATGCAGGCGAACGGCGGAAAAATCGTGACCGGTGCCAAAGTCACAAAAATAGCGATTGATGGAGATACAGCGAAGGGGCTGGAACTTGAGGACGGGACGAAGGCGGACTTCGATGTCATCGTCGACTGTACGGGGCCGTGGAGCCGTTTTACTGGCAAGATGGCGGGCATCGATGTCCCAATCTGGCATACGAAGGCTGAGGTATTTTTTCTCGTGCCGCCGGGGAAAAAGCTCAGCTACGTGTTCCCTGTGCTGAAGTTTCCGGCGTTCTACGCGCTGCGTGCGGGAGATAAGATCTTTATCTGTAAATCACATCTCTCGATGGATCTCGACAACCCGATGCACGCTGGGCAGTGGGATCCGGATCAGCTGCCGTCGGTCGGCGGGACGGACGACTACTTCATCGAGTTCCTGTTCGGGCAGATGGAGGAGACACTGCCGGATTTCACGGAGAGCGAGCTCGATTCCTCATGGCTGTCGTACCGTGCCGAGACCCGCGACTTTCTGCCGCTTGTCGGTGATAGCCCGGTGAAGCACTACCTGCTCGCGACGGGCTACGGTGGCAACGGCATCATCGAGTCTCCCGCGGTTTCGCGAGATCTTGCGAAGTATATCATGCGCGGGGAGAGCACCCTGCTGCTCGAGGAATGGGCGTATTCCCGCCTTTGGAAGAAATGAGGGATGATGATGCGCATAGCGGTATGCATGAAACTCGTGCCGTCGGACACGCAGGTCACGGAGGAGGAAGGCCGGCTCGTCCGCAAGAATATCGGGGCGATGCCGGATACCTGCTCGCTGCACGCGCTCGAGCTCGCGCGGCAGCTCCTGCAAGAGGACGAGGAGAAATGGCTCGATGTCTATACGATGGGCCCGCCGAATGCGGCGGACATATTGAGGCGGGGGCTCGCGCTTGGCGCAGACCGCGCAGTGTTGCTGACGGATCGGGCGTTCGGTGGCAGCGACACGCTCGGGACAGCGGAGGTTATCGCTGCAGCCCTTGATAAGTTCGAACATGAGGCAGGGGTGCCATATGACTTCATTCTGTTTGGCGCGGCGTCATTGGATGGCGGTACCGGACAGGTCGGCCCGATGACTGCTGAGGCACTCGGCCGTCCATCTGCCACGCATATCGTATCCGCGGTGGCAGCGGACGGAATCTGCACGGTGGAAAAAGAAATGCCGGATGCTCTTGGCGGAGGACGGATGAAGCTCGAGATCCGGCTCCCTGCAATACTTACGGTTTCCTACGGTGCGAATACGCCGGAAAAGCCGAAGCTCCGCGCGCGGATGCAGGCGAGCAAGAAGCCCATCCGGACGCTGGCGAAGGAAGATCTTTTCCCGGAAGCGGGCGCGGAAATGCAGCCCGCCGACTACGGTAGCGACGCGGCAAAATCAGCCGTAACAGGGTCACGCCTCGCCGCGAGCGCCGGGCGGCACGCCATGATGCTAGAAGGAACCCTTGCAGAGCAGGCAGCGAAGATCCGCGAGATCCTATCGAAAGGGGGCGGCTTGAATGGCTGATGGGAAGACAGAGGAAAAGGGCCTGCGGAGCATCGGCGTCTATGCGGCCTTTTTCAAGGACAGCGAGGGCAGATGGCAGCTCGATGACGGATTTGCTGCGCGCTATCAGGCGGCCGCCGGCATCCGCGGGGATCAGGACATCCTCGCGTTCGCGCTCGTGCCGCGCGCCGCGCGGGAAGCGGCGCTGGCGGCCATCGAGGACGCCGTTTCGCCTTTTGAGAGCGCGGACGGATACCTTGACGGCATCTGCTTTGCCGACATGCCGGAGGACTATGCGGGCGTTGAGACCGATATTGCGGCAGCCGCAGCTTCGGTGCTGCTGCACAATGCGAAGCTGGAGCTCGCGCCGCTGGAGGTGTTGCTCCTCCCCGCAGATGAGATTTCGAGCGAGATTTTCGCGCGCGTCGCGATGCGTGGGAAGCTCGGCATGACGGCTGAGGCGTCGCGGCTTTACCGGACGTCGGACGGCACGATTCTTGCCGATAAGCCATCGAACGTAGCGCGCGAGATTGTGACCTGCATGACGCATGGCTCTGGAAGCGGCCCGGCGCTCATCACCATGCGTCCGGCAACAAACATCCCGATTGAGGCCTCGGAAGGGAATCGGAAGCACCGTCGTGTGATCTATGCCTACGAGGACTCTGCGTCATATTCATCCGGTGTCCGGTTCGTAGCGCGCGAAGCGGCAGAACAAGCGGAAAATGACATCGGACGAGCGCATCATGTCGTCGCAATCGGGCGTGGGCTCATGGATGAGGAAGGTTTGGGACTTGCAAGACAATACGCGGAGGAGACCGGTTCAGCGCTCGGTGCTTCGCGCCCTGTTATTGATCAGGGATTTTTGCCTTATGCGAGGCAGATCGGTCAGTCCGGAACCTATGTTGCACCGGATACCTGCCTCGCTCTTGGCATATCGGGAGCCATCCAATTCACAGACGGCATCCAGCGCGGGCCCTCGAGCGTGCTCATTGCGGTCAACAAGGACCCGGATGCCGGCATCTTTCAGGTGGCGGATTATGGTGCAGTCGCAGATGGCAAGGCAATCCTGCGGAAACTCTTGAAAAAGTAGTTTTCCGTTTGTTTACAATAAATGGTTTGACAGGCAAGGCGTTATTTATCGATTTTACGGATAGTTTCCGTAGTGAGAAAGGAGAGATTCCCATGCTTGTTGCACAGATCCTGATGGTTGTGACCTTGGTTCTGATGGTCACGGGGAAAACACCGCTGTATCTCACAGCGATTGTTGGATCGATGGTGGCCGCGCTCGCGGCTGGATTCCCGATAACCGGAAAGGCCGATATCACATTGGTCAAGCTCATCAATAGCGGGCTGAACCCAGTTATCGCTGATATGACCGGTGTCTTGATGTTCATCGGCGCCATGGAGGCTTGTGGCTTCCTCGATGTCGTCATCAAAAAAATCATGCAGATTGGTACGAAAATTGGCGGCGGTCCTGGCGTTACGGCAGCTGGTGCGCTCGTTGCCGGTATCATCGGTGCATTGACTGGCTTCACGCAGCCGGCAGTTACGGCGGTGGTGACGGGCCCGGCTGCAACGAAGATGGGCGTTGAGCCGTCGAAAGCGGCAGGCCTTGCCGCTCATGCAGGCCATTTTGGCAATTTTGCCGGTTTCACACATCCAACACAGGTCGCGGTTATTGCGACGGCGGCGATTGGTTTTGGTGCCATTAATGTAGTGGGTGCCATCACAGGCCTTTCCATTATCTTGTTCTCTTATTTCCGCCTCCGTTTTCAGATGCGCAAAGCAGGAAAAGAGCTGTCGCAGGAAGAAGTAAATAAGATCGCAGCGACTATGAAAGCAAAGAGCGATGTGTCCTTTGGTGTGGCCATTGCACCGTTCCTGGTGTTCTGTGTTGGCTTTATCCTCGGATTCCCAATTTTTGCGGTCGGCGTGATTTCTGGCATTCTGACGGCCATCCTCGCAAAGCAGAACATTCATAAGAGCGAGAGTGCGATGCTCGATGGTGTCGGCAAGATTGCGACGCCGCTTGTCGCGACGATTGGCTTCCTCTTTATGAGTGCGGTGATGAACAAAATCGGACTCGTCAACACGATCGATTCCATCTTTGCGCCGGTCGTCGGCAGCTGGCCAATTCTCACGATGCTGCTGGTATCCTCGGTCACGGGGTTCCTGACGCAGTCCAACGCAGCATCAGCCGGCGTCATCATCCCATTCCTGCAGGTCGTGCTCGCGACGGGGGCGGATCCATTGCTTGCAGCATGTGCGGCAGCTGGCGGCTCGGCGGTCTGGCAGTACTTCCTGACTGGTGGTCCGGTGGCGGCGCTGTCGACGGTCATCCCGGTCATTCCAGGATCAGAGCTGAAAGCGGCGAACCGCTTCCAGCGTCCGGCGATGGTATTTGGTTTTGTTGTCCTCGCTGCATGCATTTTCGTGATGTCGATTTTCTAATCTGATTTTGTCAGGAGGTTTTTCAAAATGAAAAAAATTGCAATCGTCACGACGGGCGGCACGATTGCCATGAAGATTGACCCGGCGACGGGCGGGCTGGTGCCGGCGGTCTCTGGCGATGACCTGATTGCCGCAGTGCCGGCGCTGAAAGACGTCGCGGCAGTCGAGGTGCATGAGGCCTCGAACGTGCCGAGCGGGCATATCACGCCGGAGCTCATGCTGAAGATCGGGCGCGATGTCGATGCGCTCGCGGCGTGCGAGGATATCGCGGGCGTCGTCATCACGCATGGCACGGATACGATGGAGGAGACGGCCTATCTGCTGAACCTCACGCTCCATACGGAAAAGCCGGTCGTCATCACGGGCGCGATGCGCGGCGCGACGGACATGGGCTACGACGGCCCGGGCAACATCCTCGCGGCGGTGCGGACGGCGGCGAGCAAGCAGGCGGCCGGCAAGGGCGTCCTGCTCGTGCTGAACGACGAAATCCATGCGGCCAACGAGGTCACGAAGACGCATACCGTCTCGTGCTCGACGTTCCATTCGCCGATGTCCGGGCCAATCGGCCATGTCTACTACGACGGCGTCGTCATCAACCGGCAGCCGACGAACCTGCAGAAGATCTACACCGACCACCTCGAGACAAACGTCGAGCTGCTGAAGGTCACGGCCGGCATGAGCGACTTCCTGTTCCGCGCCTGCGCCGATAAGCCCGTCGCCGGACTCGTCGTCGAGGCGCTCGGCGCCGGCAACGTGCCGCCGACCGTCCGCGCGGGCATCGAATACGTGCGGAGCAAAGGCATCCCCGTCGTGCTCGCGAGCCGCGTCGGCACCGGCCGCGTCGTTCCCATCTACACCTACCTCGGCTCCGCCGGCGACATGGCGCAGTGGGACCTCATCGACGCCGGCCAGATCAACGGCCAGAAAGCCCGCCTGAAACTCATGGCCGCGCTGACAAAGACCCGCGACATCCACGAACTCCAGACCCTGTTCGCGGAACACGTCGACTGAGCGTGCCCATAGAGTAATCTAGAAAATAAGTCATAGCTTGAAACGTCAGAATAGACACTTGTTTATTCTGACGTTTTGCATTATAATAGAGATAGGAGAAAAGAGCGTGTAAGGAAGCGGGGATACGGATGAGCGTGCGGGCGATGAATGCGTTGGAATCGTGGGAGAATCTGACAATCGCGAGCAACTTCATTTTCCAGAAGGTCATGAAGCGGAGGCGGCTCTGCAAGCGGCTGATCGAGCAGATCCTGAATATCCGGATCCGACGGATTTCGTTCCCCGAGACCGAGAAGGATATCCATATCCGGCATGACAGCAAGAGCGTGCGGCTGGATGTCTATGTCGAGGATGAGCAGGGCACGCTCTATGATATCGAGATGCAGACGACGGACTATGCGGATCCGGACGAGCTGCCGAAGCGGACGCGGTACTATCAGGCCATGATGGACATGGATGTGCTGAACAAGGGCGAGTTCTATACGAAGCTGCGCAAGACGTACATCATCTTTATCTGCACGTTTGACCCGTTCGACCGCGGCCGCAGCCTGTATACGTTCCGCGAGACGTGCCAGGAGGAAACGGATCTCCGCATGGGCGACGATACGACGAAAATCTTCCTGAACAGCAAGGGCAGCCGCGAGGGCATCAGCAAGGATCTCGCGGCATTCCTCGACTACGTAGAGGGCAAGGCCCCGCGAGGGAAGTTCACAGAAAACATCGCCGAGGCCGTGAAGGCGGCGAAAGAGAACAAAGAAATGAAGGTGGAGTATATGACGTACTACATGGAACTGCGCCGTAGCGAAGAGAAAGGCCGCGAGGCCGGTAAAGCAGAAGGCCGAGCAGAAGGCAAAATGGAATTGTTGACCGGACTGGTCCGCGACGGACTGCTGTCGCTGAAGGTCGCGGCCCAGCGGGCTGGCGTATCCGAGGAAACATTCCGCAAGATGGCGGCGCTGTAAGCTACGCATCCGCACGCAGGATGAGCTGAAGCAGAGCGAGAACAGAATATGGTCAAGATATCGTATCCCGGCGGTGTATGGAGAGAAACACATACGCCGCCGGGATATTTTTGTGCGATTTTTGAAGAAAAATAGAAAATCGTCTTGCGGGGGGGACTCTTATAATAGTATAAATAACTGTGTAAAGGAATATTAGTTATAGAATACGAGAGGAAGAAGATCATGGATGCTTCGATTGTCCTTGAAAAGAGTAAAATTGCGATACAAAAAGTGCTGTTGCTGTTTATCATACTTGTAGTAGCGGCGGCCTCATTCCAAGGATTCTTTGCAGGCAATGTTTTTTTGGATAAGTACGAACCAGACACTGGCTACCGGAGAAGCTTTGTGCGCGTTATGGATGATTCCGCACATCGCCCATTTGTATACCGTCAGTTTCTTCCGATGGTTACGAAGGAGCTTTCGAATGCGTTACCGGAATCCACGCATGAGAAACTGGCACTGAAACTGGCTAAGGGTGAACCAGTAGAAAAAGTCTATGCAAGGGCGCAGGTGCCGCAGAAGTATGTCGTGGAATATCATATCTCAAACTTCCCATATCTAGAACCTACACAGTTCCCATAAAACTGCATATCTCAAGAGATAAATTCACTCAAGCAGCCTGTAATAGGCGATTCATCGGTGCTGGGAGCTTCGACAGGAAATCTTTGTAAAAGTTCTCAACCTGTGCGTCCGTA
>Ga0310695_10007589_pt1 | contig 17256 bp, 15 predicted proteins | sample RumenRJG_04DNA_FD_203882 | JGI IMG/M metagenome (GOLD analysis project Ga0310695, IMG submission 203882) | Bovine rumen microbial communities from Lethbridge, Alberta, Canada - RJG_04 (v2) (version 2) | ecosystem: Host-associated > Mammals > Digestive system > Stomach > Rumen | place: Canada...
AGTAATGTATGTAGCTGACTGTTACTAATAGGTCGAAGGCTTGACCAAAAAGGTTTTCAAAGAGAAAAGCTTGTATGAAGTTTTGAAGATATATGAAAATGTATCTTAATGGCCCAATGGCTCAGTTGGTTAGAGCGCCGCCCTGTCACGGCGGAGGTCGAGGGTTCAAGTCCCTCTTGGGTCGTATGGGATCTTAGCTCAGCTGGGAGAGCATCTGCCTTACAAGCAGGGGGTCACAGGTTCGAGCCCTGTAGGTCCCATTTAGTCGAAAGGCTAAATGCCGATGTGGCTCAATTGGCAGAGCAGCTGATTTGTAATCAGCAGGTTATCGGTTCGAGTCCGATCATCGGCTTGTTCATCAGGATTGGTGAATTTAAAGAAAACCGTTAAGGTTGTATATGTTGTTTATAATATGGGCAGATTCCCGAGTGGCCAAAGGGGACAGACTGTAAATCTGCTGCAAATTGCTTCGGTGGTTCGAATCCACCTCTGCCCATTAAAAAACAAGGTATAGTAATTATTAACGCGGGATGGAGCAGTCTGGAAGCTCGTCGGGCTCATAACCCGAAGGTCATAGGTTCAAATCCTATTCCCGCAACTCTGTGCCCAGTTAGCTCAGTTGGTAGAGCAGAGGACTGAAAATCCTCGTGTCTCTGGTTCGATTCCGGAACTGGGCACTCATATGGGATATTAGCTCAGTTGGTAGAGCACTTGACTTTTAATCAAGTTGTCCGGGGTTCGAATCCCCGATGTCTCATGAAGCTGTTACTTGTGAAGAGTGACAGCTTTTTTTTATTCAGTTATCAATTAAATAGCAGTTAAATTAAGAATTGTTATTATTTGATTAAAGGATAGACACTATGAATAGGTGTATATTCAATAAGGATAAAAGGGTAATATGAAAGATTTTTGCTAAAAAATCTTGAAGAGAATAATAAGAGGGGTAAATACAATTAATAGTTAAAAATAGATTGTTAGCTATTAATGAAAAAGGTAACAAATGATTATTAGCATATAAATAGAGAAAGAAGAAAAATTATGAAAACTAGAAAAAAAACAATAATTATATTTGGCACTTTATTAATATTAGCTATTGGAGTCTTTCTAATATTATATTTTGGAATAATTAAAAATAACTCCCATAAACATGATTTTAAGTATAAAATTGGTTTTTTTATTGGTGCAGATAAATTATCAGTTAGTAAATTTTCTGATTATGAAACTGTTGTAATCGATGTTACAAATTATTCTAAAGAAGATATACAGAAGTTTCATAAAGAGGGACATAAAGTCTATGCATATTTGAATATTGGTTCACTTGAAAAGTATAGGACTTACTATGATTCTTTTTCAGATTTGAGTATGGGGAAATACCCAAACTGGGATGATGAAGTAAAAATAGATGTTACAAGTAAGAGATGGCAAGATTATGTAGTTGAAGTATTAGGAAATAATATTAGTCAAAAGGATGTGGATAATTTTTTTATCGATAATACGGATTTGTACTATTATATGAAAGACCAGGAAAATTCTGAAGGTATTTATAACGGATTATTAAAAATTGTTGAAAGACTAAATAAATATAAACCTAAATTGATAATCAATGGTGGTGATTATTTTGTTCAACGTCTATTTAAAGAAAATAAAACTAATTTGATTAGTGGTATAAATCAGGAAAGTGTCTTTACAACATATAGTGTTCGAGATGATGGAAAACTTACATATAAGAATCAATCTAAAGATGACGTAGAGTATTTTTTAAATTATTTTAAATTGTGTAAAAAACATAAATTATCAGTTTCTTTAATTGAGTATACGAAAGACAAAAAGATGATTAATAAGGTAAAGTCATTTTGTAAGAAAAACAATTATACTTATTTTATAACGGAATCTAATAAATTAAACAAAGTTTTAAAATAGTATAAAAAAAGAGATGGAAGAGGATAAAACTAAAAACTTCAAAAAAATAAAAGAATAAAAAAATATAGACATAAAAAGAGATAAAAGAAGATAAAATATAACTATAAAAAGAGATAAAAGAAAATAAAATATAACTATAAATATAGAAAAAATTAAGCACATGCTCTTAAATTTCTAAGCAAATAAAGGAAGTTTAAGATAATGTGCTTTTTTATATATAAAGTTATTGGAAGCTTATATTTTTAATTATCGTCAATTATTATTAATAATTATATTTATTTAGTATTCATTATATTTACTTAGTATTACGTATTATAAATTATCTTTAATTATTATTAATTATATTTACTTAATATTAATTACTCTTATTTAGTATTAATTATTATCAATTATTATGAACTATTATTAATTATTTTTTGTTTCTGTGATTTTTTTATATATAATACTTCCGATTATACTAAGAGCTATCGTTATAACAAAAAGTAAAATAAATTGAGTATAATTTTTATTATAAAGACTTCCTCCACTGTAAGTTGAAAGAAGAATTGCAGGGGTTCTACATATAAAGCATAATAATATCCATTTTAGAGGTGTAATCTTAGTTAATCCAGCGCAGTATGATAATAAATCTTTTGGAGATCCTGGAATTAAAAAAATTATAAAAAACATTTCTGTAAGTTTTGTTTCTTTTTCGCTTTTTAATTTTTCAAATTTATCTATTTTTTCGGATGAAAAAAATATTTGAATGATGGATTTGCCAAATTTTTTTACACATAAATATGAAATAAAACTACCTATTGTCATTCCGATATTGCATATTATGGCTCCTCTTATTGGACCATATGTATATCCTGCGGCAATTTCAAAGGGACCTCCAGGTATAACGGCAGCGATAACTTGAAGAATTAATACGGAAATAAAAAGGAGTGTTCCAATAATTTTTTGTTTAGCAATATATTTTCGAAAAGCTTTCGGAGTGGCAGCAAGTTCAAACATAGGTTTAATGATGATCCAACTTAATAAAGTTATGAAAAAAATGCATAATAGTATTAGTATCAAAAGTAATATGTGTTTTTTTTCTATGTTTAAATGATGTGTTTTTTTGTTTTTCAAAATTAGTTCTCCTTTGTTATATAAAAAGTATATTGCTATTATACTATAAAATTATAATGACATGATATAAATAAAAGAGATATCTCTTTTTGGGAGATACCTCTTATGTATTTAAATGTAAAGATATTATGTTCTTTACTATAAAACTTTTATGATATTAAATTGTTTATCGAGCATCAATAAATCTGCTTCGGCTCCGGGTTTAATTGTGCCAATTAAGTCTCCCATACCAATACTTTTTGCGGGATTGATGGTTGCAGCTTTTATAGCGGATTCGATAGGTATTCCATAAGAGATGGCATTTTTCATACACTGGAAAAGATTGGTTGTAGAACCTGCAATCGTACCATCTTTTAGTGTAGAGCATTTTCCTTTTTTGAAAATGACTTCATCGTTAAAATGATATTCGCCATCGGGCATACCCGTTCCACTTGTTGAATCGCTGACTAAAATTACACGATCATCACCGAACATTGAAAAAATGATTCTAATAACAGCTGGATGAATGTGAATTCCATCACAAATTACTTCTATCATTACCTTAGGATCATCGCATGCTGCTCCTATAATACCTGGATCGCGATGATGAAAAGAATACATTCCATTAAATATGTGTGTTACGTGGTTTGCACCTGCTATAAATGCGGTAGTTGCTTGATTATAATTTGCATGTGAATGACCAAGTGAAATATTTACTTTGGAGTGTAAAGTTTCAATAAATTTAGATGCCCCCTTAGCTTCTGGTGCGATATTAACTAGTTTTATTCTGTTTCCAGAAATTTTGTTGAGCTTATTAAATAAAGATATATTAGGTGCTTGAATATATTTATCATTATGAGATCCCTTTTTTTCCTTGTTTATAAAAGGACCTTCCATATTTATACCTATAATTCGAGCATGTGAAGAATCATCAGGAACGCCATGGATAGATTTGAATGCTTCTTCTAAACGGTCCTCGGGCAGAGTGCATGTTGAGGGGCAAAAAGAAGTAATACCGTTTTGTTGAAGATAAGCGGCTATTTCTGTTAATCCGTTTGTATCGGCATCACTAAAATCATGACCTTTAGCTCCATGAATATGAATGTCGCATAAGCCTGGAATAATGTAATGTGATTGAGCATCAATTATTTCTGCATCTGAAAATAGGTTATTCGAATCAGCTGCTAATGGATGAGTCAATTTAAATATTTTGTTTTGATCATTTATATATATGTTACGTTCAGTAAAAATGCCATCTGAACTGAAAATAATACCATTTTTTATAACTTTACCCATATCAAATCCTCCAAGAGTAACAAAAAGAAAAAACTAAACTTTCTGACAATTTAATTTTAACATAATACAAGAAAAAAAACATTAATCTATGATATAAAAATTATAAAAACTTTAATAAAAAAAATTTATAGTAATAATTTTTTAATAACTTGATATAAAATTTTTGTAAATATGCATATTATTATGATGAAAAATTGTAATATTTGTTATAATATTTTACGTATAGAAGTTTATAAGGTTATGTCTAAGTGTAAGCCACGTCCCAAAATTTGATTGTATAAAATATTATATGTGCGTTCGTTTATTCTTTTTGCGCTAATCATAGAGGCATTCATATATCCGGTTTCTTTTCCAAAAGCTTTTTTAATATCTGAAAGAGAAGCTTTTGTAAGTGTTGCGTCGAGAATTTTTATTGTTCCATCATTTTTTACATTTAGACCAATTTTATTTAGCGCATCTGAGTATTTATCTGTTATTTTTAAAAGGTTTTTTACTTGCCTCTTAAGATTTGGGTCATTAACTTTTCTTGATGAAGAAATTGCGTTGTTATAGGTTGTGACGAATGCACGAATGCTGTTATAAATGTTTTTGTCGGAACTTGTATCATCATAGGAAAAAGATGATAGTAGTTTTGCAGCTTTTTTCAATGCAATTGTATCTTCATAAATTAATTCATTATTTGTGTAGTCAGCGCGTTTTGAAGCTTTTGAGACATCTCTGTTATGTTCATAAAATTTTCTTAGGTAATAGTCCGTGGATAGATTAGTGTTTACTCCGATTAAATTTGTTATATCTGAACTCATAGTTAATCCCTACTTTCTTTTATGAAAATTTGTTCTGCTAATTGGATATATAATTCAATATATTGTATGCATTTTATCGGATATTGTACGCAACAAAGCGACAATACAAAGTATCATATATATACTTCGGCTAAATATAATAAAATATTAGTAGTTAAAGATCATTGTTTTTTTATATGTATAAAATTTTATTAATAATAGAGGGGTGATATGTTAAGGGATTTATATTGAAAAAAAGTCGGTTTAAATGTAAAATGTTTATGTATAATATAAATATTTTGGGGATTAAGATATTTATATTTTAGGTAATATTAATAAATACAAGAAATAGCGCTTGAATTAATGTGAGCATTAAGCGAACATTTAGTCTGGATTAGCATAGGTTTAGTCAGAGTTTAGTAAATATTTATTCAAGATTAGTAATACTTAGTCTGGACTTAGCAGTTGTTTAGACTTGAATTAAGCTAGTTATGGGAGGAAGAAGAGAAATGGAACAAATTAATTTTGGAAAAACAAAAGAAGGCCAAGAAGTGATGAATTATTTCATTACAAATAGCAAAGGTATGAAAGTTGGCGTTACGGATTATGGAGCAACCGTTACTTCTATTTTGATAACTGATAAAAATGGAAATCAAAGAGATGTTGTATTAGGTTACGACAATGTCGAAGGGTATCAAAGAGGTAATAGTTATTTTGGAGCAACTGTAGGAAGAAACTGTAATAGAATTGCAAATGCAGAAGTTACACTTGATGGGATTGTTTATAAATTAGAAAAAAATGATAATGAAAACAATCTTCATAGTGCATCATACGGAATTGATAAGAAAGTGTGGAGTGTTTTAAGTCGTGAGGAGAATAAGATAGTATTTAGTTGTGTAAGTAAAGATATGGAACAGGATTTTCCTGGAAATATGCAAGCACAAGTTTTGTATGAAGTGACTGAAGAAAATGAATTAATTATTAAATATCATGCTGTTTCAGATAAAACAACCGTTATGAATTTTACAAATCATAGTTATTTTAATTTGGGTGGCCATGATTCGGGTGATGTTTTGGAGCATGTTTTACAGATAAATGCATCACATTATACACCTGTTTGTGATTCTAAATCAATTCCAACGGGAGAAATTTCTGCAGTTGAGGGAACACCTTTTGATTTTAGAAAGCCTAAAAAAATAGGGAAAGACATTTCAGAAGATTTTGAACAATTAAAATATGGTAATGGCTATGATCATAATTTTGCATTAGATAAAAATGGAGAAGATGTTGAAATTTGTGCGGAATGTTATTGTGAAAAAACAGGAATACAGATGGATGTTTTGACAGATTTACCAGGAGTTCAATTATATACAGCTAATTTTGTTGATGGTGAAAATGGCAAGAACAATGCTATTTATTATAAAAGAAATGCTGTGTGTTTAGAGACTCAGTTTTATCCTAATGCGGCAAATGAAGCTAATTTTAAAAAGCCTATTTTTAAAGCTGGAGAACCATATGATGCAACAACAATTTATCGTTTTTCCATTAAATAATTTTTAAGACAAATAATTATTAAATTAAACGAATAATTATTAAAATTTAAGATTTGAAAGGTAGCAAAAAAATGAAAATTGTATTTTTAGATGCTAAAACTATCGGAGATGACATTGATTTATCTGGTTATGATCAACTTGGAGAGGTAATAAAGTATAGTTTTTCTACACCAGAGCAAGCCAAGGAAAGAACTAAAGAAGCTGATGTTGTTATTGTAAATAAAGTTCCAATTAATGAAACAACAATTGGAGATGCAAATAATTTAAAACTAGTATGTGTTACAGCTACTGGAACTAATAATTTAGACAAAGATTATTTGGAAAAAAAGAATATTCAGTGGCGTAATGTTGCAGGATATTCTACAGAGTCTGTTGCGCAGCATACTTTTGCGATGTTTTTCTACTTATTAGAAAAACTAAGTTATTATGATGAGTATGTTAAGTCTGAAAAATATGTTAATGATGTAAGTTTTACACATTTTGCGCGAGTTTTTAATGAAGTAAATGGAAAAACATGGGGTATAATCGGACTTGGAAATATTGGTAAAAGAGTTGCAAAAATTGCAGAAACTTTTGGTTGCAGAGTTATTTATTATTCGACATCTGGAAGACATGACGATCCTGATTATGAGAGAGTAGATTTTGAAAAGTTATTATCAGAATCTGATTTTGTTTCAGTTCATGCACCGCTTGATGAAAATACTCTAGGTTTAATGGATTTTGAAGCATTTAAAAAGATGAAGAAGTCTGCTATCTTTATTAATGTTGGTAGAGGCCCAATTGTTGTAGAAGAAGATTTAGTAAAAGCTCTTGAAGAGGATGAAATTCAGGCAGCAGGTCTTGATGTTTTAGATGTTGAGCCTATGAGCGAAGATAGTCCATTAAGAAAAGTAAAAGACAGTACTAAATTAATTATTACTCCTCATATTGCATGGGCCAGTGTTGAGGCAAGAGAAAGATTAATGAATATTATTTTGGGACAGATAAAAGAGTTTTATAATTTATAATTAGAATAAAAAATAAAGCCCTATACGAAGGATAAAGTGCGTATACCATATTGAACCGACCTCCAAAAGTTAGATTTTATAGGTTTAATTTTTGGGGGTCGGTTCATATCTTTCGTGTAGGTTTTTTTTATATTATAAGTTTAAATGTACTAAGAAAAAAGTGACAATATTTGTTTGGTAAGTATAATTTGATGGAATTAATTATCTTATTTTATTCAATAAGTGGTAAACCACTTAAAAACGAGAGATTACCATAATAGTTTTTGGAATAGGAGATCCTTTTTTCTTCTGAAAAATCAGTGTGTACTAAAAGGTAATAGGCTTTTACTCGTTTTAAGTATAGAGTAAGAGCGTCATTGTATAAGTTTAAAAAGCTTTTTCGAGAATGTTTTTCTTGACACCAAGGATGTGTCCAAGGTTTGTGACGAATATTAAGAGGATCTTTAAAAAAATAGTATTTATCACTTGGCAACATTGGTGAAATAAAAGCTTTTCCTATTAGATTTTGTTCTATTAATCTAATAAAAACTTTTTTTTGTCCAGTAGGATCGCTTAACAGTCTTGAACCTACTATTGAATATGTAATAGCTGCACGCATCATAGGTTGATTTACAAGTAAATTTGTATATGTGTTTTTAAAGGCGTGACAAAGCATTTTAGCAATAATTCGTCTTTGTATATGAGAGACCATGATGGTAGAATCTTGGTGAAACTGATTTGGATGAATACGTTTTTTCTTTTTTAGCATTGAGTTGTCAATTTCTGTTTCAAGATAAGCATGGTTTCCAAAATAATGAGTATCACTAGGCGGTGAAGCTGGTGTATAATTAGTAAATGAATATATAAAAGGATGACAGGTTGTATCAAGAGTATAGTGTCCGATAAATCCCATAATATATGCATCAGCTATTTGTAGATGTTTTTTGTTTCCTGTAAAAAGGGTTCTGCTTTCTAATAAGTTTAAAAAGAATTCTCCGGTTTTTTTATCTTGTGCGAGAGAACCTAAGTTTTCTTTATGGAAAATATGTGATGGAATATAAAAGAAAAAAATATCAGGACCTTGCAAGCCGAGTGCATAGGCTTTATTGTTTTTTCTTATGTTTTTCTTTAAAGGATTTTCGGGTAAAAGATTAAATAAATCTGATCCAAATAAATAATGTGTTGTAAAACCTGGCATACTGTTCACCTCATTAAAACTTCTATAATCACTTAGAGTATCGGAAGTAGGATAATAATACTTGCTATGTAAAATATTAAAAATGGGAAAAATATGATATAATTTTAGAAGAAAAAATTTATAAAAAGAAAAAATTTATAAAAAAAATAAAAAACGCTAATTTGGAGAGTGGCGATATGAAACTAAGAGAGCTATTACAGTACAATGATATTGTTATACAATGTCATGATAATCCAGATGCTGATGCAATTTCTAGCGGAATGGCATTATATGAATATTTAAAAAAATATAATAAAAAAGTAAGGCTTGTTTATAGTGGACAATATAAAATTAAAAAAAGAAATCTTGAATTGATGGTATCAAGTTTAGATATACCTATTGAATATGTTGTGAAACTTGATAATCCAGAACTATTAGTGACTGTAGATTGCCAATACGGTGAGGGAAATGTCACTCATTTTGATGCGCAAAATATTGTAGTTATAGATCATCACCAAATAAGTGTTAAGATGCCAGAGTTATTTGAGGTGAAAAGTAATTTGGGGTCGTGTGCAACTTTAATGTGGATGCTATTGAAGGATGAAGGGTTTTATATAGGTGATAACAATAAACTTTCAACGGCGTTATATTATGGATTGTATACAGATACAAATGGTTTTACAGAAATGGATCATCCTTGCGATAGAGATTTGAGAGATAGTGCTAATGTAGATAAATCATTAATTGTTAAATTTAAAAATTCGAACCTTACATTAGATGATTTGAGTATTGCAGGTGAAGCGATTAATCATTATGAATATAACAATGAATATAAATTTGCAATAATTAAGGTAAGACCTTGTGATCCTAATATGCTTGGATTGATAAGTGATATTGTTATAGAAGTTGATAAAGTCGAAACTTGTTTGATATATAGCATAAATGCTACAGGAATTAAGATTTCTGTAAGAAGTTGTAGTAAAGAGGTTAATGCTTCGGAATTGGCGGATTATATTTGTAAAAACATAGGTTCTGGAGGCGGCCATAAGATTAAAGCAGGCGGATTTATTCAGTTAAATCTTTTGCGCAGGGCTTATCAACAATATTGTGATAAATTTAATATAAAATACGAGAGTGAAGAGCATGAGATGTGTAATCCTTCAAGGCAAGAAATCGGCGATTTTTTGGAGTTTAAAATGATAGATTATTTTTTGGAATCAGAAGTGATTTATGCAAAAAGTTACATTCCGGACTTATCTTTGATGAAAGTATATAAGAAAAAAGAAGTTGAACTAGGATACGTCAGATTGTCAGATTTGTATGAGACAGGATCTTCTGTTTATATTAGAACGTTTAGTAAAGATGTTAGAATTAAAGTTGAAGAAGGTACTGTTCTTATGTTAGATGGTAAAGGCGACGTATGGGAAATATCAGAAGAATATTTTAGGGAAAATTATGTCACTAAACCAGGAAGATATCAAATATATAATGCTGAATATACGCCAACTGTCAAAAGTGTTAATACAGGTATAACTATAGGTTTAGATTATTATGCAAAAAAATGTATTTTCAATGGTAGAGAAATAGTGTATGCTAAACCGGTAGAAAAGAATGTTAAGATTTTCTCATTAGATAATGAAGAAGAATATAAGTTAGGAAAAAAGGGCGATTATTTAGTTGTAAAATGTAAAGATATTCGTGATTTATTCATTTGTGAAAAAGATAAATTCATAGAATCATATAAGTTAGTATAAAAGTCTTTTTAATTTAAAATATTAAAAGATTTTTGATATATTTAGTTATAAAGAAAAGAGGCTATAAAATGGTAGTAGGAAGTATTGATAAACCTAAGAAATTAAAAGCAATTATTTTTGATTTAGATGGAACATTGCTTGACACTTTAGAAGATTTGAAAAATGCAACAAATGCAGCTTTAGAATATAGCAATATGCCTATAAGAACTTTAGATGAGGTTAGAAGATTTGTTGGAAACGGCGTTAGAAAATTGATGGAACGTGCAGTACCAAACGGATGTGATAATCCAAAGTTTGAAGAAACATATACATATTTTAGAGAGTATTATGAAAAGCACTGTAAAGAAAATACAAAAGCTTATGATGGTATTTATGACTTGTTTGAAGAATTAAAAAAACAAGGATATGAAATCGCAATAGTTTCCAATAAAATGGATGAAGCGGTTAAGATTCTAAATAAAGATTACTTTAGTGAGTATGTAAGTGTAGCAATAGGTGAAAATGTAAAAGTTGCCAAAAAACCTGCGCCAGATACAGTCAATAAAGCTTTAGAAGAACTTAATTTTTCAAATGAAGAGGCAATCTATGTAGGGGATTCTGAGGTGGATATTCAAACAGCTCAAAATGCAAAAATGCCATGTGTTTCCGTAAAATGGGGATTTAGGGATGAAAAATTTTTACGTGAAAATGGTGGAAAATGCTTTATTGATAAACCAAGTGATTTATTAGAAGCGATTGCATAAAATAATATATTTTTATGGTAATAGATTTATTTTGATAAAGAAATTAAGGAAAAATAAAAAATAGGAGATTTTTATGGAAAAGATGATTTCAGGAAAAACAAGATTACTTGCACTAATAGGTTCACCAGTTGGACATTCAGGTTCACCACAAATGTATAATTATAGTTTTAAAAAATTAGGGATTGATTACGTGTATGTTGCATTTGATGTAAAAGAGGACAAGGTAAAGGATGCTCTTGATGCAATGAGAACTTTTAACATGAGAGGTTGCAATGTTACTATGCCAGATAAGATTGCAGCAGCAAAAAATGTTGATGAATTATCACCAGCAGCACGAATTATTGGTGCAGTGAATACTATAGTAAATGATGATGGCGTTTTAAAAGGGTATATAACAGATGGAGAAGGATTTGTAAATAATTTAAAAGATAATGGTGTAGATATTAAAGGTAAAAAGATGACAATATGTGGTGGAGGTGGCGCAGCTACTGCTATTCAGGTCCAATGTGCGCTAGATGGTATTAAAGAAATATCTATTTTTAACAAAAATGATGCTTTTTTTGCAAGAACAGAAGAAACTGCTGAAAAAATAAGAAAAGAAGTTCCATCATGTGTTGTTAATGTTTTTGATATTGATGATCAAGCTAAATTAAATGAAGAAATAAAAGATAGTGATATTTTTGTTAATGCTACAATTGTAGGAATGAAACCATTAGATGATCAAAGCGTTGTAAAAGATCCATCAATTTTTTCTAAGGATCAAATAGTTTGTGATGTTGTATATAATCCAGTAGAAACTAAATTGATTCAAGAGGCAAAAGCACAAGGTTGTAAAACGATTGGTGGAAAAGGAATGCTTTTATGGCAAGGAGTATCTGCGTTTAAATTATATACTGGATGCGATATGCCAGTAGATGAGGTTAAAGAAAAATTTTTTAGTTAAGGATGAATGAAAATGGAAAAGTGGGATATATACGATAGAAATAAGAAAAAAACAGGCCGTCAGATGATAAGAAACGATTGGACTATGAAAGAGGGAGATTTTCATCTTACAGTTCTTGGAATTGTTCAAAGAAGTGATGGACGTTTTGTTATCACAAAACGTGTAGAAACAAAGTCATGGGCACCTGGCGCATGGGAGATTTCTGGCGGTGGTGTAATGGCCGGGGAGTCGTCAAAAGAGGCAATACAACGTGAAATCAAAGAAGAAATAGGTTTAGATGTCTCTAAGGCAAAAGGCGGTTTAGTCTATTCATATATGAGAGAAAATCCTGAAGAAGGAGATAATTATTTTGTAGATGTCTATAAATTTTTTATGGATTATAACGAAAAAGATTTAAAATTACAAGAAAGTGAAACAGCGGGTTTCAAATTTGTTAATGCAGAAGAAGTTTTTGATCTTGCGCATAAAGAACAATTTTTACATTTTGATAGCATAAAGCGTATTTTTAAAAAAGAACCACAAATCTTTTTGATCGGATTTATGGGGGCAGGTAAATCTTCAGTTGCACAACAATTAAAGAATTTCCTTCCATATGAAGTTTTAGAGATGGATCAAAGAATCGTTGAAGATAGTAATATGAAGATAGCTGATATTTTTGAAAAATACGGAGAGGATTATTTCAGAGATTTAGAAACAAATTTGGTTAAGACTATTGAATCTGACTATAATAATGGAAAACAATATGTTGTTTCATGTGGCGGAGGTGTTGTTGTTAGAGAAGATAATACCCAAATTATGAAGCGCTGTGGAAAAGTTATTCTTTTAACTGCTAGTCCAGAAACAATTTATGAGCGTGTTAAAGACAATAAATCAAGGCCAATTTTGAATGGAAATATGAATGTTGAATACATCGAAAAATTAATGCAAAAAAGAAAAGATTTGTATGAATCAGTTGCTGATGTAGTGATTCCTACAGATGGTAAAGATACAAAAACTATTGCAGAAGAAATAGTTATGAATATTTATTAGTGATAGTTAAAAATCAATGAAAAAATAAATCATTTAAAATTTAAAATTTTTCATACCTAAATTGTAAATATGTGCTAGAATTGTATCTGGTTATGTTCCAGTATGTCAAAAAAATTAAGTTATAAACATTATTATTTATGTTTATATTGTATGTGAAATAATAATTTTTTGATAAAAGCTGGACTATTGCAAAAATATATATATTTTTTTGCCGATAAATTATGTGAATATTTAAAAAATTAATATTTTGATTTGCATAATATGGATAAAAAGTATAAAATACGAATAACGGACATAAAAGGAGTAGTATATGGCAAAAAATAAAAAGAAAAAGCAACATCGTTTTTGGTGGTTTGTAGTTAAACTGCAAGTATTTTGTTTATGCGTAGTCGCTACGGCTTTAGGAGTATTTTATTTTGGCGGATATGTCAAAGACTTTGAGGATTTAAAAAAAGATGCGATAGAGATTGTATCTAAAACAAACAGAGATACTTTTAAACCAGGACAGTCTAGTACGATTTATGATTGTAATGGACAGGTTATTTCTCAGTTGAGAACTGAAAAACGTTCTGAATATGCAAAATATTCCGAAATTCCTAAATATTTTGAAGAATCAATGATAAGCATTGAGGATAAGAAATTCATGTCTCATAATGGAGTTGATTATAAAGCATTTTTCAGAGCAAGTGCCGCATTTGTACAGCATAAAAAGATTACTCAAGGCGGAAGTACAATCACTATGCAGTTATCTAAGAATATTTTTTTAGATTCAAAACAAACAGTACAAAGAAAACTTAAAGAAATTTTTATTTCGATGAGATTAGAGAAGATGTATTCTAAGCAAGATATTATGGAGTTTTACTTAAACAATGTATATTTTGCAAATGGATACTATGGTGTTAAAGCAGCAAGTAGAGGTTATTTTAATTGTGAAATGAAGGATTTGACTTTATCGCAAGTAGCATTTTTATGTGCAATACCAAATAGTCCTACTTATTATGATCCTGTTGCTCATCCTGATAATACAATTACACGACGTAATTTGATTTTAAAGAACATGTATGAGGACAAGGTTATTAGTAAGGCTGAATATGATAAGGCAATTGCTGAACAGATCACATTAAATAGACCAGAAAATACAAGTATTAAAAAGAATAGTTCATTAGATACTTATAGTATTTATTGTGCAACGAGAGCTCTTATGGAAAAACAGGGATTTGAATTCAAAAATGAATTTTCTTCCGACATTGAGCAAAAAGAATATAATAAAATGTATGACGAAGCGTATAATACATGTCAAAAAGAATTATATGCAAAAGGTTATAAGATTTATACAAGTTTTGATTTGAATAAGCAAGAAGAACTTCAGAATTCAATAGATGATGGATTGAAGAATTTTAATTCTAAGACAAGTGATGGAACTTATGAGATGCAAAGTGCCGGTGTTTGTATCGACAATAAAACAGGTTACGTAGTTGCAATGGTTGGTGGAAGAAAACAAGATAGTACTTCCTATACACTAAATAGAGCGTTCCAGAGTTTTAGACAACCTGGTAGTTCAATTAAACCATTGGTAGTATATACACCTGCTTTTGAAAGAGGATACTCTCCTGAGTCAATTATAGATGATCATAAATTTGAAGGTGGTCCATCTAACTCAGGCGATAGTTATTATGGAAGAGTAACTATTAGAGAAGCTGTAGCAAGATCTTTGAATACTGTGGCTTGGCAGGTCTATGATGATATTACACCAAAAGCTGGACTTTCATATGTAAAAAATATGAAATTCTCAAGGATTAAAAAGAGCGATGAAACATTAGCAACTGCTTTAGGTGGATTTACAATTGGTGTTTCGCCACTTGAAATGGCAGCAGGTTACTCAACTCTTGAGAATGATGGCTCATATAGACAACCAACATGTATTGTAAGAATTGAAAATCCTGAAGGAAAGAAAATATATGAATCAAAACAAGTAGAGACTGTTATTTATAAAGAAAATGCAGCTAGAATGATGACAGATTCCTTAACAGAGGGATTTAAAGTTTCATATGGTACAACATATGGTTTAGGACTTGAAAATGGTATGCCTTGTGCTGCAAAAACAGGTACTACAAACGATAAAAAAGATGGTTGGTTCTGTGGATATACAAAATATTACACAACTGCAGTATGGGTAGGTTATGATAAACCTAAGAGTGTAGGAAATCTATATGGTGGAACATATCCTGGTAAGATTTGGAATTCGTTTATGAATAAGATTCATAAAGGATTAAAACCTGAGAACTTTCCAGGTTATACTCATCCAACAGGTGAAGTTAAGGGACTGAAACCTAAAGAAGAAACTAAGACAGAGGAAAAACCTGAAGCAGAAGAGGAAAATGAACCGGAGGAGCAAACACCGGATAATCAAGATACTAATGATAATAATACTCAACCGACTACACCAAAACAATCAGATGGACAGCAACCATCAGGTCAACAAACACCAGATAATACCGGAAATGGAAACAATGGTAGTAATGGAAACAACAATGGAAACAATGGTGGTTCAAATCCACAGCCACAAACACCAAATAACGGACAGACGACAAATCAATAAAAATCACATAATAAAAGAGTGATGTATTCCCCTTAAGTAGACAAAGAAAACAATTAAAATCTACTTAGGGGGATTTTTTGGTGGTTTATATGCTTTTATATATCAATTATGTGACTTTTTTATAAGATTTATATTGTTTTTATAGCCTTTAATAGACTGTTTGTGTTAGAATAATAGAGTATGAAAAGTTAGAAATTCCAGGAGGTAAATGAGTTATTATGGAAAACAAAAGATATGGTTTTGGCGTAGATATTGGAGGAACTACAATCAAAATGGGTCTCTTTTTAGAAGATGGTTCTTTAATTGAAAAATGGGAGATTCCTACAGATAAAACAAATGAAGGCTCAAATATTTTAGATGATATTGCAAAAGTAATTGAAGATAAAATGGTAGAACACGATATTATAAAAGAAAATGTTATTGGTGTTGGTATGGGTATTCCAGGTCCTGTTAAGGCTGACGGGACAGTAAACCGTTGTGTTAATCTAGGATGGGGAGTATTTAATGCTGCAACAGAATTAGAGAACAAAATTGGGTTAACAGTTAAAGTCGGTAATGATGCTAATGTAGCTGCTTTAGGAGAAATGTGGCAAGGTGGCGGAAAAGGTTATGAAGATGTCGTTGTTGTCACACTTGGAACAGGTGTAGGTGGCGGAATTATCATTGGAGGCCAAATGGTATCAGGTGCTACAGGAGCTGGTGGAGAAATTGGTCATATGACAATGAATCGTGACGAGATAGAAAACTGTGGTTGTGGAAAAAGTGGTTGTTTAGAGCAGTACGCATCAGCAACAGGTGTTGTAAGATTGGCTAAGAGAAGATTAAAACAAAATGATGATCCTAGTGAATTAAGAAGTTTAAAAGAAATCACATCAAAAGATGTGTTTGATTTTGCTAAACAAAAAGATGAAGTTGCACTTCAAATCGTAGACAAAGTTGCTGACTATCTTGGACTAGCCCTTGCTAATATCACTTGCGTAGTTAATCCACAAGTTATAGTAATTGGTGGAGGCGTTTCAAAAGCCGGTAGTATTTTAACAGAAACAGTAGAGAAACACTTTAGAGAAAATGCTTTCCATGCTTGTCGTACAACAGAGTTTAAATTAGCAAAATTAGGAAATGACGCTGGAATTTACGGTGGAATGAAGCTTGTTATGCCAGTATAATCATTCCAAGATATATTTAATTGAGACGAATTACAATTAATACGACGTAGATATAGAATAATAAAAGGACAGAGTTCTAGATGATATTTTGTACCGACCCCCAAAAGTTAGACCAAAAATCTAACTTTTGGGAGGTCGGTATTTTTATGGCAAAATATGATTTTGAATTTAAGAAAAAGGTAGTCCTAGCATACCTCAAAGGTGAAGGCGGAAGGA